>Ga0210040_10002207_pt1 | contig 27801 bp, 25 predicted proteins | sample CryGeyCG12114_NA_FD_185462 | JGI IMG/M metagenome (GOLD analysis project Ga0210040, IMG submission 185462) | Groundwater microbial communities from aquifer - Crystal Geyser CG19_WC_8/21/14_NA (SPAdes) (version 2) | ecosystem: Environmental > Aquatic > Deep subsurface > Groundwater | place: USA... | reverse complement strand
TCTCCACCGACCTGCGGGACGGCAACCAGGCGCTGATCGACCCGATGACCCCGGCCCGCAAGCACAAGATGTTCGACCTGCTGGTGCGGATGGGCTACAAGGAGATCGAGATCGGCTTCCCCTCGGCGAGCCAGACCGACTTCGACTTCGTGCGCCAGCTCGTCGAGGGCGACCTGATCCCCGACGACGTCACCATCTCGGTGCTGACCCAGGCCCGCGAGGACCTGATCGAGCGCACCGCCGAGTCGTTGGCCGGAGCGCGGACCGGGACGATCCACATGTACAACGCGATCGCCCCGCTGTTCCGGCGCGTGGTGTTCAAGGTGGACCGCGACGACTGCATCAATCTTGCTACCCGTGGCACCGAGCTGGTCATGAAGTACGCCGAGCAGCACCTGGGCGACGTCGCGTTCGGCTACGAGTACTCGCCGGAGATCTTCACCTCCGCCGAGCTCGACTTCTCGGTCGAGGTCTGCAACGCCGTGATGGAGGTCTGGCAGCCGGGGCCCGGCCGCGAGATCGTGCTGAACCTGCCCGCCACGGTCGAGGTCGCGACGCCGAACGTCTACGCCGACCAGATCGAGTGGTTCGGCCGCAACGTCGACCACCGCGAGCACGTCGCCATCTCGCTGCACCCGCACAACGACCGCGGCACGGCGACGGCGGCCACCGAGCTGGGCCTGATGGCCGGCGCGGACCGCGTCGAGGGCTGCCTCTTCGGCCACGGCGAGCGCACCGGCAACGTCGACCTCGTCACGCTGGGCATGAACCTCTTCTCCCAGGGCATCGACCCCAGGATCGACTTCTCCGACATCGACGAGATCCGTCGCACGGTCGAGTACTGCACGGGCCTGCCGGTCCACCCGCGGCACCCGTACGCCGGCGACCTCGTCTACACCGCCTTCTCCGGCTCCCACCAGGACGCCATCAAGAAGGGACTGGAGGACCTCGACCGCAAGGCGGAGGCCGCGGGGGTGCCGGTCGCCGAGCTGACCTGGGAGGCCCCGTACCTGCCGATCGACCCGCACGACGTGGGCCGCTCGTACGAGGCCGTGATCCGGGTCAACTCCCAGTCCGGCAAGGGCGGGATCGCCTACATCATGAAGTCCGAGCACAACCTCGAGCTGCCCCGCCGGCTGCAGATCGAGTTCAGCCGGGTGGTGCAGTCCCACACCGACGCCGGCGGCGGCGAGGTCGGGGCGGCCCGGCTGTGGGAGATCTTCACCGCCGAGTACCTGAGCGGGGACGCGCCGCTGCGGCTGGTCGAGGTGCTGGCCGCCTCGGGCAGCGGTCGGCACGACTCCGTCCGGGTCAGCGTGGTGGACCGCGGGCGCGAGCGCGAGCTGAGCGGGGAGGGGAACGGCCCCGTCTCGGCCTACGTCGACGCGCTGTCGTCCCTCGGCCACCACGTCCGCGTCCTCGACTACGCCGAGCACGCGCTCTCCTCCGGCGGTGACGCCCACGCCGCGGCCTACGTGGAGTGCGAGGTGGGCCAGGGCGAGTCCAGCCAGGTCGTCTGGGGGGTGGGCATGGACGTCAACATCGTCACCGCCTCGCTCCGGGCGGTCACCTCGGCGCTGAACCGCGCTGCCGGCTGACCCAGCGGAGTGCGTCGTGATCTGCCGCGACCACGCGGCAGATCGCGACGCGCTGCCGGCCTGTCCACAGGCGGCGGAGATCATCGGGGCCCCACCGCCCCGCCGCCCCCAGACTCGTGGCGTGCAGGAACGCGTCGACCCGCCCGGGCGCTGCTGGCGCTCGCGCAGGCTCAGGGCGGCGTCGTCAGCGTCGGGCAGGCGGCGACCCTCGGTCTCGGCCGGCACCCCCGGCAGCGGCTGCTGGCCGGCGGGCAGTGGCGCCGGCTCGAGGGGACCGTCCTGGTGGTCCACCCCTTCCCGGTGCCGTGGGTGGGCCTGGCCTGGGCCGGCGTGCTGCTCGGCGGCCGCGACGCGCGGCTCGGCGGCCCGGCAGCCGCCCACCTGCCCGGGCTCACCGACGACGCCCCCGCGGTGCTCGACGTGCTGGTCCGCTCCTCGTTGCCCGACCGGCACCCGTGGGTCTTCCACCGCGACCTGGCCGGGGTCCGCTCGCTCCGGTCGCCCGGCGCGCCACCGCGGACGACCGTCGAGGACACCGTGCTCGACCTCTGCGAGCAGGCGGAGCCGCGAGAGCTGGTGCACTGGCTCACGCAGGCGGTGCAGACCCGCCGGACGACGCCTGCCCGGCTGCTGAGCGCCCTCGAGGGACGGGCCCGCCACAGCCGGCGGGCGCTGCTGCGCGAGCTCCTGGGCGACGTCGCCGACGGTGCCGAGTCGCCGCCGGAGCTCCGCTACCTCCGCGACGTCGAGCGCGCGCACGGGTTGCCGCGGGCCGACCGCCAGCACGGGAACCGGCGCCGCCACCGTCGCGACGTGCGCTACTCGGCGTTCGCGGTGGTGGTCGAGGTCTACGGCCGCCTCGGCCACGAGGGCCTCGGCCGGTTCCGGGACATGGCGCGCGACAACGGCGCCCTCCTCGACGGGGAGGTCACCCTGCGCTACGGCTCGGTCGACGTCTCCGGCGTGCCCTGCGCGGTGGCCCGGCAGGTCGGCAGCGTGCTCGACCGCCGCGGCTGGGACGGCGAGGTGCGCCGGTGCCCCCGGTGCCGGGCGGTGCCCGAGCAGGAGATGTGGATGGCGTCGTGATCTGTCGCGTACTCACGGCAGATCACGACACGCTCAGCGCTCGACGTGCACCAGCGAGCGCAGGTTGCGGTCCAGGTGCCAGGTGGCGAAGGCCGAGGTGAGCCCGCTGGCCTCGCGGGACACCGGGGCCGGCACGTCGCGGGTGTCGGTCCACCGGCCCGCCAGCAGCGCGGCCAGCAGCGCGAGCGTGGCCGGGGCGGGACGGGCGGAGCCGGCCGGTCGGCAGCGCTCGCAGACCACCCCGCCGGCGACGGGGGAGAAGGCGGTGTGCGGGCCGACCAGCCCGCAGCGCGCGCAGTCGGTGAAGGAGGGGGCGTAGCCGGCCACGGCCAGGGCCCGCAGCAGGTAGGAGTCGAGGACCATCGACGCCGGCCGGGGGCCGTCGGAGGTGCCGCGGTTCAGCACCCGCAGCGCGCCGACCAGCAGCAGGTACTGCTGCAGCGACGGCTCACCCTCCTCCACCACCAGCCGGTCGGCGGTCTCCAGGATCACCTGGCCCGCGGTGTAGGTGGGGTAGTCGGCCGTCAGCGCCGGCCCGAAGGCGTCGAGCGACTCCACCTGGGTGACCACGTCGAGGGTGCGGCCCTCGGCCAGCTGCAGGTCGACGTGGGAGAACGGCTCCAGCCGGGCGCCGAACTTCGACGACGTCCGCCGGACGCCCTTGGCCACGGCGCGGATCTTGCCCCGGCGCCGGCTCAGCAGGGTGATGATCCGGTCCGCCTCGCCCAGCTTGTGCGTGCGCAGCACCACGGCGTCATCGCGGTAGGTGGGCACCTCGCTATTGTCCCTGGGTGGCCAAGATGCAGCGCAGAGCCGCGCGGGAGCAGGTCCGGCCCGCGCCGGCCCGTCCGGTGCCGCACCCGTCCGGCGCCCGGCCGCCCGCCCTGGCCCCGGACGTCCTGCCCCGGCACGTGGCCATCGTGATGGACGGCAACGGGCGCTGGGCCAAGGCCCGCTCGCTGCCCCGCACCGCCGGCCACGCCCGCGGCGAGGAGTCGCTGTTCGACGTCGTCGAGGGCGCGATCGAGGTCGGGGTGAAGTACCTCTCCGCGTACGCCTTCTCCACCGAGAACTGGAAGCGCTCGCCCGAGGAGGTCCGCTGGCTGATGGGCTTCAACCGGGACGTGATCCGGCGCCGCCGCGACCAGCTGGACGCGCTCGGCGTCCGGGTGCGCTGGGCGGGACGGCGGCCGAGGCTGTGGCGCAGCGTGATCAGCGAGCTCGAGGACGCCGAGCGCCGGACGGTGGACAACGACGTGCTGACGCTGCAGTTCTGCGTCAACTACGGCGGCCGCGCCGAGATCGTGGACGCCGCCCGCCGGGTGGCCGAGCTGGCCGCGGCCGGGCAGCTGGACCCGGCCAAGCTCACCGAGGACCGGTTCCGGCGCTTCCTGGACGAGCCGGACATCCCCGACGTCGACCTGTTCGTCCGCTCCTCGGGGGAGCAGCGGACGTCCAACTTCCTGGTCTGGCAGTCGGCGTACGCCGAGATGGTGTTCCTCGACCGGCTGTGGCCCGACTTCGACCGCCGCGACCTGTGGCAGGCGATCGAGCTCTACGCCGACCGCGACCGCCGCTACGGCGGGGCGGTGCCGAACCGCGTCCCGGGGCCGGACGGGAGCCCGGACCCGGTCGAGCAGTGGCCCGGGTCCACCGGGCCCGGGGCGGGTCCGGGAACCGACCCCGGACCGCCGCCCGTTCCGTCGTGAGATAGTTGGCCGGTTAACTAGTAGGCGATCCGCCCCTCGGCGCACTTGCGGCCGAGGCAGGCGGGGTGAAGGGTACGCGGATGAACGGCAACGCAACGTATCGGCTGAGCAACACCAGCATCCTCTCGGCCTGCGCGGTCGAGGCGCCGCTCGTGGCGACCTCCGCGTCGTTCGACGAGCAGCTGGCCGGTGCCTACGAGCGCACCGGGATGCGGCCGGGGATGCTCGAGCACCTCGCGGGGGTGCGCGAGCGGCGCTGGTGGCCCGAGGACGTGAGCGTCGCCGACGCCGCCGCCATGGTGGGCGCCAAGGCGCTCGCCGAGGCCGGCATCACCCCCTCCCAGGTCGGGCTGCTGATCAACACCTCGGTCTCGCGGGAGAACCTCGAGCCCTCGGTCGCCGTGGGCGTGCACCACCAGCTCGGGCTGCCCACCAGCTGCCTCAACTTCGACATCGCCAACGCCTGCCTGGCCTTCGTCAACGGCATCCAGGTCGCGGGCATGATGATCGACTCCGGCCAGGTGGACTACGCCCTGGTCGTCGACGCCGAGGTCATCCAGGGCCTGCACCAGAAGACGATCGCGCGGCTGAACGACCCCAGCGCCACCGCCGAGGACATCAAGGCGCAGTTCGCCAGCCTGACCATCGGCTCCGGCGCCGCCGCGATGGTCCTCGGCCGCACCGACCGCCACCCCGAGGGCCACCGCGTGCTCGGCGGCGTCAGCCGGGCCGGGACCGAGCACCACGAGCTGTGCGTCGGCGACCTGGTGCTGATGAACACCGACAGCCGCGCGCTGTTCGAGGCCGGGATCCAGCTGGCCGTGGACACCTGGCAGGACGCCCAGAGCGAGTTCGACTGGTCCGAGGTCGACTACTTCTTCTGCCACCAGACCTCCACCAAGCACATCGCGGCGATGGCGCAGGCTGTCGGCGCCGAGCCCGAGCAGTTCCCGATGACCGTGGAGACCTACGGCAACCTGGGTCCCGCCGCCGTGCCGTTCACGCTGGCGCTCAACGTGGACCGGCTGCAGGCCGGCATGCGGGTGATGCTGCTGGGCATCGGCTCGGGGCTGAACACCTCCTACACCGAGATCATCTGGTGACGGGACCGGTCTGGTGAGCGACCCGACCCGCCTCTCTCCCGCGCGGGTCGGTCTGCCGGCCTCCTCGCCGGACCTGCGCAGGCACCCCGACGTCGACCCCGCCTGGTCACGCCTGGTGGAGGTGGCCGACCGCAGCGGGGTGGTCCACACCTGGCACGTCCTGGACACCCACGCGCAGGCCGACCCCGATGAGCCCGTGCTCGGCACGATGTTCTGCGTCCACGGCAACCCGACCTGGTCCTACCTGTGGCGCCGGTTCCTGGCGGCCGCGCCGGCCGGCTGGCGGGTGGTCGCGGTCGACCAGCTCTCGATGGGCTTCTCCGAGCGGCTGGACGCCCCCCGGACGCTGCCCGAGCGGGTGGCCGACCTCGGTGACCTGACCGCCGCGCTCGGCGTCACCGGACCCGTGGTCACGGTGGGGCACGACTGGGGCGGCATCATCTCCCTCGGCTGGGCGCTGCAGCACCGCGAGCAGCTGGCCGCCGTGGTGCTGACCAACACCGGCCTGGACCTGCCCGTCGGGGCCGAGCTGCCCGGCCTGATCCGGCTGGCCCGCACCCCGGCCCTGCTGGAGACCGCGTGCGTGCGCACGCCCACCTTCGTGCGCGGGGGAGCGGCGCTCTCGCGGCCCGCGCTGCCCCCGACGGTCCGGGCCGGGCTGGTGCAGCCGTACGGGCGGCCGACCCGCCGCCAGGCGGTGGGGGACTTCGTGGCCGACATCCCGCTGGAGGCCGACCACGTCAGCCGTCCCGCCTTCGACGCCATCGCCGAGGGCACCCGCACCCTGGACGTGCCGGCGCTGCTGCTGTGGGGCGGGCGCGACCCCGTCTTCCACGACGGCTTCCTCGGCGACCTGCAGCGCCGGCTGCCGCACGCCGACGTGCACCGCTACCCGCGGGCCTCCCACCTGGTCACCGAGGACGCCCCGCAGACCGCCACCGACGCCTGGCGCTGGGTGGCCGAGCGGGTCCTCGCGCCCGCGCCGCCGCCACCGCCCGCACCGGCCCGCTGGACCGAGGACGACCTGCCCTGGGCCGCGCTGGTCCGCCGCCGGGACGACCAGGCCACCGCCGCCGCCGAGGTGCACGACGGCGTGACCACCACCGTCTCCTTCGCCGAGCTGGAGCGCCGCGTCGCCGACACCGCCGCCGGGCTCAGCCACCACGGCATGCGGCCGGGCGACCGGGTGGCGATGCTCGTCCCGCCCGGGCTGGACCTGACCGTCGCGGTCTACGCCTGCTGGCGGGTGGGCGCCGTGGTCGTCGTCGCCGACGCCGGGCTCGGGGTGCGGGGCATGGCCCACGCCCTGCGCAGCGCCCAGCCCCGCTTCGTGGTCGGCATCCCCAAGGGCCTGCTGGCCATGAGCGCGCTGCGGGTGCCGGGCCGACGGATCGTGGTGGGTGGCGGGGCCGCCCTGGCCCGCGTCGGACGCTGGGACGCCGACCTCGCCGTCCTGGAGGCCGACGGCCGCGGCCGGACGCTGCCGCCGCGCGAGCCCGCCGACACCGAGGGTGCGGTGCTGTTCACCTCCGGGGCCACCGGGCCGGCCAAGGGCGTGCTCTACCGGCAGAGCCAGCTCAAGGGCCAGATCGCCGCGGTCGCCCGGATCATGCGGGTCGGACCCGACGACCGGCTGGTCGCCGCCTTCGCCCCCTTCGCGCTCTACGGACCGGCCATGGGCATCGGGGCGGTGGTCCCCGACATGGACGTCACCGCGCCGGCCACCCTGACCGCCGTCGCGCTGGTCGACGCCGTGGCCGCCCTCGACGCGACCGTGGTCTTCGCCTCCCCGGCCGCGCTGCGCAACGTCGTGGCCACCGCCGGCCAGCTCACCGAGGGGCAGCGGGCGCGGCTCGGCGGGGTGCACACCGTCCTCTCCGCGGGGGCGCCGGTGCCGGCGTCGCTGCTGCGCCGGGTGCAGGAGATGCTGCCGAACGCCGAGCTGCACACCCCGTACGGGATGACCGAGGTGCTGCCCGCCACCGACATCTCGCTGGCCGAGATCGAGGCGGCCGGACCCGGCAACGGCGTCTGCGTCGGCCTGCCGCTGCCCGGGGTGACCATCCGGCTCAGCCCGATGGACGCGCTCGGCCGGGCCGACGGGCCGCTCACCGACGAGGTCGGGGTGACCGGGGAGATCTGCATCGCCGCCGACCACCGCAAGGAGCGCTACGACCGGCTGTGGGCGACCGAGCAGGCCAGCTCGCGCAACCCCGGCTACCACCGCAGCGGCGACGTCGGGCACCTCGACGACCAGGGCCGGCTCTGGGTCGAGGGCCGGCTGGTGCACGTCGTGGTCACCGCCGACGGCCCGGTCACCCCGGTCGGGGTGGAGCAGCGCCTCGAGGAGCTCGACGAGGTCGTGGCCGCGGCCGCCGTGGGCGTGGGCCCGGTGGGGACCCAGCAGGTGGTCGCCGTGGTCGTGCCGACCGGTGGCCGCACCTCCCGCCACCACCTCGCTCCGCCGGCGCTGACCGCCGCCGTCCGGGCCGCCGCCCCGGTGCCGCTGGCGGCCGTGCTGGTCGTCGACGCGCTGCCGGTGGACATCCGGCACGCCGCCAAGGTCGACCGGGCCCGGCTGGGCCGCTGGGCGGGCCGGCTGCTGGCCGGCGAGCGTCCGGGCAAGGTGTGAGCGTGCCGGGTCGGAGGGTCGAGGCATGAAGGTCCTGGTCACCGGGGCCAGCGGGATGCTGGGCGGGGCCACGGCGCGCGCGCTCGCCGAGCGCGGGGACGACGTCACCGTCCTGCAGCGCCGGCCGTCCGGGCTGGGGCTGCGCGAGGTGCTGGCCGACGTCGCCGACGCCGACGCCGTGCGGCAGGCCGTCCGGGGTCACCAGGCGGTGCTCCACCTGGCCGCCAAGGTGGACGTGACCGGCGCCGAGGCCGACTACCGGCGGGCCAACGTCGACGGCACGCGTGCGGTGGTGCAGGCCTGCCGGGCGGCCGGGGTCGAGCGGCTGGTGGACGTGTCCTCGCCCTCGGTGGCCCACAGCGGCGCCTCGCTGGTCGGGGAGGGTGCGGGGCCGGCGGACCCCCAGCGGGCCCGCGGCCCGTACGCCCGCACCAAGGCCGAGGCCGAGCTGCTCGCGCTCGCCGCAGACGCTCCCACGCTGGCCGTGCTCGCGGTGCGCCCGCACCTGGTCTGGGGGCCGGGGGACCCCCAGCTGGTCGCCCGGATCGTGGCCCGGGCCCGGCGGGGACGGCTGCCGCTGTTCGGCGAGGCCGCCGTGCTCGTGGACACCACCTACGTGACCAACGCGGTCGACGCCCTGGTGGCCGCGGTCGACGCCTGCCACCCGGACGGCGTGCACGGCGAGGCGCTGGTGGTCACCAACGGCGAGCCGCGGCCCATCGCCGAGTTCCTGGGCGGCCTGGCCGCCGCGGCCGGGGCCCCGTGGCCCAGCCGGCACGTGCCGGTGCGGCTGGCCTCGCTGGCCGGGACGGTGGCCGAGGCGCTCACCGCGCTGCGGCCGGGCGGGAACACCGAGCCGCCGCTGACCCGCTTCGTGGTCGAGCAGCTCTCCACCGCCCACTGGTTCGACCAGCGCCGCACCCGGGACGCGCTCGGCTGGCGGCCGGCGGTCAGCCTGGACGAGGGGTTCGCCGAGCTGGCCCGCTGGTACGTCGCCGACCCCCGCCGCTGACCGGTCCCGACCGGCACGCGGGGCGGCTGCCGCCCCGGGAGCTGCCACCACCGGGCGGTGGGCCGGCGCAGGACGCTCAGCCCAGACCGAGCTGCTCCAGGACGCGCGTCGTCGCGTGCCCGTCGTCCAGCCGGCAGTAGCGGTCGCGGAACCTCCCGTACGGGGCCGCCCAGGCGCGGGCGGTCGCGGGCAGGTCGTGGAGCAGCTCGGTGAGCACGGCCTGCTCCCGCACCACCGGGCCGGGGGAGTCCTCGACCAGGTCGAAGGTGAAGCCGCGCAGCCGGTCGCGGTAGTGCTCGAGGTCGTAGGCGTAGACCAGGATCGGCTTGCCCGTCACCGCGAAGTCGAACAGCGCCGAGGAGTAGTCGGTGACCAGCGCGTCGGCGGCGAGGTAGAGGTCGGCGATGTCGGGGTACGCCGAGACGTCGCGCAGCGAGGGCCCGTCGGGGTAGGGCCGGCGGTGGCCCAGGAAGTAGTGCTGCCGGACCAGCAGCACGGTGCCGGGGCCGAGCGCGGCGGCCAGGGCGACCGCGTCGAGGCCGAGCGGCACCTCGCCCTCCACCTCGTCGTCGCGCCAGGTGGGGGCGTAGAGCACGACCGTGGCGTGCTCGGGCAGCGCCAGCCGGTGCCGGACCCGGTCGCGGTGCTGCTGGGAGTCCGGACCCAGCAGGACGTCGTTGCGCGGGTAGCCGGTCTCCAGCACCGAGCCGTCGTAGGCGAAGGCGGTGCGCAGCAGCGTGGTGGCAGCCGGGCTGGGGCTGATCAGGTGGTCCCAGCGGGTGATCTCGAGGTCCAGCGCCGCCATCGCCTCCTCGGGGGGCTGCAGGACCGCGCTGCGGTGGATGGCCTTGAGCGGGGTGCCGTGCCAGGTCTGCAGGTAGCGGGTGCCCGGCTGCTTGTGCCACTGGTCGAGGTCGGTGTGGGTGTTGGAGATGACGAGGTCCGCCGACTCCAGCGCCGCCACCGCCTGCGGGGTGGCGATGGGGACGGTGCGCACGTCGACCGGGAAGGTCCCGGCATGGCGGGGGTCGGACAGCCACAGGTGCTCGTGCCGGTGGCCCGAACGCAGCAAACCCCGGTGCAGGGCACGCGGGTTGTCGGCGTAGCGCCCGTTGAAGCTGTTGTAGACCACCCGCATGCGTTCTCCCTGTCGACTCGTGCGGGCGCAGTGTAGGGCCGCCAGGTGACCGGTCGGGGCGGCGGCTCAGCGGCGGCTGAGGGCGAGGAGCACCACCAGCGCGACCATGGCCAGCCGCAGCACCCGTCCGCCCGTGGTGACCACGGGCCAGGACAGGTAGGCGATCCAGGCGACGAACAGCGCGACCACGCCCAGCGCCGCCACGCCGACCGCCGGCGGCGCCAGCACCCCGACCGCGACCAGGAGCACGGTCACCAGCGGCACCAACGGCCGCGGCAGCGCGTGCAGCCGGACCAGCAGCGGGCGGGTGCTGCGCTCCACCGAGGCGCGGACGGAGGGCTCGGGAGGGCGTGCAGGCATGGCAGGAGTCTCGCAGGGTCCGGCGGGTGTCACAGGATGCTGAGCGCCGAGACCGGCCACGCGCAGGCGTCCAGCCGGGACAGCAGCAGGTCGAAGACCCGGACCCGGTCGACCTGCAGGGCGTGCTCGCGGGCCCGGAGCTCCATCGCCTCCCGCTCGTGGTCCGGCAGGCCCAGCGCCCGGTCCAGTGCGGCGGCGATGGCCGCCGGGTCCTCCACGGGCACGACCAGGGCGGTGTCGCCGACTGCCTCGCCGATGCCGCCGGTGTCGGTGGTGACCACCGGGCCTGGTGATCGAGCACGTCGACCCCGTCACCTGACATCTGCGGGCCCATCCGGTCACGCCCAGGTCGCGCCGAGCTGCTCCTCGAGCTGGCGCAGCTCGCGGCGTCCTCCGGTCACCACGGGGGCCGGGCTGAATCGTCGGACCGCCGCCGCCACCTCGGCGGCGGACGCCCGTCCCGGGACGGGCGTGGTGACGCGCGGGTGCAGCCGGACGCCGGCCCGGCGGTCGAAGGAGGACTGGGCCTCGGAGTAGAGGCGCAGCTCCCGGCCGCCCAGCGGCCAGCGCCGGCCCACCCACACCGCCTGGACGCCGGACCAGGAGTGCAGCCGGGCCGCGCTGCCGTCGTGCAGGCCGTCGACGTCCAGGGTGAGCGCGGAGAAGGGCTGGTCGGGGCGGGTGGACCAGTAGACCGCGTAGACCGCGACGGCCACCGACGGCAGCAGATCGAGGACGCCCCAGGGGTCCGACAGCGCGGAGCCGGTGACCAGCCCCAGGACGGCCACGACGAGCACGACGGCCAGCGCTCTGCGCCGGCGACGGGTCAGCGGCCGGCTCCGGAACTCCACCCGCTGCGGTGCCGGCGCGCCCTGGTCCTCGTCCACCGCCTCATGGTGCCTCGTGGAGGGCCGGCGGGGGAGTCCCACGCCACGGTGGCGCGGTCGTGCCCGGCGACGGGACCAGGGACCGGTCCCCATGGCCTGCCGTCCGGCCGAGCTGGCCGCGCGGCCGAGCGGGCGCCGTAGCCTGACCGGGTGATCGTCCTCAGCCGCTTCCAGGTGCCGTCCACCCGGGAGGCCACCTTCCTCGAGCAGGCCGCGGCGGCCGTCGCCGTGCTCCGCCGCCGCGACGGCCTGCTCTCCCTCGACTTCGGGCGCAACCTCGACGAGCCGGAGCTGTGGACCATCACCACCCGCTGGGCCGACGTCGGCTCCTACCGCCGCGCGCTCAGCGGCATCGAGTCCAAGTCGGTGGTCGTGCCGCTGCTGTCGCTGGCCGTCGACGAGCCGTCGGCCTACGAGAGCCCCGAGCTGGTGGGGGAGAACCGGGCCCGGGGCGAGGCCGGCCCGTTCTGAGCGGACCGCCCGCGGGGAGACGGGGTGCCCGGCGCGGCCCGGTAGGGTGAGCCGTCCGCCTGGGCTTCTCGCCGGGCGGTCAGCCCGCACGTCCGCCGCGCCATCCCAGCCGGGGATGGCGCACCTCAGCTTGGAGCAGCCCGTGGCCCCGACCAGCCGTCTCGACAACGTCATCAGCCTCTGCAAGCGCCGGGGGTTCGTCTTCCCCTCCGGCGACATCTACGGCGGCACGCGCTCCGCCTGGGACTACGGGCCCCTCGGCGTCGAGCTGAAGGAGAACATCAAGCGGCAGTGGTGGAAGTCGGTGGTCACCGGGCGCGACGACATCGTCGGCCTGGACTCCTCGGTGATCCTGCCCCGCCAGGTGTGGGTCGCCTCCGGCCACGTCGGCGTGTTCACCGACCCCCTGGTGGAGTGCCTGCACTGCCACAAGCGGTTCCGCGAGGACCACCTGCAGGAGGACTTCGCCGAGCGCAAGGCCCTGCCCGACCCCGACGCCGTCGCGCTGACCGAGGTCCCGTGCCCCAACTGCGGCACCCGCGGCCAGTGGACCGAGCCGCGCGACTTCAACATGATGCTCAAGACCCACCTCGGTGTGATCGAGGACGAGTCGGGGCTGCACTACCTGCGGCCCGAGACCGCGCAGGGCATCTTCGTGAACTTCGCCAACGTCGTCCAGACCAGCCGCAAGAAGCCCCCGTTCGGCATCGGCCAGGTCGGCAAGTCGTTCCGCAACGAGATCACCCCGGGCAACTTCATCTTCCGCACCCGCGAGTTCGAGCAGATGGAGATGGAGTTCTTCGTGGTGCCCGGCACCGACGAGGAGTGGCACCAGTACTGGATCGACGAGCGCACCCGCTGGTACACCGACCTCGGCATCGCGGCGGACAACCTGCGGCACTTCGAGCACCCGCAGGAGAAGCTGTCGCACTACTCCAAGCGGACGGTGGACATCGAGTACCGGTTCGGCTTCACCGGCAGCGAGTGGGGCGAGCTCGAGGGCGTGGCCAACCGCACCGACTTCGACCTCAGGACCCACAGCGAGCACTCCGGCACCGACCTGTCCTACTTCGACCAGGCGGGTGAGCAGCGCTACCTGCCGTACGTGATCGAGCCGGCGGCCGGTCTCACCCGCTCGCTGATGGCCTTCCTGGTCGAGGCGTACACCGAGGACGAGGCGCCGAACACCAAGGGCGGGGTCGACAAGCGGACGGTGCTGCGGCTCGACCCTCGGCTCTCCCCGGTGAAGGTCGCGGTGCTGCCGCTGTCGCGCAACGAGGCCCTCTCCCCCAAGGCGCGCGACCTCGCCGCGACGCTGCGCCGGCACTGGAACGTCGACTTCGACGACGCCCAGGCGATCGGTCGCCGCTACCGCCGCCAGGACGAGATCGGCACCCCGTTCTGCATCACCGTCGACTTCGACACCCTCGAGGACGACGCGGTGACCATCCGCGAGCGCGACAGCATGAGCCAGGAGCGGGTCGCGCTGAGCCAGGTCGAGTCCTACCTCGGAGCCCGGCTCGTCGGCTGCTGACGCAGGTCGGCACCGGGCGCGCCGGGAGCCCCCCGCAACCGCGTGCGCCGGCCGATCCTCATGCCCGAACGGCCCGACCGGGCCGCCAGAGGTCAGACCGGGCTCAGCGTCAGAGGTCGGACCGGGTGAGCCGCACCGAGGCTGCGGCTGCGCTCAGCCCGGTCCAGGTCAGGGTCACCAGCAGAGCGGTGGTCAGCGACGCCCCGTCGGCGCCGTGGGTGGGCAACGACGACAGGGCGGCGAGCGAGGTGGTCGGGAGCAGCCGGTGAAGTCCGGGCTGCAGAGCGGTGAGGACGGGCACCAGGCTCACCAGGGCAACGGTCGCGACCACCGAGAGAACCGTCGAGTGCAGCAGGGTCGCGATGTTCACCCCGATCACGGCTGCCTGCGCCGCTGCGAGGCCCGTTCCCGCCACCAGCCAGATCGTCGCCGCCGTCGCCGGGGGGGCGGAGCCGCCGAGAAGGCGGTTCGCCGCCACGACGACCAGGCCTGCCGCGCAGCCCGTGACGAACCAGACGACGGCGACGACGCCCCAGCGAGCCGCCAGCAGAGCCGAGCGACGGGGCACCGCGGTGAAGACGTAGAGATGCTGGCCGCTGCCCCACTCCTGGCTACCGATCACGCAGCCGGAGATCATGGCCGCCAGGACCAGCACCGAGGTCGCGGTGAAGCCGATCTCGAGGTTGCTCGCCCCGCTGTCGCCGCCCCTGGCGGTCATCAGCATGTACAGGGTGGCGAGCACCCCGCACACCAGCACGCCCAGGACCGAGCACACCCATGTCGACGTGCTGGTCAGGACGTAGTCGGTCTGCATCACCAGTGCTCCGGTCCTCGATCTCGTCGTCGCTCCCATGGCCCTGCGGGCCGGGCTGGCCAGGACCGTCATCACGGCCTCCTCTGCTGGTGGGTCTGCGGGAGTGCGCTGAGCTTGTGCTGCTGCTGGGCGACCGTCAGGTTCTCGTAGGCGGCGGCCAGACCGCCGTCGAGCACCCGCAGCCCACGGGGGTGGAACCCTCCCGATCCGAGCAGGTCTCCGACCGCAGTGAGCTGGGAGGCGGGGCCGGTCAGCACGCCTGGCACCTCACCCGGACGCAGGACGATGCCGGCCGAGCCGGCCCGTTCCTGCAGCGACGCCGTCTCCGCGGGCAGGACGGTGACCTCGAGATGGGGGTCGCCATACCGGCTGACCACCGCGCCGACCGGGCCGGCGGCTACCAGCCGGCCGGCGGCCATCACGACCACCTGGTCGCAGGTGCGTTGCTGCTCGTCCAGCAGGTGGCTCGCCAGGAGGATGCCGGTCCCCTCAGCGGCGAGCTGGCGCAAGGTGGTCCGCAGCCAGACGGTGGAGGCCTGGTCCATCCCGTTGGCGGGCTCGTCGAGCACCAGGTACCGGGGCCGGCACAGGATGGCCGCAGAGAGCGCGACCCGCTTCCGCATGCCGAGCGAGAACCGTCGGCACGGTCGCCGGGCGACGCTCGTCAGGCCCATCACCTCGATCACCTCGTCCACCCGTGAGCGAGCGACCCCTTGCCCGCGCGCGAGCATGGTCAGGAACCGTCGGGGTGAGCTCGAGGCCAGGGGCAGCGCGCCGTCGAGAGCGGACCCGACGACGGTGGTGGCGCGTTCGAGGTCGCAGTAGTTCCTGCCGTCCACGGTGGCCGTGCCGGAGTCAGGTGCGGCCAGGCCGAGGAGGAGCTTCAGCGTCGTCGTCTTCCCGGCGCCGTTCGGGCCCAGCAGACCGGTCACCGCCCCTGGCCGGACGTCGAAGGAGACCCGGTCGACGACGACCTCCCCCCGCCAGGACTTGCTGAGCTCGCGAACCCGGATCACGGGGCGCTCCCCTCGACCCCTGCACCACTTCGCCGGACGCCCGCCGACCCGACCAGGTCCTGGACGTCGTCAGGGGAGAGCGCCGGCGGTAGGTGGTGCGCAACCAGCACGACGTCCCGGCCGGCGTGCACGCGCTGCCGGATCTCGGCGCAGAGCACCTCGGTGCCCTGGGTGTCGAGACCGTTGAACGGCTCGTCCATCAGCCAGAGGGCGACGTCAGCCGCCGTCGAGAGGACGATCCAGGCCTTCTGCCGGTTGCCGGTGGACAGCTGCTCGGTCGGCGTGTCGAGCCAGTCGTCGACCCCGTACGCCCGGCACCGGTCGAGCACCTCCTCCCGGAGCGCCCCCGCTCGGCCGAGCAGCTCCAGGTGCTCGCGCAGCGTGAGCGTGGGGTAGAGGCCGGCCTGGCTGCGGCAGACCCGGCGGAGCGGCCGGGCGGCGTGCGGATCCCGCCCGTAGACCTGGACGCGGCCCGACCGGGCCGACAGCGTGCCGGCGACCGTCTCGACCAGGGTCGACTTCCCGGTCCCGTTGGCCCCCCGGAGGTGCGTGAGGCCCGGTTGCACCTCGAGCGAGAGGTGGCCGAGGACGTCGGGCCCCGTGCGGTACCCGACCGACAGGTCGGAGAGGCAGATGATCGACATGGCACACCCTTCAGGAAGGACCGAGGATCTCGGCGACGAGGCGGTTGTGGGCGAGAACGGCGAGGCCGGCGACCGCGGCGGCATCGACGGCGAGGGCCACGATCGGGTCGACCAGGGCGAAGGGTGCGACCAGGACGGTGGCTACCAGCCCGCTCATCAGCGACCCGATGACTCCTGACTCGCTGCCACCGTCCACCTGCTGCTCGCGGTCCGGGTCGACCAGGTCGGTCCAGCAGGTACCGACCACTGTGCCGACGGCCACGACGAGAGTGGCCGGCGCGCACCACCAGGCGCGACCCAGCAGGGTGAGCGCGAGGGCGCAGAGCGCCATCGGGCCGAGCGCGAGGAGAACGGTCTCCTGGAGGTGCCGGCGGACGACTGCGCTCGGCTCCAGACCCGCGTCGGTCAGCCAGCGCAGGGAGCGGAGGTGCACGAGCGGCCCCTCCGAGGCGACGACACCCAGCGCCACGAGCAGGGCGAGAGTGCCGGCCGCGCCGACCAGGGCCGTCGTCCCACCGGTCCACAGCGGCCAGGGCAGCGTCAGAGCCAGACCCGCGAGCGCTGCGGCCGCCGCCGTCAGGAATGCCGAGAGCCGCCGGAGGGTGCGAGCGCTCGAGCTCCCGCCCCTGCGGACCTGCGTCGCGAGGACGGAGCGCAGGGTGCGGCTCGACCTGCTGTCCACCGCGGGCTCGCTCGCTCGGTCGAGGGAGCGACGGGTGGTTGCGGCGAGGAACAGGTTGGCGAGCACGCAGGCCGTCACCAGCGCCGCGCCGACCGCGAACGAGGCTGCCCCTGCCGCCGACATCCGGCTGACCAGCGCCCTCAGCGTGCTGGCGTCGGGGGCCGGTGCTGCCGGGAACCACCGGCCGATCGCCCTCCCACCGGCGAGGCCCGACATCGCCGCGGCGACCCCGATCCACCAGCTCGGCGAGCGTGGCGTCCGCGCGCGGTGGGCGAGCAGCTGCGCGCCCAGCAGTGCGGCAGGGACAGGCAGGGCGACCCAGACCCACAGTCCGTCCCGTCCTCGGTCTCCCGGCGCGGTCCCGAGCGCGACGAGGGCAGCCGCGAGAGCTGTGAGCCCGACCGCCCTGACCAGTGCGGGTGCCAGGAAGCGCGCTAGCCAGACCGTCGTCCGGGTGACCTGCAGGGCGTCGAGGGCGGCCTGGTCCGACGGCCCGACCAGGCTGCTGCGGCGTCCGGCCAGCAGACCGGAGAGCAGCGAGGCGCCGGCGGCGAGAGCTGCCCACCAGGGCACCAGCCCCGCTGCAGCTCCAGGAACGCCCGCGACCGTGGCGACCGCAGCGTCCACGGCCACCGCGAGGACGACGACGAGCGGGGGGCTGAGCAGCACGACGACCACCAGCGTCACGACCGCCGCCCGCCTCACCCCGGGAACCGACAGGCTCACCTGGTTGCGGCGGCACCAGCGCAGCAGGTCGGCGGTCCACAGCGTCCGTGCTCCTGCGCCGGTTGCCTCGAGCGGCCGGCTCGTCCGCACCGGCGGAGGCTCAGTCGCGAGCACGGGCGGCCGTCCGGGTGGGGCCCGTCGCCGTGCGGCGGCCGGCCCTGCGGCTGCCCACCCAGACGATGGCCACCGCGGCCGCTCCGCAGCCCACGGCGGGGACCCACAGCAGGGTCGCTTCGGCTGACCCGCGGAGGGCGGCCACCGCGAAGGTCGACGTGACGGCGCCGAGCACGTGCAGCCCGGCACCGAGCATCGGGACGACCTCGGGCCGGAGCGCCCACGGGATCGTGGCGAGGCCGAGGACGGCGAGCAGCACGGTGCAGGACCGCTGCATCGCCAGCAGCACCTCGTTGGCCGCGGGTGGGGGGAAAGCGGGCACCAGGTCCCAGCGGTGCCACCCCAGGGCGGCCGCGCCGAGCAGCAGGACCGTGGCTGCAGCGCAGACCAGGGGCACAGCACCGCGTCGACGTGACGTCGGGTTCGATCGGGGCACGGCAGGCTCCTCGGGTCAGAACCAACGGCCGAGCGCGACGGCGGTGGCCGCGCTGGCGATGGCAGCGGTGGTCAGGGTCTGGAGAGCTCGGCGCGGGTCACGCCCGGTCGGCCGGTGGAGCAACCAGACCAGCAGCGGGATCGCCACCAGGAACGGCCAGGGGAGCAGGGCGGCGTTCCGCCCCGAGAAGTCGGCGGGTCCCATCAGGGCGGCGGTGTTGAGAGCGGCGGCGGTGGCGTCGACGGCCCACGTGGCGAGCCTCGACGACCGAGATCTCGCCGTCTTGTCCAGGAGACGGCCCAGGCTCCGTGCGATCGCGTAGGCGACGACGAGTCCCACGGTGACCACGGCCATCGCGGTGGCGATCGCCAGGTCCAGGGCATTGTCGGGCAGCTCGGCCCCGGCCTGCTCGATCGTGACGCGGAAGAGCGGTCGACGGTGCTGGACCACGGCGACGACGAGGCCGACGTTGGTGAGCGTGACGCCGGCGAACAGCAAGGTCCTTCGTAGGTTCTTCACCGGGGCACCCCGCCGGCCACCTCGAGGACGGCACCGACGGCGATCAGCAGCACCGAGGCGATCAGCCAGGGGAGCGACATCCGTAGGCCGACCAGGTAGCCCCGGAGAGCCGCGCCGGCTCGAGACCGGGCCGTGGTCCCTCGCCAGCCGTGTCGGAGCGCGCAGCACGAGGGCAGCAGGCCGACGACAGCCGCGCAGAGCAGGCCCGCGAGCTCGAAGGCGAAGTAGGGCAGGATGGCACGGAACGTGCCGGACAGTCCCAGGTCGTCCGCCGCGGCCGAGATGACGACCCCGGTGTAGATGGACACGACGACGGTCGTCGCCAGGGTCGACATCCCGGCCGTCGCCGCTCCGGACACCAGGCTCAGCGCCACGGTGAGGTTGGTCGCTGCGATGTCGGCAACCTCGTCCCACGGGTGGTAGCCGGGGTCCTGGACGCGGACCGGCAGGTCGAACGAGCTGAACCAGCCCAGGGTCGCGCAGGACCCCCAGCAGAGCAGCAGGAACATCCACGTCACACCGAGGCTGACGCGTTCGGAACCCTCAGTCATCGTCACTCCTCATGGTGGCGGTCGTCGGGGGTCTGCGGTGCCGGGCTGTCGCCCGGCACCGCAAACCTCAGGTCAGGAGATGGCCTTCTTGCGGCCGTAGGTCTTGATGGCCCACTTGATGCCGGCGATGACTCCGGCACCCAGTCCGCCCCCCATCAGGAGGCCGACGATGGTGGCCACGGTGGCACCGGCCATGATCGCGTCGACGATCTTGCTGGCCAGAGCGAACGAACCGACCGTGCCGCCGCCGAGCATCGCCGCGACGATGTAGGAGGCCGACGTGCCGAGGGCCAGGCCGAGCAGCGCGACCGCCGCAACGACAGCCGGTCCGCCCTCTCTGACTCGTGATGTGCTCATAGCAATTCCTTCCGTTTCTTCGACGAGTCCGGTGACTCGAGCGGGTCTGTCCCGCCCCTTCAGTCAATTGCCGGCGGAGGTTCCGCACCATTCACCAATGGCCAGGGTTGGATGCCGCAAGGCCGACCTGGCACGGCCGCCGGGGAGGGGTGGGACGGACGACGGAGCAGGGGCCGGCGGCTGCCGTGCGCTGGGTGAGCGGCTCGCGCCGGGGCACGGCCGAGGATCCGGGCCCGCACGAGGACCCAGTAGTCTGGAGCGTCCCCGAGGCACCGGCCGGTGCCCGCCGCCCGTCCTCAGGAGCCTCTCTCGTGGCCGTCACCTCGATCGAGCTGTCCGGGCGTGACGCCGCTCCGGACCGGGAGCTCCGCCGGCCCCCGCTGGCGATCGGGTCGGTCCGGGTCGAGACGCCGGTGGTGCTGGCCCCGATGGCGGGCGTGACCAACGCGGCGTACCGGCAGCTGTGCCGCGAGCAGGGGGCCGGGCTGTACGTCTGCGAGATGATCACCAGCCGCGGGGTGGTGGCTCGGGACCGCAAGACCCTGCAGATGCTGCAGTTCGACCCGGGCGAGAGCGTCCGGTCGGTGCAGCTGTACGGGGTGGACCCGATGATCATGGCCCAGGCCACGGAGATCTTGATCACCGAGCACGGCGTCGGCCACGTCGACCTCAACTTCGGCTGCCCGGTGCCCAAGGTCACCCGCAAGGGCGGCGGAGCGGCCCTGCCGTACAAGCGGGACCGGCTGCGGATGATCTTGGACGCCACCGTCGCGGCGGCGGGCCGCCACGACGTCCCGGTGACGATCAAGACCCGGATCGGCATCGACGACGACCACCAGACCTACCTGGACGCCGGCCGGATCGCCGAGGAGGCCGGCGTGGCCGCGATCGCCCTGCACGGCCGCACCGCGCAGCAGGCCTACTCGGGCGAGGCGGACTGGACGGCGATCGCCGCCCTCAAGGCGCATGTCTCCATCCCGGTGCTCGGCAACGGCGACCTCTGGGAGGCCTCGGACGCGCTGGCCATGGTGGAGCAGACCGGGGTGGACGGCGTGGTCATCGGCCGCGGCTGCCTCGGCCGGCCCTGGCTCTTCCGGGACCTGGCGGACGCGTTCGCCGGCCGGAACACCCGGACCCTGCCCACCCTCGGCGAGGTGGCGGCGATGATCCGGCGGCACGGCGAGCTGCTCGCCGGGCTGAGCGAGGAGCGGTACGGGCTGACCGAGCTGCGCAAGCACATGGCCTGGTACCTCAAGGGCTTCCCCGTCGGCAGCGACACCCGCCGCGCGCTGGGTCTGGTCAGCTCGTTCGACGACCTCGACGCGGGGCTCGCCCGCCTCGACCCGGACGCGCCGTTCCCCGTCGCCGAGCTGGGCACGCCGCGCGGCCGCCAGGGCAGCCCGAAGACCAAGGTGGCCCTCCCCGAGCACTGGCTGGACGACACCTCCGGGGCCGACCTCGAGCTGGCCGACGCCGAGGTGGGCGTCTCGGGTGGGTGAGCCACCCGCCGGTCCCGAGCCGTCGGCGCGGGCGCGTGCCTGGGCGGGCACGATGGCCGGTCACGCCGACGACGGGGGCCTGGTCCGGGCGCACGCCGGCTCCCGCGCCGAGGTCGGGCCCGGGCGCGTGGTGGCTCGTGAGCTCCGCGAGCAGCGGGAACGGGACCTGCTGCGTCCCGGGGCCACCTTCGCCCGGGGCGCCGGCCACCGGGCCGTGCCCGAGTCCCCGGACCCCGAGCGCACCTGCTTCGAGCGCGACCGCGACCGGATCGTGCACTCGACGGCCTTCCGCCGGCTGGCCGGCAAGACCCAGGTCGTCGTCCACCCCACCGACCACCAGCGGACCCGGCTGACCCACGCCCTCGAGGTGGCGCAGGTCGCGACCTCCATCGCCCGTGGCGCCGGGGTGAACGTGACCCTGGCCGACGCCATCGCGCTCGGCCACGACTGCGGCCACGGCCCGGGCGGCCACGCCAGCGAGGACGCCTTCGACGTCTTCGTGCCCGAGGGCTACGACCACGGACCCTGGGGGGCCGACGTGGTGCTCACCGGGCAGAACCTGTGCCGGGAGACCCTCGACGGGATCCGCAACCACTCCTGGTCGCGACCGGCGCCGACCACGGTCGAGGGCGAGATCGTCAGCTGGGCCGACCGGATCGCCTACTGCGCCCACGACCTGGAGGACGCGGTGCACGCCGGCATCGTCGACGTCGCCGACGTGCCCGCCGAGGTCGTGGAGGTCGCCGGCCGGGACCGGCGCGAGCAGCTGAGCACCTTCGTCCGGGCCGTGGTGCGGGGCATCGACCAGCACGGCGAGGTCGGCATGCCCGCGGCCGAGGCGGGCGCGCTCGCGGCGTTGCGCGCCTTCAACTACGAGCGCATCTACGTCCGGCCGGAGTCCCTGGCCCAGTCCCGGGCGGTGGTGGAGGTGCTGCGCGCCCTGGTCGGCTGGTACGCCGAGCACCCAGACGCGCTGCCGGCCACGGCCCGGCCCGACGACGACGCGGCCAGCGCCGACGCCGTCCGCGCGGGCGTGGCCTACGTGGCGGGGATGACCGACCGCTACGCCTTCGACATGGCGGTGCACCACCTGGGCTGGCCAGCCGACCGGCTGCCGCGGGGCATCGACCAGCAGGGCTGAAGGGGGCTCGACGCGCCCGGCCCGACCGGCCCTCCGGGTGCATTCGAGCCCACGCTGGCTAGGTTGAGCCTGCTCGTCCCGCTCCCCGGGGCCGGCACCCGTCCGGAAGGGGCACCGTGGCTGTGCATGCGTTCGTCGTCCTCCGCGCCGAGGGGGTGTCCGCGGTGCTGGAGACCACCGGCGGGCGGCTGCCGGCGCTCGCGCACTGGGGGGACGACCTCGGTGACCTCAGCCTGGCCGAGGTCGCCAGCCTGGTGGAGGCCGGCTCCACCCACGAGGAGAGCAACCTGGTCGCCGAGCCGGTCCGGGTGGCGCTGCTGCCCGAGCACTGGACCGGCTGGGTGGGCCGGCCCGGGCTGAGCGGCTCACGCTCCGGTGCCGCCTGGTCGCCGCGGTTCACCACGACCGCCGTCCGCACCCACGACGGCCCGGTCACCGGCACCGCGGACGCACCCGCCCTGGTGCCGCTGGGTGCCGCGGCGGTCGAGTTCGACGCGGAGGACGAGACGGCCGGGCTGGCCCTCACCCTGACCGTCGAGCTGACCGCGGGCGGGCTGCTGCGCAGCCGCGCGACCCTGACCAACACCGGTGCGGACGGCTACCAGCTGGGCGACCTGGTGCTGGCCTACCCGGTGCCCCAGGTCGGGCGGGAGATCCTCGACCTCGCCGGCCGGTGGGGCAAGGAGCGCACGCCCCAGCGGCTCCCGCTGCGCGTCGGCCAGCACGTCCGTGAGGGGCGCAAGGGGCGCACCGGAGCGGACGCGGCCACCGTGCTGCACCTGGGGACGCCCGGCTTCTCCTTCGCCGAGGGCGAGGTCTGGGGGGTGCACACCGCCTGGAGCGGCAACCACACCCACTACGCCGAGCGGGTGTTCACCGGCCACCAGCTGCTCGGCGGCGGCGAGCTCCTGCTGCCCGGGGAGGTCGTCCTCGCGGCGGGGGAGTCCTACACCTCGCCGTGGCTCTACGGCTCCCACGGGCACGGCCTCGACGCGGTCGCGCGCCGGTTCCACCGCTACCTGCGCTCCCGCCCGCAGCACCCGGGACCGGACCGCCCGGTCACCCTGAACGTGTGGGAGGCCGTCTACTTCGACCACGACCTCGAACGGCTGCTCGACCTGGCCGAGCGCGCCGCCGGCCTCGGCGTGGAGCGCTACGTGCTGGACGACGGGTGGTTCGGCGCGCGGCGCGACGACCGCGCCGGCCTGGGCGACTGGACCGTGTCGCCCGACGCCTGGCCGGACGGGCTGCACCCGCTCATCGACCGGGTGCACGAGCTGGGGATGGAGTTCGGGCTCTGGTTCGAGCCCGAGATGGTCAACCTCGACTCCGACGTCGCCCGCGCCCACCCCGAGTGGGTGATGGCCACCGGCGACCGGCTGCCGGTGGAGTCGCGCCACCAGCAGGTGATCAACCTCGGCATCCCGGCCTGCTACGCCTACATCCGGGACGCGATCAGCGCCGTCCTGGCCGAGTACCGGATCGGCTACCTGAAGTGGGACCACAACCGGGACCTCATCGACGCCGGCACCGCACCGGGCGGACATCCGGGGGTGCACGAGCAGACGGCTGCCTTCTACCGGCTGGTGGACGAGCTCAAGGCCGCGCACCCGGGGCTGGAGATCGAGTCCTGCTCCTCCGGCGGGGCCCGGGTCGACCTGGGCGTGCTGGAGCGGACCGAGCGGGTCTGGACCTCGGACTGCATCGACCCGCTGGAGCGGCAGCTGATGCACCGCTGGACCGGCCAGCTGGTCCCGCCCGAGATGATGGGGGCCCACATCGCCTCCGGCCGCTCGCACACCACCGGCCGGGTGCACGACCTCTCCTTCCGGGCGGCGACCGCGGTGTTCGGCCACCTGGGCATCGAGTGGGACCTCGCCCGGGCGAGCGAGGAGGAGCTGACCGAGCTCGCCGCGTGGGTCGCGTTCTTCAAGGAGCACCGGCGGCTGCTGCTGGGTGGGGACCTGGTACGGCTCGACTTCCCCGACGAGACCCTCGTCGCGCACGGGGTGGTGGCCCCGGACCGATCGGCGGCGCTGTACGCGTTCGCCTCGGTGGGGCGCTCGGAGGTCGTCTTCCTCGGTCGGCTGCGGTTCCCCGGGCTGGACCCGACGACCCGCTACCGCGTCGTCCCGCAGCTGGTCGGCGGTCCGCCGCAGGGCCTCCGCCCCCCCGCGTGGTGGGCGGAGGGCGGTGTCACCCTGAGCGGGGCGGCGCTCGGGTCGAGCGGGCTGATGGGGGCCGAGCTGCACCCCGACCACGCCGTCCTCTACCTGGTCACCGCGGTCGGCTGAGGTCCTGCCGACCGGCCCGGGCCGGGCCGGGCGCCGCTCAGGGGATCAGCCGCACGGCCAGGTCGTCGGGCAGCAGCCGGGCCGAGCGGACCAGCCGGTGCGCCACCGCGACGGTGGTCGTCTGCGCGGCCAGCAGGCCGACGAGCACGAGGACCTGGGCGGCGCCGGCCTGCAGGGGGGTGCCGCCACCCAGCAGCACCCCGACGAACGCGCCGGGCAGGGTGACCAGCCCGACCGTGCGGGTCTGGTCCAGCCCGGGCACCAGGGCCTCGGGCAGCAGGCGTCCGACCACCTCGGTGATCGCCTGGGGCCGGGTCAGGCCGAGCGCCAGCCCGGCCTCGTAGCTGCCGATCTCCTCGCGCAGGGCCGCGAACGAGCGCCGGCCGGCCAGCGAGTGCGCACTCATGGTGCCGCCGATGACGATCCCGGCCACCGGGACCAGCGACGCGCCGTTCCAGGGCACGGCGCCGGACAGGAACACCACGGTCAGCACCGGCAGCACCCCGGCGGCGAGGGCGAGCGCCACCCAGGGCCAGCGGCGGGGCGCCTCCACCCGGCGGGCCGAGGTCGCGGTGGCCACCGCGAACATCAGCGTCGCGAAGAGCGCCGACCAGAGGAGGTGGCTGAGCACCGCGGTGATGACCAGGGCCACCACGGCCAGCTGGACCACCGCCCGCAGCGCGGCCACCCCGATGGCCCGGCCCCGGTGCAGGCCGCCGAGCTCGGAGACGGCGACCGCGAGGAGCACCAGCACCACCAGGGCGACGGCCAGGGGGACTCCGGGTTGGGCGGGCACGCCTCATCCTCCCAGCCCGGGCCGGGGCCGGGGCCGGACGAGCACCCGGCGTGGGCGGTCCGACTGGAGCGGTGCGCGACCGGGGACCGTGCTGGCTGCGGCCGCCGAGCCGCTGCTGCTCCCGCACCTCGCTCCTGCACCCGCTCGTCGGGGTGCGGGACCGCGTGGCGGGTGCGGGGACCGGGAGCCCTGGCGCGACGGGCGTCAACGGGCACAGCGGCCCGCAGACCGTCACCGAGGGACCGACGCGGTCGTCGCGCTGGCCACGATCGGGGCCGACGGACCGACGAGGGAGTTCCGGGACCGCCACGGCGTCGTCGCCTGGTGAGGTCGGCTCGGCGGGCCGGGTAGGCGCCGCGGCGTAAACTCTGCCCGTGCCCGGCCGGATCAACGACGACGACGTCGTGGCGGTCCGTGAGCGGGCCAAGATCGAAGAGGTCGTCGGCGCCTACGTCGCCCTGCGCAACGCCGGCGGGGGGTCGCTGAAGGGCCTGTGCCCCTTCCACGACGAGAAGACACCGAGCTTCCAGGTCACCCCGTCGCGGGGCTTCTACTACTGCTTCGGCTGCGGCGAGGGCGGCGACGTCCTCACCTTCATGCAGAAGATCGACAACCTCAGCTTCACCGAGGCGGTCGAGCGGCTGGCCGACCAGACCGGCATCCAGCTCCGCTACACCGAGGACTCCGGCCCACGGCCCGAGCCCGGTCAGCGGGTCCGGCTGATGGAGGCGCACCGGGCGGCGGCCGAGTTCTACGCCGAGCAGCTCGCCAGCCCCGACGCCCTGGCCGGGCGCCAGTTCCTGGCCGAGCGCGGCTTCGACCGCGCGGCCGCCGAGCAGTTCGGCGTCGGGTTCGCCCCGCGCGGCGGGCGCGTCCTGGCCGCCCACCTGCGGGGCCGCGGCTTCAGCGAGGCCGAGCTGATCACCGGCGGGCTGGTCCGCAACGGCGGCTGGGACTTCTTCCAGAGCCGCCTGCTGTGGCCGATCCGGGACTCCGGGCGCCAGGTGATCGGGTTCGGTGCCCGGCGGCTCTTCGACGACGACCGGATGCCGGCCAAGTACCTGAACACCCCCGAGACCCCGCTCTACAAGAAGTCCCACATCCTCTACGGCCTGGACCTGGCCCGGCAGCCGATCGGGCGCAAGAGCCAGGCTGTGGTGGTGGAGGGCTACACCGACGTGATGGCCGCGCACCTCTCCGGGGTGGACACCGCGGTGGCCTCCTGCGGCACGGCCTTCGGTGACGACCACGCCAAGCTGCTGCGCCGGCTGATGGGCGACCACGACGCGTTCCGGGGCGAGGTGATCTTCACCTTCGACGGTGACGCCGCCGGGCAGGCCGCTGCGCTCAAGGTGTTCACCGGCGACCAGAACTTCCTGGCCCAGACCTACGTGGCCATCGAGCCGACCGGGCTCGACCCCTGCGACCTGCGGCTGCAGCACGGCGAGGCCGCCGTCCGCGAGCTGGTCGCCCGGCGGGTGCCGCTCTACCGCTTCGTGATGACCAACGTGCTGTCCCAGCACGACCTCGACCGCGCGGACGGCCGGCTGGCCGCGCTGCGGGCGGCCGCGCCGCTGGTGGCGAGCATCCGGGACACCTCGCTGGTCACCGGCTACGCCCGCGAGCTCGCCGGTCTGCTCGGCATGGACGTGGAGGAGGTGCGCGGCGAGGTGGTCCGCGCCGCCGGCCGCTCCAGCCGTCGGACGGCCGCGCCGACGGCACCGGTCGAGGAGCGGCCAGAGCGCGCCGCCGAGGCCCAGCTGCCCGACCCGCACGACCGGCTGCTGGCCACCGAGCGCGAGACCGTGAAGCTGCTGATCCAGGCCCCGCACCTGTTCGGACCGGGCTGGGACGGGCTCTCGCGCGCCGACTTCACCCACGGGGCCTACGCGGCCGTGTTCACCGCGGTGGAGAAGGCGGCGGCCGAGGACAGCACGGACGACTGGGTGCACCGGGTCGGGGCCGCCGCCGAGCACGAGCAGATCCGCTCGCTGGTGGTGTCGCTCGCCGTGGAGTCGCTGCCCGTCTCCGGCGCCGTCACCCCCCGCTTCGTCGTGGCGCACTCGGCCGGCCTGCAACTGCTCACCGTGATGCGGACCATCGCCGACCTCAAGTCGCGGCTGCAGCGCACCAACCCGGTCGAGGCGCAGCTGAAGTACAACGCCATGTTCTCCGACCTGGTCGTCCTCGAGGCCCGCCGCCAGCAGCTGCAGTCCCGCAGCCTCGGCGCCCAGGACTGACCGCTCGTCCCCCCGGCCGGTCGCGGCCCGAACCGCACCGCACCGCACCGCACCGCACCGCACCGCACCGCCGGCGTCCACAGGCCGCCGGCCCCACGAGCGCCGTGCACAGCCGCCCTCCTGGGCGGCACGAGCGGCCCCGGGGTCAGCATCCTTCCCTCCATGTCCGTGCTCGGTCCCGCCCTCGCCGCCGAACCTCTGCTCACCCCGGCGGAGGTGCCGGCGCTGGCCCGCGCCATCGAGGCCGGCGTGCTGGCCCGCGAGGCACGCACGTCCGGTCACGACGTGGGCGCCACCGAGGAGGAGCTGCTCGCGCTGGAGGCCCTCGGCGCCCGGGCCTGGCAGCGCTTCGTCCGCGGCAACCTGCGGCTGGTGGCCATGGTCGCCGCGCAGGCGGCCGCCCGCACCCGCCTCCCCGAGGCCGACCTGTTCCAGGAGGGCT
>Ga0210040_10002206_pt1 | contig 27803 bp, 20 predicted proteins | sample CryGeyCG12114_NA_FD_185462 | JGI IMG/M metagenome (GOLD analysis project Ga0210040, IMG submission 185462) | Groundwater microbial communities from aquifer - Crystal Geyser CG19_WC_8/21/14_NA (SPAdes) (version 2) | ecosystem: Environmental > Aquatic > Deep subsurface > Groundwater | place: USA... | reverse complement strand
GGAATTCTTTTTAATTTTTTTACGGTTATGAGATGACGGTGGCTGTGGCGATTCGAACATCTCCTCAAATACTGAAATCTGTACGTCATCTTATTTAATTTCTTGACGCGTTTATAATCCCTGGTTGGGCTCAGCCAAGTTGCTCAGGAAGTTTTTTTATAGAAAAATATATACCTGTGACCCAGCAAACTTCTAATGGGGACCCGAACACCCACACCATAAAGAATGAGTCGCTGCCTGAAATATTCCACGGCCTCTTTGGCATAGTCTCTACTTTTATTATTATCCTTAAACTCTGGACTACTGAGTACACTCACAGAAGTGTTAAAATATTGAACAGCTTCCCCTTCAAATTGAAATATGGACGGGTACTGAGCAAGAAACTTTTTCAATCCAGACTGACTTCCACCCGCAATTTGTCTCATTTCCTTTGTAAACCCTTTGCTCCCAAATTGACAGCTCAGATCATGCAAAGTCCTGCCTTTCTGTGGAGCCTCCAACAACTTCTCCACGAAGAACAAGAGTGTTTTATTCCTCAGTTCTTCATATTTTGTGGGGTCCATTCTACCTCTTCTGAGGTAATTATTGTCGTCTCCACAATTTTGAAACTTTCACAGCTTCCCAGTCAGACAACTACAGATAAACATACTTTCGTTCGACACCCTTCTCCCCATTATACACTAGCACTACTGTATCTGTATAAATGTAAAAGCAAGAGAAGTGCATATTTAGAATTGAGGACACAAAAAATATACATTTTCACTATCACATCAATACTTTGGTAACATGCCACCACTGTAGCAATCATACACAGGAATGAAATAAAAGTGTAGGAGCGCCGGTTAAACCTGTCTCTATAGATTTTAATATTCTCTCATCCTCACTTACTAACTTACCAACTTAAGCAATAGTCAATTTTTCCTGCATAGTTCATCTCACATATATGCATATCTTTTGCCGTTCATCAGGATACCTACCTACTACCATAGAATTGCAAAGGGTAAAATCTCAATCTCCCACTATAGGAAAAGTTCATTGGAAAAAATAACTCTTTTGGCCTAACCTAAACAAGGGAGGTTGCAAAAGAAATGTGTAGTAGTGTAAGTATTCAGTCAGTCAGTAACTAACTACCTAAACTATATGCTGGCATGGATTGTTGCTTGAAAAAATGTACACATAATTTTGTATAACATAAAACCTGGGTAGGAGCGAAGCATATAGTAGTGCAGTAGTTTCCTAAGCCTTTCCCAAACGTAGGAACGGGAACTGGCATATTATTGATAACGTGTCCCTAATGCAGCATGCAGCAGTGTGCTATACACAGGAAAAAAAATCAATGAAGAGGAAACTTAAATAACATCAAAGTGAGTCCAAAGGAAATATTTGAATAGTTACTCACAATTAGTGAGTACCAGTGCGACAAAAATACACCATGAAATCCAGGATATGATAAAACAACAAGGACTCTAAGCTGTGATTATTCTTATCATCATGTTTTCTACCTAGAATAATAATATTCATCCCTATGAGCTGCTAAATAGTTAGAAAATTATCCCACTCAAAATGTGCAGCCCTCTAAGGAGTATCAGTATGCAAATTGAGTGACACAAACTACTGACTAACTAACCATGAAGCGTACTTGTACATCACAATTCTTCATCCTTCTGCTCATCATATCATTTACTTCCATATCACAAGGGGCAAAAAATATCAACAATAATCGTCTCCGGGACAAACTCAGTCCTATTGATGACTATACGGAATATGGCTCGGGAGATACAGGGTTCTACTACGATGAAGAAAATCTTCCCACTCTTTTTGATGACGAAGATTTTGAAAACGTGATCGAAGGGAGTGCCAGTCATTCGGAACCAACTCGACCCCTGTTCACACTACTACCGACCCCCACTTTTGACTTTGCTCCATCTTCTAGTGTATTCAGGGATCCTTTGTTAGCTGGCCCAAGTAGTACTTACTTGCCAGACTTGGCTTTCATCTCTGACCACCCTTGGTCTTCCTCATTGCACCCTACAAAATCTTCGCATGCAGTGTCAAGCTCTAGGATTCCATATAGTTCTGCAGATGACTCATTTGGTTTTCCTCACATTGGATCCGGGGATGGACCCATACCCATTCAGCCCACCCCGAGCATCCCTGTACTCAGTTCCTCTACTCCAGAAGTGCAAAATACACCTCCACGAGTCATCCAAAGTATTCCCAAGCAACTTATCAATGCGGGTGAATATTTTGAATACCAAGTGCCAGAATCCATCTTTTTCGACCATGAGCAAGAAGATTTGAGTTTGAGTCTACTGTTTGAGAACCGGACTTTAAACGATCCTAATGGCTGGATTGTACTTGACAAGTGGAACATTAAAGCATATCCTTCTGCAGAGGAGATCAGTGACTATGAGTTCCGGCTGAGAGCTAGAGACTACTTTAATGCGTCTGCAGATACACTTTTCTACGTGAGTGTGAGGCAGCGTCAAAAGTCCCGGAATTGGAACCATCTTTTTGTGTTCCAATTTGGCAAAGTGGGCTCCCAGTACAGAATTGAATGGATTAAAGAGCTAGCCGATACTGTAAAAGCCCTTGTAGGTGGTGATTTGGTTTTGGTGGAGAGGAATACAGAGAGTCATCCATTCACTGCTGCATTTGTAAATGAGTCTTTGGTGACTGGAGAAGCCATTCAAAATGAGTATGTAAATTGATTTTAAAATATTTTTTAGTTTGACAAGATTACCAATCATATTTCATGGAATGTTTGGCTTTCGTTTGCTTTAGATGCCCAGTAGCACAACTGGAAGAAATTTATAGCATTCTGAACTCATTCCGTCTGAAAAGCTTGCTACACAAAAAAGGGATAGTTTTGGAAAGTGTGGAACTTCAAACGAGACCAGATTGGCCTTTGTGTGACTCTAGGCACATGCAACAAGCTATGGGATTAACCCCTCCTCCAGAAATTGTTTCCCATAACTATCCACCATCAATTAAAAATGCTATTGACCAGATTGAGGGCTTCAAAGGAGAGTATTTGTTGTATAAAGTACCTACTGACTTTTGCTATGATCCGGAAGATGGAGATACTCCTAGGTAATGTAAAATGCATTTTGAAGGTAGTTAAGTAGCACAGTCTGTGTACAGTTTACAGTACTGTTCAGATAAACATGAGGTCAGGACTATTATTTTGTATGCAAATACAGATTGAAACTTTCGCTACTAAATCATCAACTGGATCCAGTTGGAAAAGACTTTTGGTTACAATTTGATGTGAAAAATCAAGAATTTTATGGGCTTCCAATGAGTACGGGTGATTGGCAAGTGGCACTTCAATGCTCAGATCAAAATGGTACGTATTATTTAGAAACCTGTATGTGTAAAAAGTTAAGTTTATAATTTATTTTTATTATTGAACAACAGTTTCATAATTGAGTCTTCGTTCATAGTTACATGCATTGAGAAGAAATTTGATTTTTTCTATTTTTTATTCTTTGCAGACAAAGAAGCACATGACATGCTAGAAGTTGTTATTAAAAATCGCCAAGACATGGAGCCAGCTGCGGAGTTTAGTCTTCACTTTGAATCCATACCTTTCGATCCACAAGCTCAGAAAAAGTTTCTCGAAAAGCTCATTACTGTTTTTGGTGACGACGACTTTTCCTTTATCCACGTTAAAAGTTATTCCTACTCAAATAGGCATGTGCTTTTTAAGTGGGTGAATACTACTTCCCCACAAAACGAGGTAAAAACATTCAACAATATTCTATTCTTCAACTATTCGCTTGAAAAACTTCTGGGCAGCGGAATTTATAAAGTCTTTAAAATTTAGTTTGAGCAATTCATCGAAAAAGTCACTATTAGTTAGCCAGACAGAGTCAATTAACTTTAGAGACTTAAATCTGTTGCCAATAAATATTTACTTTGATACAATACTCTACAATCTACAATACACCATGTAATGTTGATATTACATAAACGTATTGACGCCAAAGTTTATATAACCTCGCCGTACAGGATGTTTATCCAGGTTTGGGCGCCCTATAGAATAGCAAAAGGATGGAGGTGTCATGAAATTAATACACATTCTGAAAGCATTATGCAAAGCTTATTTATAGTTCCACATCCATATTGAATGAGCGTATTTTTTTTTAGACATTTTGATTCACGGAGTCAAAAATTAATGTCCAAATAAAAAAACTTAGTTTTTCATGATTCAGGTTTTTTTCATTAGCTTTGCTACCATGCAATAAATTTTAAAATTACGCTCATTCAAAGTGAAATGGAATCAGCTTTCAGAATATACGCATTAATGTCACCTCCACTTACTCCAAATATGCCTATAAGGGGGTACAATTATAGAGCCACACACTGTACATCACTATATGAGCCTTCAGAGTACTAACTAAATATGACAGAGCTACCTTTCCAATTAATGCAGCAAACAACATTTTCTAATCAGGTGGAAATCACACAGCTACGCAAATTGTTACTTAGCGATGAAGGACCTCCAGCCAAACGACTAATGGAAATCATGAGTCCCGATTTCAACATCAGTGTTGGTAGCGTCATTCCGAAAGGTCCAATGCTAATCAACCAAAGCCCAACACATAAAGACAGGCAACCAGAGTTGGATACGAGTTTCGATTTCGAGTTTGAAGACAATTTTGAAGATCGTACAACCGAGTCTTTCTACGAAACGCACAGGTAATGATGCATTCTAAAAAAAGTATCCAACAAAAACTGGTGATGATATAAATTAGGTTAAGCTTAAGGAATCACTATGTTTTCTCCATGTTTACAATTTCTTCTGTTTATCTTTCAGAAACTACTTGATTACCTACGTAATCCCTTCGTTCGTCATACTTTTGATGATCATCTTAGCATTGTTGATTGCTTGCCTCCTCTCCCGAAGAAATAAATCATCCCAACCATACTTCAACGATATGGGTGGACGTGAAAAGAAAATTGGTCCAGCTGTTCCCGTCATCTTCAAAGAAGAGTTGGATCAGAATCAACATGCTAATAACAGTGGGCAACCCGGTCCTAGGCATCCACTCATAGGTAAACAAATTAAACTGCAGTATTATTACTTCCATCTTGAAAACAGTTGTTGAGTGAGTAGAGTAGGTTATGTACATGTTTAAACTAAAGGGAATTTTCATAACGAATGCAACTTGAGTATTCTCAGTATAAGCATAATATAGCACAAGGACAAAAACTGTAACTACTAGAATCGAAACATTCAAAGTTAATGAGTTGTGTTCCATCAAGTTCAGAATTTCGTAAGGAACAAAATATTCAGGGTACCATTATAATCTCAACTGACAATATGGAAGAGAACAATAGCACTTAAAATCTCATATAATATAGACCCGTAATGACAATATCATTGCCTCTTTCAGAGCGAGCACCTGCCCCACCTCCTTCATATGATCATTCAACAAATTCCATGGGCCGAATGCCCAGTTATGAGCCTCCACCTGCGCTCAAACAAGCTCCATTTAATTTCCAAACTGCGCCGTACAAGATGAACGCACCTTCACAACATCAGCCAAGAAAACCACCGCCATATGTTCCTCCTTAACTCGACAAAAATATAAAATGAAGTAATTGGGAAAAAAATTTCCCTCTTTTTTCTAGCTCCTAGCATACTAAATCAACTACAACATAAAATCCATTTGTAACTATAGATAGCTGAAACACAATGAGTGAAACTGATAACTTTTGCAGCCACCATTGAGAAGGCGGGAACTGCGTGGGTACCAAAATAACTAACTAACTATTTTAGGTATCTAATCACACTACTACTATTAGTTAGCTACATTTAAATATTGTACATTAAGTCATCTACTTAAAACAATGTCGTACAATAAAGTGACACGACTGGGAAAATGTAGTATTAAGTTAAAAATCCTCTCGTACTCCCATATGGATATGTGCCAGCAAGATTTTCTTTTACATTTAAAGGTTTGTACTTATAATACTAAAACTAATTATTATTATATCTAATAATGATTGTTGCTAAGTTTTAAATTGTTCCGATTTATGTAATGCTCTAGCTTATCACAAGACTACTACACTGAGTACTTTTGAACTCCGGTGAAATTTGTCAAGTGTGTGTAGTCAATAGTCAATTCATTAAGTTGTCATCATAATAATCTGTAGAGACTGAATGTTGCATTTTGTGTTCTCCTTTTAGCCAATAAAAACATGCTTCGTTTGAAATTTTCATCTCTAGTGTGCATTGTAGTTTAGTAACGCATTAGTTCTCTAGTTATTAACATCTACTTTAATTATAGCTGGGCTTGTTGTCGAGCAGCAATCATTTACAACTTACTCGATAAAGTTCTATATTTCCAGGAATCATACAGTGAAAATCCTACCCGGACAGATATAGAACCCGGTTATGAACAGCAGCTTTAACACGCACGTTTTCATCCATGTTTCCAAAGCCATCTTAATTTAATTTTTCCATCTGAATTTTTAACATAATATAGTTGTGCTTCATTTCATCAGACTTTCCATCAAATACATTCGAAGCAAGAAATGAGGAAATTATCTAAATATTTCAAATAAAACAATTCTTTGGTACTTCATTTACCGTAGTTACTTATTAAATTATCTCCGATGAATGCCATGTTTAATGCTGTTTCAGCTAGTCAGCCGGGTTTCAAATTTTAATTTCACCGATTAATAGCACATTTTCTTAAGTATACGCGACTAAAACATGTGCGTTGAAAAATTCATGAAGTTTAAAGTGCCTCCCACATCTACTAAAATGCTATATACTACTTTAGAAAAACTTAATACTTTAGGCCCAGTTTGTGGAGAGAATAATAGCTAACTTCAGATTATAGCAGCTCACCCCGTTTTTCGCTGTGAGTTACAAAGAAGAGCTTTTCAGCATTTAAGTATTTATACATTGAGTATTTTAAGAGATGATAGCTAGAGCTGTATGCACAACACAAGGACCAAATAAATTGCCGAACAAGTGAAAGAGCACTTGTAGAACAGCCTAGCAATTTGTAGAGAGAAAGTTTTTATAATTGCTTGGTTCCTTGAGTAAATATTTGAACAGCTTTCAAACTTTGTCTATGGTATCAAAGTTTATCCTTTATTCTATTTATTCGGATTCTTCACCTCAGAAGGAGACAATCAGGAATTCATTCATTCAGATATAGTAAACACAATTTTCTGTTTATTTTGGCTACTTCGATAATTATATATAGTTATACATATATATATATTATTAATATAATATAATAGTACATAATATATTTTGTTTGTAAAATATTCGCAAAAATTATCTATAAACGTCAAATTAGGCTACGACTTCCACTAAAACTGTAGTCTAACCTCGTACAAAATATTAATATTATTAATATAGGCATATAGTTTAATTTTTTTAAATCGTCTTTCCATGAGGACACGTGTCATATGGAAATTCATTCAAAACGTATTTAGCGAGCCCGTTCTATGGAGGAAATTGAAAAAGTGTAACGCAATTACGTCAGTTCTGTGACATTTGTGAGTGTAATCTAAGGAAAGTATGCGACTGAAGCGAAACGAGAAGATCTGCGTCATCAATCTTAAACTCGAGGAAATTGTGAAAGGGAAAGGAGTGTATTTTCAGAGAACATTAAGTTATTGATCGGTGGAATCATCATATAAAAAAGCTGTTCCTGTATTGAAGGTAAATTGAAATGTTGGACAACAAATATTTTTTCCATCTGGTGAAATGGGGATATTAATAGAAAATATATGGATTTCCTTTCAAAAGCATCAAACAAGGATTTTATAGTATGCAATATGAAATTAAAATCAACAAGTTTCAAGTACATGTACGTACCAAAAAAGTTTTTTCATAGCGACGTGTGATTGTATTTTCGTGGTTGAAATTATGAGGGTTCCGTTCGTAGACAAGCCAGTAGTTGAGTTTTACGTTTAGCTAACTAACTTTACATTATGTTGAAAATAATGATTTCAAATTCTCTAGCATTTGATCAAACTGTATACGTAGGTTACAATTAAAATCATCACAATATAATCAATGCTTACATGAAATCATTGACTCTGTTTACCTTATAGATATGTGCACCATAAAAGTTCGTTTAGTTAGTTTTGAAAACATGAAAAGTATAAAATTCACTCGATTCTGCTTTAATTGTAGGAGGCAGATTGTTTTTTTTGTCTACTTCTGAACGTGCCCATGTACGTAATTGGTTTTAGTAAGTTTACCGTAATTTGTGTTTTTTCTGCACATTTCTCATTGCTGGCTGGTTAGATTACATTTTGCAGTTTCCCGTTGCGATCAGACAATTCTTTGTGGCTCACTCCGGCGGTATACAAAACAAAAAGGACAATGGATACACATGGCAAAACAAGAGATGAGGAACACAATGACGATTATTGTTAGCGCTGACACGGCGGGTACCCAACTGAAATAAACAAAGCATCGAAATTATTTTACTTTCTTATTCGATTTAACTTTGTTTAGAAGTTGGATTGTATTTCACAAAAACGATATAAAAAGAAAAATGTATATAGCATGAATGGAAATTTTCCAGGTTTACGCCAGGAGGGATAGGGAATGATTTTATTTCATTATTCAGGTTGCTTGCGATCAATATCGTAGTTTTCCAGGCAGTGTTGTTTCATGACTACATGGCGTAATTAAACGAGAAATCCAATGCCTGTTGCTTGGAATTCATTAGTTCTGCTCTTCTGCTCTTTAGCTTACACCATACCATGTAGTATTATCAAATAGGCTCACGTTTGCACAGGATCAAACGTACGTTATGTGCATGTTAGCTTGAATGTGGAGAGTAAAAGTTAATGTAATACGGACAATAGGATCATCCAACAGCTTGTAGCACGCAGCCAATGGAGAAAGTTAACTTCTAGCTAATTCTTGGGCTTTTTTCATGCAGACGATTTTTTTACAAAAGTGGATTAACTAGTGAGATTTGAGAGTTGACGTCCTACCTACGTGTATTCAAAATCATAATGCTGGCTTTTAACCTTAGACATACATAGTTTAGTGACACATTCGGGTTCCGTGAGATAGAATAGGGAGAGGGATTCACTCGTACACGATATGACCGATGACAAAATTTGTTTTTCAAATCCCTAACTCCCTAGTATATGCTTGAGATAAAATAACCAAATAAACTTTTTAGCTGACATTTTTTGCAGCCAACTCCTAATTAGCGAGTCTTGATATTATTCAGCAATGTCAAATAACTAACTATCTCACTCAATTTTACAAACTAAAAACAAAAATGACTCTGACAAAAAGTTAATGAGTTTATACAATATAAAAATACTCATTATCATGTATACCTTTGTAACAAAATCTAGCTAAAACTATTTATCCAGCATTAGACATAATAAACAAATTGAAAATACATCCAGACTTATATAAACGAGCTGCACAAATTTCGTCTGTATATTTTCTATTTTCAGCAGAACCAAAAGCTGTGCAATTCAGGCATATTTAAAAAAGTTTCATTATTTAATTTAGCTCATCTCAAGGATTAATTTACGCGATGATCAAATGTTGAACCTAAACCAGCGTGGGCGATCACAATATGCTATAGTGTTTGAAGTGGTAGCGGTAATAATAGCTTTGATTGGGAATTCATGAGCGCAGTTTCCTATTCTTGTACTCTTAACGGCTGTTTTTTTTTTTGCAAACAAGACACGCGACCGACAACTGACACCAAAGTAGGACATAGTATACCTTCTATTTTGACATTCCTCGTATTTGCTAATGGAGTCAGCTACTGCGCTCAGGAAAAAAATCGTCAAAGTAAATTTTTTTTACATAAACAAAATTTCCAAGATATTCAAATAAATTCTTTTGAGTGTATTGCTGCCGACAGGTCTGCGGTCTTATGTGCTATGCTGAAATATAAGTTAATTTCCGCTCACTATTGACCAGTTTCCGTAGCCTCATTTCGTAATATTACCTGCTTTCACTCCCCTCAAAAGTTTGTTTAGTTATCCCAGGTTGTTGCTTGTCTGACGAAATAGATGTGGACATCTGTGCACAACAGTTCCAGCTCACACATAAGTCATACACACAGAACCATATGTACAAGCTCTGTAAGGAAAATGCGTCCATGGCTGATTGTTAAGGTTCCAGTGTTCAGTCAGTCAGTAGCGTTGCATACGATGATACAGCCAAAATGAAAATGATGCCTGGCATAGCTTATAAGCTGGCTCAGTTAAGCACAGTTTGTTACACTGAAATATGAATGAACGAGAATGAGTTAAATAATCCAATTACTATTTAGACTGCTAACAATAAACGTTGAATTAGACGGATGGCTTTTGCTACGTTTTAATTTGGAGTTAATCTTTTAGTCAAAAATACTTTAATGATATAGGGCTTCTTTTGTCCATTGTATAGAAGGAACTTTTCATCATCCTGACATTTGATGCCAAAAATTGAATGTTTATGAAATGGCTCTGAATTCTTAGTAAATATCCAATGTTGTCAAAAATGAGACAGGCTCAATGGACGTATTATGTGAAATTTTTTTATCCTTTCAGCCCTTTCATAGCCTGTTTACAGGAATCAAAATAAAATTTAGCATTGCCTTTCTGAAGCAATGTATATGTTACAACGTTTGTAACTGTAGAAATTACGAGAGCGACAGCGAGTTACATGTATATGTTATGTTATTTAACAGTTTGGTTGGCGTTGGCACTGTCAATATCCCCTGTTTATTGTATAGGTTGAACAGCTTATGCAGTGGCAGTGAAAAACTACAAATGATAGATACGAAAGGTTGAAAATGAATATACACATGCACTATTCACAAATATATTTGTAGGACGTATTAGATTGACGCCAATTAAAGTTCTTTTTTCGGGCAGGGAACTAAAGTACTGACTAATTGTGAGCCTAATTGCATTAGATAGAGTACCTTTCAGTAAAGGTGGCACAGTAGCTAAAGTACGGAAATAATCCTTTGTCCTTTTTTGCCGTGCACGGCCGACTGTTGTTAGTTTTAGTTGGAAACAAAACAACTATCATTGAACTCACTACTCACATGTAGCTTTGGGAAGCACTCTGGAAGCTCTCTAGTCGAATCAACTGTAAGACAAAATATCGTCTCACCCCATTTGTGTTTAAAAACGTAACGACTAAACTACATAAGGTTGTGGACTCACAGGCGACGGAATACTGACTGACTCTGCTGAAATTCATCTCAACAGCTCAACTATGATTTACTCCCTTGTGAAGGGAAAGAATATATTTGGAGAGAAAGGTATGTTTTGCACTGTTGGTCAAGATTAATATGCTGCGTGTGCGAACAAATCCCGTCCCTAGTGTTGTGAGATGCTAAAATGTGGCCAAAGAACGCACACAGGTGGTTTTGTCCATGCTACCTTATTCTAGGTATAGTTAGATTGTTAGGTATCTATGATGTTTGGGATGGGCGAATAGTAATGTGCACTTTCGCTACCGTGGTTTAGTTAGCTAGTGTTAGTGAGTATTTACAATGCGGGTTCATTCCCAGAACTACTAAATGTATTAAAAGTTTCATGAATCGAATCAATTCATTTTTCATGCACCATGGTTGCTGCTGTTGCTGGGCTGCAGATTTGTGCCTGGGGGAATATATGATGCTCTACTTTCACCCAAGGTACATAGAATATAGTAGTCACCTAGTTTCTTTTTCACCAAGTTTCTTTCATGTAAGCAGTTTGAGTACAGTACAAGTAAAGCACTTGTTCGTCTTGACAAGAGTTCACTAATCCATCATAGATGTGGTATTTCATACAGCCCTACGGTTCGTGAGTATTGCGTATAATTATTCAGCATGCAGGACATGTTAAAATTTCGTTTTAATTCCAGGTCAGAATTGGGGAATAGAGTAAGTTATTTTTGGGGATCATTTTAGCTTATGACGCTGATTGGAACCAACGTGCCACATACTCAATATTCCATTTCTGAATGGAATAACCTGTTATACTGGATGATGATGCCAATGCACTTGCAAAGACTGCCGGCATTGTATAGTTAGTAGAGTTAGAAGCGCAAATAGAGAGGCTGAACAACAGCGGAAGGAGGGTACTTTCTCTTATGGTTTTTGCCACTTTACAGGAGGTTTTAGGATTGGTGGTTTAGGTGGAGGCTGCTGCGGTTTAGTAGCAAGTACTCTAAAAATAGATTAGAGTATAAGCGTTAGATGTCCATTGAAAGATTTATTCTTCCAGCTGATATTGCTGATTAGATGGATAGAAGAAAGCAGTTTGATTCGCAGTTTCGATGCTTTTTACTACATTGTTCCGAAATGATTGTTGCTTAAAAATTTTTTTTTAAGAATTGAATATTCGTTTATTGTCTAAATGGAGTAAGGTTCAACCAGGGTAAAAGAATGCTAGAATTACTACTATTATTCTTTCAACCTGGGGTTCAACTGTTTAACAGTTATACGATTATGTCGTGTGGTAAAGTTAGCTCGAATTTTACAACAAAGACGAGCATATTACTAGATGCTTGTTTGCGAAACATGAAACGCGTAAATTCTGAAGTTCAATTCAATCCACATGGATCATCGAGTTTCAAAAAAAAACGTACCCGTAGCCTACAGCTCTCCCAAGAACATTAATAAAGTGAGCGAACATGCAGTGAATAATTGCAGCACATCGCATCACAGTAATATTTCTACACGCTTATAAAGTCTATATGCAAAAAAGTTACAAATTTTTTTTCACTTGTACAGGTACAAATTCACCATCTTAGCAACATGCATTACTAGTCCTACTACCCGCCTATCAGGTTTAGTTTGCATTTTGAACAACATCAACAGAGTATGATAATGGTAATGGTTTAAAAATCGCTTGAAAAAATGTCAACGTGTTTTTGTCTAAAATATCTCAGTAGGGTAATAGTCTCCGATATTATTAATCACACAATTTGAAGTAGGGCCGAAATTCGAATTAACTAAAATAGTAAAAATATACAGTTGGTAGTTATAGTTAGTACTGAAAGCTGATATCCCATTTAAAAAGATTAATTTCTCTATTCCGCTACAACGCTCTACTGATGATGATGAACAACTGAATGGTATGGAGGAGGCAAATCTTCACTTTCAAATGATGAAGCTGGAGCTGCAACAAAATTGTAAAGTTTAGTCTACAAAAACTTAAAAGTTAATCTGCTTGATACAGCTCCTGTACGTACAGTTAGTAGTTATACAAGAGCAGAATGAAGGATTATTAATACACACCTGAAGGTTTAAAAACAGAGTCGGTTGGAGGAGCACTTTGTTGCATATAAGCGTTCGCAGAAAAATTGGTACTTTGGTGAGGTAATCCAGTGGGCATAGGCATTGGAATTGCTACTGCACTATTATTAGTAGGATATGGTACGGAAGAAATGGAAATGGACGGTTGACTGTATGGATTGGCTGCGTATCCATTGTTGGTCACCGGTTGACACCCATATGGCAAAGGACCAGGTCCATAGGGTTGCTGAAATGGCTGAGATTGTGGATAAGGATAAGTATTGTTGACACCTGGAGAGTTTGGCACTATGAAATGAGTATTATGTTGGTTTTCAGTAGTCGTTTCCGTAGTAGGACCTGGAGGAGCTGCAAGAAAGTGATCAAAACAAAGGTCAGATTAGATGCAGAAATAATTATTTTGTTCCAAAGATTTCCAGCAACAATAACTCAATATTTCACGAAAGGTTTATTTAACTAACCAAGAACTTGACCACGGCGTCTTCTTCTGAAGCAGCAGAAGTAGATAAATATTCCGAGTACAATGACAACGACAATGCTTGAAACTCCAAATGGTTTGAAACCCATTCTGTTTTGTCATGTCATGCAGTCAGTCAGTGTAGAACTTTATATGGAGTGATCTTTAACTCTGCTTTTTAAGTTATAAATTGTGCTCTAACCAGCTAACTAAAAATTCACAACAACCGATAAACCTATAACAAAACGAATAACTAAAAGAAGCGTAATAACGAAGTGTATGTTTTGTAACTCTCAGATTATGAGAATCTTCGTTGAAAACAAAGAAGCGTACAAATTATAACGGACCACACTTATCACACTACAATCTATATGAACTCTTCATTGCAGTTCTAAAACTAACTAGCTAAATAAAGTAACAGTTTAGTCAAACTTAAGAACAAATTAGTTGTCTGCGTCTATACTCTAAACATAATTTATTAATTCTGCTTACAAGACATATTGTATTGTATTTGCATTTTTGTAATGTTGCAGAGCGGGCCAAAATATGTCAATGGCTATTTCTTGTACCATAGGATTCGTACTGTCTAAACTGTTTAGACAGTACGAATCCTATGTATCCTATGTATCCCAATCCTATGTAGTTTAGACTCTAAACTACAAGTCACAAACTGGGAACTACATATAGCATACATATAGCTAAAGAAAACAAGACTGTGACTCACCCACAAAAACATTAGTTAGTTGCGTCTTGCGTCAGTTGCGTGAGAATGCATGACGTTGGCGTAGGACACTTCATATAAACAATCCAATGCAAAATCCACTAAAACAGCAGCAAAATTAAATTAGTCATGGCCGATGGAATTTTCTCAAAATAAACATGGCTGTGAAGAGCTAAGGTATAAAGTTCTTTTGGCAATCAATTAAACTATCCAATCCACGATTTTTAATATTTTTCTGCAGAAGTTAATAAATAAGAAGTTGGTGATCATATCTACAATGAAATCAATATGCTCGCAATGTCATATCTGACTCGATATGAAACTGAAAACCATCGCTAAGTTTGGACTCTGCAGGGACGAAAAAAGTTTTTACTTTTATATACAAAAGAACTTTATCCGCCGTCTGTCATAACCATGTTGATCTTTTCGTTTTTCACTAAAACATTTTACAAGAATACTATCCTGCAGACGCACATGCTTTAGTGAAAAATAAGCCTCCTGAAAACCTGGAAATAAGACGCAGATTGTTTGCTACAGCAGCATGAAAATATTAAATAATGTTGTTGTTCTTAAAAGCATCTGAATTTTTCAAAATCAGATTGAATGTCAGTGTGTGTTGAAAATATATATGAAAAACTTACTGAAATAGGCCATAGCGAAAAACCAAAGCAGTAGATGACAGATAGTATATCATTCCGTCCTATGCTCACATTCTTTAAACTATGCGTGCATACTTCAGTGATTTCCCAAGGTAAGCACGTATTGTTATTCTCAACATTGCTCAATGGTAAAATGTATTAGTCAAAGTCCTATCCTCAGCTACCTGAAGAAAATGAAAGTTATTATTTTGGTCACATGAGATCGCAACTGCATGCATCATTTGCTGCCTGTAGTATTGTTTACTTCACTTGCTCTAATAAGTCTGTACCAACACGAACGAAAATACAATTCACTGAATATATTTCTCACTGCTAGAAGTTGACACAGATTATTATAGAAAGGTATTAGTGGTTGCTTTGATTTATATTGACTCCAGATGGTCAAACATTGTTCGCTTTAAACCAAACCAGTTTGATTAATTCTAGCAATTTGAATCTGATTAATTTTGCATAGAAAAACATTTAGAATTTTTGAATTTGTATTGCTCGTCACAGCATTCTTTTGCAACCGTCGCAACATGAAAGGATTGTTATCATCATGTGTATTGATCGGATCTTTCCTACTAGTGCACTATGTTTCTGCCCAAGGCTCAGGCCGACAACATAGAACGGTGAGCGTAAAAAAACTAATTATAACTTATATTGTTGTGAAACATGGAAAATTTGAAAATCTTGATTTTTAACGAACTTGGAAATCCTTAATGCTTAAAGAGACAACTGGATAGAGTATCAGCAACAACTCTGAACGATTGGGAGAAGCAATTAAAAGCCCGAGAACAAGCGCTCGAAATCAAGGAGGAGAATATGAAAACCATATTGAAAAATTATGACGCCAGTGTTGACAATTTAGAAGACCGAGAATATGATTTAAACGCCCGAGAGAAGTTATTGGATGCACGAGATCGGGCTTTGGATGTCAGGAGTACTGAAAACGATAAAAAATTGAAAGAACGGGAAGAAAGATTGATTGAGCGAGAGCGAACTATTGGACTGAGAGAAGTGGAGATTTTGAAAGGAGCTGAAGCGAGGGAACAACAAATTAATACTTTGGCTAAGCAACGCGAGGAAAATTCACTCATTAGGGAACAAGGACTGGAAATAAGGGAGGGTGCATTAAATGTTCGAGAAAATGCTTTGAATGATCGGGAAAAACGATTAGAACACCGGGAAGAGAGATTAGAACGATTGAGAGCGACACGTGCTAAACGTTGTAGGCAAAGGATCTCATCTGCACCATCTACCGACAGAATTGAGCATTAGTTTGAAATTGAATCATGGTCCAGACTTAAAAAGAATCAGGTTTTTTTATTTTAAATACTTTTTTCATGACAAACGCTTTTTCTTCAGTTATTAAAATTCATGTTACGAAAATAAAGTCGTTTTACTTGTTAGTTTAGTTCATAATTTTTTTGCACATAATTTACATATTATAATATTTATCAGTCTATCAAGTTTTTGGCTATACTCATCTAGTTGATTTTCTTTTCCGATTTTTGACGATACATTTGAATGAAAAATTGAATTAATTCTTTTTCAAACACAATTATAGAGATACAATTTACTCCAAATATGACAAGTCCTATGGCCACATCGGTGAATCTTCCGAGTTTGAAAAAATACTGTATAAAAAGACGAGATTTGATTTGCATTTGATTACAAATGATATCTGACTTTAAAACGAGTTAAAAAAAATACTCACAGGCAAGGCATTAATGATCAAAAATGCTCCAAGGAATGTAAAACATACTGGCTTCTTCAGACGCCACATGTCAAAGGGATTGAATGAACAGAACTCGAATATTTTCTTCGTAGTGTACATACTGATTCCAAAAAGTACGCATATATCATGACTGCATAGATCGCATACTTATACAAATACATAATAATTCCTAAAAAGTACCTTTGTCCAATCCTAAGAGCCATATTCACCGAATTGGCAATAAAGAAACCAATGCTTCCATACATTTTGGTGAAAAATATTGTGGCAATAAAGAATATTCCAGAAAACAAAACCAGTTTCCGATTGAATCTTGGCAACAAACAAATAATAATAGCCCTATGCCCTATAAATAAAATCATAAAAAAGTAAGTTTGCTTTAGAACTTACTTATCCATTTGATCTTGAGTCATTGCAGCAAAAGTAAATGCTTCAGTCACCCCATTGACCGCCAAAAAGAATATATAAACACAGTTAGCTTGTAACAATTGAGTAGCCACACTAGATTCACTCAGATTAGAGCCCCCATAAAGAAAGAGCACAGTATTACTGTATGGAACTCCATATACGATCAAAATTAATCCGATCATTAGCATGAGTCGGACTAAATTGCCTAAAACGCTGGCACTCTGGAGCCCATCCCGCTAATAATGAAGATAAAATCAAAGTGAATTAGATTTTAAATAAAGTAGCATGCCAAAAGACGGGTTAGTTTGAGTAAAAGCTTTCACTTCGACTCACTTTCTCCTTTGCACTGAAAGTTGACCGCTCCTGCAATGTCTTGGCGAAATACATATACGCACTTTCTTCAATCGGGAGAAAAACAAATCGGGCCGCAAGTGAGCCCAGATTTGCTACCATATCATATAAACCTTGCTCTTGAAAAGACAATAAGTCAAAAAAAGTCATCAAATATCTTTCTCCTTCAGTCAAAAGTTGCTTGAGACAACCTTGCTTGAAAAAGGTAAATGCTAAATTGGCCAATTCTGTCGGATACCTTTTCTACAAAAAAAACCTTATTAAGGACAAAATGTAATGTGAATAATAAACACAAACTAAAAACAGAATAAAAAATACGTACAGCATGAAATGTTGGTAAAAAGTCCACAAGAGATACAAATGGCAAATTCCTTTTCCCACTGACTACAATGTAGTAGTAAAAGTATCCATGATAAATAAACGACACACATAAAACTGCACCTAATGATCCAATGGCATACGCCATTACTACACATGATGGTTCATAAATCACAGCTATGCACAAACTTAATGATCGAACAGCAATCAGAGCTGCGTCAGCTAGTATCTAAAAGGTTAAAAAATATTACATACAGTCAAATCCTCTTCTTAGAAATTTCACAACAATAGAAGAACACAATTATTTGTATTTGGCCAAGAAATGAAGCTCACCCTAAGTTTATAAAACAAAAAATAATTTCCTACAATATAGGCAACTTCAGTAAACGCATCCAACACAAGGGACAAACAAATGACCCACACACTCCAATGATACTGAACAGTTATAATCGAATTTGGATGACCCGGTAAAGATAACGCGTAGCACCAAATGTACCCAAATATAGCTGCCCATAAAATAGTATTCGGGACCCTACAATTGCACAGTGAAAGAATAAATTATATGCTTGTTTATAATAATTGATTGCGAATTCGGAATGAGCATATTACGCGAGCCATATCATGTTTATAGTCTCGGGCCATGAGTCTGTGTCCTTTTTGCGTAAACAGGCACGACGCAATGGTTCACGGCTAAGGAACATCACAGAAGAATATAGCAATGCTAGTCTCACGTTGCATACGCCCAGGACATCATGAGAAACATAACGAAGAATAAAGGCGTTTAGTGCGAATGTGAATACTCTCAAAGAAATCTGGATTTTAACAGAAAAATGTGATTTCTTTTTTAATACATATTAACAGCTAACAACAAATAAAATCCGTCCATACTTGAAAAACTATGTTGTATGAAGCAGAGCGAACACTTCCTGAGAGGATCTCATCAGGAAGAGCATCTGTAGTGGATTTTTTGGACTTCTTTGGAGATCCGACCATAGCTCCTTCATCGGAAGATGTGCTGCTATTGTCAGCATATTGAGCTGACACACCTTTGTATGTGTCGAAAAATTAACAAGATGATGGCAACAACTTTGATACGGAACATTTTTATTATTCCATGATTTGGCCAAAGTGCACACGCAATGACAATATATTTGTAGCTCATCGCTGTTTGGTACAATATAATAACTAGATAAATTGCGTTAATAAACAAAATTATAAAAATGTCGCAACAGGAAAGTAGAATTAATTCCAAACTACTCAACTATTTTAGTAAATGTGAGAGACTGAGTGAATAACTTTTCTATACATTTTATTATCTTCCAACGGCATATTGATTTAATTTTTCTTGAAAATTCCTAAAGTAACATCGCCCTTTTTTTGAACCAAGCAGTATCTGCAAATAGTTTATAAACATTGAGATATTGGAAGCAATTGAAAAGTTTAGGACAAGTGTTGTTATAAAATTAGGATACTAACCCGTGTTCAGATTCTAAACGAATCACAGGGGAAGCAGAACTGGTTGGCTCAATTTTCCGAGCTTGATCAGCTATGTGACTTATTACACCTGACATATCAGGATTTGCCACTCCTTTGGCTACATAGTAGAAAAAAAAATCTTCAGTCAGATATATAGGAGTAATCGAGTACTTAGCTCCATTTAATGCTTTTTATGGCACTGACTGAGCTTGACTACATTACTAATTGACTACTCCTTGTCTTTCTCATAGTTAATGACATGCAACATATTTGTGAATCCTGTTTAAAACGCATGCTCCAATTCTTCAACTATATGAACTAGCATTGATCCCGTGATTAACTAACTCAAGTATAAGAAACAAATACTTTAATCTCAAACCCTATCCCCCCACATACTACAAATTTACGAAAAAATATCTTTCTATCTCACCTGACATGCAGAGACCCCTTTTATCAGCACAAATTGCACCAACGACATCCCGTTTCTTCATGCTATAAATGATTAAAAGGTAATATCATTTTATTCTTACTTTTTCAATAGTTCAGAGAGGGAGGCGATCATAATACGTCCAAATAAATTAGCTTACATATTGTCCATTTTATCTTCCAATTTGCGCTCCATAGTTAACACTCAGTAACTATACCGAAGAAACCGATCACGATTAAATCTTTAATGATTTCCGAAAACTTAATATTTACATCTCTTTCTTGTTATCTATAGCTTGGAAACTTACAGTCACAGTCAAATTGAAATATTTAACCTATAACTAATAACTACTCACTGACGCAACTTCTAAACTTGTATTTATTCAAATATTTTTCTCGCGCGTTTTCAGGCATAGATGAAGAGTTCTGGTTGGTGGGTTTCATAAATGCTAAAAACAAAGAATGTGTGCTGGGGTTGCGTTCCCAGTTGGTTATAGGGTTTTCCTTCCGAGTCTCTGAGGAAGGTTTTCCCCTATCCTTTTCATAGCTATGTTTATTTATCTTTATTTTAACCTCATTATTATTTCTTTGTAATTTTTGTTGTAAAACAAAGCACTTTGTAAACGTGTGGCAATCAATTACAGACAGTGGAGAGTGGCAGAAAAAAACATTCAGTTTTAATTTATGAATAGACACGTGACCCCAAGTGTCTACAAAATTGCTTAACTGTACTTTTATTCAAAAACATAGCAAATTTTACGTTTCCGGAAAGTGGACGTCAAGGCAAACTAAACTGAGGTTTATCGGATCCGCGATTTTATATTCCTAAAGTGTCATCAATCCTTGATCCCTGGGCTTTCAAAGCGTCCACCGCTTTTATTACTAATCCATAACTGGACGATGCATTTTCGTAGAAAGGTTTTAAAGTGGGGGGCACATCCAAAGGATTTTGCGGATAAAACATTGGTCCAAAGTGGACATCTTTTCGGGATGGGGCTAGTTGACCATCTTCATAAGTCCAGGGGCCCCTGAATCGTCGTGTAAATATGTTTCCAGGAAAACGAGAGTACAGTTTCCCACTGTCGTTCAAATGTCTCCAGCATTCAAACCAATTGTTGTAGGGTCTGGAAAATGGTAAGTTTCCGACAGCCATATCAGAATTATTCACTATCATCACATCAGAAACTATGTGGTACTGTTTGGCGTAACTTTGCCCGATTGACTAATAAAAAATAAAGGCAGCATTGGTAGATAGAGCTCAAGTGTTTTTGTCAATTATTTGAGCTGACTTTTTAATTTACATTGCAAATCAATGAAGTAATGTCTTCAACTTGCTGGGCGTTATCCGGACTAATGTCCAAAGCTCTTAACACAGTAATAGCGCTAAGAAAAAGACCAGATGATAGCGATATAGCTGCAAGGTTACCAAATAATCTTGGAGCCAGTCCGTTGAAAAATCCTGAACAAAGTTTGAGTTTTTATGTTGTTTAGGTTCAGATGTTAAAGGATTTATTTTTATAAATACTACCAAGAGGGCCGGATTCATTCATAATTCCAGATACGGCTTGAAGAGGAGATCTGGATTAAAATCGTTCTATAATATTTTGCAATACAATTTTAACAATTTCAATTTAATAATTGAGAACGTACGAGTATTGGTATTCTCGACCCACAAAATTAGACATAGATCGAACGATTATTACTTGTATTGGCTGAGTAGCAATAGTGACAGCACTCTATTTTACACAAAGTCATCACACTAATATTTAGTCCTTTTCTATCAAACAGGTGTAAAAACGATACATGTGTTGCTTTGGACTTTACTTCTGTGAGTAATCTCCATATCTGTGCTTTAAAGAAAGCAAGCAATTTTTTCAATGTGAAATGGGATGAAATCCCATCATAATTTTCATGGGAGTAGCTTTCCGGGCAAATATCGCTTAGCTTATCATTCAAATGTCGAGTCCAGAAATGGCGCACTAAACATGGAGCTAGACAGCGAAAACATCCGTCTATTCCATCTACTGCCTTGATGTATGTAGCTGCTCATCCACATTGAACGTAGGTTTGAGTTTTATTTAAATAAGAATTTTTAGAGTTTAGTCATTACTGTCACTGACTAAACCACTTAACCTTAACTATTACCATATTGGAGTAAAGTTGGCATGTAGTATACATGTCTCTTCCCTGCGTAAAGAGGCTTCTTCTTCAACGGAGGAAATGGTTCATAGCCAACCTTTTTTTAAATGTTCATATTGACAAATCATTACTTAAGGTAGCACGGTACTCGTTCAAGAAGGAATTTCAATGACTTATTATTGTTACATGTATTAAAGTTTCTGAATAGTCCATGGGATGCCATACTGACTCCAGTACGCCATATTTGTCTGCAAGTGCCAATCCTCTGTGAAACTTCCCTAAGGCCTCCTAAATAGATGAGCTCAATTTATTTTTCATTGGTAATAAAATAATGATTACCAAGCTCTGCTAAGCTTTTATACATTGGCTCCCAACCACTTATCAGACTCACCCGTATCGGGCTCGGACTGGAGCCACTCATTCTGAACTCTCGCACTCTATCAATTTAGAGTTGCAGAGAGAGAGCAGCTGCATGCATTTCACGCAGAAACGGTTCGCATGGACACGCAGAGAATTTTACGCACGCAACCTCCAGATGCATGAAAAACGCTTCCATGCGAACTAGGCTTTATACCTTTACATTCTCCCTTCATCCATATTTCTTGATGCAGCATGCGTTATCCAGTTTGTGGATGGGTAAAAAATAATCACTATAGAAATGATGATTTATGTTATCAAATAAATTATGATGCATCGTCTTGTACAAACTTATACCTCACTGTCTGTAACTGAACAGAAGAGCTGGGAACGAAAAAAAGCTGCGACAAAAACTTATTTATTCAGGTTTTTCATACAAAGAATCAGGGTACTAGGAATTAAAAATGGAACAAAAAGAAAAATTGAACCATCCATCACATTAGAAATGACCATAACTAAGAACAGTCGAAGAGTTAGAGGGTCCCAGTAAAATCAAAAGTCTGAAGTCCGCTAAAAATATTTTGTACGGAAGAGATGTAATTTCTAAAAGGTTATAAAACGTGATAAATTCCACTGAAACGAGTTCGGATTTACTATAATTGACAGCTAAATTTTTGGTATACAACTACTTTGTTCATGTAAATAGGCACACAAAATCTACAGTGCTTCGACCGCGGGATAAGACATGGAATAGCATAATACCTTTTTATGTAAATCACATAAAAAATCAAACAAAATCACCTAATTACGTAATTAATAGTTAAATCCATAATAGTCAAAAATTTCTTTTACGCACGTCTTGTATAGTACATACATACACCAAACTTAAAATGAACACGTTAAGAAAGTTCAAAGAAGAAAGTATTATATTATCAAGTCTCGTAGTTACATCAGTGCTTTAAATATTATCTAGGGACCACAAAAAAGTTGTACTCCTAAGGATAATTTAAAGGTTTATTCGCTTTCTCAGTGTAAATAGTCAACATTCCAAGCTGGTTATAAAAAATCCTTGGAAATTTCGTTATTCACCTAGATTTAACTTCCGTGTCACGCTTAGAATACAAATATCTAGAACTTCCACAAATATGTTGTTTTCCATTTTTTGACTAGTCAGAACGTGAAATCTAATATAGTTGATTACCTGTATAATATTTTAAATTGGACCAAAGTGTTCCTAAACTTACCCATTTTTAATCATATTACCATTTTCACCGCATAAGAAAACATCCCTACACACACTTTTACCCCTTCGTTGTCTTAAGTTAACCGCATCATCTTTATTCTCATCATAGCTCCCATTAGCAATTTGGGATTCTGAATTCCCATTATTCGGTACGGAAGAATTGCTAGCGATATCACCCTCAATTTCCCTCAGTAACTTACTTAGCTTTGAAGTAACTCTTCTCGAGTACTCAGCTTTACGACCGATCTCATCTTTGTTATTGAAATCATCGTTAATCAGCTCCTTAAAAAATGGATTTGGATTATATTTGCTCAAGACAAGAGCAGCTGCAGAACTTTGAGGTTTATTCGATGTCATACAGATTTCCTTATTGCTGGAAGACGCCACATTGGCGCCATTATTTGAATCACTCAAAACGACGCCATTTAAAACTTTTGAGGAATTCGATTTCTCATGTTTCTTTTTGCTAGTACTACTACTACCACTACTTTTTGATTGCCGGATTGCACTATTAGTAGGGCAGGATGGTGAAACCGAGCAATTCTTGCGTTTATCCACGTGTGGATTAAATCTATTGTAGAAACTACGTCGTAAAATCCGATCCCCTACACTTTCCTCATCCTGTGTTGTCGTCATGCCTTTTGTAGATGACTCAGTTTTCTCGGAGCAGGCTGAAGAAGAATCCAGACTATCCGAAGCATTCGAATTGGGACTCTGAGCTCGACTTTCGTTTTGGGGGACAATAATTCCTGGGGTTGTGGGCTCCATATCCATAGGAACTGCCCATTTCATATTATTGGTAGTCGTCACTACTTCGGAAATTTTAGACCCATTGTCTGTTGCCGGCGCCACCTTGTTAAACCGCGGTATGAAAGAGCTACCACTAACAGTCGCACTGCCTGTTTGTTTTTGGATGCCCGCTGAAGCATTGGCGACTATGTTAGAGCTGCTTGTAGATTTCATGGGTACAAATTTCCCAATGAAAGATTGTTTCTCTTTTTTGCTAGGCAGGGTCTGCTGAAAATTTGGTTCAGTTTTCGTGGAAACGTCTGCTGTAGGTACACATTTCTCGGTTTCACTGTTGTTTCCATTCAAAACAGTCTCGTTGTTTTGAAAATTTGCTTGCATTGACTTTCCGGGACCATAGTTTCTACTTTTACCACCATCCGTTTGACTGAGCATCAAAACACTGTCGCTAGCAGCTCCAGCATAAACAGATTGCACTCTTCTGCCAGTTTTGCCTGGAGCACCTGTGGGAGGTTTCCCGGATTTTGAAATAGTTGAAGAGGATGGAGTGCTGTCTTCAAACTTTCGAAATTTGCCCAACATATAGCTCACAGTAGATGCTCCCATTTTCATAGAATACGGTTTCTTTTCCGGCGAAAAAGCTCGACGCAACATGTCCGACTCACTGACAATTTTTTCATTCTCAAGAGTGTCGTCCATATTGGTCGGAGTGACACTACCTCGTTCACTTTCATTTGCTTCAGAACTAGCTGGACTTCTTATGCTGAATGGAGTTGGTGTTGAAGCAGGCGAACTATGTTCAGATCCCGCTTCACTTTTGTTGCTACCACTACTACTCCCATGTTTCAATTTTTCCCATTTCTTCTCCAAACTTTTAAGAAAGTTAGTCTTCGTTCTTGGAGCATTTTTCTTATCAGGGGAAGTCATTTCCCGTGAATCTTTTGCATTTTCGAGCTCCCTTGGCACGGATTTTCGTTCTAAGACGCGCGTAATTTTCTCCACACTTTTTGCCCTAGATTCTCTACTGGGCTCTTTTACTTCTGGTGGGGGTGACATGACTTTTTCTACTTCTCTCATTGTCGGCGACAGGTTTTGTCTCAGCTCAGGAACTGGGGCTACTGGAGGTGGCGAGACAATGCGTGACATGGATTTTGCGCGCATACTTTGATCCCTAAAACTAGAAATGCTCAAAGGTCTTGCCTGCTTAATAGATGCAGTAGGCCATTTTGGCATCATCGTAGTCTCATTTGTAGTACTGGCATTCGAACTGTCTGTTCGACTGCTGAGAATACACGGAGGACTGACTACTCCACTTACTCTGTTTTTAATAGAAGTTACTGGAGTAGCCTCGCGAGTACCTAAGTTTTTACTAAAAGTATCATTATGCGAAGTCGATGTATTACAAACATACAAGGTGGAAGGCCTTGGCCGCTCACACGACTGACTAATTCTATTCATTGCAGAATAGCTATTATTAGGCGTGGAGCAGGGACTAGTAGTAGTTTCTGTAATACTAGATGCATTAGACTCTGGATACTGAAATCTACGAAGTGGAGCTTGACTTAAACTCCTATAATAATCCTGATATTTTTGCATTTTCTCCTGTACCGATAATTTTGAATCAGACTCGGCAGCAGGTGAAGTAATAGGTTCGCTTTCCAACACACTGCATTCTCGAAGAAGGGGAATATCTCTTCTAGAGAAATCAGAAGGTGCAACAGAAGACTCTCTGATATTGTGTTCTGAACCGGTAGAGGGCGGGCGACTCATAGACCTAGCGATTCTCGAGACTTGAGTACGTGGCAAAGAATATGCATCATATTTCAGGCCAGTAGTATTTATAGGGTCACTGGATAATCCATACCGTTTAAAACTATCTAAAGTAGTAGTAGTTGAAGTGGGTGATCTTGAATAATCTGACCAAATTGTAGGGATAGTTCTGTCATGCATCTTCAATGATCGATGACCAGGTAGAGTTCGAGATATGGCTCCAGGTGTAGCATACTCTATGTTACTGGTAGTACGGGCATATGGTCGATATAAAGAATCGGTGTTCTTTGTGTCTGAATTGTGAGAAGGTTCAGAAATCTGTGAAAAATATGATGGAGTTGGGGTTCTACGACCACTGGAAAGCGAGAAAGGAATGGACTGTGACGAAGAATTTAGATCCCAGTTTTCTAATGGTGTTCTGCCAAAACCTGTGAAAATGTAAAAAAAAACACAATATAATTAGTCTTTTCCTAGAAACAAGAAGTTCAAACAATGTAATAGTATTGCCATGTAATCTATAGGGTGACTTGGGATTGTACCACCAAATTCTAACATCACTGGCGCGAGTATTTTTTGTACCACTAACGCAAAAAGTTAGGCAAAAAAATCAAAAGGTGACTTGGGCGACAAAAATACAAAATTGGAGCAAAATTCAATCCGTCCGCTTTGTACAATACCGAAATCGATCTCAGGCTTCTGTGATATTAAAATAAATATTATTTAAAAAAAGCTGTAATATTTACCATGAAAACATGTAGTCATCCCAAGCCACCCTATTGATTTTCAGAAAGGAGTAACAAAATTAGTAGTGAGAGGCTTACTACAGGTTTTCAGAGAAAATTCCCCCCTGCAATCGAGGTGAGATGTGAATGAAAGAGGAAGAGGAAGAACTACAAAATGAAGAGACAGCACGAGGCACGTTCTAACAACCTTTGGATCATTCACGTAACATTTGTAATCTAACTATAAGATGTCCCACAAACATAGTATATGACAGTTTTACAGCTACCAATCAAATCACATGCCGATCCAGGAACACTAATGATGTGTTTTAAACGACAAGAAAATACAATGACCATACAAATCAAGATGAACATAAAATCTTATCTCGTGGCTTTCATATTCTCCATTTATTGCAAACAATTAACTGATAACGAACTAAAACAACAAATTCAGCTAAGAAATGGTTTGGTTCAATTTATTATTAATCCGCGAATTACTGACGACTATAGATAAGGAATTGTCTGTTGTGAAACTGAAGTGAATGAAACACTCACTCAGTTAACTTTCATTTACTAGAAGCCTCAGTAAGAAAAAAAACTTACAAGCCAATAATTCGGTGCCAACACCTAAAGCGATAAAATCTCATTAGGTGAGTTCATTACTTGAGATTAGTAACAGCAATATGTTCAATGGGAAATCGTAATATATGCCACCTATTGAATAAACCTACTACTTCCGCATTTTTTCCTTCGTAGCACATAAAATATGGATAAGTAGTGACGAAAATTTGACGCAAAAGTTAAAAATACTGTGAAATGTACACAAGTAATGGCAAATGGCGACTAATAGCTATTTTACTAATAGGTATAATTATTTTTCGATTTCTTATGGATTAGGAACTGGACGTAAGGTGATATAGTGATATTTGCAAACAAAACCAACATAAAAAGCTCGAAATGTTAGAGAAACAGTATATGGTATGTGTTAATTGTGTTAATCAATAAAATTGAAAGAAAATTTTAGCGTATA
>Ga0210040_10002205_pt1 | contig 27804 bp, 19 predicted proteins | sample CryGeyCG12114_NA_FD_185462 | JGI IMG/M metagenome (GOLD analysis project Ga0210040, IMG submission 185462) | Groundwater microbial communities from aquifer - Crystal Geyser CG19_WC_8/21/14_NA (SPAdes) (version 2) | ecosystem: Environmental > Aquatic > Deep subsurface > Groundwater | place: USA... | reverse complement strand
GCGCCGCCAAAGCCTGCCCCCAAGCCGGTCCCCCGGCCCAAGCCACAGCCACCACGACCGGCTCCCGCCGCCGCTAAGCCGACGCCTGCCAAGCCAGCGCCCGCCAAGCTGGCTCCGACCAAGGCAGCGCCGGCCAAGCCGACGCCGGCGCGCACCACGGCCGGCGCCGGCAAGCCGTCGGCGAAGCCCCCGGCTGCCAGCGCTGCGCGTCCGGCAACACCGGCACGCGGCAACGGCAAAAGCGCCACCGCGACCGCCCCCCGCGCGCGCGGCGGCCATCTCGCCGACGATTTCCTCAAGGGCCTCCGCGCCGAGCCGAGCAAGAGCGCCGCCGCCGACGCCGCGCCCGCCGCCAAGATGGGCGCGCAACAGGCAGCCAACATCGCATCCGCGATCATTCGTCAGGTGCAGCCGTGCGCCAACCGTCAGGTGACGCCCGGCCCGGGCGCCGAGCGCATTCGCGTGACCATCAACCTGCGCCTCAAGCGTGACGGCAGCCTTGCCGCCCGGCCCACCGTCACGGGCCATGCCGGCGTCGACGACGACAACCGGCGCTATGTCGACCGCGTCGACGATCTCGCCGTGGCGACCTTTGTCGGCTGTTCGCCGCTCAAGGGCCTGCCCGACGAGTTGTACGACGTTCAGAATGGGTGGAGCAATTTCAGCCTCCGCTATAAACTTCCGGGATGACCATGACCAAAGCCGCCTTGCTTCTTGCCCCCGCCCTGTTCCTTATCGGCGGCTCGGCCTTGGCGCAGACGCCGCCGCCTGCACCGCCCGCCGCCGCCCAGCCGCAGGACGGCGCCGGCGGGCTGGTCGTGGATGTAGAAGGCGGCGTGTCGGCACCGATGCCAATCGCCATTCCGACCATGCCGACCGCGGCCGTGGTCGAAACGGCTGCGGGCACCACCGACGTGCTCGGCCGGCAGCTGTCGGACATCATCGCCAACGACCTGCGCAATTCGGGGCTGTTCACGCCGATCCCGCCGGCGCAGCTGCGGACGGTGTCGGTCCCTGAGGTGACGGCCCCCGCCTTTGACTATTGGAGCGGCACCGGCGCGCAGTCGCTGGTGCAGGGCTATGTTCGCGCCAATGGCGACGGCACGCTGACCGTCGGCTGCTATCTGTACGACGTTACGGCTCGGACGGAACTGACCCGGCAAGGGTTCGTGGTGCCGCCGGCCGAATGGCGCCGCGCCGGGCACAAGTGCGCCGACAGCATCTACGCCCGGCTGACCGGTGAGGGCCCCTATTTCGACAGCCGGGTGATCTATGTCTCCGAAACCGGACCCAAGGCGCACCGGATCAAGCGCCTCGCCATCATGGATCAGGACGGCGCAAACCACCGATTCCTGACCAACGGCCAGTCGATCGTGCTGACGCCGCGGTTCGCGCCCAACCAGCAGTCGATCGTGTACATGAGCTATCTCGGCAACCGGCCGTCGATCTATGTCTACGACATCGGCTCGGGGAAGCAGCGGCTGGTGGTGCAGAACGCGTCGCTGACCTTTGCGCCGCGCTTCTCCCCCGACGGCCGTTACATCCTGTTCTCGATGGCGCAGAACGGCAACACCGACATCTACCGCGTCTCCTCGCAAGGCGGCGCGCCGCAGCGGCTAACCGACTCGCCGGGCATCGACACCGGCGGCAGCTACTCGCCCGACGGCAGCCGCATCGTGTTCGAAAGCGACCGGTCGGGCGGGCAGCAGATTTACGTGATGAATGCCGATGGCTCGAACCAGCACCGCATCAGCTTCGGCGGCGGTCGCTATGCGACGCCGGTGTGGAGTCCGCGCGGTGACCTGATCGCCTTTACCCGCATCGCCGGCAGTTTCCGCATCGGCACCATGTCACCATCGGGTGGGGGCGAGAAATTGCTGACCAACCAATGGCAGGATGAAGGGCCCAGCTGGTCGCCGAACGGCCGTGTGATCACCTTTTACCGGTCGGGCCGGGGATCGTCGGGCAAGGCGGACCTGTGGATGGTGGACCTGACCGGGCGTGTGGAACGCAAGATCCCGACGCCGCTCGATGGGTCCGATCCGGCTTGGGGACCGTTGCGACCCTGAGCGGCATCGTCAACCTCATCACACTGGGAGTGAAACCATGAAAGCAAAGACCCTCATGCTCGCCGCGACCGCGCTGGTCGCGTTGGCCGGCTGCTCCAAGAAGCGTCCCGAAATGCTGCCCCCCGCGCCCGGCGTCGCACCGACGGTTGGCGATGCGAACGCCGGCTATGGGGACCAGGGCAACGGCGCCGCGACGCCGGGTTCCAACGCCGACTTCGTGCGCTCCGTTCAGTCGAACACGATCAACTTCGGGCTTGATCAGTACGACATCGACCCGACCGCCCGCGCGATCCTCGACAGCCAGGTCGAGTGGCTCACCCGCTACCCAAACGTGAGTGTCACCGTGGAGGGGCATTGCGACGAACGCGGCACGCGCGAGTACAACCTCGCGCTCGGCGACCGTCGCGCCAACGCCGCCAAGAACTATCTGGTGGCGCGCGGTCTCGATGCCAGCCGCATTCGCACAATCAGTTATGGCAAGGAACGCCCGGTGGCGCTGGGCAGCGACGAGGGCAGCTGGGCGCAGAACCGGCGCGCCGTCACGGTGGTGCTCGACCGATAAGGCGCGCTTCCGGCCGGAGCGCTTGTTCCGGCCGGCGGTCGCCTAAACGGCGCGGGTGCGTCCCAGACCCATGCGGGCCAGTTCGCGCCGGCGATCAACCAGCTGGTGCTTCAGCGCGCCCGCGACGTGAAGGAGCAACAGCGCAAGCATCACCCATCCGCCGATCAGGTGGACGGTCTCGATACGCTCATGCACCTCCCGCTGCCCCGGGACGCCCTCGGGCGTGCGGCCCAGCTCGTTGATCGGTCCGATCATCGGTAGCGGGAACAGGCCCCAGACCATGATCGGCCCGCGCGCGCGTGGAGCCATGCCGCCGCCCTTGCCTTCGCCAGCCGGACCGCCAGGCGACCGGGTGTCCGGCTTGCCCGTGGGGCTCGGCGGCGGCGGCGGCGGGCGGTGCGCCATCGCCCAGCCGGCGCCGGGCGAGCCGGCAGGCGGGCTGGCCGACACCATTGCCCAGCCCGACAGCGGCAGCGCCAGCATCGCCGCGTAGAGCAGGAAGTGGGTCAGGTGCGCCATGCCGCGCTTCCACTGCGCCATCGGCAGAAAGGGCGGGGGGCGGTGCGTCAGCCGCCACAAGACGCGGACCACCGTCAGCGCCAGGATCGTGATCCCTGACGATACGTGCAGCGCAAAGAAGCCGCGCGGCAGCACGGGCCGGAGCAGGCCGGACGTGAGGTTATAGAGGATCAGCGCCGCGATGGCCCAATGAAGGAAGATCGCCACATTGGAGTAGCGCAGCCGCTGTTGCTCCGTCACGCCGCCGATAGTCGCCATGTGCCGCCCCTTCCGGAACGGGTCATCGCGGCGGGCGCGTTCCGCGTCAACGGCCGGCTGGCGGGACGCACCCAGCCAGATAGGCACCCAGCCGCTCCACGGTGCCGGGCGGCACGTGGAGGCCGAGCTTGCTGCGCCGGAACAGCACGTCGTCGCTGGTTTGCGCCCATTCGGTGTCGACGAGATAGTCGACCTCCGCTCCCGTCAGTCCGCCGCCTAGATCCGGACCGAGGTCGCCGAGCTTGCGCGCCGTTCCCAACAGCCGCTCGACGCGAGTGCCATAGGCGCGTGCCAGCCGGCGCAGCAGCGGGCGCGGCAGGGCAGGCCGCTCCGTCTCTAGCCTTGCCAGGAAGGCTGGGAAGTCCTGATCCGGCATGTCGCCGCCCGGCAACGCCGTGTCCGCGGTCCAGGCAGCGCGGCTGGCGGGCAGAAAGGGCGCAAGTTGGCGCAGGGCGTGCTCCGCCAGCTTCCGATAGGTGGTGATCTTGCCGCCAAAGATGCTCAGCATCGGCGCTTCCCCGCCCAGCGTGTCGATTTCGAGAACGTAATCGCGGGTCACCGCCGATGCGCTTGCCGCGCGATCGTCGTGCAGTGGCCGGATGCCGGCATAGCTCCAGACGATCTCGTCGGCGCGCACCCGCCGGGCGAAATAGCGTGCGATCGTCTCGAGCAGATACGCGGTTTCGTCCTCGCTGATCGAAACGGTTGCCGGCGCGTCGCTCCAGGCGACGTCGGTGGTGCCGACGAGCGTGAAGCTGCCCTCATAGGGAATGGCGAAGACGATCCGGCGGTCACCGTTCTGGAGCATGAAGGCGTGCTCGCCCAGATAAAGACGGGGCACGACGATGTGGCTGCCCTTGACCAGCCGCACGCGTCCTTTCGCGTGCGCGCCCGCCACCCGGCCGAGGACATCCGTGACCCACGGGCCCGCGGCGTTGACCAGGGCGCGGGCACGCACCATGCGGGTGCCGCGTTGGCCCTGGAGCGTGGCAATCCAGCCGCCCGACTCCCGCTCGGCCGTCACCAGCCGGGTGCGTGTCGCGATCGTCGCGCCCCGTTCGGCGGCGTCCAGCGCGTTGAGCACCACCAGCCGGGAATCGTCCACCCAGCAGTCTGAATAGACAAAGGCCTTGCCGTCCCGCCGCGACAGGCCTTCGCCCAGCGGCGAGGCGTCTAGCCGGACCGTCTGCGTGCCCGGCAGCGTCTCGCGGCCGCCCAGGTGATCGTACAGGAACAGTCCCAGCTGGACCATCCAAGCGGGTCGCGGTGACTGGGTCTGCGGCAGTACTAACCGCAGCGGCCAGATGATGTGCGGCGCGATGGCCAGCAGCCGCTCGCGCTCGACCAGCGCCTCGCGGACCAGGCGGAACTCGCCATATTCCAGATAGCGCAAGCCACCGTGGATCAGCTTGGTCGACGCGGACGAGGTGTGACTGGCGAGGTCGTCGCGTTCGGCCAGCAGCACCGACAGGCCGCGCCCCGCGGCATCGCGCGCGATGCCTGTACCGTTGATGCCGCCACCGACGATCAACAGGTCCACGGCTGCGTCGTGCGGGGGATGCGCCATTCTCAATCCTTCCGCAGCCGGGTAGCTGATCATAGGCGCGGCCGACGACCCGCGTCGATGGCGCAGCGAGCAGGAGGGATCGGATGAGCGGCAACAACATCCTGGTGATCGACCAGGGGACCACCTCCACCCGCAGCATCGTCTTCGATGATCAGGCACGGCGGATCGCCACGGCGCAGACCGAATTCGCGCAGCATTACCCGGCGCCGGGATGGGTGGAGCACGATCCCGCCGACATATGGCGCGACGTGCTCGCCACCGCGCGGGCCGCCATTGCCCAAAGCGGCGTCGGCGCGCGGGGCATTGCGGCGATCGGCATCACCAACCAGCGCGAAACGGCGGTGGTCTGGGACCGGGCGACGGGCGAGCCGATCCATCGCGCGGTCGTCTGGCAGGACCGACGCGGCGCGGATCGTTGCCGCGACCTCAAGGCCGGAGGCGCGGAGGGCCTGGTTCGCGAGCGGACGGGGCTGTTGATCGACCCCTATTTCTCCGCCACCAAGATCGCCTGGATCCTCGACCAGGTTGCCGGTGCACGCGCCCGGGCGGAGCGCGGCGAGCTCGCCTTCGGCACGATCGACAGCTTCCTGATCCACCGTCTGACCGGCGGCGCGGTGCATGCCACGGACGTGACCAACGCCAGCCGCACCATGTTGTTCGACATCCATCGCAACTGCTGGGACGAGGAGCTGTGCCGCCTGTTCGGGGTGCCGATGGCGATGCTGCCGCAGGTCCACGACAACGCGCATCTCTTCGGCACCACGATCCCAGGCCTGTTCGAGGTCCCCGTTCCCATCGCCGGCGTGGTAGGCGACCAGCAGGCGGCGCTGTTCGGACAAGCGTGCTTTCGGCCCGGCATGGCCAAGTCGACCTATGGCACCGGCTGTTTCCTGCTGCTCAACACCGGCGAGGAGGCGCTTGCCTCGCAACACCGGTTGCTGACCACGCCCGCGTACCGGCTCGGCGGCCGCACCACCTATGCGCTGGAAGGAGCGATCTTCGCGGCGGGCGCGGCGGTGAAGTGGCTGCGCGACGGTTTGGGCGTGATCACCCATGCCGGCCAGACCGACGACATGGCGACGCAGGTGCCCGACAGCCACGGCGTGTACATGGTGCCGGCCTTCATCGGCCTCGGTGCACCGCATTGGGACCCGGCGGCGCGTGGGGCGATCTTTGGCCTGACGTTGGGCGCGACGGCTGCGCACCTCGCGCGAGCAGCGCTGGAGTCGGTCGCATACCAGACGATGGATCTGGTGGGGGCGATGGTGGCGGATGGCGGCAGGCGCCCGCCCGTGCTGCGGGTCGACGGCGGCATGGCCGCGAACAACTGGCTTTGCGCGTTTCTGGCCGACATGATCGAAACGCCCGTGGATCGGCCGGCCGACCTCGAAACCACCGCGCGCGGCGCCGCCTTTCACGCCGGGCTCGCGACCGGCATCTGGAGCGATCTTGCCGCGCTGGAAAACCTGTGGTCGCGCGAGCGGTGCTTCGAGCCAGCCATGGCGGCGGATCGCCGCGGGACGCTGGTGGCGGGGTGGAACGACGCGGTGCGCCGCACCCTCAGCGACGGCGGCCGATGACCTATCCGGCAGCGGCGGAGAGCGCCCGCACCAGTTGCGCGAGCGTAAAGGGCTTGGGCAGGAACGGCGTGTCCTCCTCCACCACCTCGCCGCGATAGCCCGACACCACCAGCGCGGGCACGCCCGGCAGCCGTTGCCGGAACTCGGCGATCAGCTCGGTGCCCGACATGGCCGGCATGATCTGGTCGGTGACCAGCAGGTCGGGCCGCAAGCCATCGTTGATCGCGGCAAGCGCCTCTGCGGCGGAGGCGCAGGCGATTACCCGATGGCCGATCTCGGCCAGCATGGAGGCGGTGCTGGCGCGCACCAGTGCCTCGTCATCGACCAGCAGGATGGCCAGGGCCTCCCGCGACGCCACTTCCGCTTCGGGCACTGCGGCGGTGCTGGAGGTCTCAGTGCATGGCAACAGCAGTTCGATGGCGGTGCCGCGCCCCGGCTGGCTGTCGATGGTCAGCTCGCCGCCGAGCTGCCCGGCAAGCCCGTGGACCATCGAAAGGCCCAGGCCCGTGCCGTTGCCCGGCCCCTTGGTGGAAAAGAACGGCTCGATGGAGCGACGGCGGATCTCCTCGCTCATGCCGACGCCGGTGTCGTGCACGCTGAGCGCGACATAGCGTCCCGCCGCCAGCCCACCGTGCTGCGGCGGTACCACCGTGGCCCGCAGCCGAATGTCGATGCGGCCGCCGCCCGGCATGGCATCGCGTGCATTCACGGCAAGGTTGAGCAGCGCAAGCTCAACCTGATGCGGATCGGCGAGCGCAGGGGGAACCTCCTCGTCGAGTTGCAACTGCACGTCGACGGCCGCGCCGAGCGTGCTTCGCAGCAACTGGTCGAGGCCCAGGACAAGCTTGCCGACATCCACGGCCTGGAGGCTGAGCGGCTGACGCCGCGCAAAGGCGAGGAGACGCTGCACCAGCGTCTTGGCACGGTCGGCCGACTGCATCGCGCCGTCGAGCATGCGCTGGGTGCGGGGGTCGTTGTCCTGTCGCCGGCCAAGAAAATCGAGCGTGCCCATGATCGGGGTCAGCAGGTTGTTGAAATCGTGCGCGACGCCACCCGTCAGCTGGCCCAGCGCTTCGACCTTCTGGGCCTGGCGCAGCGCTTCCTCGGCTTCGCGCAGCGCTTCGCCCTGCTTCAGGCTGGCGGTGGTGTCGCGGGCCGTACAATAGACGCTGTCGCCTTCGGGTACCGCGCTCCACGTGAACCAGCGATATTCACCATCGGCCGCGCGCAGGCGATTGGTGAAGCCGCGCAAGACTTGTCCGCCGAGCAGCGTGGACCAGGCTTGCGCCGTCGTCGCGCGATCGTCGGGATGAACCAGCCGGCGCACGGTGCTGCCCACCAGACTGTCGAGCGACCAGCCGAGCAGGCGCGTCCACGCCGGGCTTGCGCTCAGCCAGAGGCCATTGCGGTCCGCGACCATGATGCCGTCCTGCGATACCTCCCACAGCCGGTCGCGCTCGCGCGTGCGCCGGTCCACGCGCGCTTCCAGTTGTTCGGCGTGGAGGCGCGCCAGGTCGGACGCGCGCTTCGCCTCCGTGATGTCCTCGGCGACGCCGATGAACCCTTCGGGCATGCCGCGGTTGTCGAAGCGGGGCTGCGAGGTGGAGCGAAGCCAGCGCCATTCGCCGTCACCTCGCCGATAACGTGCCTCCAACGCGAACCGTTCGTGGCTCGCCTCCCCGGCAGCCGATTCGGCCAGCACCCGCTGCTGATCGTCGTGATGAAGGATGGTGCGCCAGTCAAAGAGCAGCGCCTCCTCATAGGGCAGCGACAGGAACTCGGCATAAGCGATATTCACGAACTCGCGCGTGCGATCGGGTCCCGTTACCCACATCGGCACGGGCGCGCTGTCCGCGATGCGGCGAAAGCGCGCCTCGCTTTCGCGCGCCACCTCCAGCGCGCGGTGTTGCTCCGTGACATCCTGGATCAAGGTGTAGAAGCCGCGTGTGCCGCCATGCTCGTCGATGTCGGGAACGTGCAGCATCAGCGCGTGGCGCACCCCCGAACCGTGCGGAAACGCCGCCTCATATTCCTGGCGCTCTCCCCCCAACGCCCGTTCGATATGCGGCAGACGCTGCGCATAGATCCCGGGGTTCATGAGTTCAGACAGCGTGCGGCCGACGATGTCACCAAGAGGGCGCTCGAACCAGCGCTCGTAAGACCGGTTGGCAAAGCGGAAGCGCTGTTCACGGTCAACATAGGCCAGCATCACCGGCAGCGCGTCAGCCAAGGCGCGCAACCGCTCCTGGCGGTCGGCGCGCACCGCGGCGAGGCTGGAGGTGAGCTGTGCCAGCGTCCGCTCCAGCGCTGCGACCTGACTGCGTTGCTCCTCCACGGCGGTCTCCTGGGGTCGAGCCGCAAGCCTAGCGCGATCCGTCTGCGAGCGAAAGAACCCGGTCCCGTGCGTGGTTGCCCGACGGCAATGTTCTTGTTCCAGCAAGAACGCTGCACTGCCGTTTCTGCGTCCGCGACCTCGACCGCTGCCGGCTCACTCCTGCATCGCAAAGAAGGCGGTAATCGTCAGCCGGCCTGTCGCAGGGGCCGGCGACAGCGTGCCAGGGGCGGCGATGGCCCCGCTGTGAAGCAGAAAACTGCGGTAGAGAACGGCGCGATTGTACCGCGCTTCGACGATCGCGGTCCGCTCAAACAAAGGGGTGTCGGCGGCGAGGTAGCCGGCCGGGCGCTCCGTGGCGCGGAGTTCGGCCTGCAGCTGCGCCTGGTAGGTTGGCGCGCGATCGGAATCGATCGTCTCGTAACCGGTGGTCCTGTGGCGGAAGAAGGCGGTGCCGTCGGTACGTTCCGGTGAAAGATAGTGGACCAACGCCAGCCGATCCGGGGCGGGCGAATCGCAGTGGGGCAGCCGTTGCCCGATCGTCAGCGCCGCCGGGCTGCGCGTCACCACCGAGAAGCTTGCATCAATCAGATCAATGGCGCCCCTGTGGCCAAACGCCTCCGCGAGTGCGGCCGCGATCACCGGCAACTGCGTGGGCCAGTAGTCAGGCGGCAAGGGAGCCCGGATGCCGGGATAGTGTTGCGCTGCGGCGCCGAAGCGGGACGCGATCGCTCCTGTTCGCAAGGCATCGGGATCGGGCGCGAAGTTGTCGATCGTGATCAGCGGCTGCCGCTCTGCGCCTATCGGCTCGACCGTGATAACAGGTGCGCTCATCGCCTCAGCAAGAACGATCGTGGCTGCGCTCGTCAAGCGGACAGGCTTGCGGCCGCCAATGCGGTTGGCAGCGGCCACGCTGTCGCGCTAACCTGCGCCGATGAACGTTCTCAATCGTGAAGACCTCCCGGCTGACGCTGCCACCGTTGATCGCCGTACGCTGTTGGCCGGACTGGCGGGTGCGGGGGTCGCCGCGGTCGCCGACTCCTCGTCAGCGGCGGCCTTCTCCGCCGCCGATCCCGACCTGGGGCCACATGTTCTTGTCGTCGATCCGGCCATGCCGGCAGCGGCCGTTCAGGCCAGTTTGGACGCAATTTTCGCCCATCAGGAACGCGCCCACTTCACTGACATGCGCAGCGCCGTCCTGTTCAAGCCCGGGCGGTATGCCGTGAACGCCAACGTCGGCTTCTTCACGCAGGTGGCGGGCCTAGGGCAGGTGCCCGGCGACGTTGTCATCGATGGCCGCGTCCACGCGGAAGCCGACTGGGCGGGCGGCATGGCGCTGGTGAACTTCTGGCGCGGCGTCGAGAACCTTTCGGTTCGCCCGCCCGACGGCCAGGATCGCTGGGCCGTGTCCCAGGCTGCGCCGTATCGCCGCGTTGATCTGGCGGGCGACCTGCTGCTGGACGATGGCGGCTGGTCGAGCGGCGGCTTCATGGCAGACTGCCGGATCAAGGGCACGGTGCGCTCGGGCACGCAGCAGCAATGGTTCACCCGCACCAGCACGTTGGGCGGCTGGGCGGGCGCCAATTGGAACATGATGTTCATGGGTGTGGGCGGGGCGCCGGCGACCAGCTTCCCCAATCCTTCCTATACGACGCTGGCCACGGTGCCCATCATACGGGAAAAGCCGTTCCTGTGCGTGTCGCCGGCAGGGGAGTGGGGCGTGTTCGTTCCCGCCCTCCGCCGCGACGCCGCGGGGCCGAGCTGGACCGGCGGCGCGCCTGCCGGTATCACCATTCCGCTGAGGCGATTCCTGATCGCAACGCCCGCCATGTCGACGCGTCGCATCAACGCCGCGCTGAGCGCCGGCCTGCACCTGCTGTTGACCCCCGGTGTGTACCGGCTCGCCGAACCGCTGCACGTCGGGCGAGCGGGGACGGTGGTGCTCGGATTGGGACTGGCGACGCTCCTGCCGGAGAACGGGACGGCGGCGTTGACCGTCGGGGACGTATCGGGCGTGACTATCGCGGGCCTGCTGATCGACGCGGGGCCGGTGCTGTCGCCGGTGCTGGTGGACATCGGCCCGCCCGGCTCGGCGCGCGACCACCGTAATCAACCGACGCTGCTGGCGGACCTGTTCTTTCGCGTCGGCGGTGCGGCTGTCGGGAAGGTGACCACGGCCTTGCGGATCAACAGCCGGCACGTGATCGGCGACCACCTGTGGATCTGGCGCGCCGATCATGGCGACCGCGATGGCGGGCGCGTGCACGTCGGCTGGAACGAAAGCACGGGCGAGCAGGGGCTGGTGGTCAATGGCGACGACGTGACGATCTATGGCCTGTTCGTGGAGCACTTTCGCCGCCACAACACCGAATGGAACGGCGAGCGGGGCAGGACCTTCTTTTATCAGAACGAACTGCCGTACGATCCGCCGGGCCAGGCGGCATGGCGGACGGGCGTCACCCGGGGCTGGGCGGCGTACAAGGTCGCTGATCATGTTCAAACGCACCGCGCGGTGGGGATGGGCATCTATGCCAACTTCACCGCCGATCCGCGCATCGTGCTGGACAGCGCGGTGGAGGCACCGCGCACGCCCGGCGTAACGTTCGAGAGCGTCACGACCATCTCGCTGGGTAAAGGGCAGGGCACCATCGCGCACCTGGTGAACGACCGCGGCAAGGCAGCGGCGCCGGGCGCGGTGCGGCAGACCCTGCGCCACTATCCCTGACCGGTGTTGCGGCGCGGTGCGAGTGACAGATCCGATAAAACAACAGGAGAGAGCGATGGCGGTGATCGGCGAGGCAAGGACGGCGAATGCCGTGGTTCCGGGCTCCGGAACCCTTCCACGGGCGGCCGGTGCGGCTTTTGTGGAAGGTGAGGTATGAGCGGCTGGCTGCTGCTCGCCCAGGCGGCGACACTGGGTGCGACCAACTACGCCGTGGATCGCCCCATGGCACCGCCGACGCAGCCGCCGAGCGCGGCCGACGAGTTTACCGACCCGAGGATCAACACGCGGATGTGGCGGTTTGACACCTCGCGCAACGCAGCCGGCTGGTTCAATCACGAGCAGCAATATTACGCGGCTGACCGGCCCGAGAACACGCGGGTCGAAAACGGCGTGCTGGTGATCGAGGCGCGGCGCGAGGCGCTGGATCCCAAGCGGTTCCGCGACTGGGGCGGGCAGCGTTACACCTCCGCCAAGCTGGTGACGCGAAAGGCCTATGGCTTCGGCTTCTACGAGGTGCGCGCGCAGCTGCCGTGCGGGCGCGGCGCGTGGCCGGCAATCTGGCTGCTACCGGCAACGGGAAGTTGGCCGGGGCAGGGCGAGATCGACGTAATGGAGATGGTCGGCTGGGATCCGACGGTGATCCATGCCACCTTGCACTCCGCCGCCTTCAACCATCGGCTGGGCACGCAACGCGGTGCCGAGCGGCGGGTTGCGACGAGCTGCACCGCCTTTCATCGCTATCAGCTCGACTGGCAACCCGACGCGATCACCATCGGCGTCGATGGGCAGGCCTATATGCGGGTGGCCAACGACCAGCCGGGAGGCGCAGCGGCCTGGCCGTTCACGCGGCCCTATCAACTGATCCTCAACCTCGCGGTCGGCGGTGACTGGGGCGGGCAGAAGGGCGTCGACGATCAGGCGTTCCCGCAGGCCATGCGCGTCGACTACGTCCGCTACTGGCGCCGCTGAGTTGCGAAAATGGTCACACCCCCCGCCAGCGTCAGCGCGGCGAGAGTCAGCATCAGGGGCGCAAAGTTGTGCGGCGTTGCCAGCCGCCAGGCGAGCAGCGGGCCGATCAGCGCGGGCAGGGTGTTGGTGAGGTTGAGCACGCCGAGATCGCGGCCGCGGTGCCGCGGGCTTGGCAGCTGCTGCATCGCCCAGGCGGCATGGAGCGCCAGGAACACGCCGGAGCCGATCGCATAGATGGCAAAGGCGATCACGCCGCCGGCCCAGCTTTCCGCCGCTGCCATGGCGCCGATGCCCAGCGCAGCGACAAGCGCCGCTGCGAGCAGGAACGGCTTGCGCCGCCCGCTCCGGTCCGACAGCCTGCCTGCGAGCACGGCGAACGGCAGGGGCAGCAGCGCGGTGAGCGTTCCCAGGCGACCGACCTGCTGTGCCATGAGTTCGGTCGGGGTGTCGGACTGCAAGCTTTCGAAGTAATACAGAAGATAGTGGAACAGCACGTTGCCGGCGATCTGGACCAGCAGCCGCGCCAGCCAGATCAGGGCAGGATCGCGCCACGTGCCGGTGCGGGAGGCAACCGGGAGCGCTGCCGCAGCCGGTCGGGCCCGGGTCAGCAACAGCGGCAGGACGCAGGCGGCGCAGATCATCGGCACCATCGCAAACCGCAACCACGGACTGCCCGTCCCGATCAGCAACGCCGCCGCCACGCCCGAGGCAATGGGAAAGCCCACCGCCAGCAATCCGCCGGCCACGCCCTTCTGATCGTCCGGCACCTCGTCCGCCATGATCGCGAGCAGGGGAGCGAGCAGCGCGTTGACGCCGATCTGGAAGGCGACCACCCCCGCCACCAGGGCCAACGCCGAGTGCGCGGACGCGACCAGCAGGCAGCCCGCAGCGACTCCGCCCAGCCCGCCTGCGGCCCAGGCGCGTCGTCCCCCACCTCGCGCTACCGCGCTGTCGCTCAGCCAGCCGAACAGGATATTGGCGCCGCTCGCCGCAATGCCGCCCGCGATCACGGTGGCCGCCAGCACGCCGAGCCGAGCAGGTCCGGCGACCAGCTCCACGTGCATCGGCAGCAACAAGGTCAGCACCGGCAGGTAGGCGATCACCCCGCCGGCGTTGGCCAGGGCGAAGATCAGCAGAAAGCCGAACGAGCGGCGCAGGGCGGGGACTGGACGATCGATACGCGCGTTCCTGCCCATGGTTGCCCTCGCCGGCAAGCGACTATGGCCTCATGGTCGCCGCCTGGAGGGCAGTGGTCAGCACCATCGCCCGGTCGGTCGCGTCGTGCGCGATGGCGACCCGGTAGCGCCCTGCCGCGATCCGCCAGCCCGGCAGCGCCGTGTCGAAGTCGGCGACGATCCGGGGCTCGGCGGTGAGCGTGACGCGTCGCTTCCCGCCAGCGGGCAAGGTGATCCGCTCGAACCCGGCAAGCCGCATCGGCGCTCCGCCGCCATCGCGGGCAACGTAGAGCTGCGGCACGTCCGATCCGGTGCGGCGGCCGGTATTCACCACGTCGAACGACACGCTCAGCGTTCGGCCGCCCGTGACGACCGGGTTGCGATAGGCGAAACTGGTGTAGCTCAGCCCGTGGCCGAACGGAAACAACGGACGCTGTGCCTTCTTTTCGTACCAGCGGTAGCCGACGTCGGCGCCCTCCACATAGTTGATCGGGAAGCTGGCGAGCTGATGCTGCGATGCGGTTGCGGGATCGGCAGCGGCCTGTGCCTCAAGTGCCGTCAGGCGGTCGAGCCCCACGGGTGCGGCGCGTGGTGCCTGTGCGGCTGCGGCTGGAAAGGTGATCGGCAGACGGCCCGACGGATTGACGTGGCCGGTCAGGATGTTGGCGATCGCCTCGCCACCACGCTGTCCTGGATACCAGGCCTGGAGCACGGCGGGCACCGCACCGATCCACGGCATCAGCACCGGTCCACCCGTTTCCAGCACGGCGACGGTGCGCGGCTGCGCGGCGGCGACGGCGGCAATCAGCGCGTCCTGCCCGTCGGGCAGCGACAGGTCGGGCACATCCTGTGCCTCCGTGGTCCATTGCGTGGCGAAGACGATGGCAAGATCGGCGGTTTGTGCCGCCGCAGCGGCCGCGGACGGATCATGTCCGTCGACAAAGCTGATCTGCGCGCCGGGCAACGCCTTGCGCAACGCGCCGAGCGGCGAGGACGCGTGATAGGTCACGCGCGCGAAGGACGACGCGGCGCCGCTGGTCAACGGAATCTCGATCGGCGCACCGCCGACGGAGCGCACTTGGCTCGATCCGCCGCCGGACAGCACGCCGACATCGGCATGGCCGCCGATCAGCACGATGCGGCGGGCGGTGCGGGCAAGTGGCAGCAACCCGCCCTCGTTCTTCAACAGCACGATGCCGGCCTCTGCCGCGCGCTGCGCCACCTCGGCGTGATCAGCATAGGGGATGGCCTGCGGCTGCTGCGGCGCGGGCGTGTCGAACGCGCCCGTCTCGATCAGCCCCGTGAGGTAGCGCACCACCATGTCGTCCAGCCGCGCCTTCGACACCTCGCCACGCAACACTGCCTCCTTCAGCGGTGCGCCGAAGAAGATGGCCTGGTCGAGCTCTTGCCCGGATTCCTGATCGAGACCGGCGTTGGCCGCCTTGACCGTCGAGTGCACGGCACCCCAGTCGCTCATCACCCATCCCTCGTAGCCCCAGTCGCGCTTCAGCACGTCGGTCAAGAGGTGAGCGTTCTCGCACGACCAGTCGCCGTTCACCTTGTTGTAGGCGCACATCACCGAGCCGGGCCGGCCCTTCTCGATCGCGATCTGAAAGGCGAGCAGGTCACTCATCCGCAGGTCGGCCTCGCCGATCCGCGCGTCGGCGACCATGCGGCCGGTCTCCTGTGAATTGAGTGCAAAATGCTTGATCGTGGAGGTGATCCGGTTCGATTGCACGCCGGCGATGTGGGCGCCCGCCATGTCGCCGGCGAGCAGCGGGTCTTCGCCGAGATATTCGAAATTGCGCCCGTTCCAGGGATCGCGCGTCAGGTTGACGCCGCCCGCCAGCAGGACGTTGAACCGTTTCGCGCGTGCCTCGGCGCCGATCATCGCGCCGCCGGCATGCGCGATAGCGGGATAAAAGCTGGCTGCCGTCGCGAGGCCGGACGGCAGGGCGGTGGCGACGTCGCCCTTGCGCTGCTCGACCTGGTTGGCGACCCCCAGCGACGCGTCGGATTCGCGCACCAGCGGTATGCCCAGCCTCCGTACCGGGTCGATGTGGCCGGCCGACGGGATCAGCTCGTTGGTCGAGTTGCCGGCGGCCATGGGCGGAAACAGGCCGTGGAGAAGCGCGATCTTTTCATCGGGCGTCAGGCGCGCAACGATCGCGGTCGCACGCGCGCGGGCGTCGCCGTCGGCTCGGGTGCCGCCTCCAGCGCCGATTCGTGCCTGCGGCTTGCCGGGTGCCGACAGCGCCGCCGTCGTCGCCAGCAGCGCCGAACATGCCGTCAGCAACGCACAGGTCATCGTTCGCATCATCTATCCTCCCCCGGCGCGCGCCTTGGCGACCGCGCTTACCCAAGGTTTATTGATAACGTTCTCAAAAAGCCACACCCCTCATGCGATCGAGCGGAGCGGCAAACGTCCAGCTTGACAGATCTGCAAAATGTACGGCACGTGAACGTTCTCAATTCGACGGATTCAACCGCGTCGACGCAGGGGGAGGAAACTATGCGCCGTTTTTCGGCTCGCACGATTGCGCAATTGGTGCTGGGCACGTCGGTCTTGGCCATGACTGCCGCGCCAGGCGCGGCATGGGCGCAGGATGCGAATTCCACCCTTGGCAATCCCGGCCCGTCGGAGATCCCGTCCACGGCCCAGCCTGGCGAAACCGATACCACCGGCGACGTCGTCGTCACCGGCATCCGTGCCTCGTTGCGCGAAGCGGTCGACCTGAAGCGCGAGGGGCAGGGCGTCGTTGATGCGATCTCGGCCGAAGACATCGGCAAGTTTCCCGATACCAACCTTGCCGAGTCGCTGCAGCGCATCACCGGCGTGTCGATCGACCGGGCCAACGGCGAAGGGTCCACCGTCACCGTTCGCGGCTTCGGCCCCGAGTTCAACCTGGTGACGTTGAACGGCCGCCAGATGCCCACCGCGACGCTGGGCGACGGCGCCAGCCCGCCCGCTTCGCGCTCGTTCGATTTCGCCAACCTCGCTTCCGAGGGCATCGCCGCGGTCGAGGTCTACAAAACCGGTCGCGCGGCGGTGCCGTCCGGCGGCATCGGTTCCACCATTAATATCCGGACGCCGCGCCCGCTCGACAAGGCAGGCTTGCGCGGCAGCATCGCCGCCAAGGGCGTGCTCGACAGCTCGGGCAACGGCAAAGACCCGATCACGCCCGAGGTGTCCGGCATCATTTCCGACACGTTCGGCGATGACCGCTTCGGCATTCTTCTCTCGGGCGTTTATCAGAAGCGCAAGGCGAGCGCCAATTCCGCGAGCGTCGGCTTCCGCGACGGTTTCCTGGGGTCGGAAAACAACTGGGGAACCTTGGCTCAGCCGGGGCAGCCGGGGTCCCAGAACATCACCAACCGCCCGGGTCCGACCGACGTCTATGAGGTTCCGCAAAGCGCGGCGTACGACCTGGTCGATATCGATCGCGAGCGGATCAACGGGCAGCTGGTGCTGCAGGCGCGGCCGATCGATTCCCTGACCGCGACCGTGGACTTCACCTATTCGCGCAACAAGGTGGAGGTGCGCGACAGCAGCGTCGGCATCTGGTTCAACTTCGGCGACACTTCCAGCGCGTGGACCGACGGGCCCAGCGCGGGGCCGGTATTCTATTCGGAGCGGTTCGCTCCCGGCAAGGACCTGTCCTACAGTGGCGCGTTGACCGCCAACCAGACCGAAAACAAGTCGCTGGGCGGCAACCTGACGTGGGAAGCGCCGGGCGGCGTGACGGTGTCGCTCGACGCGCATCATTCCACTGCGGAATCGAAGCCGACCAACAAGTACGGGTCGAGCACTTCCATCGGTAACGCCATTTTCGGCGTGCAGAGCCAGACCATCAATTTCGAACAAGACCTGCCGATCATCTCCTATCAGATGTATCCTGGCATCGACCCGCTGAACGCGGCGCTGATCACGCCGACCGGCGACTCGTTCCGCAACGCGTATTTCCGCGACGAGATAAACCAGGTCCAGATGCGCGGCCATTACGATCACGGTGGCGATGTCCTGGACAGCATCGACTTCGGCTTCTCCTATATCGATAACAAGGTCCGGTCGGCTTACGGATTCGTCCAGAACGACACGTGGGGCGGGATCGGGCCGGCGTCGGACATTCCCGACGATCTGTTCTCGCTGGTCAGCATTCCCGACAAGTTCCATGGTGTGCAGGGCGCGAACGCGCCGGGCGTGCCGGCGTCCATGTACGTGTTCAATTTCGAGAACATGGCCGACCTGCTGCAAAACAAGTACAAGGTCTGCAGCAGTCCGCAGACGGGTGTGGCGCAGTCGGGCACCTGTCTCGCCAACTATACCGTTGATCGCCGGATCACCGAAAAAACGGTTTCGCCGTTCGTCCAGTTCAACGCCAAGTTCGACCTGTTCAGCCGACCAACCCACCTGATCGCCGGCGTGCGCTACGACCAGACCAACGTCGACTCGTCCGCGCTGGTGCCGGTGCCAACGGGCACGCGCTGGGTGTCGGCCAACGAGTTCTCGGTGGTGTATGCGGCAAACAGCGACTTCACCCGGATCAAGGGCAGCTACCAGAACTGGTTGCCGGCGGTGGATTTCGACATCGAGCCGCTCGATGGCGTGAAACTGCGGGCGTCGTACAGCCACACAATCACGCGCGCGGACTATGCCAGCCTTCAGGGCGGCTTCACGATCGATTCCAACCCGCGCATCGGCGGCGGCACGGGCAGCCAGGGCAACCCGAGCCTTGTCCCGTACAAGTCCAAGAACATCGACCTGTCGGCCGAATGGTACTACAATCGCGAAAGCTACATTTCCGTCGGCTTCTTCAGCAAGAACGTCCGGAACTTCATTGGCACCACGCAGGTCAACACGCCGGCATACAACCTGCGCAATCCTGCGGCCGGACCACGGTATCGTGCGGCGGCAGCGGCATTGGGAACCACTGATGCCACCCGCATTCGCGACTACATCTTGCGGAACTTTCCTGGTTCCTCGCAGGTCACCGGCACGACACCGGTGCTGCTGCCAGATGGAACGCCAGCGACCGCGCCAGACGGTACGCCGCTGACCTACCTTACCGGCAACATCTTCGGAGTTGCGGAAGACGATCTGTTCAACTTCCAGATCTCTCAGCCGTTCAATAGCGATCAGACCGCCAACATCCATGGGTGGGAGTTCGCGATCCAGCACCGCTTCTGGGAAACGGGCTTTGGAACGATCCTGAACTACACGATCGTGGATGGTGACGCGAAGTACAACAACAAGCTGGACCCGAACATCGGTCAGTTCGCGTTGACCGGTCTCAGCGACAGCGCCAATGCAGTGGTTTATTACGACAAGAACGGTCTGCAGGCGCGCGTGGCATACAATTGGCGGGACCAGTTCTACACCGGTGGTGCGTTCGACCCGACCTACGTCGAAGCTTATGGTCAGGTCGACGCCAGCGCGAGCTACGAGTTCATTCGTGGTCTGACCGCATTCGGCGAGGTGATCAACCTGACCGGTTCGTCACGGCGCGGGCATCGGCGATCGGACAATTTCGTTACGTTCGCGCAGCCGGGTTATGCCCGCTATTCGGCGGGTCTGCGGGTCGCTTTCTGATGCAGGAGGGCCACCCTCCCGGCGGGGGTGGCCTTTTCCGCAGCCCGGCGGCAATAAGCGGCTTGGGTCGGGGAGCGATCGGGCTGAACGAGTAGAAGCGGCGTGGACCAGGCAGTCACCCGGATCGTCATCGTCGGCGGCGGCACCGCGGGTTGGCTGGCAGCTTGCCGTATCGCCGCGGCTGCCGATCCCGGCGCTGCGACACCGCTGTCGGTGACCTTGATCGAGTCGCCTGAAGTCGCCACGATCGGCGTCGGTGAGGGCACCTGGCCGACCATGCGGGGCACGCTGGAGCAAATCGGCATCAAGGAAGGGGAGTTTCTCCGCGCCTGCGATGCGTCGTTCAAGCAAGGATCGCGTTTCGACGGCTGGCGGACGGGCGCCCCGGACGACTGGTATCTTCACCCCTTCACCGCACCGGTCGAGAGCGATGCGCGCACCCTGATCAACAGCTGGCGCGACCACCCGGACGCGCGTTTCGCCGATGTCGTCACGGCACAGGCGCGGGTCTGCGCACGGCATCTGGCACCGCGGCAGCGGGCGATGCCCGACTATGCGGGTGCCCTCAATTACGGCTATCACCTGGACGCCGGAAAATTCGCCGCGCTGCTCGCCCGCCATGGTGTCGAGCGGCTTGGCGTACGGCACGTCCGCGATCATGTCGTGGCGGCAGAGATGGCGGAGGACGGCGCAATTGCTGCCGTTAGCACACGCGAAGCAGGCACGATTTCCGGCGACCTTTTCGTGGACTGCACCGGCCACGCCGCTTTGCTGATCGGTGGCCAGTTCGGGGTGCCGTTCCTCGATCGGAGCGACGTCCTGTTCAACGATCGTGCGCTTGCCGTGCAAGTGCCGGTCGCCGCCGACAGCCAGATTGCGTCGCAGACCAACGCTACGGCCCATTCGGCGGGGTGGCTATGGGACATCGGCCTGCCCAGCAGGCGCGGCATCGGGTGTGTTTATTCGTCGCGGCACCTCAGCGACGATGCGGCAGCGGCAACGCTCCAGGCCTATGTTGCCCTAGCCGCGCCAGAGGTTGTTGACGCGCGCTCGCTGACGCCGCGTGCCCTTTCCTTCCGCTCAGGGTTCCGCGAGCGGTTCTGGGTGCGCAACTGTCTGGCGATCGGCTTGTCCGCCGGATTCCTTGAGCCGTTGGAAGCATCGGCGATCGTGCTGGTCGAACTGTCGCTCGACGCGCTGCTGGAACAGTTTCCTGCGACGGTCGGGGCGCTGGACATCCATGCACAACGCTTCAACGACCTCTTCCGGTATCGCTGGGACAGGATTGTCGAGTTCCTGAAGCTCCACTACGCGCTCAGTGCACGGCAGGAGCCGTATTGGCGCGAGCATCGCGATCCCGCCTCGCTGCCGTCACGCCTGGAGACGCTGATGACCTTGTGGCGCGAGCATCCGCCCTCGCGGCGCGACTTTCCGCAGATGGATGAGGTGTTTCCGGCGGCAAGCTATCAATATGTGCTCTATGGCATGGGCTTTCCGGTGCCAGAGGCGAGTCTGATCCGGTCCGGGGGAACAGCGTCGTTGTTTGATCAGGTAGCGCAGCGTGGCCGGGCGCTGGTGGCGAGCCTGCCCGGCAACCGGACGTACCTCACCGCGCTTGCCGCGGCGGAGCGGCCCCTGGCAATGGAGCAGGCATCATGAGCAACCACGCGGTCCTGACGGTCGAGGAGCATCGCGAGCTTCGCGTCCGAACGGAGCGGGCGGAGGCATTCGGCGACGGCGTCATGTGCTGCATCGCCATGCCGGACGAGTTTCGCCGGGTGCAGGAGGACTATCCGATCCTGTTCCGCCTGAATGCCGAACGCGACAGTTTCACCGCGCTGGCCATGTTCGGCCTCCAGGAAGGGGAAAATCTGTACCTGGTGGACGGCCGCTGGGACGCCCGTTCGCGGCCGCTGGCCATGGAGATCCAGCCGTTTCTGATCGGCACCACAAGCGACGGCGCCGCCAAGCAGGTCCATGTCGACCTGGCGAGCCCGCGAATCGGCGATGCCGAGGGCGTCCGGGTGTTCGACGAGGACGGCCGACCGACCCCCTATCTCGAACGTATCGTTGACCAGCTCGGCGCCCTCGATTCCGGCTATCAGGCGTCCGGCGACTTCTTTGCGGCGTTGCGCCGGCATGAGTTGCTTGAGCCGTTGACCCTGGACGTGACGCTGGACGACGGGTCCAGCAACCGGCTGGTCGGCTTTCATGTCATCGACGAGGAGCGACTACGCGCGCTGGATCCCGCCGAGTTGGGCGAGTTGCACCAGGAAGGGCACCTGCTGCCCATGTTTATGGCGTTAGCCTCGCTTGGGAAGCTCGGCGCCCTGGTGGACCGCAAGAATTGGCAACTGCGCGGTGGCTGAAGCAGATCCGATGCCGCTCCCCTCGCCGGCACCGGTCCGGGAAGTGACGGTGGCGGACGCGGCCGACCTCGACCGCGAACTGCGCGAAGCGAAAACGCCGTTCGTGGTGCGCGGACTGGTGGCACAATGGCCGCTGGTGCAGGCGGGGCGGCGCTCGGGACGCGAGGCCCGCGACTATATCCTGCGCCATGGCCGCGACGTTCCCTTTACGGTGTCGGTGGGCACGCCCGAGAGCGGCGGCCGGCTGTTCTACGACGATGCGATGGCCATGAACTTCCGCACGGTGCGCGCAAATCTGCCCGATATTTTCGCCCGCATCGATGCGGTGGAGGAGCAGGCGGACGCGCCGCCCATCTATCTCGCGTCGATCGACATGACCGGATTCTTTACCGGCCTGCACGAAGCCAATCACGTGGACCTCGGCGACCGTGCGCCGCTGGCCAGCATCTGGATGGGGACGCGCACGCGGATCGCGGCGCACAACGACATTCCCGCCAACCTCGCGTGCGTTGCGGTCGGCCGCCGGCGCTTCACGGTTTTCCCGCGCGAGCAGTTCCGCAATCTGTACTTGGGCCCGGTCGACAATACGCCGGCCGGGCGCGCGGTGAGCATGGTCGACTTTCACGCTCCCGATCTTGCCCGCCACCCGCGCTTCCGCGAGGCCATGCGCCACGCGCAAACGGCGGAGCTTGCGGCGGGCGACGCGCTCCACATCCCGGCAATGTGGTGGCATCATGTCGAGGGGCTCGATGCATTTAACGTGCTGGTCAATTACTGGTGGCGCGAAACGCCGCGGTGGCTGGGGGGCGCGCAGGAGGCGCTGCACCACGCCATGCTGGCGATCCGCGACCTGCCCGCCGATCAGAAGGACCACTGGCGCGACCTGTTCGACCATTACGTGTTCAGGAATGACGAGGAAACGGTGGCGCACATCCCGGAGCCGGCACGCAGCGTGCTGGCGCCGCTGACGGCTAACAGCGCCGGCCGGCTGCGCAGCTTTCTCCTGCGGCAGCTCAGCCGATGAGCGAGGGGAGGCGGGTGCGCCGCGTGGTGATCGCCGGCGGGGGCACGGCCGGGTGGATGGCGGCGGCCGCGATTGCGCGCACCATGGGTCCGACGGTTGAGCTGACGCTGGTCGAGTCGGATGCGATCGGCACCATTGGCGTGGGGGAATCGACCATTCCGCCGCTGATCACCTTCAACCGGCTGCTGGGCATCAACGAAGCGACTTTCATGCGGGCGACGCAGGCGACCTTCAAGCTCGGCATCCTGTTCGACAACTGGCGGTCGCCGGGTAGCCGGTATTTCCACTCGTTCGGCCTGACCGGCAAGGATCACTGGTCGGCAGGCTTTCAGCATTTCTGGCTGTATGGCCGCGAGAAGGGGCATGACCAACCCTATGACGATTATTGTCTGGAGCTGACGGCGGCGCTGCAGGGGCGCTTCGGGCATCTGCCGGATGACGGCACCAACTATGCCTATCAACTGGATTCCGGCCTGTACGCCCGGTTCCTCCGCACCATGGCGGAAGCCGACGGCACGCGGCGGATCGAAGGCAGGATAGCCCAGGTCGAACTGAACGGTGAAAGCGGTGACATTGCCGCGCTGCACCTTGAATCGGGTGCGCGAGTCGAGGGCGACCTTTTCCTCGATTGCACCGGATTTCGCGCGCTGCTGATCGAAAGGGCGCTCCATGCCGGGTTCGATGACTGGAGCCATTATCTGCCGTGTGACGCGGCGATCGCCGTCCAGACGGAGAATGTCGGGCCGGCCATGCCCTATACTCGCGCCATGGCGCATGATGCGGGGTGGCAGTGGCGGATTCCGCTTCAGCACCGCACCGGCAACGGTCTTGTTTATTGCAGCCGCTACCTGGATCGCGATGCCGCGCTCGCACGGCTGCTCGGCAACGTCGAAGGGCGGACGGTGTCTCAGCCCAACTTCATCCGTTTCGTAACGGGCGCCCGGCGCAGGCAATGGCACCGCAACTGCGTCGCGATCGGGCTTTCGGGCGGGTTCATGGAGCCGCTTGAGTCCACCAGCATCCACCTGATCCAGCGAGCCGTGCTGCGGCTGCTGCGGATGTTTCCGCTGGCGGCGGTATCGCCGCGCGACATCGCGGAGTTCAACGAGCAGCAGGACACGGACATGCTGCAGATCCGCGATTTCCTGATCCTCCACTACAAGGCGACGGTGCGGGGCGACAGCGCGTTCTGGCGGCAGTGCCGCGACATGGCCGTTCCCGATTCCCTGCAGCACAGGATCGAGCTGTTTCGCGAAACCGGGCGCGTGTTCCGCAAGAACGAGGAGCTGTTCGCCGAAAACAGCTGGGTGCAGGTGATGATGGGGCAGGGCATCGTGCCCCGAGCCTATCACCCCATCGCGGCGAAGTTGCGGGAGGACGAACTCGCCAAACTGCTGGGAACGCTGCGCGGCAACGTGACACGCGCTGTCGCGACCATGCCCGAGCACGCCGCCTATGTGGCGCATTATTGCGGCGCCCCCCGCGTCTCGGCCTGAGTGCGACCATGGCGAGGCGGCGGCAGGCAGTCACGATCAAGCATGTCGCCGCGGACGCCGGCGTGTCGCTTCAAACCGTCAGCCGCGTGATCAACAAGGAGCCCAATGTCCGCCCCGAGATGATGGAGCGCGTGCAGGCGTCCATCGCCAAGCTCGGCTATGTTCCCTCCATCGCCGCGCAGCGGATGGGCGGATCGCGATCGTACCTGATCGTCGCGCTCAACGATCGCGACCGGACGATCGCCGACTGGCGCGACCGGCGCGGCACTGACTGGGTCGACCAGATGCTGCTGGGCGGCATGCTGACCTGCGCCGAGCATGGCTATCGGATGATCGTCGAGCTGGTCGACACGCACAGCGACCATATCGAGCGCGAATTGCTGGCCGCGATCGCAGCCCTGCAACCCGATGGCGTGATCCTGACCCCGCCGCATTCGCAGAACACGCTGATTACGCGGCTGCTCAACGAGCACGGCATCAGCTTCGCGCGTATCGGCTCGCGGCAGGAGGGACCGGGTTTTGCCCTCACCATGGACGACGAACGCGCGGCGCGGCTGGCGACGGAGCATCTGCTGGCGCTCGGTCATCGGCGAATCGGGTTCATCGCCGGCCCGTCCGACTACGAACTGAGCGGCTGGCGGATCGACGGCTGGCGCGCATCAATGGAACAGGCGGGGCTGTCGACCGACGGGCTGCTCGGCCGGGGCGACTTCGGCCAGGAATCGGGACTGCGCGAGGCAACACGGCTGCTTGACGGCGATGCGCCACCCACCGCGATCATCGCCAGCAGCGACCAGATGGCAATCGCGGCGCTCGCCGCCGTGCGGGCGCGGGGCATGGAGGTGCCCGCCGACGTGTCGCTGATCAGCTTCGACGACACGCCGATCGTTCGTTTCACGCACCCGCCGCTGGCTGCGATCATCCAGCCGATCGCCGACACCATTTCGCGGGCGGTGGAACTGATCATCGCCGAACAGGCCGGGCGGGCGACGCCCGAAGCCATCGTGGTGGTGCCTTCGCGACTGGTGCTGCGCGAGTCCACCGCGCCTCCTGCCAGTCCGCCGGAAAACTGACAGGGCACCTGCCCCGCGCGGAACCTTGAAGGCGTAACGGTTCGGGTGAATACCTTGGCGACGGCTGGACGTCGCTGTGGGCGTTCGGAAATGGGAGACGTGACGATGGTCGGCCTGCTGGCCGGCGCGGCGTTGGCTGCGGCGGTCCCCACCTCGACGGAGATCACCGCACCGGGCCCACAAGGTCCGCTCGCGGGCACCCTGCTCGATCCGGGCGGCAAGGCACCGGTGGTCGTCATGCTTCCCGGTTCCGGCCCCACCGATCGCGACGGCAACAGTCCACTCGGGATCACCGCCGCGCCCTATCGGCTGCTGGCGGAAGCGCTCGCCGCCAAGGGCATTGCGAGCGTCCGCGTCGACAAGCGCGGCCTGTTCGGCAGCAAGGGCGCCATTCCCGACCCCAACGCGGTCACCGTGGCCAACTATGCCACCGACGCGCACCGCTGGGCGGACACGCTTCGCCAGCGCACCGGGCGGGCTTGCGTCTGGTTGCTGGGGCACAGCGAAGGCGGGATCGTCGCGCTCAAGGCTGCGCAGCAGCCGGCCGGCGTGTGCGGCGTGATCCTGGTGTCGACGCCCGGCCAGCCGCTGGGCGACACGATGCGCGCGCAGTTCCGGGCCAACCCGGTCAACGCGCCGATCCTTGCGCCGGCGCTCGGCATGATCGACTCGCTGGAGGCCGGCAAGCGCGTCGATCCCGCGACGCTGCCGCCGCCTTTGCCGTCGCTGTTCCCTGCTGCCGTGCAGGGCTACATGATCGACCTCTTCGCGCAGCGCCCGGCCGCGCTGGCGGCGGCGCTGAAGGTGCCGGTGCTGGTGCTGCAGGGCGACCGCGACATCCAGGTCGGCGTTGAGGATGCGCGGGCTCTCGCCGCCGCACCCGGTGCCAAGCTGGTGGTGGTGCCCGGGATGACGCACGTGCTGAAGACCGCGACCGGCGAGGGCCGGTTGGCGAACCTTGCGACCTATCGCGACTCCAGCCTGCCCCTCGCGCCCACGGTTGCCGACGCGATCGCCGCCTTCGTGAAACGCTGGCCGAGCGCCTCGTCGAGCAGCTTGGCCAAGCGCAAGCCGCCGCGCTCGATCTCAAGCCGCGCGGTGGGCACCAGCGCGGCGATATCGGCGTCGGTCAGCGTCACCTTGGCCGGCGACGGGCCGCATGGGTCGCCATGCAGCGCGCTGGCATAGACCACGTCGTGGGCGACCTGGTACGACTCGCGGCTCCAATCGGTCACGGTACCGGCGGCGATGCGCGCTTTCACCGCGGCGGGATAGCGGCGCACCAGCGAGGGTCCGCTGGTGATCGCGCGCTCGGCCAGCGTGCCGTCCCAGATCGAATGGAGGTTGAACCGGCGCGGGCTGTAGTCGCCGTAGGCGGCCGCGACGTCGTTGCCGCCCTTGTCGCCCTTCTCGCCGGCGTGCAGCGGCTGGTGGAGGTCGCCGACGAAGTGGATCAGGAACGCCAAAGCCTGCACCCGGTCGTGGGGGCTGGTGCGGCGATCCTTGAGCAGGGCGACGTCGCGGGTGATCTGCGCCGACACGCAATTGCCGTCCTTGCACGCCTCCTCCAACGTGAAGGGCTGGCAGATGTTCACGTCTTGAAAATGCCAGTTATAGGCAAAGCCGAAGCGCGCCTTGCCCTGGGCGTCTTTCAACGGCTTGATGCAATCGGCCCAGGTGCTTGCCCCCTGGATGGTGTTCGCCGGGCATTCGGGCGTGTCGAGCAGCGGGCTGGTGGCGAGGATGGCGCGGATCGCGGCGCGCGTCTCGGGCGTGACGTTGGCGTAGGCGATTTCGGCCACGGTCTGATGGCCGAATTCCCAATAAGCGGAGGCGGGCGAGGCCATTACCAGCGCAAGCAGCGCGGCAAGGAAGCGGGGCAGGGTCATGCCGCGCCATTACGCGCAGCGTCGCGGCAGAACAACGGCTCGCTGTACGTCCCCAGGCGCTATTCGTCGCCGTACAGCGCCACCTTCCGATCGCCATCCGACGAAAGGCGGCCGCGGTACATGCCGGGCGTGGTGAAGTGCCAAGCCAGCTCCCCGCCGGGCCCGGCGACGATCACGCCGCCGGTGCCGCCCATGGCGCGAATCTCCGCCAGCACCGCGCGTGTCGCCTCGTCCACGCCTTCGCCCAGATGCTGGACGCGCGCGGCGATCGCATGCGCGGCGCCAGCGCGCAGAAAGAACTCGCCCGCGCCGGTGCACGAGATCGCGCATGCGCGATCGTCGGCCCAGGTGCCGGCGCCGATCACCGGCGTGTCGCCGATGCGGCCCGGTCGCTTGCCGGTGACGCCGCCCGTCGAGGTGGCGGCGGCGAGATGGCCGTTCGTATCGCGGGCGGCAGCGCCGACGGTGCCGTATTTCATGTCGACGTCGAACGCGCTGCCCCCGCTTTCCAGCAGGTCGGCGAGCTGGCGGCGGCGCTCGGCAGTGGCGAGCCAGGCGGGATCGGCACGCTCCACCTGTTGCTCCGCCGCAAAGGCATCCGCGCCGC
>Ga0210040_10002204_pt1 | contig 27810 bp, 17 predicted proteins | sample CryGeyCG12114_NA_FD_185462 | JGI IMG/M metagenome (GOLD analysis project Ga0210040, IMG submission 185462) | Groundwater microbial communities from aquifer - Crystal Geyser CG19_WC_8/21/14_NA (SPAdes) (version 2) | ecosystem: Environmental > Aquatic > Deep subsurface > Groundwater | place: USA... | reverse complement strand
CGATCCGATAGAAATTATCGGATTTTGGATCGGATCACCGTCAATCCGATCCGATCCGATAGAGGCTATCGGATGAAAAAGCTTGATCCGATCCGATCCGATATGATCCGATCCGATGCCACCCTTAATGTAATGGTATGTTCCTAATATATGCTGTTTATTTTGCAAACGGGATTACTCATTCATTAGCACTGAAAATGAAAATCTGAAAGAAGTGAAAGTTTTGTCCTTTTATAGTGTGTATGCAACTTAATCAAATTGTGTGGTTGTAATTTTTAAGAAAGCTGTATCTCGTACACTACATACATGAGCTTTTTTTAACCGTGTGCATGCGAAGGATCTATTTATTGTAATTTCAGAAGGAGGATTGGATCATCATTGATTGGAATTTATATGTACGCCAATGCTCCCGACCTCCTATCTCTTTGTATGGGAAACCCTTACTGTCGTATGTAGATTCGTTGGCCCTAAGTTTTTAGTACCACAGATTTCGTGCATTTGTGTGTCATAGATAAACACTGCAAATCCCAGCACGCTCGCACGCATCCATTGCATATTACATTAAACTGGTTAAGAAACGAATAATTTCAAAAATAAAAAAAGGAACGTGGAAAAATTTGAAAACTAATGTATGTTTGTGCTTTACTCATCACTTATGTTTTTAATGATTTGATTAGTGTCAAAAATCAAAGAAAATTTAAAAAAAATAATGTTTGAAGTGAGAACGGGCGAAGTAAATGACACTGCGTGCGTCTTTGTTGAACCTGCATGCCAAACTATCAGTCGCTACTTACATCAAAATGTTTTTCATGATGCATGGTGATGTGGTGAAGTGAAATAAATAAGTGATGGCTTATGAAACTTATGATTATGTGTTATGTTACCTCCATGATTTAGGACGGCCCATCTGGTTTCTCCATCCGTGGCCCAGTTCATCTTGTCGTAGAAGCGGTCGCCCCCGAACGAACGGAGGCATCTGGCTTCCCACTCAAGGCCTTCCCCCTCCAACATTTCCGCCTGCATCTTTTGGTTCGTGTCAAAGAATGTTCTGGTCTCCTTGTTCACTTTCTCGGCCTTCTGGAACATCTTCTCCTCTGCAAATGGCCATCGTCCCTTCACCTTGCCAGCGTCCCCACCACACATTGCGTACGAGATGGCGTGGAATTGAGCCAAATGCTTGATTGCCAATTCTATATGCTCCATGTCTAATCCTTTGAATCGGTTGGCCATCTTGAAGCTGTTGGTAAAAAAAAATTCATATAGTTTCCAAGAAAAGCATATGAGGACACACGCAGACAGACATGACAGACACCGACGGATTGGACGGATGGACAGACGTAACGCACAGAGACAGAATAGACTACATTACTTTTTGTCCCTCAAATCCTCCATGGCGATATAATCATTCTTGCCATCATGGAACGTGCAGTAGCAATGGGGGTAGGCTGTGAAGATTTCAGATTCCTCGAGTCCACAACTCCTCTGGAAGTCCAGCATTTGGGGGAAAACTTTTTGAAAAACGTCCATCTCCTTCTCAAAGGCGCCCATGTCATTAATCATCTGGATGCGGATGTCATTCTTGGGCATCGTCTTCAGCATAATAGACAAGTTGGATTTGTCCCCCGTCGTATTGAAGTTGTTCACCTGGATCTTGACGGCATACATGATGCTCATGTAGTTGTCCCCTACGGACGAGCCTAATTCGCAAGTAAAACCCAGCACTTCCAGATTCGGATCCACACTTTTCACAATCCTTTCAACTATTTGGGGAGACACTATTTTCTCCATGGAGGATCCGTTCTCCACTTGGGCCGGCACTGCCATTATTATGCGAATTTTAAATGGCCAGTGGATTGGACTGCAAACTATGTACAGAATGAGAGCTACAAAACTATACTGGTTCCCTCCTTTTCCTTTTCACTCCTTTTTATCCACACTGTTTGTTCGTGATTGTGGCCAATTTAATGTTGACTTTTAGTTGAGTTAGTCTATGTTATGTTGTGGTGATGGGCTTAAATTTCCATACAACCATACACGAATGTGCGTTGTGTCTACGACAAACTTACGGACTACAGATTACAGTAGTATTACCTATGAAGAACATACAACATACACACACAGTCACATATGCAATAATGGATTATGGGTTCGCGAACATGGGGTACAAAAACATGTCCTGCATGCATGGTAGTGGAGTAGTGGACAATGGGTTTAATTAATACTGTTGTTAGTTGTTGGGTTTTTGACGCAATAAAAGAATATTATTGGGATTATTCTAGTCAGTTGAACTGGTTGGAATACACACTAGTGTACATGACAAGTGTACCTGACAAGTGTACACACGGTACACACACAGGTCAGAGACTGATACAGAATTTAGACTGGGGACGCACCATTGGACTGATTTTGTGCATGAGTTATACGCGAGTACCCAATAGGCACATAGTCAATATTTGTTATTGTTTCCGTCTTCGTCCGTCCGTCTGTGGTCATCATGTGTGCCATCATCAATTAAAGTACACATTCCTGGTTACAGGCACTATCACATGCAGTATTAGGTGCCATTTTGAACATGCAGTTTATAATTTGTACTGGACACTGGACCACTGCGCTTTGTTCACCAATTCATATCTATTAGTTACATTCATGATACTTAAAGGCTGCAATATCACAAGGTTTCATCATATTTTGTTATCGTTGCATAGTTTCTGAGTAAAAAAAGTAGTTTTCATTTCAAGGTTCTCATGAGCTGGACGAATAAGTGATATGCCCGTTCACATAATGTTATGTACAAGCTATATGCTATTTTCATTATTCACTCTCAGTCAGTGAATCATGCAGGATTTAATAGTGAGCAAAAAATAACGGCTTGGATCATAGCACATCCAATATTATGCAAGTCAGTTAGGATACATGAGCATGAGTATGCATTACCTTGCACCATGGATGCAAAAATGTATATACTAGTATATATTTAAAATATTATATAGTTGGCCGCACGCTAGCTAACTAGTATATAATCGCGGCTAGTAGGCTAGTTGTTGCCAGTGAGAGCAAATGCGCAATTTATTTACTCATTACCAGTCTAGTGGGTCTAGTCAGTCTAGTGTCCATTGTGTCCAGTCATAGGAAATACTCATTGAGCAGGCATTCAATTCATGTACCCCATGATGATGGCCCATATGCTTAGTTACTTATGATATATGATACGTTAATATTTAGCAAGTTCATAATGGGTAAACGGGTATCAAATGAATTTCTATATAGTTTGTTTCAGTCACATTTAGATGGCACTTTGTTAGGATAATTTGGTCTTCCTGTTCAAAATGAATGATATTTCCATGTCTTCATCTGCTTTAAACCTTCCCTTCAGACTTCAGATTCACGAAGACACCGATAGGTCCGAGTAATATTGTGTGCACTTATGCAGTTTATGGATTGATTCAAGTACACAAGCTTCAAAGGTTTCATATTTCACGGAACATTAACGTTTATTCTTCTGGTACACAGGCGGGATTTCAAACTGCATTCCGAAAAAATATGAGGATTTTAACTTTAATAAACCACAGTAAGTGGAGACAATGAGATGCCTTCAGCCTTTGTTTTCCTGCAATGGTGTTGCTCTATGAAAAGCAAAATGAAAATTAGAAACACAAAGTTTCCATGGGATCTGCATTGGAAATATAAAAACATGATAATAATAATGAATAAGAATAATAGCACATTGAATAACCATTAATTACTCTTTTCTTAATTACATGAATTGGTAGTGGCAAATTTTAATGCCAATCAAGGACGCAAAAACGACTTCATTTTTCTACATCTTGTGCGCTCAAACCAAACCAACGCATTAGGATTCACATCTAACATGAACAGACCAAACGTAGCAATATCTAAGGGCAAAGTTTGGTGTCATTATTTTGGGAAACTTCTAACTTCCAGCAGCATGAAAACAAAGGGATGGTCCGGGATGGTCCAGTTTCATCGCGCAACTGAAAAACAGAGATGTCTTTGTCCGTTCAATGGCCAACCTTATCCGAATTTGAGTATATGCTGGGTCAAGAATAAAGAAAGATGTTCACGTTATGTTGACTTCACCTTTTTAGATGTGCCATTTTATATTTAGTACTTCAAGTCTAATAGTTGGATATTAATTCATAATGAACTTCCCTCTTTTTTTTCATCTTTTAGGAGTGTCATTTTATATTTACTACTTTAGGTTTCACTATTTATTTATGAAAGGAGAATAAAATTATTCCACGTCCAACGTTCCTCATTTTTTTTACTTCTATATAGCAACCACTATAATATTTCCATCAATTCATAATACTATACACTATAACTATAACCACCTGAGGTAGTTAAAGTAATCAGAATCATCAGCTCCCAAGGCTACGCGAACGCGATCACCATGGTTCCCGCAAAAAAAAGCCCATGGGCCGCGATGAAAATCCACTCCACTCCACTTTATTTTCATTATCAATTTACTAACTAACTACTAACTCGTATGAACATACGTTATCTAGCTAACATTAAATGTGAGAATCACTTTGTGATTTTGTTAGCAACAATACAACACTAACAACACGGAGTTAAAAAAAAGTAAAGTGTCCACTTAATTGTATTGTCTTGCCCCGCACGTAAATGTACTAACATATGTAATTATTATATGTTGGACATGAGAAATTGTACAAGGATCATTCATTCTTCATTCATTCATGCGATCAATAATTAGCCCGGAATTTAGTAAACAGCACCGCACACATACTAATTAACAACTAATTATTAAGGACTAAAAATTAATGTGATGACTCTAGAGATTGTTCCCGTTGAATTACAGAGTCCTCGAATTGGATGATATAGTAGGTCACCACGCCTTGCCACTGGACCGTCACTTTGGACGCCTGTCGTAAAAACAATTCAGTTCAGTACATTTGTCCAGAATTTTCTTTGATTTTTTACGTCCCATGTCTAACTACACTAAAAGTAACTATCGCCCAGTGCCGTCTCTGAAAAGGTACAGCTATAAGGTATAGCTACAAATATTGCCCCTGTAAAACGCTTTTCTACTCACAGTCAGTTAAAAATGGCAGAGCTCAATTGGGCGACTGCAAATTCTAAAATCAGTTCATTCTCACCAAAATTTCCGTATGAATTTCACGTCCCCAGTTTTCAAATCATTCTTACAGTCGTCAGCGCCAATTATTCGGCAATATACAACATACAATTTTTAATCTTTTACTTGTGGTTTAGTCAATTGGCGCCGGAGTTTGTGAGTAATAGTGGTGCCAAAAAAGTTAAAAATGGGTTTCTCAATCTCAGTCAGAGTTCTTTTACACATACATTACATGCGTTTCGCTTGAATTCACTAAAAAATAGAGTTTTTATTTGACCTTTCGTGACCTTTCTCTGTATTTGTAACTAAAAAATCTGAGTTACTGTTTCCAACATAATAATCAGCATAAAAGAATATACATTTGTACTTCATGAAAATTGGGCAGAAAATATTCTCTCATAGATTTGGGGATATGCCGATCTCTGGCACTCCTTTCAACTTTTTTTGAGACCCCTATAACTCACAAACTACTGCACCAATTGACTTAAAAGACAAGGAAAACGATTTTTTTAAAGGAGGGTATCGGAATTGCATTACCGAAAAAAAAATTGAGTTGAAATAACCATTTTGTAGCGCTTACAATTCTACATCGAATAGCTATTTCAGTTTTCAAAAAAAAATTCAAAAAAATTCCGTGAGGCGGGAAAATTAAAAATTCAATACATTGGGGAGATAGGGAATTGACAAATTTTCTAATGAAATTTTTGGGATGTGTGCCATCGATTTGCAAACTGAAACTAGTACTAATGAAAAGAGAAAACTCCAGAGACTATTTTAAAAGTAATTTAAAAGTGTTTTACCCCCCATTCGGGGAAGTTATGGGGTTTTGAAAAAGTACGAATTTTCCTCATGTTATCTACTCATTAAATTCGCAAGAAGTTTTTTTTGCTTTTTCAAAACCTCATAATTTCCCCGAATGGGGGGTAAAACACTTTTAAATTACTTTTAAAATATTCGCTGGTGTTTTCTCTTTTCATTGGTACTAGTTTCAGTTTGCAAATCGATGGCACATATCCCGAAAATTTCATTTGAAAATTTGTCAATGCCTTATCTCCCCAATGTATTGAATTTTCAATTTTCCCGCCTCACGGAATTTTTTTGAATTTTTTTCAAAAACTGAAATAGCTATTTCATGTAGAATTTTAAGCGCTACAAAATATTTATTTCAACTCAATTTTTTTTTCGGCAATGTAATTCCGATACCCTCCTTTTCACTGCTTAAGATTTTAAATTCAGACCGAAAAATTGGCGCTGACGGCCGCAAGAGTGATTTGAAAACTGGGGAAGTGAGATCCTTACAGGGATTTTTGCGTGAAGAAGCTTATTTTAAAGTCTGCAATCGCCCAATTGATTTTGTAATCGTTACGCGTCCGTTCTAGTCCTGGAACTCATACAGTGGACTACTATAACTTACGAATCCGCAGGTACACAAAATGCCTTCTATGATGCCCCCACAAAACTCGGCGCAATTGAGATCCTTTTTGTCCTTGGGCACAGAAATGAATCGATTCACAAGGGGCTCATTTTCGATGATGTAGTACTGGGTCGCATCCTTCACTGAATACTCCAACTTGTCTGCCTCTTTCCCAAATAAATTCTACAAAACGAACCACCGTATAAGTTGTAGTTACATTAGTGAGTTCAGATTATAAGCTTACTCTCCAAACGGTGGACTTAATGAATGAAAGGATATCAATAACTCTAGTCTCCCGGCCCCGCTTATTATTCTTGTCTCTTAGTGAAATAAGATCAATGCTTTTCAGTCCCACTTGCTTCCCCATCTCTTTCAACCTACGGACGCCGCGATAAACAACAGTAGTCAGCTAATTATTGGCTCATCATCATAATCACATAATATGATCCATGTTGGGCAATATGCCCAGATCCAGGTGAGTATATAGATAGACTGACCGGTTCTTAAGGTCGACGAGACTGCTACTCCTATTTTGACAGTACTGGACAATCTCTGAGAAGAGGAGGGCGTAGCAACTGATGTGGATCTCATTCCGTATTTTGCTCAGCGACTTGTCCAAAGCCCCCGTCTTCAGATTTGATCGAGTTAGTGAGATGGTTGCCTCAATGGACGCATGTGGATCCTCCGCAGCAGCCCCAACCATTGTCACCGTGTGCATTCTTCAACAACAACAATCAACCCACAACAATGGAAACAGAGCACGATTGGGGGAGTTACAAAAATTGACAACACTGCGGGCACTGGGCACTGACTCACTGAACTTACTAAACCGAGTGTGAGACCGAGAGAATAAAAAGAAACACTGGAGGATTTAAATGAGGAGAGTTTGGCGGGCTCATGTGAGTGACCAATGACAAGTCCGTGAATTGAGAATACTGAAACTGACACGTTTTGCTCCCAATGAACATTGTAAATGAACAATCAGTTCAATTCAAACCAAAGCCTTCTTCAAATCTGTCTATGTGTAACTTTTTGTGACTGGGACTACAGTGGGACTGGAGAACTGTCTGTCCAACAATATTGTTCTTTCTTTCTAGTTAGTTTTTACACAAACTACTAACACTAACTATCGCAGTCAACCAAATTAACCTCATCTCAAGTATTTCCCGATACATTAGTGGATCACGGTGAGAAGTCACAAGCATTCGTGTAGTCACTTTTACTACAAACTTATTGGAAGTTAGAGTATGTGCCAATTTGAATATCATAGTTTCACCCATGTTTGTTTGCATTTTGTTTCTGGGCTTTAGCATATAATACACGGTGAACGGTGAACGTTGACATTTGCGAAGTCTCTTGGTGTGCAGTGTAGCAATAAAGGTTTGAAATGGACAGTGCTCGGAGCTCAGAATCCCTCAACTTGGGCGAAGACTATGTGTCCAAACCCATGACCATTGGATTTGGAGAACACAAAACCGGAACCACAATGAATGGAACTTTTAACTTTTCCGGTAAAATCATCGTCAAAGTGAGTTCATCATCCGTTCAGCCATATGCTTATAAGAAATAAGAAAGAAAGAATAATTATATTGGATGGAATTGGAATACATATATATATATGTACTTTGATACCGTTGATACATACCCACCCATTGGGCTAAGGATATGTTATCGAATTTTCTCTTATGGTGAGATAACATAGCCTTAGCCCCATGGGTAATGGGTTATGTACAACCGTACAACTAACTAATATATGGGCTTAGCACATATGATGGCATACATAATATAAATAATATATGGTTGTAGGCCCAACTGGGGGATGACATTCGAAGGGTGCCCATTCACAATGAAGATATCACATATGATGAGTTGGTGCTTATGATGCAACGTGTTTTTCGGGGCAAGCTCAATCCCGAGTCCGACATTCTCATCAAGTACAAAGATGAAGGTAGCAATACAATTTATAAAACAACAGACAGAAACCAATCCAAGTCATCTTAACTTCTCATTCCGTAAATGCATTTTGGAAACTGAGATCAGCTCATTTTCATGTGAATTTCAAATATATGGCAAGTATTCCGGCTAACGAAGCGTTTTATAGACCAATCATTTTTAATCCAAACTGACGGACTTACCCGCTCTCAAAATCGAAATTCCTTTTGCCTAAAAAACTAGACAAGACAAGTGGTAAAAATACTCGAGTTCAATGTAGCTTGTTGCTTGTGCACATACAAGATCTGTAAAAGAGAATTCATTTTTCAGTCCGTACATCTTGCTTGAATAATTGTTGGGTTGGTGTTTGTATTGTTGTTTGAAATGGACGTTCTACTATACTAACCAACTATTTAGTCATAATCAATGAGAAGAGACATGTGCTATGCTAAATACTAGCTAACTATCTAAGCTAGCTACTTAACTACACTATACTATTGCTTAGACGGAGACCTGGTGACAATTTTCGACTCATCAGACTTGTCGTTTGCAATCAACAGTGGAGAAGTGTTGCGACTCTGCATTTTTGTCAAAGACGAGCAAGGTAACTTTTTGGCCCCTACCAGCGCGGAGGATCCCAAACAAAATATAGGCGAGTCCAAGGGGACTAAGTTGATTCGAGATTTGACCACTGTGAACAGTATACGGGGAGAACTCAAAGAGATCCGAGATCGCTTCCACAGGGTCATGGATTTGTTGGATGAGATTGAGGATGGGAAATGTAGAGGCTCCCTTGCAAATGACAAGAACTCGCATGCTAGTGTCGATTTGTCCAAGGTAGGTTGGGTCCGGGTTCAGTATGTGGGGCAAAAATTGGTGCGCTGAGCTTCTTTCCCAGTTAGGTTAGGTTTTCCAGCCACGAGCGTAGCATTTACACTCTGTGGTGAACTTTGAATTTTTTTCTTGCCCCACATACTGAACTCGGACCGGTAGGTTGTATACTCATACTCATGTCCCATTATCCCAAAATCTACATGTTGCGTCTATGCTGTGTATGGGTCATGGGCGTAAGCATAAGCCGAGATAGGGAATTTAACACGGGTAGTTTTTGCAAACTTTTGCTCACAGCTGTAGGTCACAATTTTTTATTTTTGCTAATAAAACCTGTGTCCGTAATTAAGGTGGTCATGTCTCATGTGCTTTTGTTATTTTCAAAATATAGTTAACTAGATACAATTACTTAACTGACCAGCCAAGTTTAGGAAAGTAAAAAAAAGAATGACTGCCTTGCACAACAGGCAATTGATCATCAGATGGAAAGATAATTTAATGTAAAATTTTTTGATGGACTATAAGAATCCTATATATTAAGCAACGCTTTGGCTCAGGCATTTCTACTAACATTAGAGATACACTAGCAAAAAAAGTACTCGCAATACAATTCGATTACATAGTACCGCCTTCTACACTTTGTCATCATGTTTAAGGACGAAAGGGGAGGAGGATAAGTAGTAGTAGAGAAGTAATTTTTAGCATTTTACATATATTGGGTGATTGGCCTCCAACTACAACATTCAGGCTAATCTAGATTCGGAAAATTTTAAGCAAGTAAACATACATACGATAGACAGAATAAATGCAACGACGCCAAAATTTTACATTAGATTATTAAAGCATTTAAATTGCTGTGTTGCAGCTTAAGGCATCAGCGGCGTTAGAGTTACCCAATAGGTTTTTCACGCATTCGGAAAATGCCTTTTATATCACCCTATAATAATAGACTATAATTTACCGAGTGACTATTGACTATAAGTACATATAGTTACCAAGACAAAATAGGAAAAATATGGGATTTTTGTAAAAAAATTCGGTCAAGGCTACAGGTCCCTGCGACAAATTGTTGTCATCCAAACCCATTATTATTGTTAGTTATTAGTTAGTATGGTGTATTACGCGTGACATTTGCTGATAACAAAGAATAGTTAACTAATTGTGATTACTCAATTGTCCTGCCAAGTTTGAGAAAATAAAAAAAGGCGATGAGTCCGGCAAGTATTAATCGCAACATGAAAAACTCGCCACACCAAATAACTATTAAGAAACATAAAACACCTAAAAAACTTGAAAGCAAATAAACTTTTCCCATCCTAATGAAAATTAAATCTAATTATTAATCAATTCATTATAAGCTAACATGGGATTTTAACAAGAAAGCAACCCATGGGGATTTTACTTGAGAGTTTGACAGGGAAGCTACCCATAGGGATTTCACATTAGATTTTGGCAGGGAATCTACCCATAGGGATTGAACATGAAATCCAGAAAGGGAAGTAACCTAGAGGGATTTCAAATTAAATTAAATATTTAATATTTGCAATTTTAAATTCGTCAGATGGAAATCATCTGACTACAAACAAGTACAAATAGCGTAAAGGAACCAAGTGTGCGGGCAATTCATATTATCTTCATATTATTGTGTGAGCGACGTCCAAGTACTACATTGCTTCACGCATAGTAGGGAAAGCAGCATTGTGAAGCATATGCACTGTTTTTATCCATCAATGGCGTTCATTTCAAACAATCACTTTACCGTAATGCCAAATTAATATCTTATGAAAATAAACCACAGTAAGTGGACATAATGAAAGGCCTTTAGGCTTTGGCTAATTAGGCTAATTTTAGTATTAGTCATGAGAATTTAACATGGGACTTCGACAGGGATGTCACAAATAGGGATTTTACATGGGATTTTGACAGGGATGCAATCCATAGGGATTTATCATGGGATTTTGACAGAGATGCAACCAATAAGGATTAAACATAGGATTTTTTCAAGGATGCAACTCATAGGGAATTAACATGGGATTTTGGCAGGGATGAGAGCAATAAGCATTTAACATGGGATTTTGGCAGGGATGAGAGCAATAAGCATTTAAATGGGATTTTCGCAGGGATGAGAGCAATAAGCATTTAACATAGGATTTTGGCAGGACTCAGAGCAAAAAGGATTTAGCATGCGATTTTCAAAGGGATGCAACAAAAAGAGATTAAACATGGGATTTCGACAGGGATACAACCGATAGGAACATAATCGAGTTTACTGCGGCGCATAACCAAGTTTACTGCAGCGCACAACCAAGTTTACTGCAGCGCACAACCAAGTTTACTGCAGCGCATAACCAAGTTTACGGCAGCGCATAACCAAGTTTACTGCAGCGCATAACCAAGTGTACTGCAGCGCATAACCAAGTTTACTGCAGCGCATTGTTAAAATTTGCGTGCATCGCACAACTAGCAAACTTCTTCGTTTTTAAATTTCGTCGTTTCTTTGCTAGTCTTATATAATATGGCGCTTAAATTTTGTATGTTATTTTCTTAACATGTATTTTAGTTTCGCGCCACTTTTTTCTACATGTTAAAATGTTTACCTGTGCCACGATTTGTGCAAAAAACTAAAGAATTTCCAAAATCATAAAATACTGAGACTGGTTGATTTTTATTTGTAGAATAAAATAGCACTTTTATTTTTTTATTTTTAGCTCTTAAACTACTACAATTAAATATTTAATATTTGCAATTTTGAATTCGTCAAATGGAAATCATCTGACAACAACTGCGAACAAATCAAACAAGTAGTATGAATGAAAGCAAATTCTGTGAGCGACGTGCAAGTCCTGCACTTTTTTTATTGCACTGGTTCGCACATAGGATTTGTGAAGTGAATGCATTTTCAATATCTCTCAGTGGCGTTCAACTCAACCAATCATATTACTTAAATGCAAATCACCCTATATAATTGACTTAGCCGAGATAGGAAATTTAGCATGAGTATTAACCAAAGCCCAGCTCCTGTATTAAAATATATAGGATCCCTGTGCCTCACATGTGTAAGGGCGCCATCTAACACACCCTTGAACACTACTCACGTTGTAGAGATATACCGTTCAAGGTTACATAGTTCAATAATTTACTGATAGAGGCAGCAGTAGTGAAGCTCAGTACGCATGAATCCAGCAGGCGAAAATGTAGATAAGGCTCTACACATATAGCTTAACCCGTTGCTCATCAACGTCCTACTTTAGATTGCGACGTGCCCACCTATTGGTTAGCTGTATGTTCTCATAGGAGGGCGCCTGCTATTCGTATTTACTTTTTTGAACTCGCATAGAAGATTCATAGCATAGAAAGTAGAAGGCAAGTTTCTGTGGGAGTAATTCTTCTAGTTATATTTATATCTAGTTCTATGGTATTAACATTAGATTTTGGCAGAAATGCGACCAATCTGGATTTAACATGGGATTTTGGCAGAAATGCGACCCATTGGGATTTAACATGAGATTTTGGCAGAAATGCGACCCATTGGGATTGAACATGGGATTTTGGCAGAAATGCGATCCATTTAGATTTAACATGAGATTTTGGCAGAAATGCGACCCATTGGGATTTAATATGGGATTTTAGCAGAAATGCGACCCATTGGAATTTAACAAAAGGATTTTGACAGAAATGCGATCCATTGAGATTTAACTGTTATAGCCCAACCAGGGATGATGAACGCGTCAACAAATTAAATAAAATGACGGACAGATTTCAGTATTTGGGGAGATGTTCAAATCGCCCCCACCTCATAACCGTAAAAAACTTAAAAAGAATTCCGTCCTTAATACAGACAGTCAGTAAAACGGATCGCGGGGCAACGCTGAAGTGACTTTTGCTTCGCACAACCCCTGGTTTGAAGTAATCTAGGAAGGCCCGCCAGAAACCGGCTTCGGCGATTTCCGTACCCAAGGCCTTCCCAGTTCCCTTCTGCACTCGGGCCTGTGCTCGAAAAGTCTCCCCCACTCCCCCCTCGGCCAGATTAGAAATTATTCTCCTGTTCTACATAGCGGGCGAAGTCTTTTTCTGTCGCAGATCTCGGTTTAAATGAAGTCACAGGTCTCACTGTCTCGCATGCTACTCTTTTTCGGACGGAATTGTTGATAATTTTTTTATGATTTGGAGGTGGCAGTGACGGTGGCAATTCGAACATCTCCCCCAAATACTGAAGTCCCTCCAAGATGACACTACAAAATGTCAGTTTTCTCAATCTCATACAAAATCACTCTCTCAGTTATTTTAGAATTTCAATGGTCTCCTTAGCTCTTTTATGTCTATAAAAAGTTCTGAAATTCACATGTTTAGAACTATTAAAAGATAGTTTCAGGGTATTTTGAGCTGAATCAAAACATGAGAACCTAGATCCGTAGCCATAACTAAATAACTACGGGTCTATTGAATGCCATACGCTTAGCTTTGGTCTGATTATAACCAAAAACAATGGGGATTATCACATGCAGCAAACACACATTTATGCAAAATTTCATAAAAATAGATTAATCTGTTTGACCTGTAGCGTGTTAACAAGGTCAACCCAAAAAATAGCCACAAAACCCGAATTTTCAGTGATTTGAGAATTTTCTGTCTCCTAAGACTTTGCATGTTTATCAAAAGTTCTGAAATTTTGTACACATGTCCACAACTATTGAGAGAATGTTTCAGTATATTTTGAGGCAAATCAGGACTTTTGAAAGTAGATCCGTAGCCATAACTACGGTTTATCGGAATGGCATACGCTCAGCTCTCATCAGATCAGTAGCAAAAGCAAAAGGGATCATCATATGCAGCAAACACATATTCAAGCAAAATTTCATGAAAATCGGTCGAACCGGTTGATTTAGGGCCCCCTTTTGTAGTCATAACTACAGGTTTATTGAATGCTATACGCTTAGCTCTGATCTGATCAAGACCAAAAAGTCTGGGGATCATCACATGCCACAAACACACACACATGCAAAATTTAATGAAAATCGGTCAATCCGTTCGACCTGTAGCGTGTTAACAATGTCAAATATAGAAAATAGAGTGTTAACAATGTTCTATAAGCCCTGGTTGAGCTAAAAAGGATTCGGATTGCACAATTCTGATGAAGATTATCTTCGTTTGTGTCCATGACAACACGAAGTGAAATGGGCAATATTTATTTTGTCTGTCACAATTAGAATTGAAATATGAATGTCAATCCCAATCCTGTTCATGACAACATGATTTGAAATGGACAATATTTATCGTTTCCATATCTATGTTTCGACTTATTGTTAACCTTTAAGAGACCATATTATATATAAATATCTAAGATAATACGGAGTACTAGTTCTTAACACTTTTGTTTCCTTTTTCAGAGCTATGGAAGCAGCGTATTGCCGGACCCACCGTCCACCGTTGTCGTGTCCAGTGGCACCAGCTTATCCTCTACGTATGGATCCTCCGAGGTCAAATATCCAGACTCTTCGTCCACGTACACTATGTCCTCGGGACCAGTGGCGCCCATTGCTTCTGCTCCCCCTGTCGTCTCCCCGAAGCCGTACAATCCTTCTGGAGGGCAATTAGGCACCGCTGCTGCCTCCAACCGACCGGCATACATGAACTATCCCGCAAGTCAGCAAGTGTCTGGAGCGCCCACCAATCCCACTTCTGCTAGTGGAGGCCCCATGTATCAACCACCGGCCAATCGGCCTTACCCCCCACAACAGCAAGGGACATCGGTGGGTTACCCACCTGTGCAGAATCCAGTAGGTCAAACCCCGTATGCGGGATCAAAACCAGGGGGTGATCCATATGGAGTGTCCATTACTGCTGCTTCGCCGTACCCACCACCAGTGTCGACTAGCGGCAGTGGGACAAGTCTTCCGTACCCCCCATCTTCGAGCTCGTCGGGACCTGGCCAACAAAGTGGGGGTCGCTATCCACCGACGGGAGCTGTGGGAGGGATGCCTCAACCCCAAGCGGGGGCCAATAATGCTGCCGGAGTTCAAGATTGGAGCTATGGTGGAGCAGGGGGTTATGGGGCACCAGGAGGAGGAGGAGTTTATGGGGCACCACCACCCATGTCTTCGGGTTATGCGGGAACAGTGCCTCCTACACCCCCTTCGGGAGTTTCGAGTTATGGTGGAGCGACGGCACCTCCTCCTCCGATTGGAGGGGCGTCCATGGGCACTGTGGGTAATCCGTACGCCAGGGGACCGAATACTCCCAACTCGTACAGCAATAAGCAATAATAAATGATGATCAGGTTTGGCTCCATAAGTTGGTTAGTTAGCTTCTTAGTTAGGGATTTCGAGTGTTCGAAGAATTGTCATTTGAACGTGCATTCCTGTGGCATTGTGCACTGTGGGGGGGGTGCTATTTTTATGAAGAGAAACGGAAATAAATCTGAATGTAGTATGGTTGGTGTAGGCCGGCAGGCAGAAGGGGAGAATTTTAAACGCAAATGCATGCACCGGTGAGAAATGAGTGTGTCTGTAGTTGTGTATTATAAAGAAACCCCTTCCCTGTTCCTCCTTATCGTATCTATTACTACTACTACTATGCGTCTGCTACTTCCTATGCAGTGCATATAAACAGCAGGTCATTGAAAGATGAAAGGAATATTTTTTACTAATACTGCAAGTGTGTGTAGAGTTATATCGTTACACCAGGCTAGTTATAGTTATTGCGGAAGCCCAAAGAAATGTAGTACATCACTTTTACATATAGAAATGGTATCATCTTTGTATGAATGTGAAGGCTATGTGAGTGGGAATTAGTGCTCAAAATCATTTGGATAAATTTTGAATTTTGAATTTTGCCTTCAAGAACTAGTAAGAAAGAGTTTGGGTTCCGTCAGTTTTTGAAGTTGTGTACATGTTATGTGTATGTGTGCAGTAATGCCATGTTCCTTATCGAATGTTGATGATATGCATAACTATAGTTAGTTAGTTAGTAATGAGTACTATGGGGGTACTATGGGGGTAGATTGTGGACTGATTGCTATCTGTTAAATGCTACTAGTGAATGAAGTGACAATTTAGTTATGATTTCAATTGTTCATCCCATTCAGGTTCATCAATCATGAATCATGAGTTCATTTTGTACTTGAACTCATGGGATGGAGTGTGCGAGCAACAATACACGGTGCCTCAAACAAATTAATTCAATTCTTAAAAAAATATTTATTTCCGTATCCATGTGAAGAAACTAACTAAGTAAGTAAGTACTAACTAAAATGTATAGATTTATAGTTAGCTCGTGTTTGTGAAAAGTTCTGCCTGCTCTCCGTTTGCGATCAAATAAAAGCAATCAAATAAAAATAATTCATATGTGTTTGCAAAGTCAGGTCTTTTTTTTTTGCTCATGACGAGTGAGCCTTAGCATGCATGCACGCATTTAAAATGAATACATTGTGCGATGTGCACTACATAAATGGGCTCATTTTTTGGAGATAGTCCACGCTATTTTTAGGTTCTCTCGTTGGTGAGTCCAAGTTTCCATTTTTAGAATCCATTCCCAGCTTCCGCACATGTGTGTTCCTAATAAACGGAACTAATATGACTAAAATACTGGAATACAGCCCTTGCACTCCAGTGCTCAAACACAAACTAATTCAAAATGGCCCATATCCCATCCTCATCGGATATGAACCTTGATATAGGAAACAAAGTTGAAGCATGTGGAGGGACCCAGAATGTAGTGCCATCCCTATCCATATTGAGTTTTTGGACTCATACTGGGATGAATAGAGACTAAAGATGCTGGGATCATTAAAAGTTTAGCTTTATTTGATAATTAAAGCATTTGGGTTTGTTTGCGAGCAACTATCCCTAAGGAGTTCTCTGGCTGCTCCCTTGATGTGAAAAATGTGAGCAGTCAGTTCGTTCACTCATTCATTCCTGTAGGGATCATGGGCACGCAGTTAGTTGGTATAGCTGTGCTGTCCACTGTCCAATGAATATCTCGTTCAATCGACTTCAATCTTTGTGTGTTCCCAATGAATGATCTGCTCATAGGATTGTCCATGTACATACATAAATACTTTTTTTATACAACACATGACATGTGTACAGTGTCTCATCTGCATAGATGATATGTCAACAACTTTTGTGATAAAGTTCATTACTGAGCTCCTCTAGTGTCCGCATTTTATTTAATTACTTTTAGTAGATGAGGACACACTAGAGATTCATGTCCAGTGACTCCACAGTGCCTCTCCCTGTGTGTGCATAGGTGCTGCATGGTGGAATGACCTTTCCTCATCTCTAGTCCAACGACATTTACAAAAGTCAATTTCAAAAAGCCCCTCCGCGCGGTTGTGCTGCCCAGGCATGGCCCCCAGTAGGATTCACCTCACCAGCACATTATGTCATTGCCTCCTCATCCTAAGTGTCTGTCAAGTTGCCATTGGTAAGAACTAATCCTGCATACATATAAGAAAGAACCCTGCATGAGCAAGAAGGGTAAGGTACTATCGGACTGACTGACTGATTTAGCGCCATAGGAAATCAATTCACATGTATGGAAGGTTCAATAATGATTGTTTCTAATTATCTCCTTGTAATACGTATGCAGGGGCATACAAATGCACGGTAAAGGACTTTATTCGGTTGGGAAACAGTTGCTACTACATCAGCAGCGAGATCGCAACATGGCAAGAGTCTCATTTCCGATGCAGGGATCACCAGGCCCAACTGGCCGTGTTAGCTACTCAGTACGAGGACAAAACACTTCGACGCTACCTACAGCGATCCGAATTTGGTATGGTCATCATCATCATTACCATCAATACTCCATTCTTATTACTGAACTGACTAACTAAATTGCTATATAGCTTACATAGCAACAGGGCAACTCGTGCATGTGCTAATGGTTAAATAAACTCATAAATTATGTGGACTTGATTTAGGGAATTTTCCAAACTATGTCAGGGTGAATTATTGATTCCATTCCAGATACTATAATTTTTGTACCATGCTGCGTATTGATTTATTTTCAGCCCAACTGGGACGATGGATTGGAGGCATGTGGGTTCAAAACTCATGGGTTTGGGCTGCCCAGGGAACCCAAATTGAGAGCACATTCTACAACCCTTTCGCTTCAGATTTCAAAAATATTTCCACCCAAAGTGAATCCACTTGGATGTGTCTCTATATGAATCCATCCAGCGAGTAAGATTACCTTTTATCCAGCCCATTGGCCAGCATATATTATTCTTTTCAACTTTCATCTAGTGCACTATATTGGCTTGTCTGTAATATTATAGTTACCAATGGTCAGCTCAAAGTTGTCTCCAACAAATGCACTACATCTGTGAGGCACCGTTGACCAGGTCCAGCAGCATTCGCACTGGGAAGCTGCATTTGGAATTTGAGGACAAACCCGAAAGTTTGGAGGAAAAAACGACCACAACGAATACTCCGCCCCCAACTGGGAGCTTCTTCTCAGGAGAAGTGGAACAACAAACGAGTACTAGTAGTGAAGATCCAGTTGACCCACACAAGCAGAGTGACCACCAAAGTTCAAGTTCACACCAATTTTAATATCTAACAAATAAATGTATGACCAATATAATAGGTACTCCAATTGGTGTTTAGCATAGACAATCATAATAGGGAGTTAGGGATTTTACGTAGCAAGCAAGTAGCAGAACAGGACAGATGAACCCCATCTGTCGCTCAAGTGCCTCATCGGTCGCTCATAGGACAGATGGGATATCTGTACAACACATGAAACGATTCATCTGATCTGTCGTACTACGACGACAAGTAATCCCAAACTCCCTAATGATTCAAGTTTTTTGCTTCTTTTTGTATGTTTCTTGCTTTTAAATTTGTATCAAAAGTATCTATAAATAGTTGTAGCCTGCATTCATTAATACGGAAGGATTGGCAGTTAGTTATACATATGTTCCCATGCCAGAAGTAATGCTTGCAATTGCAACCAATCCGCGTCTTTGTTTACATTTGATTTTTATTTTAGCGTCCTTTTTACAGCCAATCAGGGATATGCCACTTTTGTAGCATCCTCATTAAGGTCAAGCAGCCGTCTTTGACTTTTGTAGCCTCATTTTTGCAACTAATCAGCCATATTTTTTTTTTTTGAAATTTGAATCATTGTGTCTGTGTGCAAGGGTGCACAACTATAAGGAGCTACTGGTTTTATTTAATGCACAGTGTAAACTCAATCTAAATTCTCAATCTAATTTGTTCCTCTCTCTAGGATCTATAATAATTCAGTTTATTTCTGACGCACATAGTCCATGCATGAATATAAAAGAGTTGAAACAGTTATTCGGGCACTCACGAGATTGGTTCTGTACAGAAAAAAATTTGATCCGATTGCTCAGTCAGTCCATTGAAAGGAATTCACATTGGCTTTTTCAACAAAAAGCTTTGCGACTTCGGAACTATGGCTCTATTCGCTGTATAATGTTTAAACTTTATCGTATATGAACTATATGTAAGCTTTTTTATTGAAATCGTTTATTGCGGATCCTAGAATCCATATAAAAAATTATAAATGACTTAAGATAGTAAATAAATTAAAATTAGGTTCCTCTAAAGGTTTCTTTCTTATTGATTACTATAGATTAAATTCTAGTTTTCATAGTCACACAACGAGATCAAATGGACTGTTATAGTATATACCATACCTATAACCCTGTAATCCTTGATTAGATGTTGGCGTTGGTAGATGGGTCTGTCGTCTGTAGCTCTACTTTTTTAGTAAGATCGACTCTTTTATAGAATTCCTTACCAGAACAAATTCGTATCTCCTCATCTTATATGATGTGTTTAATTAGAGACTCCCTGGTATATTTAATTTTGTATGATCAATATGTTAACCATGGGCTGCTGCCCGCAAGATTGTTATATTAATAAATTGAATTTAAAAAAAATGATCTGTGTAAGAGAAATTCGAAAACTTATTTGCTTAAAGCTCAAACTATACTTATATCAATTTACTCTCTTTTTCCGGTGTACTAATTATTCCATTTAATGCTTATTGTCATCTACATTTCTCTTCAAGAACGATTGTCAATCAAAAATTTGTGTATGTATGTTTTAAGCGTAGTATTGTAACAACCCATTAAATGGAAATTTACTACTTGAATAAATAAATAAATAAATATGCATATATATTTCATTTCCATCACATCATTTGTTCACGGGCTATAGGATGAAGAATAAAAAAGAAAAGATAGAAAATACTAAAAAACGATCATATGCAAATCTAACTGATATTATATGTTTTAATAAAAGATCATCCCAACAATTAATCGTCGTCCTTTTGATTTGAAATGAAAGTTATCTTAAATCGAGACTTTATATACCTAAAGCGTCTGAATGATTTTCGCATTTCGTAGACAGACAACAGATTTTTTTAAACGAAATTTGATATAATCTCCGCTTTTGGAATTGTAAACACTGATTTTATACCATTATTTGTAGGCTACCTTAACTCTATCTATCTATATTTATTGCTATAAATTACTTTAGTCTACAGAGTTATGCACAATTTACAGAGCTTCAGATATGTACGAGGTACCAATGTTGGTCCCTAAAGTTACAAAATTTTTTCCTAAAACAGTCTATCTTTTCAACTTATATATACTGCTTCCAATATCTGAGGTTTTTTTCATTTAAAAGATGAAAAAAAGAGAGAAGTTCACGTGAATAATTTTAAATTCATTGTATTGTATTGTATGATTGCCCTTCGCCACGGTTTGGCATCATATGATGCCATGCTGTAAAAAGGCTCTCCTATGGTTTGGCATCATATGATGCCACCTTTAAATAACATCGACAATGTTATTTCAATGGGGCACAAATTAAGTCAATATTTTTTTTTTAGTTTTTCTGCCATTTAACCTCTCCGAATTTTTCAAAATAAAATTAAAAAATTTTTGTCTTTTATGTTTTTGGTTCATAAAAAGTTAAAATAAACTTTAAAAAATTCTGAGAGGTCAAATGGCAGATTGTGTGATCACAGTTCTGACTTTCCTATTTCGCCCATGATAAAACTTGGATAGGGCATTTAACACACCAACTGAGAGATCATTAGGACGCCCAGAATTTAACTTTGCTTTAAGAAACATTTCCGCCAAAAATTGACTAGTTTTTGTTTCAAAACTGACCATGGCAAAGGGTTAATGTGTCAACCAAATCAGCAATTACAATAAGATACTGGTCTCCCTTCGGTGACACTTCTTAACCTATTTAAATTATCCTATTACATAAATGATGGTGATCTCTGACTTATTATTAGTGTTTTTAGATTCGAATCGAAATAACGACAAAAGATTGGTTTACACTCAGATCCCAGTTTTTCGGTAGTGAAGTCCAACACATCATAACATTTACAATATATATATACATATAAACATTATATTAAAGTACCGTACCGTGTCGTAGGGGTTTACAAAATTACTTTGGGCTATTAGGGAAAAAGGTCAAAGGTCCTGTTCTTGACCTCCGAGAAAAGTACAGGCGTGTTTAGCACCTTTATTTATGCTTAAATACATTGCTTTCGAAAAAAATATGAAATATTTTGAAAAAAGTGAAGGATCACTCCGGTAAAAGTAGGTCAAGGGTTTGAACCTTGCCCTTCAAACTCCGTGTGCGTGTTAACCCTTTGCCACGGTTTGGCATCATATGATGCCATGGAGTGAAAAGGCTCTGCCTTGGCTTGGCATCATATGATGCCATGGAGTGAAAAGGCTCTGCCTTGGCTTGGCATCATATGATGCCATCCGTTATTCCATGGACTGACTGACTGACCTTCCATGTTATTTCAATGAAGCACAGCCGATGTCAAATTTTTTCGTCGGTTTTTCTGCCAGTTAACTTTTCAGAATTTTTCAAAACAAAATTTCGAATTTTTTTGTCTTGTATGTTTTTTGTTCATAAAAATATAAAATGAACAATAAAAAACTCTGAGAGGTCAAATGGCAGATTCGGTGTCCACAGTTCTGACTTCCTATTTCGCTCATGTTAAAACTTGGATAGGGAATTTAACACACCAACTGAGAGATCATTTAGAGCTTTACGATCCCCAGAATTGAACTTGCTTTGAGGAATTTTTCGCCCAGAAATTGACTCGTTTTTTCCTCAAAACTGACCATGGCAAAGGGTTAACAACCCTAGATTGTAACACTAATTCTAATTTCAGCCAAATCGAGGCACTCAGTCAGCAGTGCAAAGTTATGGCCGGTCAAGGTTTCAAAAGTGTCGGGGTTATTTTAAATTTTGCTCGTAAGAGTGAGTCTGGCTAAAGGCCAGTGGGCCCGGCTATTATTATTATTGCATAACTATAGTTCCTTTCAGAAAAAAAGAAATTTTTTTTTCGGAAGGTTATCTAGCACAAATAGCCAATGTTTGTTGTCAACAAAATGTAGACAACTATTTTTTGAAATAATATTTTTGAAGACGGAAAAAATGGGCAATGAATTACTTTTGCCACAAAATTTTACAGATTTAGTGATTTAGTTTGTATAGATGGACCATGTATCGGGGATAGCTGAATAACATGGAGCAACTTTTTTGAACTTTGAAATGAAGTAAAACTCAACTGATGATGCATGCTCTATGCTCGGATATGTGATATAGGGATTCCTCCCAAAGTTAGTAGTGTTATGTGAGGAAATAAACTGTGAATCTGTTTATCAACATGGTCTGGTCACGAGAAATGATGGGATGATGGCCTTGGGATATATATATGATGAACGTCATTTGGTAATCTATAGAAAGTAGCTGATAAAGGTAATCTAGCTACTAGATTATGTCAAGTGTATCCCCAATAAGGGATTTGCCATTTGCATATACTCAGACTCAGATTACGAGAGGAAAACTATATGGTGGGTATTTGGGCACCGACGCAATGTCCATCAAATCAGCTGAGTTGCGCTACGTGCGGACAGGAAAGTTCCGAACTACCAAACCATCTATAAGTCAACTAAAAAATTAAATCACATGTGGAGATGTGGAACACAAACTGACAAGTTAGTACTAACTAACTGAAACGTTGGTTACCATTGAATTGACTCGAGTTTCGTAGGTAGAGACCACAGATTACAGAGCTACATACATAGGAATTCTTATCGTGTACTCCTGCCGTTAGTTGCCAGTGCCAGTTGCACATGTGACCGAAATAGAAATCTATTTCTTCAGTCTTCTATTACTAACCCGTGCTTGTAGAAACCAAGTAGACGCAGTGATTCGCAAAGTGAACCCAAATAACTCCGTCCATCCCGTGTGTTCTCCAAACCAAATTTTGCACTTTGAAACCCCAGCTTTGTTTTTGGTAAGTTTCAAAAATTTGCATGCATTTTGTCTCGTGCCTTGCATAGACTGGACAAATAGCTTGATTTTTGTGGTTACTCATATAGAGAAGGCCAGGAATTCCTGTTGTATGCAATGGACCATTATGGAATTAGTTGTAGTAATGGGCAAAACTTCATATGGTAGTAAGGGATCTTAATCAAAAGGATGTACAAATTTTTTGAACCAAATGAATTATTTGGCTTTAGGGAAAACTATAACTAACTGGCAATCATTGACTATGGCTCAAAGTGGTAATTGCAGTTCAGACGGGACCAATGGTGTATGTAACTCGAATGTGCCATCGGTGTGCGAGGGTCCAAAACGGGACTCGAGTGCAAGTGTGGAGGATATGAGTGATCTTCAAGGTGCCAGCACTAGGAAATGGTATCGGGACGCCACCCAAAGGTAACCAATCGCTATATGTACTGTACTCATATAGTTTCACACATATTTACAAATTTCGCGGTTCAGGAACTTAATGGCTTCGACGAAAAAGGGGATATATCACAAATATAATTAAAAATCTTGTATAGCAACGCAAATGAGACAGAAAAATCAAAATTTTGTGTTTGTTATCGGACCAATTTTTGGTTAGCAACCACTGAATTGAACTTTTTCATAAAAAAAACGATATACCCTCTTTTTCGTCGCACTAATACAACTCTCATTTGCCAAGTCAATGAACGGGCTGCAGTTGCATTGTCTGTCCCATGTCCAAATTAAGATTAAACATCAAGTCAACATGTCCATGATAAATATATGTTTCATTTGCTGGCTGGGCTGGACTGTGCAAAATGATGGGTGTAAGATGACAACATGCTAACATTAACCAATATGGCCTCTTTCTGTTCCTATGTATTCTTAAGTCTTTATGCTTTGGCTCTTAGGACTGAAAAACTACTATCCACCCTATCTACTTACACTTACACTTTACACTGCTCTTACTCTTATAGACTCCATAGCCACGTGCATGCGCACCAAATTAGTTCGTTTTGTCCATTTGAGGGCATGGGTGCACAATCCATTGCTACATTCAAACCTAGCCGACTAATTAGTTGGAAACCTGTCTGCCATTTTGCATACCATAATGATAGAGATCCTGGGATGGTTGGCGGCACAAATCCAGTGCATTTAAGTTGGAAACAAGCTGTTGTTTACAACTGTATGTGATCTCGACACTGGTTTCTGGTTTGCACTGACACTCTGACACTATAATGACCAATCATAACATAATCGACGCTATTCCGTGGATCTGTACGGAATTTCATCATTAAAACAAAGCTCTTTCAGTTCAAAGTTATTTGACAATGGTTACTTTTTGCCAGTTACTAGGATAACGACATTCAAAAAATGGCTAATTTTAATTTGAGACATGACGAAAATGTTGATTTTTAGGAAATGTAGGGTTTTGGTTGTCAGAGTAATTTTCTAAAAATTGGCGATTTTGAACAGATTTTTCAAGTTTTAGTTGTATATTTTCTATTTTTAGGGCATTTTTCGTATTTTATGGGCTTAAGTTGCTTGGATGTTATCATATCATTCACACCCTCAAAGGGGATTTCTCTCTATGCTAAGTTCCATAACGCTGAAAACTTATACTCTACTTTTAAAATGTGTAGATGAAAGATGAAATCGTGGCATTGTGTATTTCATGTACGAATATTTTCAAAGAATATTGCAAGGGCCCTTTAAATCATTTTAAGCAAAAATTATGAGAAATGGGAAAGTACTGTTTTTATTTCCATGCATTATTGCTAGGGCTTCTTTGAAAAAAACAAATATTTCTAATAAATTTGAGGCGTCGCTTTATCACATTCTAGAAACTTGCCATGCGTCAGTAAATTTTTGGATCATTGAAACTTTGATAAGGTAGAATTCGTACTGGTACGAGTGAGTCTGGCCATAGGCCAGTGGGCCCGGCTAGTCCAATTTATTATGGCAACTGGAAATAATTGTTTTAGGGTTAGTGAACTCACAAAGGAAAAATGTTGAAAAATTTCCATGCATAAGTTTGCCAGCTATTGGAAATAGTTAATCTAGCTAGACTTGCTAGACTCGATTTTTTCCTCTGGAATGGAGACTGATTTTTCGCTTCGTCAACTCAAGGCTTGACTCATTATACTCCAACACCACTATGTGTCATGGAAATTTCATTCCACTCTGGCTATGTTATCTATATGAATCTCCAAGATTGGCATAGCTAATGGAAGTTTTTGATAACATATATGGAAAGGTTAAATCAAGTCTAATATTTGAGTGAGTACACCACATTGCGCAACCCATTATTTGAGCTAGGAGCAAAGATGTATATCTTGTGAAGTTCAAAATTCCAGTTAGGTAGGATCAAAGATTCTGAATTCACAGACATGTATATGGATGGAGAATTCGAAACTTAACTTTGGCTCATATGCTAGAGCATCAAAATTCCATATCTAATAGAAGCTAGCTAACTTTGTTTATTGAGGTCATTCTTATGTAATATTTGTGCAAGAGTTTTTTTTTCTTGCTTTCTTGGGATCCTTGTGTAAAGTTTGTTGACTGCCGGATTTAATAGTCCAGAGATAAAATGGAATTAAATAAAAAGATAAATAGTAGATGCGAAATTGGGCATGGTGGTCAGTCATGGTGATCACACACCCTTGGGAGTGGGAGCCTCGTGATTGGCTCCTAACTGGGCATGTTCCACTCGTATGACTTTATCTATTACATGGCTGGCTAGTGCTCCATGGAAAGACGCTTTTTACGAAAAAAATCTCATGCCATCTTTATGAGCAGAGGAACAGTAGCAACTTTCTATGTTCTATGCTATGTATGCTCGTTCCATGTTTGTTCTATATGTTTATGCTCAATATGCGTAGCTAGTCTTTGCTACGAAGGTTTAGAACAAGTGGACCACAATTGATAGAGTCTTCATTCCTGACCAATACGACATTTAGCCATCATCCAAAATATCTATGTGACTGAACGCGGGCTTGCAATAATTTAGTCAGTCCAACTACAAAAGTTTAAATCAAGTGAATACCCATGCGAGTATGCGAGCGAGTTATTTTACAAAACTTGTAAATCTATTTATGTACTATTTATGACGACTGTCCATTAACAACTAAACAACTGCTGATTCGCATTTATTATAACTGGGTGAGTACTGGGTAGTGTGCGACGCATAATATGAGATTGCGACATAATATGTAATGTACTGAACTAAAAGTGGACTGTGTTGACGAAATGAGCCCAACCATATAGTGATATAGTGAACAGTGAGTGAGACAGTGAGTCACATGGGTATCTCGCAGTTCCTCGTAATTTCAGTGCACGTACTATGTTTTCATGCATCCAGTGAGTCTTGAGAATTGCGTAACTTTTTCTTCTTCCTCCTCCTCCTCCATCCTACCGATGGTATCTGGGAATGGTACCAATAAATGTCCACAACATTCCTCAAAAGTCCTCAGTCCCATTTCTACCTCTTACTATCAACACTGCCACTGTCCATCCAGCAGGAAATAATCCAAAAAGGGTCGTATTGTACCCCTGTTGTCAGGGAAACTTTCTTTGGTTGCTTTAGCTGACCACTTGTTTGGTTTCCATTGAGCCTGAGAATCAATCAGTCATTCTCTATATGCAGACTTCAAAAGGAGAATACTTTCAAATTTTTTGTACCAGTCCTTAACCTTTTATTTTGATACCATCTATGCATTATCTACTCGAAGGTCCATAAATCATTTATGTTCCACAGGATTTCATACAGGTATGTACCCGAACATTCAATAATACTTAAATGATTACTGAAGCAAGCAAGCAAACGTTTAAATCCAATCGACACACACACGAAGATAAAGCATGTGGGACAAGCGAACTGAACTATTTGCAATATGAGTTGTGCAAACTTTAGTAAGGATTTCTAGTATGTAATGTTTGCAGTTGTTGTGTGAATGTGCAATCACACAACTTACATTGACCTTTGAAGAGTTGTAGTTCGTTATTACGAAGCCGAAGGCTGAGTCAGGTAATTACCAACGGGAGCGCCCTATGCTGCACATGTTAAAGCTAAAATAACCTGAAAACGCAAGATGAAATTTGTGTTAGTAAACTCTGTTTGGAACGGGGTAAAAGTTGTGTGCGCAGTTTTCAGACAGGTTTTAGAATAACCCCAACCGTGACCAAAATGGTTTAATTTTGTA
>Ga0210040_10002203_pt1 | contig 27813 bp, 29 predicted proteins | sample CryGeyCG12114_NA_FD_185462 | JGI IMG/M metagenome (GOLD analysis project Ga0210040, IMG submission 185462) | Groundwater microbial communities from aquifer - Crystal Geyser CG19_WC_8/21/14_NA (SPAdes) (version 2) | ecosystem: Environmental > Aquatic > Deep subsurface > Groundwater | place: USA... | reverse complement strand
CGCGCACGAGCCCCATGAACCGGCTGCTGCAGGGCGAGGTGGGCTCCGGCAAGACGCTCGTGGCGCTGCGGGCGATGCTGCAGGTCGTCGACGCCGGCGCGCAGGCCGCGCTGCTCGCGCCCACCGAGGTCCTCGCCGTCCAGCACCACCGCTCCCTGGTCGCCGCCCTGGGCGACCTCGCCGGCGGCGGGCAGCTCGGCGGCGACGTGCGGGGCACGCGGGTCACCCTGCTCACCGGGTCGATGCCCGTCGCCGCGCGCCGGAAGGCGCTGCTGGAGATCACCACGGGCGACGCGGGCATCGTCGTGGGCACGCACGCCCTCATCCAGGACGCCGTCGACTTCTACGACCTGGGCCTGGTCGTGGTCGACGAGCAGCACCGCTTCGGGGTCGAGCAGCGCGACGCCCTGCGCGCCAAGTCCGGGACGCCGCCGCACGCCCTGGTCATGACGGCCACCCCGATCCCGCGGACCGTGGCGATGACGGTCTTCGGCGACCTGGAGGTCTCCACCCTCACCGAGCTGCCGGCCGGCCGCTCACCGATCACCACGGTCGTCGTGCCCACCCAGTGGCCGGCCTACGTCGAGCGCAGCTGGGCGCGCCTGCGCGAGGAGGTCCTCGCCGGGCGGCAGGCCTACGTCGTCTGCCCCCGGATCGGCGGGGAGCACGCCAGCGACGCCGCGGTGCTCGCGGAGATGGAGGCCGACGTGGAGCCCGGGGCCGCCACCGAGCGCCAGCGGCCCGGACTCGCGGCGGCCGAGGTGCTCGAGCAGCTGCGCGAGAACCCCGCCACGGCCGACCTGCGCCTGGCGCTGCTGCACGGCAGGCTCCCCGCGGAGGAGAAGGACGCCGTCATGAGCGCCTTCGCGGCCGGCGAGGTCGACGTGCTCGTGGCCACCACGGTCGTCGAGGTCGGCGTCGACGTCCCCAACGCCACGGTCATGGTCGTCATGGACGCCGACCGGTTCGGGCTCTCCCAGCTCCACCAGCTGCGCGGGCGGATCGGTCGGGGCGGCCACGCCGGCCTGTGCCTGCTGGTCACCGAGACCGAGGACGAGGCCCGCCAGACCCGGCTGCGGCAGGTCTCGGAGACCTCCGACGGCTTCGCCCTGGCCCAGCTCGACCTGGAGGGCCGGCGCGAGGGCGACGTGCTCGGAGCCGCGCAGTCGGGGCGGCAGACCTCCCTGCGGCTGCTGCGGGTCACCCGCGACGAGGACGTCATCGCCCGCGCCCGCGCCGACGCCGCCGCGCTGGTCGAGGCCGACCCCCAGCTGGACGGGCAGCCCCTCCTGGTGATGGAGCTGCTGGCCATGGACGCCGAGCGCCAGGCCTACCTGGAGCGCGCATGACCCGGATCATCGGCGGCAGCGCCGGCGGGCGGACCCTGCTCGTCCCCCGCGGCGGCGCCACCCGCCCGACCTCCGACCGCGTGCGCGAGGCGCTGTTCTCCCGCCTGGAGCACACCGCCGGCCTGGACGGCGCGCGCGTGCTCGACCTGTACGCCGGCTCCGGCGCGCTCGGGCTGGAGGCGGCCAGCCGCGGGGCCTCCCACGTGCTGCTGGTGGACTCCGCGTCCGCGGCGGTCACCGCCATGCGCCGCAACGCCGCCACCCTCGCCCTGCCCGGGGTGGTCGTCCGCCCGGGGGCCGTCGGGGCGGCGCTCGCGGGCGAGCCCGACGAGCCCTACGACGTCGTGCTCCTCGACCCCCCCTACGACCTCGCCGAGGACTCCCTCGCCACCGCCCTGGGGCGGCTGGTCGCCGGCGGCTGGCTCGCGCCGGGGGCCGTCGTCGTGGTCGAGCGCAGCGGGCGCACCCCCGAGCCCTCCTGGCCGCAGGGCCTGGAGCGCACGGGGGAGCGCCGCTACGGCGACACGGTCCTGTGGTTCGCCGAACCGGTCGCCGAACCGGTCGCCGAACCGGTCGCCGAACCGGTCGCCGACCCCGCGCAGGGCTAGGGTCGCGCCGTGCGCCGCTGCGTCTGCCCCGGATCCTTCGACCCGGTCACCGCCGGGCACGTCGACGTCATCACCCGCGCCGCCGCCCTCTTCGACGAGGTCGTGGTGGCCGTGATGACCAACCCGGCCAAGGCGCCGGCCTTCGACGTCGCCGAGCGCGTGGTGATGCTCGGGGAGGCCCTGTCGGGCGTGCCCGGCCGCGAGCGGGTGCGGGTCGAGGCCGCCCCGCGCGGGCTGCTCGCCGACTACTGCCGCCAGGTCGGCGCCGTCGCCGTCGTCAAGGGCGTGCGCGGGGCCACCGACGTCGACCACGAGGCGCCGATGGCCGCGATGAACCGGCACCTGAGCGGGCTGGAGACGGTGCTCCTGCCGGCCGACCCGCGCTGGGCGCACGTGTCCTCCTCCCTGGTCAAGGAGGTCGCGGGCCTCGGCGGCGACGTCCGCGGGCTGGTGCCGGACGCCGTCCTGCCCCACCTGGCCGCGCGCCGCTGACGGGGCGGGCCGCCGCCGCGGCCGGGCTGGGCTGGGCTGGGACGATGGGGCGGTGCGCCTCCTCCTCGTCCGCCACGGCCAGACCCCCTCGAACGTCGCGCACCTGCTCGACACGGCGGTCCCCGGGCCGTCGCTGACCGACCTGGGCCGCCAGCAGGCGCTCGCCCTCGTCGAGCCGCTCCTCGCAGAGGCCCCCGGCTGCGTCGTCGCCTCCTCGCAGCGGCGCGCGCAGGAGACGGCGTCCCCGCTGGCCAGCGCCCTGGGGCTGCCGGTGCACGTGCGCGACGGCCTGCGCGAGGTGGCCGCCGGCGACCTCGAGCTGCGCAGCGACGAGGCCTCGGTGCGCACCTACCTCGCGGCCGTCGGGGCCTGGGCCGGCGGTGACCTGGACCGGCGCGTGCCGGGCGGGGAGGACGGTCACGAGTTCACCGCCCGCTACGACGCCGCCGTCGGCGAGGCGGTCGACCTGGCCCGCGAGGCGGGGGCGGAGGCGCTCGTCGTCGTCAGCCACGGGGCCGCCGTCCGCGCCTGGTCCGGCCTGCGGGCCGCCAACCTCACGGCGGGGTTCGTGGTCGAGACCGGCCTGCTCAACACCGGAGTGGTCGTGCTGGAGGGCGACCCGGCGTCCGGCTGGGCCGCCCTCTCGTGGGAGGGGGCGGCGCTCGACCCGCGCAGCACCACCGCGGCCGGGGCGGGGCCGGCGGGGGAGCCGGCGCCGGGCTCGGTCTTCTGAGCGGCGCCGGACCAGGTACTCTGTCCAGTCGGCCCGCTCGCACTGCGTCGGGCCGAGGTCGTGCCGCCCCGTCCTCGGGGCTGCCGGCGCCGCACCACGACGTGAGGAACCATGAAGCAGCTCGACCTCCGCTCCCCGTTCGTCCTGGACACCCGTGACCTGGGCCGGGCGCCGGGAGCATCGCAGCGCCTCACCCGCACCGTGCCGGCTCCGGCCGACCTCGGCACCGAGGTGGTGGGCGTGCCCGAAGGCTCCGACCTCCAGCTCGACCTGCTGCTGGAGTCGGTGATGGAGGGCGTCCTCGTGTCCGGCACGGTGCGGGGGCGGACCGCCGGGGAGTGCGTGCGCTGCCTGGACGCCGTCGAGCGCGAGCTCGAGGTGCGGTTCCAGGAGCTGTTCGCCTTCGCGGGCAAGTCCTCCGCGGAGGACGAGGAGGTGCACGAGCTGTCCGGGGACCACCTGGACCTCGAGCCCGTCCTGCGGGACGCAGTGGTTCCCTCGCTGCCGTTCCAGCCGGTGTGCCGCGCCGACTGCCCGGGTCTGTGCTCCGAGTGCGGAGTGCACCTGGCGGACCACCCGGACCACCAGCACGAGGACGTCGACCCGCGCTGGGCGGCGTTGCGCGACCTGACCGAGAACCAGACCGAGAACACCGTGCGGCCCGACGGGCCCACCGACCCGAGGAGCTGACCGTGGCGGTCCCGAAGCGGAAGATGTCCCGCTCCAACACCCGGCACCGTCGTTCGCAGTGGAAGGCGACGGCGGAGACGCTGTACACCACTGTCGAGAACGGCGCGACGACCTACGCCCGCCCCCACACCGCGCACGTGGTGACCGGGGCCGACGGCACCCCCCTGTACCTGGAGTACAAGGGCCGCAAGGTCAAGGACCTCTGACCAAGAACTCCCGCCAGCAGCGCGGCGAGCCCTCCCGCGAGGAGGTGCGCGCCGCGCTGCTGTCGCGCCTGGGCACCCCGGTGGACGCCGACCTGCTCGACCAGGCGCTCGTCCACCGGTCGTGGGCGTACGAGAACGGCGGCGTCGCGACCAACGAGCGCCTGGAGTTCCTCGGCGACTCGGTGCTCGGCCTCGTGGTGACCGACGCGCTCTACCACCGCCACCCCGACCTGCCCGAGGGCCGGCTCGCGAAGCTGCGTGCCGCGGTGGTGAACATGCGAGCCCTCGCCGAGGTCGCCCGCGGGCTCGACCTCGGCTCGTGCGTGCGCCTGGGTCGCGGCGAGGAGGCCACCGGCGGGCGCGACAAGGCCTCCATCCTGGCCGACACCACCGAGGCCGTGATCGGCGCCGCGTACCTGTCCTCGGGGGTGGACGCCGCTCGCGACCTGGTGCTGCGCCTGGTCGGCCCGCTGCTGGATGCCTCCGCCGACCTGGGCGCCGGCGCGGACTGGAAGACCAGCCTCCAGGAGCTCGGGGCCGCCCACGGACTGGGCCCGGTCACCTACGCCGTCACCGAGACCGGCCCCGACCACGCCAAGGTCTTCTCCGCCACGGCCGGCTTCGCCGCGGACGGCGCCCCCTCGGGCACCGGCACCGGGGGCAGCAAGAAGGAGGCCGAGCAGGCGGCGGCCGCCGCGGCCTGGCGGGCGCTCAGCGCGAGCACCGGCGCTGCAGCCGGCACCGCCAGCAGCACCGCCAGCAGCACCGCCAGCGGCACCGCGGGGGCCTGAGGCCCGCGTGCCCGAGCTGCCCGAGGTCGAGGTCGTCCGCCGCGGCCTGGCCCGCTGGACCACCGGAGCCCGGATCGCCGACGTCGAGGTGCTGCACCCGCGCCCGGTGCGCCGCCACGTCGCCGGCCCCGACGACCTCCGCTCGCGCCTGGTGGGCGCGAGCGTCACCGACGTCGCGCGCCGCGGCAAGTACCTGTGGGCCGAGCTGGACACCGGCGAGGCGCTCTCGGCCCACCTGGGGATGAGCGGCCAGCTGCTGCTGGAGCCCGGCGACGCCCCTGACGAGCGGCACCTGCGGGTGCGGCTGGGCTTCGACCCCGAGGCCGCCGGCGGCACGCAGGGCCGCGAGCTGCGCTTCGTGGACCAGCGGATGTTCGGCGGCCTGGCGGTCGTGCCGCTGGAGCCCACGCCGGACGGCCTGCCCGGCGGCACCGGAGGTGCGGTCGACGACGCCGGCACGGGGCGACCGTCCGGGCCGTGGCTGCCGGCCGGCGTCTCCCACGTCGCCCGCGACCCGCTGGACCCCCACCTGGACGTCGCGGCGCTGGTCGAGCGCTTCCGCGCCCGTCGCACCGGGGTCAAGCGGGCGCTGCTGGACCAGACGCTCGTCTCCGGCGTCGGCAACATCTACGCCGACGAGGCGCTGTGGCGCTCGCGCCTGCACGCCGAGCGCCCCGCGTCCGGCCTCACCCGGCCCGCCGTCCGTCGGCTGCTGGACGACGTCCGCGCGGTGATGACCGAGGCGCTGGCGGCCGGGGGCACGAGCTTCGACAGCCTCTACGTCGACGTCAACGGCGCCAGCGGCTACTTCGAGCGGGGCCTGGCCGTCTACGGCCGCGAGGGCCTGCCCTGCCCGCGGTGCGGGGCGCCGGTGCGGCGCGAGTCCTTCATGAACCGCTCCTCGCACTCCTGCCCCGCGTGCCAGCCGAGGCCCCGCGCCAGGGGGTGACGCGGGGCGAGCCGCGGTGCTACGTTGCTCGAACAGGTGTTCGAGGACAGCGCTGCAGCGAGGAGACGGTGATGGACGAGAGGGACGTGTTCGTGCTGGCGGAGCGCGCGCTGGAGCGGGTGGTCCTGTCCGTGCGCGACGAGCAGTGGGACGACCCCCTGCCCGCCGACTTCGCCCTCGGCGCCCCGCGCGAGGTGCCGCCCACCCTGCGCGAGGTCGTCAGCTACCACCTGTACGACGACGCCTGGGTGCCCGACGTGCTCGCCGGGCGCACCATGGCCGAGGTGGGTGAGGACCGCTACGGCACTCCCACCGAGGACCTGCTGGGCGCCGACCCGGGGGCGGCCTTCTCGGCGGCCGTGGAGCGCGCCTGTGCCGCCGCCCGGGCCCTGGACGACCTGGGGCGCACGGTCCACTGCTCGTTCGGCGACTTCCCGGCGCAGGAGTACCTGTGGCAGGTGAGCTCCTTCCGCGGCCTGCGCGCGCACGACCTCGCCCTCGTCGTGGGCGCCGACCCCCGGCTGCCGGCCGACCTGGTGCAGGGCCTGTGGGACCAGGTCAGCCCGCACGCCGAGGAGTGGCGCGCGATCGGCGTCTTCGGGCCCGCGGTGCCCGTGCCGGACGACGCCCCGCTGCAGGACCGCCTCCTGGGGCTCACCGGCCGCCGGCCGTGAGGGCGGGTGCTGCGGTCACCGCCCGCCCGCTGCCGAGCTTGACCACGACGACGCCGGCGACGACCAGCAGGCCCCCGACGAGCTGGAGCCCGTCCGGCAGCTGGTCGAGCAGCAGCCAGGCGAAGCCCACCCCCGCGACGACCTCCAGCAGGGCGACGAACGAGGCGACCTGCGACCCCAGGCGCCGCGTCGCGGCGACGCCGGTGGTGTAGGCCAGCGCCGCCGTCACCAGCCCCAGCGCCAGCAGCGAGGCCCACCACGGGACGGTGTCCCCGGCGTAGGAGGGCGCCTGGGTGCTGGCGCTCATCGGGAGCACCCCGACGACCGCCAGCACCCCCAGCACGGCGGCGCCGACGACCAGCCCGCACCCGGCCAGGGCCAGGGGCGGGAGCCCGGAGCTGGTGTCGGCGGAGATGAGGAAGTACGAGGTCGCCCCCACCATCGCTGCCAGCGCCCAGGCCACCCCCGCGGGCGCCAGGTCGGCGCCGGACAGCAGGTCCAGGACGAGCACCAGGCCGGCCGCCGCCAGGGCCGCGCCGACCAGGGTGAGCCGGTGCGGACGCCGGCCGTGGCGCAGCCACAGCCAGACCACGACGGCGGCCGGGGCGGTGTACTCGATGAGCAGCGCCGGCCCGACGTCCATCACCGCCACCGCGGAGAAGTAGCAGAACTGCGCCCCCGCCACGGCCAGCACCCCGTACACGAGGACCGAGGGCAGGCCCGCCCGCAGGGCGTGCCAGCGCCCGCGCAGGGACGCGGCCGCGAACGGCGCCACGACCACCGCGGCCAGGCCCACGCGCACCAGGACGATCGCCCCGGGCGTCCATCCCGTCGCCAGCAGCCCGCTGGCCAGCGCGCCGGACAGGCCGAAGGAGGCGGCAGAGGTGACGGCGAGCACCAGGCCGCCCCTGGCGGGGCCCCCGAGGTGGTGGACGTCATCGGTCATCGGGGCCATGGCCGATGACACTAGGGAGCGCGGGCGTAAGGTGTCAACGTGCTCTTCGCCCATGACACCGAGGCCTCCCTGCTGGCCGCCGTCTCCCTGGTGAACAGCGCCGAGGACCCCGACACGATGACCTCCGCGGAGGAGCTCGACTCCTGGTACTCCGCCCACGGCTACACCGGCCGCCACGACGGCGACGCGGCCGAGCTGGCCGAGGTGCGGGCGCTGCGACCGGTGCTGCGCGAGCTGCTGACCGCCGAGCGCGACGCCGCCGCCGGGCTGGTCAACGCGATGCTCGCGGAGGCCGGGGCCCTGCCCCAGCTGGTGCGCCACGACGCGGAGGACTGGCACCTGCACGCCGTCCCGCGCGAGGCGCCGCTGGCCCGGCGCGTCCTGGTCGAGACGGCGATGGCCGTCGTCGACGTGGTGCGCGCCGACGAGCTGTCCCGCCTCTCCCTGTGCGCCGACGACGGCTGCGGCGGCGTCGTGCTGGACCTCACCCGCAACCGCTCGCGCCGCTTCTGCAGCACCGCCTGCGCCAACCGCAGCGCCGTGGCCGCCTACCGCGCCCGCCAGGCGGCCGTGCGCCGCTGAGGGAGGGGCGCCGCTGGGGCGGGGCGCCCGAAGCGCCCCCGGGCGTCGGACGCCGCCGCTACCGTCAGCGGACGTGCACCTCAAGACGCTGACGCTGCGGGGCTTCAAGTCCTTCGCCTCGGCGACGACCCTGCGCCTGGAACCGGGGATCACCTGCGTGGTCGGGCCCAACGGGTCGGGCAAGTCCAACGTCGTCGACGCCCTGGCCTGGGTGATGGGCGAGCAGGGCGCCAGGACGCTGCGCGGCGGCAAGATGGAGGACGTCGTCTTCGCCGGCACGACCGGCCCCGGCGGGCGCCCGCCCCTGGGCCGCGCCGAGGTCTCGCTGACCATCGACAACAGCGACGGCGCCCTGCCGATCGGCTACGCGGAGGTGACGGTCAGCCGCACCATGTTCCGCTCCGGGGGCTCGGAGTACGCGATCAACGGCACGCCCGCGCGGCTGCTGGACGTCCAGGAGCTGCTCTCCGACTCCGGCATCGGCCGCGAGATGCACGTCATCGTCGGCCAGGGCCAGCTCGACGCCGTCCTGCACGCCACCCCCGAGGAGCGGCGCGGCTTCATCGAGGAGGCGGCCGGCGTCCTCAAGCACCGCAAGCGCAAGGAGAAGGCGCTGCGCAAGCTCGACTCCATGCAGGCCAACCTCCTGCGCCTGGACGACCTGGCCGCCGAGGTGCGCCGCCAGCTCGGCCCGCTGGCCCGCCAGGCCGACGTCGCCCGCAGGGCCGCGACGGTGCAGGCGGAGGTCCGCGACGCCCGCGGCCGCCTGCTCGCCGACGACCTGGTGCAGGCCGAGGCGCTGCTGGCCGCCGACCTCGCCGACGGGGCCGCTCAGCGCGCCCGCCGCGAGCAGGTGGACGGCGAGCTCGCGGCCGCCCGCCGCGACCTCGCGGAGGCCGAGCGCGCCGCGGAGGCCGCCGCCCCCCGCCTCGCCGCCGCCGCGGCCGCCTACTACGAGCTGCAGCCCCTGCGCGAGCGGCTGCGGGGCACCACGGCCCTGGCGGAGGAGCGCGAGCGGACCCTGCGACCCCTCGCCGCCCCGCCCCTGCGGCGCGAGGGGCGAGACCCGGAGGAGGTGCTGGCCCAGGCCGCGCGGGTGCGGGCGCAGGAGGAGGCGCTGGCCGAGCAGGTGCGGGGGGCCGGCGCGGCGCTGCAGGAGGCCGGGCGGGCGCGCGCGGTCGCCGAAGAGGCCCTCGCCGCCCACGAGCGCGCCGTCGCGGTGCGCCAGCGGGCAGCCGCCGATCGCCGCGAGCGCCTGGCGCGCCTGGCGGGGCAGGTCGCCGCGCGCACCAGCCGCGCCGAGGCCGCGCGCGCCGAGGCGGGGCGCCTGGAGCAGTCGCGGGCCGCGGCGCTGGACCGCGCGGGCCAGGCGGAGGCCCGGCACGCGAGCGAGGTGGCCGCCTCCGGCGAGGCCGCGGCGCGCGAGCAGGAGGGCAGCGAGCACGAGGAGGCCGCCCGGGCGCTGGCGCAGGCGGAGGCCGACCTCGCCCTCTGGCGCGCCGACGAGCGCGCTGCCGAGCGCGACCGCGCCGGCGCCACGGCCCGGGTCGAGGCCCTGCAGCTGGGCCTGCGCGAGCGGCGCGACGGGGCTGCCGCACTCCTCGCCCACGGCGGTCGGCTGCCCGGCGTCCTCGGGTCGGTGGCCGAGCTGCTGGAGGTGGATCCCGGTGCCGAGGACGTCGTCGCGGCCGCCCTGGGGGAGGCCGCGGACGCCGTGGCCGTCCAGGGGCTGGAGCACGCCGTCGACGCCCTGCGCCTGCTGCGCGAGGACGGCGCCGGTCGCGCCGACCTGCTGGTGGCCGGCGGCCCGCTCGACGACGCCCGCCCGGTGCCGGTCGTGGCCGCCGGCGACGCCTCGAGCGCGGCTGCGGCCGTCGCGGGCGCCCGCCCGGTGGCCTCGCTGGTGCGGGCGCCGCAGGCCCTGGTCGGGGCCGTCGGCAGGCTCCTGGCCGGGTCCGTCGCCGTCCCCGGGCTCGCCCAGGCCCGCGCCCTGGTCGCCGCGCACCCCCACCTGGTCGCCGTCACCGAGGCCGGTGACGTCCTGCGCGCCGACGGCGCCCGCGGCGGGTCGGCCTCGGGCGGGCCCTCGCTCGTGCACGTGCAGTCGGCCGTCGACGAGGCGGGCGCCGTGCTCGCCTCCGCGGAACGGCGCAGCGGGCACGCCCGCGCAGAGCTGGAGCGGGCGGGCGCCGCCGCCGAGCGCGCCCGGGCCCGCCGCGACGCAGCCCTGGAGCAGCTGCACGCCGCCGACGCCCGGGCCGCGGCGACGGCGCGGGCGCTGGGGGAGAGCAGCGGTGCCCTGCGCGCCGCGCGCGCCGAGGCCGACCGGCTGGCGCTCGCGCTCGCCCGCGCCCGCGCCGCGCTGGTCACCGAGCAGGAGCACCTCGACCGCGCTGCGGCCGACCTGGCGGCCGCGCAGGCCGAGGGGGAGCCCTCGGGCGAGGAGGGAGGCTCCGGGCAGGGCGCCGAGGCGGAGCCGGAGCGCCGCACGGCCGTCCTGGCGGCGGCGGCCTCCGCCGCCCGCGCCGCGGAGGTGGAGGCCCGACTGGCCCTGCGCACGGGTGAGGAGCGGCTGCGGACGTCGGAGGGGCGGGCCGAGGCGCTGGAGCGCGCCGCGCGCGCCGAGGCCCAGGCCCGCGAGCGCGCGCTGGCGGAGGCGGCGCGCCGGCGCGAGCAGCTCGCCGTGGCCACCGCGGTGGGGGCCGGCGGCCGCGCCGCGCTCGCCGTCCTCGAGCGCTCGCTGGCCCAGGCGGCCGCGCGCCGGGAGGAGGCGGAGGCCGAGCGCGCCCTGCGCACCGCGCAGGTGGCCACCGGGCGCGCCGACGTCGACCGCCTGAGCGCGGTGCTGGCCCAGCTCACCGACTCCGTGCACCGGGAGGAGGTCGCGCGCGCCGAGCAGCGGCTGCGCCTGGACGGCCTGCGGGCCCGCGCCGTCGAGGAGCTGTCGGTCGACCCCGACGTCCTCGTGGAGGAGCTCGGGCCGCACCGCGACGTCCCCGTCCTCGGCGGCGGCGGGGGAGGCGGCGGGGACGACGACGAGGACGACGCGCCCCGCACCGCGCCGTACGTGCGGGCCGAGCAGGAGCAGCGCCTGCGCCGCGCCGAGCGCGACCTGGCCCGGCTGGGCCGGGTCAACCCGCTGGCGCTGGAGGAGTACGCCGCCCTGGAGGAGCGCGCGGCGTTCCTCACCAGCCAGCTGGAGGACCTGCGGACCACCCGGGCCGACCTGCTCGACATCGTCCGGCAGGTCGACGAGCGGGTCGAGCAGGTCTTCGCCCAGGCCTTCACCGACACCGCGGCGGCCTTCGAGACGGTCTTCGCGCGCCTCTTCCCCGGCGGGGAGGGGCGCCTGGTGCTCACCGACCCCGACGACCTGCTCACCACCGGCGTGGAGGTCGAGGCCCGCCCGGCCGGCAAGCGCGTCAAGCGGCTCAGCCTCCTCTCCGGCGGCGAGCGCTCGCTGACCGCGGTCGGCCTGCTCGTCGCCATCTTCACGGCCCGGCCCAGCCCCTTCTACGTGCTCGACGAGGTCGAGGCGGCGCTGGACGACGCCAACCTGCGCCGCCTGCTCGCCGTGCTGGAGGAGCTGCGCGCCAGCAGCCAGCTGATCGTCATCACCCACCAGGAGCGCACGATGGAGATCGCCGACGCCCTCTACGGCGTGACGATGCGCGGGGACGGCGTCTCGGCCGTGGTCAGCCAGCGCCTGCGCGAGCGGGCGCCCGCATGAGCGCGGGGTCGCTGGCCGCGGCGGTGGGCCTGCGCGCCGCGCGCGGGCGCCGGGCCGACCGCCGCGCGAGCCCGGTCCTGTCCCCACCGCAGGGGCGCGTGCGGCACCGGCCTCTGCTCGGCGGTCCCCGACACCGTCGCTGACGGGGCCCCGCGCGGTCTGGGAGGATCGAGCCCGTGGACACCCTGGAACTGATCGTCGGCGCGGTCGTCCTCCTCGCCGTCCTCGCGGTCGGCGCGTTCGCGACCCTCCTGCGCCGCGGTCGCGACGCCGGCCGGCGCACGCGGCGCCTGCCCGGCACCGACCTGCGCCCGGGCGTCGGCGACGACGCGGAGGAGCCGCGCGACTCCGCCACCCGCACGGTCACCACGCTCTCGCCCCCCGACGAGCCGGCCGGGGCCACCGCCACGACCGCGGAGGAGCTGCAGCGCCGCCTCGACGTGGTCGACCCGGTCGCCGGGCGCCTGGCGCGCCTGCGCGACCGGCTCTCGCGCTCCAACAGCGCCCTCGGCCGGGGGCTGCTGGCCCTGCTCTCCCGCGACACGATCGACGAGGCGACGTGGGAGGAGGTCGAGGACACGCTGATCATGGCCGACCTGGGCACCGGGCCGGCGTCGGAGCTGGTCGAGCGGCTGCGCACCCGGGTCGCCGTGCTCGGCGAGCGCGACCCGGCCCGCGTGCGCGCCCTGTTGCGCGAGGAGCTCCTGGTCGCGATCGAGCCGGGGATGGACCGCGCCCTGCGCACGCAGCGCACGGGCTCCCGCCCCGCCGTCGTCCTCGTGGTCGGCGTCAACGGCACCGGCAAGACCACCACCGTGGGCAAGCTGGCCCGCGTGCTGGTCGCCCAGGACAAGGACGTCGTCCTGGGGGCCGCCGACACCTTCCGCGCCGCGGCCGCCGAGCAGCTGGCCACCTGGGGCGACCGGGTCGGCGTCCCGACCATCCGCTCCGACCGCGAGGGCGCCGACCCCGCCTCGGTCGCCTTCGACGCCGTCCGGGCCGGCACCGAGATGGAGGCCGACGTCGTGCTCGTCGACACCGCCGGGCGCCTGCAGAACAAGGCCGGGCTGATGGACGAGCTCGGCAAGGTCAAGCGCGTCCTCGAGCGCGGGGGGCCGGTCGACGAGGTCCTGCTGGTGCTGGACGCCACCACGGGGCAGAACGGCCTGCGCCAGGCCGCCGTCTTCGCCGAGGTCGTGGCGGTCACCGGCATCGTGCTGACCAAGCTCGACGGCACCGCCAAGGGCGGCATCGTCGTCGCGGTGCAGCGCCAGCTGGGGGTGCCGGTCAAGCTGGTGGGCCTGGGCGAGGGCCCCGACGACCTGGCCCCCTTCGACCCCGAGGCCTTCGTCGACGCCCTGCTCGCCTGACCTCCCAGCGCGCGCGCCCGCGGGCGTCCTCGTGCGACACGCAGGTTTCACCTGCGACGCATCCCCGACACGCGTCCGTAACACCGGCGAGGCGGCGCGGTAACAGCCCCTCGGGATCTTGAGGACCGGTCGCCCGAGGGGCGCCCACCGCCCGCCCGTCCGGCGCGGCGGTCCACCGGCCCCCAGGGCCGCGTCCCGCAGGAGGTTGCCGATGGACACCGGCGCAACTGCCTGGGTGCTCACCAGCGCGTCTCTCGTGCTGCTGATGACGCCCGGACTGGCCCTCTTCTACGGCGGCATGGTCCGCGCGAAGAGCGTCCTCAACATGATGATGATGAGCTTCGGCGCCCTGGCGCTGGTCGGCGTCCTGTGGGTGCTGTGGGGCTACTCCATGGCCTTCGGCGACGACGTCGGTGCCGGCCTGCTCGGCGACCCCTTCCAGTACTTCGGTCTCAAGGGCCTGATGGAGGACACCACCACCGAGGCCGGCGGCCTGCCCGCCATGGCCTTCGTCGGCTTCCAGGCGGTCTTCGCGATCATCACCGTCGCGCTGATCTCCGGCGCCGTGGCCGACCGCATGAAGTTCAGCGCCTGGATGCTCTTCGCCGGGATCTGGGCGACCGTCGTCTACTTCCCGGTCGCGCACTGGGTCTTCGACTTCTCCCTCGACGAGCACGTCGGCGGCTGGATCGCCAACGACCTCGCGGCGATCGACTTCGCCGGCGGCACCGCCGTCCACATCAACGCCGGCACCGCCGGCCTCGTGCTGGCGATCATCCTCGGCAAGCGCCGCGGCTTCGGCAAGGAGCCGATGCGCCCGCACAACCTGCCGCTGGTCATGCTCGGCGCCGGCCTGCTGTGGTTCGGCTGGTTCGGCTTCAACGCCGGCTCGGCGCTCGGCGCCAACAACACGGCCTCGGTCGCCTGGGTCAACACCCTGGTCGCCACCTGCGCCGCCGTCCTCGGCTGGATCGTCACCGAGCGCTTCCGCGACGGGCACCCGACCTCCCTCGGCGCCGCCTCCGGCGCCGTGGCGGGCCTGGTCGCCATCACCCCGGCGTGCGCCGCGCTCAGCCCCGTCGGCGCCATCGTCCTGGGCCTCGTGGCCGGCGTGCTGTGCGCCCTGGCCGTGGGCCTGAAGTACCGCCTCGGCTACGACGACTCCCTCGACGTCGTCGGCGTCCACCTGGTCGGCGGCCTCGTCGGCACCATCGGCATCGGCTTCCTGGCCACCGCCAACGCGCCCGCCGGCGCCGAGGGCCTGTTCTTCGGCGGCGGGTTCGACCTGCTGGGCCGCCAGGTCGTGGCGGCCCTGGCGGTCATGGTCTACACCGCGATCCTCACCGCGGTCATCGCCCTCATCGTCAAGGCCCTCATCGGCCTGCGCGTGGAGGACGACGACGAGGTGGCGGGCGTCGACCAGAGCCAGCACGCTGAGTCCGGCTACGACTTCGCCAGCCTGGGCGGGGGCGGGTTCACCGCCGGCTCCGGCACCGTCGCCTCCCGCACGGCCACCCGACCGACCGAGGAGTTCTCGGCATGAAGCTCATCACCGCGATCATCAAGCCCCACAAGCTCGACGACGTGAAGGCCGCCCTGGAGGCCTTCGGCGTGCAGGGGATGACCGTCTCCGAGGCCAGCGGCTACGGCCGCCAGCGCGGGCACACCGAGGTCTACCGCGGCGCCGAGTACACCGTCGACATGGTCCCGAAGGTGCGCCTGGAGGTCCTCGTCGACGACCTGGACGCCACCGGCGTCGTGGAGGCCGTCGTCAAGAGCGCGGCCACCGGGCGGATCGGCGACGGCAAGGTGTGGACGACGACCGTGGAGGACCTGGTGCGCGTGCGCACCGGTGAGCACGGCGCGGACGCGCTCTGAGCACGAGCCGCACCGCATGAGCACCGGGCGAGCCGCTCGCACCGACGCGGTCCCGCGCAGGGACCTGCGGCGCGAGCGGCTCGCCCTCGCCGTGCGGGCCGGGCTGGACGACCCGGCCGCGGGGGCCGACCGCCGCGAGCGCCTGGCCGTCCTGGTCGACGCCTGGCTGAGCGACGTCTGGACCGACGCGCTGCTGTCCGACCCGGCCGGCCCTTCCCCGGTCGGGTCCACCCCCACCGGGGTCGCGCTCGCGGCCGTGGGCAGCCACGCCCGCCGCGACGCGGGCCCGGCCAGCGACCTGGACCTCGTGCTCGTCCACGACGGCCACACCCTCGACGAGGGCGCGGTCGCCGAGCTCGCCTCGCGCGTGTGGTACCCGGTCTGGGACGCCGGCCTGCGCCTGGACCACTCCGTGCGCTCGGTGGCCCAGTGCCGGGCGGTGGCCGCCGACGACGTCTCCGCCGCCATCGGGCTGCTCGACCTGCGGCCGGTCGCCGGCGACGCCGCGATGGTCGTGCGCGCCCGCGAGGCGCTGCGCGAGGACTGGCGGCGCGGGGCCCGCAAGCGCCTGCCCGACCTGCTGGAGGAGGTCGCCGCCCGCGGCCGCGCCCAGGGGGAGCTGGCGTACCTGCTCGAGGGCGACCTCAAGGAGGCCCGCGGCGGGCTGCGCGACGTCGTCGTGCTGCGCGCGCTGGTGGCCAGCTGGGTCGCCGACGTCCCGCACCTGGTCGTCGACGCCGCCTCCACCCGCCTGCTCGACGTGCGCGACGGCCTGCAGGCGGTCACCGGCCGCCACGGCGACCGCCTGCTGCTCGACGAGCAGGACGCCGTCGCAGCCGCCCTCGGGCTGCCCGACGCCGACGTGCTGCTGGCCCAGGTCGCGGAGTCCGCCCGCGCCGTCGCGCACGCCCTGGACCGCACCTCCCGCCGCGCCCGCGGCGCCATCACCTCCCGGCGCGGGCTGCGGCGCGCCCGCCCGAAGCTGCGCCCGCTCGGCCCCGACCTGGTCGAGCACGAGGACGAGATCTGGCTCAGCGGGCAGGCCCGCCCGGTCAGCGACCCCGTGCTGGCGCTGCGGGCGGCCGCCACGGCGGCGCGCGCGGGCATCCCGCTGTCACCGGTGACGGCCGAGCACCTCGCCGAGGGCGGCGCCGCGCTGCCCGACCCCTGGCCGACGCCGGCACGCGACGCGCTGGTCGACCTCCTCGGCTCCGGCGAGGCGCAGGTGCCGGTGTGGGAGACCCTCGACCAGGCCGGCCTGGTCACCACCTGGTTCCCCGAGTGGGCCGCGGTGCGCAACCGCCCCCAGCGCACCGTCGTGCACCGCCACACCGTCGACCGGCACCTGGTGCAGACGGCCGTGGAGGCCTGCTCGCTGCTGTCCAGCGTGGCCCGCCCCGACCTGCTGCTGGTCGCCGCGCTGCTGCACGACCTCGGCAAGGTCGCCGGGTCGCACGACCACTCCGCGACCGGCGCCCCGCTGGCGCGCGCCGTCGCCACCCGCACCGGCCTGCCCGAGGCCGACGTCGCGGTCGTCCAGCGCCTGGTCGCCGAGCACCTCACCCTCGTCGACCTGGCCACCCGCCGCGACCCCGACGACCCGCGCACGGTCGCCGAGCTGGTCACCGCGGTCGACGGCCGCGAGGACGTGCTCGACCTGCTGCGCGCCCTCACCGAGGCCGACGCCCGCGCCGCCGGGCCGGCCGCCTGGACGGCCTGGCGCGCGCGCCTGGTCGAGGACCTCACCGCGCGGGCCCGCCGCGTGCTGCACGGGGAGACCCCGCCCGGGCCGGCGCCGCTGACGCCGGCCGAGGCCGCCGCGGTCGCAGCCGTGCGCGCCGACGGCCAGCCCCGCGTGGAGATCGGCGAGGTCGCCGGTCTGCACGCCGTCTGCGTCGTGGCCCCCGACCGCCCCGGCCTGTTCGCCGACCTGGCTGGCCTGCTCGCCGCCCACCGGCTCAGCGTCCGCTCCGCGCTCGTGCGCACCGTCGGGCCCGACGAGCCCGACGAGCCCGAGGGGCCCGGCGGCGCGCCGTGCGGCCCGGGGACCGCCGTGGACACCTGGTGGGTCGAGGCCCCCGGGGGGCTGCCCGACCCGGCCGTGCTGCTCACCGGCCTGCGCCGCCTGGCCGGTGGGGACACCACCGTGCTGGACCCGATGCGGCGCCGCGACGCCGGCTGGCGCCCCGACCGCGCCGCCGTCGCCCAGCGCGCCACCGCCCCGCCACGGGTGCTCCTGCTGCCCACCGCCTCCGGCGGGGCGACCGTCGTGGAGGTCCGCGCGATGGACCGCCCCGGCCTGCTGCACTCCCTGGGCCACGAGCTGGCCCAGCTCGGCGTGGAGATCCACAGCGCCCACGTGGCCACCTACGGCGGCCAGGCGGTCGACGTCCTCTACCTGGGGGAGCCCGGCGGCGCACCGCTGGCGCCCTCGCGGGTGGCGGCGGCGGTCTCGGTGCTCGCCGGCGCGGCCGACGTCCCGGGCGCGACCGAGCCGCCCGTGCTGCGGCGGTAGCCTGGGAACGGACTCCCGGCCGCCGGGACAGCGCTCAGAGAACGAGGTCCCTCCTCCGTGTTCACCTCCCTGTCCGACCGCCTCACCGCCACGTTCCGCTCCCTGCGGGGCAAGGGGCGCCTCACCGAGGCGGACGTCGACGCGACCGTCCGCGAGATCCGCCGGGCCCTGCTGGACGCCGACGTCGCGCTGCCCGTGGTGCGCGCGTTCACCGCCGCCGTGCGCGAGCGGGCGCTGTCCGCGGAGGTCTCCGGGGCGCTCAACCCGGGCCAGCAGGTCGTCAAGATCGTCAACGACGAGCTCGTCGCGGTGCTCGGCGGCGAGACCCGCCGCCTGCGCTTCGCCAAGACCCCGCCGACCGTGATCATGCTCGCCGGCCTGCAGGGCGCGGGCAAGACGACGCTCGCGGGCAAGCTCGGCCGCTGGCTGCGCGAGCAGGGCCACACCCCGCTGCTCGTGGCCGCCGACCTCCAGCGGCCCAACGCCGTCACCCAGCTGCAGGTCGTCGGCGAGCGCGCCGGCGTCCAGGTCTTCGCCCCCGAGCCGGGCAACGGCGTGGGGGACCCCGTCGACGTCGCCCGCCGCGGCCTGGCCGAGGCCCGCGCCCGCCAGCACGACGTCCTGATCGTCGACACCGCCGGCCGCCTCGGCGTCGACGCCGAGATGATGCAGCAGGCCTCCGACATCCGGGCCGCCGTCAGCCCCGACGAGGTCCTCTTCGTCGTCGACGCGATGATCGGCCAGGACGCCCTGGCCACCGCCCAGGCCTTCCAGGAGGGCGTCGACCTCACCGGCGTCGTCCTCACCAAGCTCGACGGCGACGCGCGCGGCGGCGCCGCCCTGTCGGTGGCCACCGTCACCGGGCGCCCGGTGCTGTTCGCCTCCACCGGGGAGGGGCTGGCCGACTTCGAGGTCTTCCACCCCGACCGGATGGCCTCGCGCATCCTCGACATGGGCGACGTCCTGAGCCTGATCGAGCAGGCCGAGCGCGCCTTCGACGCCGAGCAGGCCGACGACCTCGCCACCCGCTTCGCCAGCGGCGAGGACTTCACCCTCGAGGACTTCCTCACCCAGATGCAGGCCCTGAAGAACATGGGCTCGCTGAAGAAGGTGCTGGGGATGCTGCCAGGCATGGGTGCCATCAGGCAGCAGCTGGAGGACTTCGACGAGCGGGAGATGGACCGCATCGAGGCGATCGTGCGCTCGATGACCCCGCTGGAGCGCCGCAGCCCCAAGGTGCTCAACGGCTCGCGCCGCGCCCGCATCGCGCGCGGCTCGGGCACGACCGTCACCGACGTCAACACGCTCATGGAGCGCTTCGGCCAGGCGCAGCAGATGATGCGCTCGATGCGCGCCGGCGGCGGGATGCCGGGGATGCCCGGCGCCGGCGGGGCGCCGGGCGTGGGCCCGGGCGGGATGGCCGGCGGCAAGAAGTCGCGCGGGCGCACCGCCCCGCCGGTCAAGGGCCGCAAGGCCAAGTCCGGCAACCCGGCCAAGCGCGCCGAGCAGGAGCGGAAGTCGCTGGAGAAGGCCAGCGCCCCCCGCACGTCGGCGTTCGGGGCCCTCGGCAGCGCCGAGGCGCCGCAGGGCCTGGAGGACCTGGAGCTGCCGAAGGGGTTCGAGAAGTTCCTCGGCCGCTGAGCCGCCGGGCCCGCCTCGTGGCCTAGCCTGCGCCCATGCGCTCCTGCCTCGCCGTGCTCGTCCTGCCGCTCGCCCTGGGACTGTCCGGCCTGGCCGGCTGCGCCCCGGCGGAGGAGGAGGCCGGCCCGACCTCCGCGTCGACCAGCGCCGCCGGCTGCACCCCCGACGGACTGGACACCCTGGAGGCCGGCACCCTCACCGTGGCCACCAGCGAGCCCGCCTACGAGCCGTGGGTCGTCGAGGACGACCCGGCCAGCGGCGAGGGGTACGAGGCGGCCGTGGCCTACGCGGTGGCCGAGCAGCTGGGCTACGCCGAGGACGACGTCACCTGGGTGCGCGCGGACTTCAACGCCGCGATCCAGCCCGGGCCCAAGACCTTCGACGTCGACGTCAACCAGTTCTCGATCAGCCCCGAGCGCGCCGAGGCCGTGGACTTCTCCACGTCCTACTACGACGTCACCCAGGCCGTGGTCACCACGGCGTCCTCGCGCGCGGCGTCGGCGGCGTCGCTGGCCGACCTCGCCGGCCTGCGCCTGGGGGCGCAGGTGGGCACCACCAGCCTGACCGCCATCACCGACACGATCGCCCCGAACACCCAGCCCTCGGTCTACAACAGCAACGACGACGCCGTGCTGGCCCTGCAGAACGGCCAGGTCGACGCTCTCGTCGTCGACCTGCCCACGGCCTTCTACATGGCCGGCGCCCAGCTCGACGACGGCACCGTGGTCGGCCAGCTGCCCAGCGGCGCCGGCGGGCAGGGGGAGTCCTTCGGCATGGTGCTGGAGAAGGGCAGCCCGCTGACCGGCTGCGTCAGCGAGGCGGTCGACGCGCTGCGCGCCGACGGCACCCTGGCGCAGCTGCAGGAGCGCTGGCTGTCCGACGTCGCCGAGGCGCCCGTCCTGCAGTGAGCGGCCCCGCCCTCGACGCCCCCGCACCGCCGAGCGCGCTGGAGCTGGGCCGCCGCGCCCACCGGCGCTCGCGCGCCCGCCGCTCCACGCTCGTGGCGCTGGCCAGCACGGTCGTCTTCGCGCTCGTGGCGGTGCTCGCGGTCACCCGCGCGCCCGGCTGGCCGCGCACCCGCGACTCCTTCTTCGACCCCTCCACCGCGGCCGACGCGCTGCCGGCGGTGCTGGAGGGGCTGTGGCTCAACGTGCGGGTGCTCGCGGTCGCGGCCGTGCTCGTCGTGGTGGTCGGCCTGGCGGTGGCGCTGCTGCGGACGCTGCGCGGGCCGGTCTGGACGCCGGTGCGGATGCTCGCCGCCGGCTACACCGACGTCTTCCGCGGGCTGCCGCTGATCATCCTGCTGTACCTGGTGGGCTTCGGGCTGCCGGGCCTGCGGCTGCAGGGCGTGCCCACCTCGCCCGTCGTGCTGGGCACGACCGCCCTGGTCCTGACCTACGGCGCCTACGTCGCGGAGGTCTTCCGCGCGGGGATCGAGGCCGTGCACCCCAGCCAGCGGGCGGCCGCGCGGGCGCTGGGCCTCAGCCACCGCCAGTCCGTGCGCCTGGTCGTGCTGCCCCAGGCGGTGCGCACCGTCACCCCGGCGCTGCTCAACGACTTCGTGGCGCTGCAGAAGGACGTCGGCCTCATCTCCGTGCTGGGCGCCGTGGACGCCGTCCGGGCGGCCCAGATCGAGACCTCCCTCGCCGCCGACTTCACCCCGTACGTGGTCGCCGGGCTGCTGTTCGTCCTCCTCGCGATCCCGACCGCTCGGCTGGCGGACTGGGCCTCCCTGCGCGCCGTGCGCCGCCAGCAGGCCGGGGGGCTGCTGTGAGCGAGCACCAGCCGGTGCTGCGGGTGCGCGGCCTGGCCAAGGCCTACCGCGGCGTCCCCGTGCTGGCCGGCGTCGACCTCGACGTCGACGAGCACCAGGTCGTGACGCTCGTCGGGGCCAGCGGGTCGGGCAAGTCCACCCTGCTGCGCTGCATCGACCTGCTGGAGACCGTCGACGACGGCCAGGTGTGGCTGGACGGCCAGGACGTCACCGACCCCCGCACCGACGCCGACGCCGTCCGCCGCCAGATCGGCGTGGTCTTCCAGGCCTACAACCTCTTCCCCCACCTGTCGGTGCTCGACAACGTGACCCTCGCCCCGCGGCAGGTGCACGGCGTGGGCCGCGAGCAGGCGGAGGCCGAGGCGCTGGCCCTGCTGGAGCGGATCGGCCTGGCCGGGCGGGCCCGCGCCTACCCCGACCAGCTCTCCGGCGGCCAGCAGCAGCGCACCGCGATCGTGCGGGCCCTGGCGGTGCGCCCGCGGCTGCTGCTGCTGGACGAGGTGACCTCCGCGCTCGACCCCGAGCTGGTGGGGGAGGTGCTGGCCCTGGTGCGCGAGGTCGCCGAGCAGGGGATGACCATCCTCATGGCCACCCACGAGATGGGCTTCGCCCGCTCGGCGGCCGACCTGGTCTGCTTCCTGGACGGCGGCTCGGTGCTGGAGCAGGGCCCGCCGGAGCAGGTGCTGGGCGACCCCGTCCACGAGCGCACCCGCCGCTTCCTGGCCCGCGTGGTGGACGCCGGCCGCCTGTAGGTGGCAGTGGGCCCGGTCTGGCATGATGAGCGGCTGTACTCAGCGCGCGCGGGCCCTCTTCCCGCGCACCGCTGGACCCCGGGCCGCCCCGGGCGGCGCCCCCCACGCGCTGCCAGGCCGGCCCACCCCAGACCGAGCAGGAGCTGTACCCCGTGGCAGTGAAGATCCGTCTCAAGCGCTTCGGCAAGATCCGCGCGCCGTACTACCGCATCGTCGTCGCCGACTCGCGCACCAAGCGCGACGGCCGCGCGATCGAGGAGATCGGTCAGTACCACCCGACCGAGGAGCCCTCGCTCATCAAGATCGACCGCGAGCGCGCGCAGTACTGGCTCGGCGTCGGCGCGCAGCCGACCGAGCAGGTCCTGGCGCTGCTGAAGATCACCGGCGACTGGCAGACCCACAAGGGCCTCCCGGGCACCGAGGGCACCCTGCGCGTCAAGGAGCCCAAGACCCCCGTCGCCGCGCCGGCCACCGCCACCAACGCCGCCTCCTCCGCCGAGCCGGCGAAGAAGGCCGAGCCGGCCACCGTCGAGCCGGCCGAGGTCGCCGACCCGGGCGCCCCCGAGGGCACCGACGAGCCGGCCGAGGCCGGCTCGGTCGGCACCTCCGCCTGATCACGAGGGAGACCCGCTCGCCGTGCTGACCGACGTCCTGGACCACCTGGTCCGCGGCATCGTCGACAACCCCGACGACGTCCAGGTCTCCCGCAAGCAGCTGCGCTCCGGCGAGCTGCTGGAGGTGCGGGTGCACCCGGACGACCTCGGCCGCGTCATCGGCCGGGCCGGTCGCACGGCGAAGGCGCTCCGCACCGTGATCGGTGCGCTGGCGCAGGACGAGGTGCGGGTGGACGTCGTCGACGTCGACCGCCCGCGCCGACGCACCACCTGAGCCGCGTCGTGAGCAGAGAGCAGCCCGAGGCCGTGGAGCTGGTCGTCGCCCGGATCGGGCGGCCGCACGGGGTCCGGGGCGAGGTGAGCATCGAGGTGCGCACCGACGCCCCGGACCGCCGGTTCACCTCCGGCGCGGTCTTCACCACCGACCCCGCCTCCGCGGGGCCGCTGGAGCTGGACGGCGTCCGCGACCACAACGGCACCCTCCTGCTCACCTTCACCGGCGTCGAGGACCGCAGCGGCGCCGAGGAGCTGCGCGGCGTCCTGCTGCTGGCCTCGGTGCCGGTGACCGGGGACGACGAGCCCGACGCCTGGCCCGTCGCGGCCCTGGTCGGGCTGCGGGCCGAGCGCACCGACGGCCGCCCGGCCGGGGAGGTCGTCGGCCTCGAGCACGGCGCCGCCCAGGACCTCCTCGTCCTGCGCCAGCCGTCGGGGGCCACCGCCCTGGTCCCTTTCGTCACCGCCCTCGTCCCGGTCGTGGACGTGCCGGGCGGCCGCGTCGTGATCGACCCGCCGGGCGGGCTGCTCGAGGGCGACGAGGTGGACGACGAGGACGACGGCGGCGGGGACGGGCCCCGCGGGGACGGGGCCTGACCGGCGTGCGCGTCGACGTCGTCACGATCTTCCCCGAGTACCTCGCACCGCTCGACCTGTCCCTCATCGGGAAGGCGCGCACCGCCGGCCTGCTGGACGTCGCCGTCCACGACCTGCGCAGCTGGACCACCGACCGCCACCACACCGTCGACGACGCCCCGCTGGGCGGCGGAGCCGGCATGGTCATGCGCCCCGAGCCGTGGGCCGCGGCGCTGGACGCGGTGGTGGCCGGCGGGCGCGGCGCCGGCGCCGCCGAGGGCGACCCGGACGCCGTCCCGCGCCTGCTCGTGCCCAGCCCGGCCGGCGCCCGCTTCACGCAGGCGATGGCCGAGGACCTCGCCCGCCAGCCGTGGCTGGCGTTCGCCTGCGGCCGCTACGAGGGCATCGACGAGCGCGTGCTCGACGAGGCCGCCGAGCGGATGCCGGTGACCCCGATCAGCCTCGGCGACTACGTGCTCAACGGCGGTGAGGTCGCGGTGCTCGCGGTGGTCGAGGCGGTGGCACGGCTGCTGCCGGGCGTGGTCGGCAACCCCGCCAGCCTGGTGGAGGAGTCCCACGCCGCGGCGTCCGGCGGCCTGCTGGAGCACCCGGTCTACACCCGCCCGGCGAGCTGGCGGGGGCGCGAGGCGCCGGAGGTGCTCCTGTCGGGCCACCACGCGCGGATCGCCCGCTGGCGCCGCGACGAGCAGCTGCGCCGCACCGGCGCCCGCCGCCCGGACCTGCTGGCGGGCCTGGACCCCGCGGGCCTGGACCGCGGCGACCGCGCGGTGCTGGCCGAGCTGGGGTGGCAGGTGGCCGGGAACCGCCTCGTCCGGGCCGATCCGGCTCCTGTGGCAGACTGAGGGGCCGCGTCCGGCTCGTGCTGCCCCTGCCACGGGGGGCCCGCAGCACCTCGGGCCGTCGACGCGGCGGCACCACCCCTGACCGATCGGCACCTCGCCGGACACCCGCGGCAGCACCGCTGCCGCCCCTCGCACGCGCGTGACCTGTGGCACCGCGGGAACGGACACCACCATGCACACCTTCGACGCCATCGACGCAGCCTCGCTGCGCTCGGACATCCCCGACTTCGGCGCGGGCGACACCGTGAAGGTGAACGTCAAGGTCGTGGAGGGCAACCGCTCCCGCGTCCAGACCTTCCAGGGCGCGGTCATCCGCCGCTCCGGCGGCGGCGTGCGCGAGACCTTCACCGCCCGCAAGGTCAGCTTCGGCGTCGGCGTCGAGCGCACCTTCCCGGTGCACTCCCCGGCGATCGACAGCATCGAGGTCGTCACCCGCGGTGACGTCCGTCGCGCGAAGCTGTACTACCTGCGCAACCTGCGCGGCAAGAAGGCCAAGATCAAGGAGAAGCGGGACGCCCGCTGACCCACCGGTCCGCTCTCGACGGCCCGCAGGTGCTCCGGCGCCTGCGGGCCGTCGTCGTCCTCGTCGTCCTCGCGCTGCTGGCCACCACGGCGGTGCGGCTGTGGGTCGTGGACCTCGCGGTCGTGCCCAGCGCGTCCATGGAGCCGACCCTGCACCCCGGAGACCGCCTCCTGGTGCGCCGGAGCGGCGCCGACGGCCTGCGCCGCGGTGACCTCGTCGTCTTCGACGGCACCGGGAGCTTCGACCCCTGGGTCGAGCGCGGCCCGCTGCGCGCCGCCGGCGCCCGCCTGGGCGCGCTGCTGGGCCTGCCCGGCGCGCCGCGGGAGTACGTCAAGCGCGTCGTCGGCCTGCCGGGGGAGCGCGTGACCTGCTGCGGCGCCGGCGGCGCCCTGCTCGTGGACGGCGAGCCGCTGCCCGAGCCGTACCTGGCGCCGGGCACCGCTCCCAGCGAGGTGGGCTTCGACGTCCGGCTGGGCCCGGGCCAGCTGTGGGTGCTGGGTGACGCCCGCGAGGTCGCCGAGGACTCCCGGGCGCACCTGGGCGACCCCGGCGGCGGTGTCGTGCCCACCGCGCGCGTGCTCGGCCGGGTGGTCGCCGTAGCCTGGCCGCCGGGGCGCACCGCCCTCCTGGGCGACCGGCCCGACGACCGGGCCGACGTCCAGGGCCACGCCCCGGGAGGACTCGAGTGACGGACCAGGCCGAGCAGTCCCACCCGCCCCGGCCGGCCCCCCGCGGGCGGGGCCACCGCGGGAGCCCGCTGGGCGGCGCGGTCGCCGCGGTCCGCGAGGCCGCGCTGGTCATCGGGGCGGCGCTGGTGCTGTCGCTGCTGGTGAAGACCTTCCTCGTGCAGGCCTTCTTCATCCCTTCCGAGTCGATGGAGCCGACGCTGATGATCGGCGACCGGGTGCTGGTCAGCCAGCTCACCCCCGGGCCCTTCGACCTCGCCCGCGGCGACGTCGTCGTCTTCCGCGACCCGGGGGGCTGGCTCGACCCGGTGCCCGAGCCCCAGCGCAGCCCGCTCGGCGCAGCGGCCGTGTCGGTCCTGACCTTCGTCGGGGTGCTGCCGCAGGACTCCGGGGAGCACCTGGTCAAGCGCGTGATCGGCCTGCCCGGCGACGTCGTGGAGTGCTGCGACGAGACCGGCCGCCTCACCGTCAACGGCGCGCCGCTGGACGAGCCGTACACCTACCCCGGCGACGCGCCGAGCGAGCTGGAGTTCTCCACCACCGTCCCGCCGGGGCGGCTGTGGGTGCAGGGCGACCACCGCTCCCGCTCCAAGGACTCCCGCTACAACACCGGATCCTCCGGCGGCGACACCGTGCCCGTGGACGCCGTCGTGGGGCGCGCGGTGCTGGGCGTGTGGCCGCTGTCGCGCCTGGGCTGGATCTCCGACCACGAGGAGGTCTTCGCCGACGTCCCCGAGCCCGCGGCTGCCCCGTGAGCCCCTCGCCCGCGCCGACGCTGCGCGAGGAGCGGGTGCTGCTGCGCTCGGGCCACGCGCTGGTGGCCGGCGTCGACGAGGTCGGGCGCGGTGCGCTGGCGGGCCCGGTGAGCGTCGGCGTGGTCGTCGTCGACGCGACCACCCGCACCGCTCCGACCGGCCTGCGCGACTCCAAGCTGCTCACCCCCGCCGCCCGCGAGGACCTCGTGCCGCGGCTGCGCCGCTGGGCGCCCGCGCACGCCGTCGGGCACGCCGAGCCGGAGGAGATCGACGCCCTCGGCATCATCGCCGCGCTGCGCCTGGCGGGGCAGCGCGCGCTCGCCGCGCTCGGCTGCGCCCCCAGCGCCGTGCTGCTGGACGGCAGCCACGACTGGCTCACCGAGCGGCGCGCCGTGCGGGCCCGGCCCGCCGAGCCGACGCTCGAGCTCGCCTGGGGCGAGGCGCCGGCGCCCGCCGATCCGTTCCCGAGCGCGCACCTGCTGCCCGCCCCGGTGGTGACCACGCAGGTCAAGGCCGACCTGCGCTGCGCCGCGGTGGCGGCCGCGAGCGTGCTGGCCAAGGTCGAGCGCGACGCGATGATGGTCGAGCGGTCGGCCGCCCACCCGGAGTACGGGTGGGCGGGCAACAAGGGCTACAGCGCCCCCGACCACGTCGAGGCGCTCTCCCGGTTCGGGCCGTGCGCCCAGCACCGGCGCAGCTGGCGCCTGCCCGGCGTCGCCCTCGTCGTCGACCTGGACGCCGGGTCCCGCGCGCAGGTGCAGAATGGGTCGCGATGAGCGCTGAGGACCTCGAGGACTACGAGACCGAGATGGAGCTCGCGCTCTACCGCGAGTACCGCGACGTGGTCGGGCTGTTCTCCTACGTGGTGGAGACCGAGCGCCGGTTCTACCTGGCCAACGGCGTCGACCTGCGCCCGCGCACCACCGACGGCGAGGTCTGGTTCGAGCTGGTGCTCACCGACGCCTGGGTGTGGGACGTGTACCGCTCCGCGCGCTTCGTCAAGACCGTGCGCGTGGTCACGTTCAAGGACGTCAACGTCGAGGAGCTGTCCAAGTCCGACCTCGAGGTCCCCAAGCCCGAGGGCTTCCCGGGCTGAGGCGGCTGTTCCCGCCCGCTCCACCGCCCGCCCACAGGCGGCGCGCCAGCCCCACCGTCCACAGCCCGCCTCCCCCGCGCTGACCGCACCTGCTCCAGCGGCCAGCCTCGGTGCAGGAGGTGGTCGCGGTGGCAGGCGCAGCGAGGCAGGCGGTCGGGCGGTACGGGGAGCAGGTGGCGGCGACGCACCTGCAGCAGGCGGGGCTGGTGGTGCTCGACCGGAACTGGCGCTGCCGGTGGGGCGAGCTCGACCTCGTCGTCCGCGAGGGCACGTGCCTGGTCGGCGTGGAGGTCAAGACGCGGCGCTCGGTGGCGTGCGGGTCGCCGCTGGAGGCGATCACGCCGGCCAAGGTGGCGCGGCTGCGGCGCCTGCTGGGCCTGTGGGTCGACGAGCACGGCATCCGCCCGAGCGGGCTGCGGCTGGACGCCGTCGCGGTGCTGCGCCCGCCGTCCGGCCCGGCCCAGGTCGAGCACGTGCGGGGGATCGGCTGATGGCCGTCGCGGCGTGCCGGGCGATCGCCCTGGTCGGGCTGGAGGGCCACCTGGTCGACGTCGAGGCCGACGTGGCCCCGGGCCTGCCGGCGTTCGTGGTGGTCGGCCTGCCCGACGCCTCGCTGTACGAGGCGCGCGACCGGGTGCGGGCGGCGCTGCGCAACGCCGGCCTCGACGTGCCGGACCGGCGGATCACGGTGAACCTGTCGCCGGCCTCGCTGCCCAAGCACGGCACGGGCTTCGACCT
>Ga0210040_10002202_pt1 | contig 27829 bp, 26 predicted proteins | sample CryGeyCG12114_NA_FD_185462 | JGI IMG/M metagenome (GOLD analysis project Ga0210040, IMG submission 185462) | Groundwater microbial communities from aquifer - Crystal Geyser CG19_WC_8/21/14_NA (SPAdes) (version 2) | ecosystem: Environmental > Aquatic > Deep subsurface > Groundwater | place: USA... | reverse complement strand
CGAATCCTCTCTCCCCGACCACTTCTCGCGCTTGAAGCGGCCGTCCGGAGGACGGCCGCGCGCGATTGCTCCGCCGGATGGCGAGCTTCAAGATATCTTGACGGTTGCTGCGCCAGACTGGGCGAATGAACGCCCACGCCCAGCCTGCGATTGCCGAAGACACCAAAGCCTTCAACAGCATGTCCGGCTGTGCCAGCAAGTGGCGTGGCGAGTGCATCCAGCAGTTCGCCCAGCTGGAGGTCATCGTCGGGGACCTGCTGCGCGATCTTCATCGCGATCCCAAGCACGGCAGCAAGGTCAAGGTAGGGCAGATGGTCGGGCCGGCGTTCGGGCATCTGCGGGAGGTCACCGGCAGCAAGGGACCATTCGCGGCCAAGGGGCGGGTGATCTCCGAGACACTGGCGGAACTCGCCACCTGGGTGGAGTGGCGCGCGCACCTGACCCACGGCGTGCTGACCGTTTGGCGCGGCAAGGATGATCAGTGGCTGCTGGCCTTGGCGCATCGGAGCCCCGGCGAGCCGACTTTGCGGACCCATGCACTGACCTGGACGGTCGCCCTCGGCATACGCGAGCGAATGGTCAAGCAGGTCGCCAAGCTGCGCGACAATGCTCGCTCACTCGCCAATTCCGTCGGCCAACCCTAACTCGCGAAGCCCGGGTCGAGGCGGTACGCTTTTCTCAGCAGCGCGGGCCAGGCGAGGAACTTGGCGGCCATCTTGAGACCGGTGGCACCTTGCTGGGCGGCCACCTCCGGCGTGCCCTGGGGCGGGTGGTTGATCCGGTCGCCGGCCGACAGCGCGTAGATCTGCGCCTCGCAGGCGCGCTCCAGGAAGTACATCCGGATGAACGCTTCGCCGACCGTCTCGCCGACGGTCAGCGTGCCATGGTTGCGCAGCAGCATGGCGCTGCGGGTGCCGAGGTCGGCGACGATGCGCTCGCGCTCTTCCAGGTCGGTGGCGACGCCTTCGTAGTCGTGAAAGGCGAGGTCGCCGCCTACCAGCATGGCGGTCTGGGTCAGCGGCAGCAGGCCTTCTTCATGGGCGGCGACGGCCTGGCCGTGCGGGGTGTGGAGGTGGATCACGGCGTGGGCGTCGTCGCGCGCCATGTGCACGGCCGAGTGGATGGTGAACCCGGCCGGGTTGGTGATGAAGGGCGTGGGCTCGACCGGGTTGCCGTGGAGGTCAACCTTGACCAGCGACGACGCGGTCACTTCCTCGAACATCAGGTTGTAGGGGTTCAAGAGGAAGTGGTGCTCGGGGCCGGGCACGCGGACGCTCATGTGGGTGAAGATGAGGTCGTCCCAGCCGTAATGCGCAACCAGCCGGTAGGCGGCGGCGAGATCGACCCGCAGCTGCCATTCCTCCTCGCCGACCTGGCCGGCCAGGCTGGGGATGTCGACGGAGCTGAGGGCGGTCAGCCGGTCCATGCCGGCGTTGATGGTGTCGACGCGGTTCATGGATTGCTCTCCTGGCGGTCGGGGTGGGCGGCGGCGAAGGCGGGAAGGGCGGTCAGCGCGCCGTCGACGCGAGTGAGGGTCGGGAAGTCGTCCAACAAGGTTTTGAGCCGGCGGGCGTTGTAGAGCTGCGGCACCAGGCAGATGTCGGCCATCGTCACCTCGTCGCCGAACAGGCAGCGACCGGCGCGCGGGGCGGCCAGCGCTTCCAGCGCAGCCAGCCCTTCGGTGACCCAATGGCGATACCAATCGTCGATCGCCTGCTGCGGCTGGCCGAGCTGGTTCTTGAGGTAGCGCAGCACGCGCAGGTTGTTGAGCGGGTGGATGTCGCAGGCGACCGTCAGCGCCAGCGCCAGCACATGGGCGCGGTCGGCCGGGTCCCTGGGGACCAGCGGCGGCTCGGGCACCTGGGCGTCGAGAAAGTCGAAGATCGCGAGGCTCTGGGTCAGCCGCTCGCCGTTCATCTCCAGCATCGGGACGAAGCCCTGCGGGTTGAGGTCGCGATAAGCGGCGCTCTGCTGCTCGTCGGTGCGCAGGTCGACGGCATGACTGTGGAAGGCGATGCCCTTGAGGTTGAGCGCGATCCGAACCCGGTAACTGGCGGACGAACGAAAGTAGTCGTGGAGAATGACGTCGCTCATGGAACGGCTCTCCGCCCCCGAGTCGGCCCCGTCAACATGGACAAGCTGGACACCATGGTGCGCAATGTTGGCCCACCCCGGCGCGGACGCAAGCGGTAAGCAGTGATCGATGGAGGACGCAGCGGCGTCATGCCGATGAGCGAAGCAGAGCTTTTCCTACTTTGGAAGCCTTTACTCGCTTGCCGGCCTCATGAACGGCGCGACGACCTCGGGCGGAACGCGGATGGGGCGACCCGCGGCCTTGTCGATGATCGCCCAGACAGTGCGCGCCCGGACGCAGACCTTGCCGTCGGCGCCGGTGAATTCCATCAAGCGGTCGAACCTGGCGCCCTTGGGTGCCTCGCCGACCCAGGTCCGGGCGGTTACCTGGTCGCCCTCGACGGCGGGGCGGAGGTAATCGATCTCGTGGCGGACGATGACCCAGAAATAGGCCTCGGCATGGACCGGGTCGGCGACGCCGTACCAGTGGGCCAGGGCGACCTGCTGGATCCACTGCACCCACACGGCATTGTTGACGTGGCCGAGCTCGTCGATGTGCTCGGGCGCGGCGGTCAGGGTCATCGAAAAGGTGGGGCGGGTCACAGCAGCTCCGGGGTGCGGTCGGGACGAAGGCGGAAGCGGATGCCGGCGGCGCCAAGCAGGGCGGTCCAGCCGACGGCATTGGCTTGCGGTTGTTCGATCAGCGGAAGCGCGCGGCGAGCGAGGTTGCGGCCGGGGGCGGCCCGGTCGAGCAGCCCCAGCCATTCGGCGGTGCTGATCCTGCCGTCCGGGTTGGCGGCGATCATGCGGCGGACGAACGTGCCGAAGTCGCCGCCGGTCACGCGTTCGGCGACCAGCGACAGGACCGCGCCACAGTCGTACCATGGCTCTGGGTCGCCGCGCTCGCCCGCGCTGGCCAGGGCGCCCCGCCGGGTGGCGGCCAGGCAGCCGGCGAGCGAGCGCTGAAGCGCGGCCCGGGCATCAAAGGCGGGTTCCTCGGCCGCGAGGGTGCGGATGGCGAGCAGGTCGGCGCCGCCTTCCATGATCCAGCTGTCGGCCGTGCGCTGATACTCCAGCGCCTGGCCGAGCCAAAAATGGGCGCTTTCATGCGCAATGAAGCGGTGCGCGGCGGAGCGGACGGAGGGGTTGGGAGTGGTGGCCTGCCGTCCCGACAGGCGCATCAGCACCAATCCCTTGAGCACGCCGCCGTTGAGGCTGAGGCCGGGCCGTTCGGCGCCCGTCCAGCTGGCCAGCACCGTGGGCTTCAGCGCGCCGGCGGGCCCGAGCTGGCGGCGGTAGCGGGCGAGGACGCGCGGGGTGAAGGAGCGGACGTCGTCGGCCAGCCAAGGCGGCATGGTCATATCGACCACGGTGGTCATGCCGTCCCGTTCGATCGCGGCGGGGACGTCGAACAGGCCGTAGGTGCCGGCACTTCGTCCGGCGAGGTAGCCGCTGACGTCACCGGCCAGGCGGAGGCGGCCCGGTGAGCTGACGAAACGGACCCGGGTGCCGCTGTCGCCCACCGGCGTGTCGGCCAGGTCCGCCGGCAGGCGGTCGAGCCGGCTCGCCTGGGGCACGGAGAACAGCGCGAAGTGGCCGTCGAACAGGGCAATGCCGTCCGCGCCCAGCCGGAGGGCGGGGACGTAGTCGCTGATCAGGTCGCCGGTGAACGGCGCGATCCGGATGCGCACGGTGCGGGGGACGGTTTTGCCGTCGGCCCCGACCAGCGCGTCGTAGCGGCCGCGATGGATCAACCGGACGCCCGGCGTCAGCACCGTCCAGCTGACCGGGCGCCAGGGCTGGCCGCCGACCCGCGCCGTCGCCGACCTGAAGAAGCCCCAGGCCGGGGCCGAGCGGGGCAGCCGGAACTCGGCCGTGAACGTCTCGCCGACGCGGCTGACCCCGACCTCGACCGGCGGACCGGCGAGGGTAGTGGCCAGCAGCGCGGCGAGGGTCAGGGTCAAGCGGCGGCGTCCAGCTGGGTCAGCACGAACGCATATTCCTCCGCCACTTCGCGCAAGGAGTCCCAGCGGCCCGACTTGCCGCCATGGCCGGCGCCCATGTTGGTCTTGAGCAGCAGCAGGTGGTCGTCGGTCCTGGTCGCGCGCAGGCGGGCCGCCCACTTGGCCGGTTCCCAATAGGTCACGCGCGGGTCGTGCAGGCCGGCGGTGATCAGCAGCGGCGGATAGGCCTGGGCCGTAACGTTGTCGTAGGGGCTGTAGCTGCGCAGGAGGTGGAAGGCGTCCGGATCGGTGATCGGATTGCCCCATTCGGGCCACTCGCCGGGGGTCAGCGGCAGCGTATCGTCGAGCATGGTGCTGACCACATCCACGAACGGCACGTCGGCGATCACCGCGCCCCACAGCTCCGGATCGGTGTTGGCGACCACGCCCATCAGTTCGCCGCCAGCCGAGCCGCCCTGGATGGCGATCCGGCCGGGGCGGGAGAAGCCTTCGGCAGTGAGGCCGCGGGCCACATCGACGAAGTCGGTGAACGTGTTGGTGCGCTTCGTCAGCTTGCCGTCGAGGAACCATTGGTAGCCAAGGTCGTCGCCGCCGCGGATGTGGGCGATGGCGTAAGCGAAGCCGCGGTCGAGCAGGCTCAGCCGCGCGGTCGAGAAGCTGGGCGGGATGGCGTGGCCGTAGGCGCCGTACGCGTAAAGGAACAGCGGCTGGGAGCCGTCCTTGCGGTAGCCGCGCTTGTAGACGACGCTGGCTGGCACCCGGCTGCCGTCGCGGGCGGTGATCATCAGCCGTTCGGTGGCGTAGAGCGCCGGGTCGTAGCCGGACGGGATCTCCTGCACCTTGCGGGTGACGAGCTCGCGGGTGGCTGGATCAAAGTCGAACACGGTGCCGGGCGTGACCATCGAGCTGTAGGCCAGCCGGTAGGAGCCGGGGCCGAATTCGGGATTGCTGCCGAAGCCGGCCGAGTAGCTCGCCTCCGCGAAGGGGATGCGCTCTTCGCCGCCGGCGTAGTCGCGCAGGGTCAGCTGGTCGAGGCCGTCGACGCGGGTGGTGAGGACGAGATGGTCGCGAAAGGCGGTGAGCCCGCGCAGGTAGGTGCGGTCGGAGCCGGGGATCACCTCCTGCCACTCGGCCGGCCGCTCCGGATCGGCGCTGGCGACGCGGAAATTCACGTGGGTGTCGTTGGTAAGGATCCACAGCCGGCCGTGGGCGGCGTCGACCTCATACTGCCGGCCCGGCTGGCGCGGCGAGATCAGGGTCAGCGGGCCGTTGGGGTCGCTGGAAGGCACGAAGCGCACTTCGCTGGTGGTGTTGTTGCCGGTCGCGACGAAGATGAGGCTGCGATCCTGGCTGCGCGACAGGCCGACGGAAAAGCCGATGTCGTCGAGCTCCTCGTAGATGGTGACCGTCTCCGCCAGCGGCGCGCCGACCCGGTGGAAGCGGGCGCGATAGCTGCGCCACTGGTCGTTCACCTCGGTGAAGACGATACCCCGGCTGTCGGCGGTCCACACCGGCGAGCCGATGCCGACCTCCGACACGGTTTCCATGTCTTCACCCGAGGCGAGGTCGCGGATGCGGAGCTTGAAGCGCTCGGAGCCGTCGTCGTCGACCAGGGTGGCGGCAAGCCGGCCGTCCGGGCTGACGGCGAGCGCGCCGAGGCGGAAATACTGCTTGCCTTCGGCTTGCGCGACTTCGTCGAAGATCAGCTGGTCGGGGCCGCCGGCCGCCGGTTTGCGATACCACCGGCGATATTGGGCGCCGGGCTGGAACGCCCACCAGGTGAGCCACTCGCCGTCCTTCACCGGGACGGAAGAATCGTCCTCCTTCTGGCGGCCCTTGAGTTCCCCGAACAGGGTCTCGATCAGCGGCTCGTGCGGGGCCTTCCAGGCGTCGAAATAGGCGTTTTCGTCAGTGAGGTAGGCGAGGACGTCGGGGTCCTCGACCGTCGGATAGCCAGGGTCGCGCAGCCAATGCCACGGGTCCTCGACGCGGACGCCGTGGCGTTCGTAGCTGTGGGGGCGCTGTTCGGCTTGCGGGGGCGGAAGAAGGCTCATGGGCGACCTTTGCCAACGAAGGGGCTCGCGGGCTAGAGACTTGGCCCATGTCCAGCCATGCCGACCGCCTCGCCGCCCTTCGTCGCCACCTCGCCGAGCAGAGCCTCGACGGCTTCGTGGTCCCGCTGACCGACGAGCACCTGAGCGAATATGTCGGCAGCTACGCCCAGCGGCTGGCGTGGCTGACCGGGTTCGAGGGCTCGGCCGGATCGGCGGTGGTGCTGCCGCAAGAAGCGGCGATCTTCACCGACGGGCGCTACACGCTGCAGGTGCGGCAGCAGGTCGACGGCGCGCAGTGGAGCTACCAGTCGGTGCCAGAGACGAGCATCGCGGCGTGGCTCGGGGAGCATGCGCCGCAAGGCGCGCGGATTGGTTACGACCCGTGGCTGCACCGGCGTGACTGGGTGCGCCAAGCGACTGAGGCGCTGGCGGCGCGTGGCGCGAGCCTGGTGGCGGTCAAGGACAATCCGATCGACCGGGTGTGGGTGGATCGGCCGGAGGCGAGCAAGGCGGCGCTGGTGGTGCAGCCGGAGCGCCTGACCGGGCGGAGCAGCGCTGCCAAGCGGCAGGAGATCGGAGATTGGCTGGAAGGCCAGGGCGCCGATGCGGCGGTGCTGGCGGCGCTCGACTCGATCGCGTGGACGTTCAACGTGCGGGGCACCGACGTCAGCCACACGCCGGTCGCGCTGGCTTATGCGCTGGTTCACGCCGACGGGACGGCGGATCTGTTCGTGGCGGGCGAGAAGGTGACGCCGGAACTCAGTCAGCATCTGGGCAACGGCGTTCGGCTGCATGAGCGCGCGGCGTTCGAGAGCGCGCTGGCGGAGCTGGCCGGTAAGACGCTCGCAGTCGATCCGGAGCGGTCGGTGGCGGCGATCTTCGAGGCGCTGGAGGGCGCCGGCGCCACCGTGGTGCCGGTGCGCGATCCGACCGTGTTGCCGCGGGCGATCAAGAACGCGGCCGAGCTGACCGGGCATCGCACGGCGCAGGCGCGCGACGCGGTCGCGATGACCCGCTTCCTCAAGTGGGTCGAGGACGAGGCTCCGGGCGGCGAACTGGATGAGCTGACCGCGTCCGACCGGCTGGAGACGCTGCGGCGGGAATATCCGGAGCTCAAGGATCTGAGCTTCGACAGCATTTCGGGCGCCGGGCCGAACGGCGCGATCGTCCACTATCGCTCGTCCGACAAGACCAACCGCAAGCTGGAGCCGGGGTCGCTCTACCTGATCGATTCGGGCGGCCAGTATGAGGATGGCACGACCGACATCACCCGCACGGTGGCCGTGGGCGAGCCGACCGCCGAGATGCGCGACCGGTTCACCCGGGTGCTGCAAGGGCATATCGCGCTGGCCACGGCCGTCTTCCCCAAGGGCACTCGAGGCGGTCAGCTGGACAGCTTCGCCCGGCGGCCGTTGTGGCAGGCGGGGCTGGATTACGCCCACGGCACCGGCCACGGGGTCGGCAGCTTCCTGTCGGTGCACGAGGGGCCGCAGCGCATCTCGCAGCCCGGCGGCGCCTTCGCCGGGGCCGACGAGCCGCTGCAGGCGGGCATGATCCTGAGCAATGAGCCGGGCTATTACAAGGCGGGCGAGTACGGCATCCGGATCGAGAACCTGGTGCTGGTGGTGGAGCGGGAAGTCGCCGGGGCGGAAAAGGAGATGCTCGGGTTCGAGACGCTGACCTTCTCGCCGATCGACCGGCGGCTGATCGTTTGCGAGATGCTGTCGGCGGACGAGCTGGCGTGGCTCAACGCCTACCATGCCGAGGTGCTGGCCAAGGTCGGGCCGGGGCTTGGGGGCGAGGAGCGCGCATGGCTGGAGCGGGCCTGCGCGCCGTTGTAGCGCTCCTGCGAAAGCAGAAGCCTAGTTCTGTTTTGGCGGTTCCGTGGAAGACCACTGGGCCCCTGCCTTTGCAGGGCCTCCGCCACTATCCAGCGCCCGCGCCTGCGCCTTTCGCCGGCGCAGGTTCTCGCGCAGCTGGGCGGCCAGGCGCTCGGCTTTGTCCTGTTCGTTCATTCTCTTTCCTTGACACGGGACGAGGCCCGCGGCCATAGGCCCGCCGTCCTCAAGACATGCTGCCGTAGCTCAGTGGTAGAGCGCATCCTTGGTAAGGCTGAGGTCGTGAGTTCAATCCTCACCGGCAGCACCAGCATCAGCCAAAAGCGACCCTCCGGGGGAGGGTCGCGGCTGATGGTCCGCCGGATGGCGAGTAATGGCGCGCACGACTTCTTTGCGGCCGCAGTTCGCGTCCTGAACCGTAGAAGCTGAAGAAGTGACTGGACCCCTGCCTGCGCAGGGGTACATGGCGCCCGTATGCGTTTCTTCTCCGACAATGCCGCGCCCGCGCATCCCGCCGTGCTGGAAGCGATGGTCGCCGCCAACAAGCTCGACACCGCCTACGACGGCGATGCGCTGAGCCAGCGGCTGGACGCCGCTTTCTGCGAGCTGTTCGAAACCGAGGTCAGCGCCTTGTGGGTGACGACAGGGACGGCGGCCAACTGCCTGGCGCTGGCGGCGATGGTGCCGCCCTATGGCGGGGTGCTATGCCACCGCGAAGCGCACATCAATGTCGACGAGGCCGGCGCGCCCGAGTTCTTTACCGCCGGGGCCAAGCTGCTGCTGGTCGACGGGCCGGGCGCCAAGCTGACGGTCGAGGCGGCCGAGGAAGCGCGCGGCCGCATCCGGGCCGACGTCCACCAGGTCCAGCCCCATGCGGTTTCGATCACCAACGCCAGCGAATATGGCCTGACCTATTTGGCGGACGAGACCGCGGCGTTGGGCGAGTGGGCGCGGGCCAACAAGCTGCGCTTCCACCTCGACGGGGCGCGTTTCGCCAATGCGGTGGTCTCGACCGGCGCGAGCCCCGCCGACCTGACCTGGCGAGCCGGCGTGGAGGCGCTGAGCTTCGGCTGCGTCAAGAACGGCGGGCTGTCGGCCGAGGCGCTGATCCTGTTCGACCGCGACCTGGCGGACACGGCCAAGCGGCTGCGCAAGCGGTCCGGGCACCTGCTCAGCAAGGGGCGGTACCTTGCCGCCCAGCTGCTGGCGATGATCGACGGCGACGTCTGGCTGGCCAACGCCCGCAACGCCAACGAAGCGGCGCAGCGGCTGGCCAAGGCCGCGGGGGCTGAGCGGCTGGTGCACCCGGTGCAGGCCAACGAGGTGTTCATCCGCCTCTCCGCCGACGATGCCGCCCGACTGCGTGCCCAAGGCTTCGACTTCTACGACTGGGGCGTCGGCGAGGCCCGGCTGGTGACCAGCTGGGATCAGGACCTGTCCGCCGTGGATCGGCTGGCCGACGCCATCCGCGCCCTGTGAAGGACGTTGACGGACGCCCGGTCCATGGCGTCCTGCTGCCGTTCACGATCTTCACGCTGATCTGGGGCTCGACCTGGATCGTCATCCGCGACCAGCTCGGCACCGTGCCGCCGCAATGGTCGGTGACCTACCGCTTCATCATCGCCGCTGCGGCCATGTTCGCCATTGCGGTGGCCAAGCAGAGCCCGCTCAGGCTGGAGCGGCGCGACTGGTGGCTGGTGGCGGCGGTGGGCGTGTTCCAGTTCTGCGTGAATTTCAACGCGGTCTATGTCGCCGAGCACTTCATCACCTCCGGGCTGGTGGCGACGGTGTTCGCATTGCTGCTGATCCCCAACAGCCTGTTCGCCTGGCTTCTGCTGGGCCAGCGTCCGGGCGGGCGGTTTCTGGCCTGCTCGGCCATCGCCATCGCCGGCATCGGCCTGCTGTTCTGGCAGGAACTCGAGCGTGACCGGGCCCAGGCGGTGGCGGTGCTCGCGGGCATCGGCTGGACCCTGCTGGGCGTGGTCGGCGCCTCGATCAGCAACGTGCTGCAGGCGACGGAGCGGGCGCGGCACATCCCGATCCTGACCCTGCTCGCCTGGGCGATGCTGGTCGGTGCGGTGGCGGATGGGCTGGTCGCACTGGCGGTTGCCGGGGCGCCGGTGCTCGACACGCGGGTGAGTTACTGGGTGGGGCTGGTCTACCTGGCGGTGCTGGCCTCGGCTTTATGCTTCAGCCTGTACTTTCCGGTGGTGCGCAAGATCGGGCCGGGCCGCGCCGCCTACAGCAGCGCGCTGGTGCCGATCGTCGCCATGGCCCTGTCGACCATCTTCGAAGGCTATCGCTGGACATTGCTGTCCGCCGCGGGCGCGGCGCTGGCCATCGGGGGCATCGTGCTGGCGCTGATGAGCCGCCGTTCTGCCGTCTCGGCGCCCTCGTCCGACTAGAATCTCGCCGGCAGCGGCGCGGGCCGGATGATGCCGCGCTGCTCGGGTGGCAGTTCGCCCAGGTGCCGCGCCTTCCATTCCATCGAGCGGCGCACCCGGTTGTAGCCCGACGGGTGGTCGAAGAAGATCAGCTCCTCCAGCCGGCCGGGTTCAAGCTTGCGATATTCGCCCAGCATCATCGACACGGCCGCGAAGCCGTCCGGCTCGCGCGCCGCGTCCAGGCCAAAGGCGTCGGCCTCATTCTCCTCGTGGCGAGTGATGCTGTTCGTCACCGGGGTCAGCAGCAGCATCACGCCCGCCGTCAGGACGGCGAACAGCGGCAGGGCGGCGGGATCGGCCGGACCATCGACCTTCCACCGGGCAGCGTGGCGGCGGAGCAGCCGCGGCGACAGCCACCACAGGATGAAGAACAGCAGCAGGAACACCGCCGCGAAACTGGCGATCAGCTTGAACACATGGCTGAGAACGTAGTGGCCCATCTCATGGCCCATGACCCCCTTCACGCCCGCCGGCGGGACCCGGCGGAGGAGGTTGTCGTTGAGGGTGATGCGAATGGTCGGGCCGAGGCCGCTCACGTTGGCGGAAATGCGGTCGCTCTGCTTGGAAGCGTTCGAGACATAGATGTTGTCGGCCGGGATGTGCTGGGCGTGCGCCATGGCCAGGATCTGGTCGCGCAAGGGGCTCGGCGGCATCGGCGTGTAGGTGTTGAACAATGGCGCGATGAACAGCGGCGCCACCAGCGCGCCCAGCGCGGTGAAGCCGGTCATCACCGCCGCGGCCCATAGCCACCAGCTGCGCGGCGCGCGGCGGATCACGGCGAAGATGCCGGCCAGGAGCAGCGGGCCGACGACCAGGGAGACGAGGAGGGCGGTGCCCTGTTCCCCGAGCCACCCGGCCAGGCTGAGGTTCGACAGGCCATATCGGTGCTCGCGGAAGTAACCGGTGTAGAGCGACCAGGGCAGCAGGATCAGCGTGGTCGCGAGAATGTAGGGCACGGCATAGAGCATCGGCCGCGCCCACGGCCGGCGGGTGCGGCGCTGGGCCCAAGCGCTCCACCGCGCCGACGAGCCGGAATGCAGCAGGGCCCAGTTGAGCAGCATGCTGAGCAGCGCGCCCCACAGCAGCAGCCAGTAGCCGCCCTCGAAGTAGGCGTCGGAGCGGGCGCGGGCGGCGCCCTGCACCATGCCCATGTAGGCGCGCGTAGCGGCGTTCACGTCGAAGCCGGCGGGCGTGGTGGCGGCGGCCAGCACCAGTGACAGCATGATCATCTCTCCCCCGCCGCGCAGCTTAATCGCACCGGCGGCCGAGGGCTAGCGTCGTCGGCTCCGGCCACTTAAGTCCGTCCCATGCTTGATGTTCGCACCGCCCCCGCCCAGCCCGCCGCCATCCACCGCGCCGATTACCGCCCGCCCGACTGGCTGGTGCCGGCCATCGCGTTGGAGTTCCAGCTCGACGCGGAGCGCACGGTGGTCCGGGCGCGGCTGGAGGTGGAGCGGGGTGGCGCGCACGACCGGCCGCTGCGGTTCGACGGCGAGGAGCTGGAGCTGCTCGGGCTGACGGTGGACGGGCAGGCGGTCGAGCCCCGGTTCGAGGATGGCCAACTGGTGGTGGCGCTGTCCGGCGGTGCGGCGGTGATCGAGACGGAAGTCGCGATCCGGCCGGCCGCCAATACCAAGCTGATGGGGCTGTACGCTTCGGGCGGCTTGCTGTGCACGCAATGCGAGTCGCAGGGCTTCCGCCGGATCACGTACTTCCCCGACCGGCCGGATGTGCTGAGCCGCTACCGGGTGCGGATGAGCGCGGACCGGGCGCGCTTTCCGGTGCTGCTGAGCAACGGCAATCCGGTGGATAGCGGCGATGGTCCGGACGGGACGCACTGGGCGCAGTGGGAGGACCCGTTCCCCAAGCCGGCTTACCTGTTCGCGCTGGTGGCCGGCGAGCTGTCGGTCAACCGCGACACGTTCACGACCGCCAGCGGCCGCGAAGTCGAGCTCGGCATCTGGGTGCGCGAGGACGACCTGCCCAAGACCGGGCACGCCATGTCGGCGCTCAAGGATTCAATGGCGTGGGACGAGCGGGCCTACGGGCGCGAGTACGACCTCGACCGGTTCAACATCGTGGCGGTCAGCGACTTCAACTTCGGCGCGATGGAGAACAAGGGCCTCAACATCTTCAACACGCGCTACGTGCTGGCTGACCGGGAGACGGCGAGCGACGCCGACTTCGACGCGGTGGCGGCGGTCGTGGCGCACGAATATTTCCACAACTGGTCGGGCAACCGCGTGACCTGCCGCGACTGGTTCCAGCTCAGCCTCAAGGAAGGCCTGACCGTGTTCCGCGACCAGAGCTTCAGCGAGGATCTGGGGTCCGCGGCGGTCGAGCGGATCGACCAGGTCCGGACGCTGCGCGCGGCGCAGTTCCCGGAGGACGCCGGGCCGCTGGCGCACCCGATCCGGCCGGACAGCTACATCGAGATCACCAACTTCTACACCGCCACGGTCTACAACAAGGGCGCGGAGGTGATCCGCATGCTGCGCACCATCCTCGGCGCGGCGGATTACCGGCGCGGCACCGATCTTTATTTCGAGCGGCACGACGGGCAGGCGGTGACCTGCGAGGACTTCGTGAAAGCGATGGAGGATGCCAGCGGCCGCGACCTCGGGCAGTTCCGCCGCTGGTATGCGCAGGCGGGCACGCCGCGGATCAGCGCGCGGCTGGCGCAGGAGGACGGCGCGGCGGTGCTGCACCTCAAGCAGGCGGTACCGGCCACGCCGGGGCAGCCCGACAAGCAGCCGATGGTGGTGCCGCTGCGCACCGCCCTGATCGGCCGTGACAGCGGGCGGGAAGTCGTGCCCGAGCAAGTGGTGCTGCTCGACCGGGCCGAGCAGACCATGCGGTTCGAGGGCGTCGGCGAGCCGGCGCTGCTGTCGATCAACCGCGGGTTCTCGGCGCCGGTGATCATGGAGGTGGAGCGCAGACCGGGCGAAGTGGAGGCGCTGGCGGTGTCGGACACCGACAGCTTCGCCCGCTACGAGGCGATCCAGGAGCTTGCCTTGCGCGAACTGCTCAAGGGCATTCGCGGCGCCGAGGTCGAGGCCGAGCCGGTGATCGCGGCGCTGCGCAGCACGCTGGGCAGCAATGCGCTCGACCCGGCGTTCAAGGCCGACGCCCTGCTGCTCCCGAGCGAGGCGGTGCTGGCCGAGCGGCTCGACCGGTCGGACCCGGCGAAAGTGCACGGGGTCCGCGACGCGCTGCGGACGGCGGTCGGGATGGCGCTGCGGAGTGAACTGGAGGATGCCTACGGGGCCGCCTCCAGCGCCGATCCGGAAAGCCTGGCCGGTGCGGACCAGGGACTTCGGCGGCTGCGGGCGACGGCGCTGGGTTACCTTGCCGCTGCCGATGCCGAGCGGGCGCGGACGCTGGCGTCGCAACAGTTCGAGGGCGCGCGGACCATGACGGAGCGGCAGTCGGCGCTGGGCGTGCTGGCGATGCTCGGCGGGGACGCTGCCGCGGGCGCGCTCGCCGCCTTTTACGACCGGTTCAAGGGCGATCCGCTGGTGATCGACAAATGGTTTGGGGTGCAGGCGTCGGTGCCGGCGGCCGATACGCTGGAGCGGGTCGAGGCCCTGGCCGCGCATCCCGACTTCACCTTCGCCAACCCGAACCGGCTGCGGGCGCTGGCGGGGAGCTTCGCCGCGACTCCGTTCGCGTTCCACCGGGCGGACGGGCGCGGCTACGAGTGGCTGGCCGACGTGATCCTGAAGACGGACGCGATCAATCCACAGACGGCGGCGCGGTTCGTTCCGCCGCTGGGGCGCTGGCGCAAGGTCGAGCCGGGTCGCGCCGCGCTGATGCAGGCCGCGCTGCAGCGGATCCTCGCTGCGCCGGCCTTGAGCAAGGACGTGTTCGAACAGGCCAGCAAGAGCCTGTCGGCCTAGCGGGCGAAGCGCGGCCGGTTGCGGGCGATCGTCCGCAGTTCGGCGGCGGTGAGGGGAAGGCGCGTGCGGAAGGCGTCCCAGCCCGCGCCGATGCTTCCGCCCGGCGGCGTCAGGTCCGAGCCGTAGAGGATGCGGTCGATGCCGATCGCGCGCAGCCGGGACACGATCAGCGCCGCTTGGTCGGCGGGGAGGTCCGGAGTGACGTTGGTCGCGACGTCGAAGAACAGGTGCTTGATCCGGGGGTCGCGGCGCTGCGCGGCGCCGGCGAACACCGCCATGATTTCGTCGGCCTGCGCATAGCCCGGCCCGGCACTGCCGAGGTGGGCGATGACCACCTCGCTGTCGGGTGCGACCGCAAGCAACTGCTCAAGGAAGAGCCGCGCATCCTCCGCCCCGTTATTGGTGCCGCCGCGCGCCCGCATGTGGACCTGGACCGGCGCGCGGCGGCGCTGCGCAAGCGCGAACAGCCCTCTCATGCGCGCGAGGTGGTCCGGGTTGCGCAGGCTCACGCCCGAATTGCCGAAATGCTGCTTGATCCCGACCATGCCCGGCCGGGCAAAGCACCGTTCCAGCTCGGCCAGGGCCGCGTCGCGCAACGGGTTGGCGCTGCACATGCCCAGCAGGCGACCGCCGCTCGCCGCCACCTGGCGCGCTGTCCAGTCGTTCTCGGCCCGCGTCAGTGCGTCGGGGTCCGGCAGCTGCTTGCGTTCGTCGGCGAAGCTGTAGCCGACGCTCAACACGACGGCGCGGTGGATCCCGGCCGAGTCGAGTTCGGCCACCAAGGCCCGGCCGTCCCGCTCCGGCACCTTGGCGACCGGCGCGAACGCCGGACTGACCAGATGCTGGTGATAGTCGACCCCGGGCATTGGCGGGGCAGCGAGCGGCAGCGTGGCGCAGGCGCCGAGGAGAAGCGGTGCGACGGCGAAGATCAGGTGCCTTCTGCCGCAACGCTACAATTGTAGCGTCAGCAGCGCAAGAGTTCGCTTGTCAGCGGTCGAGCCAGCCTGCGACCTGGGTGGCGACGGCATTGGCGGCCTGGTTGATCGCCGGGCCGACCGTCGCGGCGGTGCCGTCGGACGGGGCGGTAGCCTCGAAGCGGCGGGCCTGGACCTGGGCGCCGCCCTGAGTCGACAAGGTCGCATCGTAGGTGACGATCACCTGGCCGGATGCGACATCATAGCCGAACCGCTCCAGTGTGCCGGTCACCCGCAGGCCGGGGTCCAGCCCGGTCTGGTTGGGATCGAGCACCACTCGATTGGTGGTCCGCTTCACCGTCTCGGTCAGCAACTGCCCGAACAACCGGTCGGGCGTGTCGACGTACTGAAGGTCCTTGACGTAGGTCACCCGCCCCGGAGCTTCGAGCACCGGCACCCGGACCTGACGGATCTCCTTGGCGACCAGCGGCGGTTCGATCGTGACGGCCTGACCGGCGCTCGCGCTGCGCTGGATCGCAACCGGAGCGGCTTGGGGAGTGAGGGTCAGCAGGGTGGCCGGGGTCTTGCCGCCGAAGCAGGCGGTGAGCGCCAGCGCGGCGACAGTGGGCAGGAGCAAGCGAACGGCACGCATCAGCGGGACTTTCCGGGATTGTGGTCGGGCAGCTTGGGCGCGCCGAGCACGCCGGTCACCCCGCCCTGGTCGAGCCGCTGGGTGACACCTTGCAGACCGGTGGTCAGCTGGCGCAGGTCGCGGACCAGCCGGTTGACCTCCGGCAAGGTCGACTTGGTCAGGTTCTGGACCCCCGGCCGGGCGTCGCCGACCAGCGCGTCGATGTTGGCGGTGGTCTGCTGGATGGAGGCGATCGACTTGCGCAGATCCTCGGCGGCGGGACGACCCTGCTCGTTGACCAGCCGGTTGGTGTCGGCGGTCAGCTTGGAGACGTTGTTCGCGGCGATCGCGGCATTACGGGCGGCGATCCGCGCTTCTCCCAGCGTGTCGGCCATCTCCGGCGCGCGCTGCGCCAGCACTCGGGTGGTGCTGTCGACGTTTTCCAGGATGTCGGAGATCGCGTTCTGGTTCTTGTCGCTGAGCAGTTCGGTCAGGCGCTCGGTCAGCCGCTGGATGCGGTCCAGCAGTTCGGGCGCCGAGTTGAGCAGCGCGCCCAGGCCGCCGGCCGAGCTCGGCACCACCGGGCAGCCCTGCGGCCCCGCCTGGGTGAGCGGCCGGGCGCCCTTGACCGCGCCGTCCAGCTGAATCTCGCTGACCCCGGTGAAGCCGACGCCCTTGATCTGCGCGGTGGTGCCCTGGAGCACCGGCGTGTTCTCTTCCACCTCGATCCGCACCCACACGAATTCGGGCCGGTTGGGCAGGAGCGAGATGCGGGTGATCTGGCCGACGGGAACGCCCGAGAAGCTGACGTTGGAGCCGCGGTTGAGGCCGCCCACGCCCTGGCTGAAGTAGATGTCGAAGCACTTGCGCTTTTCGGTGTTCACGCCGGTGAGCCAGACGGTGAACAGCAGCAGCCCGGCGAGGAGCGCAAGCACCACCCCGCCCACCAAGACATGGTTGGACCGTGTTTCCATGGCCTTAAGCGCTGCCCCCCGTCACGCCGCCGCCGCAGCGCGTCCGCGCGGCCCGTTGAAATATTCCTGAATCCAAGGATGGTCCAACTTCAACAACTGTTCAATCGTGTCCACCGCGACCACCTTCCGGTCGGCCAGCACCGCCACCCGGTCGCAGATGGCGTACAGGCTGTCCAGATCGTGCGTGATCAGGAAAACGGTCAGGTCCAGCCGCTCGCGCAGGTTGCGGATGAGCTGGTCAAACGCCTGAGCGCCGATCGGGTCCAATCCGGCGGTCGGCTCGTCCAGGAACAACAGCTCGGGGTCGAGCGCCAGGGCGCGGGCCAGGCCGGCGCGCTTGCGCATGCCGCCCGACAATTCGCTGGGATACTTCTCGCCCGCCTCGGGACCCAGGCCCGACATGGCGATCTTGTAGCTGGCGATCTCGTCCAGCAGCGGCGGTTTGATGAACGGAAAATACTCGCGCAGCGGCACTTCGACATTCTCCGCCACGGTGAGGGTGGAGAAGAGTGCGCCGTTCTGGAACAGGATGCCCCAGCGGCGGCGAATATTCTTGGCCTCGTCCTCGTCGCGGCCGATCATGTTCTCGCCGAGCACTTCGACGTGCCCCGACTGCGGCGTCTGCAGGCCGATGATCGAGCGCATCAGGACCGACTTGCCGGTGCCCGATCCGCCCACCACGCCAATGATCTCGCCCCGGCGCACGTCGAGGTCGAGGCCGTCGTGGATGAGCTGATCGCCGAAACCGTTCTTGAGGCTCCGGACCCTGATGATCGGCTCCTCGCCCTCGGGCAGGGTCGGGCTCCACTTGAGGCGGCTCGGCACCTTACAGCCAGCCGATGGAGGAAAAGAAGATGGCGAAGATCGCGTCCAGCACGATCACCAGGAAGATCGACTGGACCACGGCGGCGGTGGTCTTGAGGCCGACCTGTTCCGCGTCGTTGGCGACCAGCATGCCCTGAAAGCAGCCGGCCAGCGCGATGATGAAGCCGAACACGGGGGCCTTGATGAGGCCGATCCACAAGTCGGTGGCGGGCACCACTTCGGCGGTACGCTGAATGTAGGTCAGCGGCGGAATCTCGAGCCCGATCCAGCAGAACAGGCCGCCGCCGATCAGGCTGGCCAGCATCGCCCAGAAGGCGAGCAGCGGCATCATCACCACGGACGCGATCAGCCGCGGAATGACCAGGGCCTCGATCGGCGACACGCCGATGGTCCGCATGGCATCCACTTCCTCCGTGATCTTCATGGTGCCGATCTGGGCCGCAAAGGCCGAGCCGGAGCGCCCGGCGACCATGATGGCGGTCATCAACGGCCCCAGTTCGCGCACGGTGATCCGGCCGATGAGGTTGATGGTGTAGACTTCGGCGCCGAACTGCTGGAGCTGGACCGCGCCCTGCTGGCCGATCACGATGCCGATCAGGAAGCTCATCAGCCCGATGATCCCCAGGGCGCGAACCCCGACCACGTCGAAGCGCTGAATGACCGCGTTGAGCCGGAACCGCTTGGGCCGGCGGATCACGCCGGCAAAGCCGATCAGGGTGGCGCCGAAAAAGGCGACCAGGCCCTTGAGCGTCCGGCCGCTTTCGATCGTCCACGCGCCGAGCTCGGCCACCGCGCCGCCCTCCTTTTCCGGAATAACCCGGGCGGGGTGATCCGCTTCCGCCACCTGTTCGAGCAGCTTGCGGGCATCGGCGGAAGCGCCCGTTACTCGTGCGCCGCGGTCGCGCACGGCGCGGTGGACCAGGTAGGCGCCGACCGTGTCCATCCGCTCGACGCCGCCAAGGTCGATGGTCAGCGGATCGGGCAGCGCTTCCAGCTCGCGGCTGGTCGAGCCCGCGCGGCCGATCGTCAACGCGCCGAGGGGGGCGAAGACCTGTCCTTCTGAAGCGTCGGGGGTTGCCGCGAGCGAAGCCATGAACCGGGGATGTGGGCGAAACGGCGTCCTGACACAAGGCGTCAGGCGGCTTGCCCTTTTCTTGCCTCGCTTCGCAGCCTAGCTAGACGCCCATGCTGACCACCGCCGCCAGCCCCGCACCGCCCGTTTTCCGCACCGTGGGCGAGACCGATGCCCGCCTGTTCGGCCAGCCGGCCCGGGCCCGGGCCGAGCGGCTGGCGGCCAATGCCGGGCTGAGCGTCGGCGGCGACGGCGACGGTGTGGTGCTGGGCAACCTCGCCTTTGCCCTCGATCCGGCCTGGCTCAAGGAACTGGCCAAGCGGCCGGGCACCGCGCTGGTCAAGGACGGAACGCCGGTGCTGGCCCATGTCGCGCGGGGCGAGGCGGATGGGGTGGCCGCCGCCATGACGGGCGCCGCGCCCCTGCCGCCGGGCCTCGAGCTGCTGGATGCCGACACCGCGTCCTTGAGCTATTTCGAGCTGCGCAAGCGCGAGCGGCCGTTCGTGCTGCCGCTGTCCCGGGCCAACGAACTGGAGGTCGAGCGCGGCTTCTACGATGCCGCCTACAAGGGCGTCACCGACGTGCTGACGCTGTACCTGTGGCGGCGCCCGGCGTTCTGGCTGACCCGCTGGGCGGCGATCGCTGGGCTCACCCCCAACGTCGTCACCCTGGTCGGATTCGTCTTCTGTGCCGCGGCCTTTTGGCTGTTCTGGGAAGGCCAATACTGGGCCGGCTTCGCCTCCGGTTTCGTGTTCATGGTGCTCGACACCGTCGACGGAAAGCTGGCGCGCTGCACCGGCCAGTCGTCGCCCTGGGGCAATGTGTTCGACCATGGCGTGGACCTCATCCACCCGCCGTTCTGGTGGTGGGCGTGGGTGCATGGGCTGGGCAGCGCCGGGCACCAGCTCGAAGAAGTCTACAAGGGCTCGCTGCTGGCGATCATCGTCGGCACCTACATCGGCGGGCGGCTGATCGAAGGCTGGTTCAAGCGCCGGTTCGGAATGCACATCCACGTCTGGCGCCAGGTCGACAGCCGCTTCCGGCTGGTCACCGCCCGGCGCAACCCGAACATGGTGATCCTGTTCGCCGCGCTGCTGGTGGGGCGCCCGGACATCGGGATCGAGCTGGTCGCGCTGTGGTCGGTCATCAGCCTGATCTTCCACGCCGTGCGGCTAGCGCAGGCCGAGGCGCTGGCGGACCGCGGCGGCAAGATCGTCAGCTGGCTCGACTGATGCCCCCGTACACGGCCGTGCTGCTCGCCGGATCGCGGCCGGGCGGGGATCCGCTCAGCCGCTCGCTGGGCGTCGAATTCAAGCCGCTGCTGCCGATCGGGGGCGAGCCGATGCTGCTGCGGCCGTTGCGGGCGCTGCTGGCGGCACCGTCCGTCGCCGACGTGCTGGTGCTGACCCAGGCGCCGGAGCGGTTCGCAGGGGTCGTACCCGAGGATGCGCGGGTGCGGGTGCAGCCATCCGGCGCGACCATCGCCGCCACCTTGAGCAAGCTCCTCGCCGATCCGGCGACCCGCTTCCCCTTGCTGGTGACCACCGCCGATCACGCGCTGCTGACGGGCGAGATGGTGGAGGAGTTCGCGGCCGGCGCGGCCGGGTGCGACCTGGCCATCGGCGTGGTCAGCCGCACGTCCATGCTGCGGCGCTTCCCGCACGCCCAGCGCACCTGGCTGCGGTTCGGGCGGGAGCGCTACAGCGGCGCCAACCTGTTCGCGCTGAACACGCCGGCGGCGGCGGCGGGGGTCGAGCGCTGGCGCAGCATCGAACAGGACCGCAAAAAGGGCTGGCGCGTGCTGCTGCAGATGGGCTGGCCGCTGTTCCTCGGCGCGGTGCTGCGGGTGCGGGACCTGCACGGCACGGCGCGGGCGTTCAGCCGTGGCCTCGGCATCAACCTGCGCGGCGTGGTGCTGAGCGATCCCCTGGCGGCGGTCGACGTCGACAAGCCGGCCGACTACGAGCTCGTCACCGCCATCCTGGACGGGCGCGCGTGACCGACCTCGCCATCTACGACATGGACCGCACGGTCACGCGACGGGCGACCTACACCCCGTTCCTGCTGCACTGCGCCGGTCGCCGGGCGCCGTGGCGGCTGCTGTTCCTGCCGCTGGTGGTGGGCACGATGCTGGCCTACGTCCTCAAGCTGATCGACCGGGGGCGCCTGAAGGAGATCAACCACCACCTGCTGATCGGTCACTGGATCCATCCCCGCGACCTCCAGCCGCTGGTGGACAGCTTTGCCGAGCGGCAGGTGGCGACCAACATCCGGCCGGGCGCCCGCGCCGCCATCGCCCGCGATCGGGCGGAAGGGCGGCGGGTGGTGATGGCCACCGCCAGCTACCGCCTCTACGCCGCCGCCATCGCCGACCGGCTGGGCTTCGACGACGTGATCGGAACGGGCTCGGTGATCGGTCTCGACGAGCGGGTGCGGGCCAGGATCGAGGGCGAGAACTGCTACGGCGACGCCAAGCTGCGGATGGTCGCGGAATGGGTCGAGCGGTCGGGCCTGACCGGCCGCCACGGCCACGTCCGCTTCTACTCCGACCACGCCAGCGACGCGCCGGTGTTCGAGTGGGCGGACGAGGCGGTGGCGGTGAACCCGCACGACCGGCTCCGGCGGCTGGCCGGGGAGCGATGCTGGCGGATCGAGGACTGGGGCTGACGCCGGCTCGGCGAACAATGCGCTGGCTTCGTCCTGAACGCGCAACCGATTGGAACTCCAGGCTTTCAGCCTTTGTCGTCGGCTGATTGCAGCGAAGACGCGCTCCAATCAGGTTGCATCGATGTTCGAGATTTCGCCTTACCACCTGCTGCTCGTCGCCTTTGGTGGCGTGGTGATCCTGGCCTATTGGCTGCCGCGCTTCGTGTCGGGGCGGGAGCCGGCGGCATCGGCCCTGTTGATCGGGCTGGGCTATGTCACCTTCGGCTGGATCCCCGGTATGCCGGACCTGATCGATCCCATCGCCCTGCCCAAGCCGTGGGAGATCGTCAGCGAATTGTGCGTGGTGGCCGGGCTGTTCGGCGTCGGCCTTCGCATCGACCGGCTGTCGTCCCGCAGGCTGTGGGCGCCGACCGTGCGCCTGCTGGCGATCGCGATGCCGCTCTGCATCCTGGCGGTGGCGGTGCTCGGCGTCACCTTCGCCGGCATGACGCTGGCCGGGGCACTGCTGCTGGCGGCGGTGCTGGCGCCGACCGATCCGGTGCTGGCCGGCGACGTCCAGGTCGGCGCGCCGACGGAAGGCGGCGAGCATCCCGTGCGCTTTTCGCTGACGACGGAAGCCGGGCTGAACGACGGCCTGGCGTTTCCGTTCGTCTACCTGGCGCTCGCTATCGCTGCCGCCAGCGGGGTCACCGCAGCCGTGGTCACGGAATGGCTGTGGCTCGATGTGGCCTATCGCATCGTGGTCGGAGCCGTCTCCGGGGCCGCGCTCGGCTGGCTGCTCGGCAAGCTGCTGTTCTCCTGGCCGGGCAAGAATCCGCTCGCCGAGACGGAATCGGGCGTGATCGCGCTGGCCGGCGTGCTGGCGGTCTACGGCCTGACGGAGCTGGTGGAAGGTTACGGCTTTGTTGCGGCGTTCGTTTCCGGCCTGATCCTGCGGCGGCAGGAATCGGGGCACAAGTTCCACACGCAGCTGCATGATTTTTCCCAGGCCATCGAACATGCGCTGACGTCCGTCCTGCTGATCGCACTGGGCGCCGCGCTGCCGGCCCTGCTGCCGAACTTGACGTGGCAGGGCGCGGCGATCGGCGCGGCGCTGCTGTTCGTCATCCGGCCGTTGATCGGCTGGCTGGCGCTGATCGGAACCATGGAACGAGGCCGCGAGCGCGTCGTGGTCGCCTTCTACGGCGTGCGCGGCATCGGTTCGATCTACTATCTCGCTTATGCCGGTTCCCATGCGGAGCTGGTCAACGAGGCCGAGCTATGGGCGGTGGTCGCCTTCACCATCGTGCTGTCGACCGTAGTGCACGGCTTCACCGCCGGCCTCGCCGTGGAGCGGGTAACGGAGAATGAAAAGGAGCTGGCGGAAGCGACTGGCTGAGGACTGAGGCTGCGGTCCGCTTTCGACCCATTGCGGACGTTCAGCAGGAACGGTCTTTCTCCGGGATCACTGTTGGCAAAGGAGTGTCACGCTCGCCCCGGCGGTCGCGTAGTCTATAGCGACTTTGATATTCGCGTCTCTGCCTGGCTACCTCGTAGAGCACGATGCCTGAGCTGGTACCAAGGTTTAGACTCTCAATCATTCCGAACATGGGAATGCTGACGCACAATTCGCTTCTTTCAACAGCGCGATCGCTAGTCCCAACGGCCTCGCTTCCGAACCAAACCGCTAATTTGGTATGCGCGGTGAAATCGCCTTCGTGAAGGTAGTGGCAGGTCTTCCCCTTCACATGCGGTGAGGTGACAATTGAGTTGAAGCCGTTCTTCTCCAAGTGGTCAAAACAATCGTCTGTGCTGTCAAAGCGCTTCACGAACGTCCACTTAACCGCCGACACGGAGGTCTTGGAGATGGCCTTCTTCCCCCGTAGTTCATGCCAGTCGTCCGGAAGAGTTCGATGCGGATCGACCACATAGACCTTCTCCACACCAAGGGCATTTACATTGCGTATGACCGTGCCGATGTTCTTTATGTCTGTCGGGTTCTCGATCACTGCAATGAGGTTCTTACAGCGGAACTGTTTGATTTCCTCTGCGCGGCTGCGAACGGTCGGTTTCGAAGTGGCTTCGTCTTTCATGATGGGAAGCTAGCATGCTATTGTCCGCTTTCCAGCCAAAGCGGACATCCGAAAGTCGCTAGACCGCCCGCAGCGCGTTCTCGAAGTCGGTGATCAGGTCGTCGGCATTCTCCACCCCGATGCTGATCCGCACCAGATTGTCGGTGATGCCCAGCGCCTGCTTGCGCTCGTCGGGCACCGACAGGTGGGTCATCGCGGCCGGCGCGCTGGCGAGGGTCTCGGTGCCGCCAAGGCTGACCGCCAGGTGGGCGATCTGGAGGTTGTCGAGGAACGCGAAGGCCTCCTTCTCGCCGCCCTTGAGGTAGAGCGAAAAGGTCGAGCCGGCGCCGCTGCAGTGGCGGCGGTAGATGTCGGCCTGGCGGCTGCCGTCCTCCAGGAAGCCGAGGTAACCGACGCTTTCCACCTTGTCGTGAGTGCGCAGGAACTCGCACACCTTGGCGGCATTCTCGCCCGCCCGGCTCATCCGCAGTTCCAGCGTCTCCAGGCTGCGCAGCAGCATCCAGGCGGTGTTGGGGTCGAGGATGGTGCCGATGGTGTTGCGCATCATGCGCACCGGATCGAGCACCGCCTTGGCACCCACCAGCCCGCCCGCGACCAGGTCGGAGTGGCCGCCGGCATATTTGGTCAGGCTGTAGACCGACACGTCGGCGCCCTGCGCCAGCGGCTTGGCCCACAGCGGCCCGAGAAAGGTGTTGTCGATCGCGATCGGCGGCCGCTCGTCGCCGGTGAAGGCGGCATCGCGGGCGGCGCGGACGGCCTCGACGTCGACCAGTGCGTTGGTCGGATTGGCCGGGCTTTCCAGGTAGATCATCGCCACCCGGCCCTTGGCCTTGGCCGCCTCAATTACCGCGTCGATCTCCTCGCGGGTCGAGCCCGACGGGAAGTCGAGCCAGGTCACGCCGAACTTGCCCAGGATCTTGGCGATCAGCGTCTCGGTCGCCGCGTAGAGCGGGCCGGAATGGACCACCACGTCGCCCGGCTTGACGAAGGTCAACAGCAGGGTGGCGATGGCCGACATGCCGCTGGAAAAAGCGAGCGCGTCCTCCGCATCCTCCCACAGCGCCAGCCGATCCTCCAGTATCTCCTGGTTGGGGCCATTGAACCGTGAGTAGATCAGCCCTTCCGCGCCGCCCGGCCGCTTGCCGGTCACGCCCTCGAAGAAGCGCTTACCGGCCGCCGCATTCTCGAACACGAAGGTGGAGGTGAGAAAGATCGGCGGCTTCAAGGACCCTTCGGACAGGGTCGGGTCGAAGCCGTAGCCCATCATCAAGGTGGCGGCGTCGAGCTTGTGGTTGCCGATGTGGGTGGGCGACGGCTTGGGCGCGCGCTTGGCGGGCACGCCGCTCATCTCGGATTCGTCGGTCATCTCTGGGAAATCTCCTGCTTGGACCGGCCTCTGCCCGAAAGCCGCGCAAACTTCCAGTTGCGACCGGGCCACCGATGTGGCCTTGTGGCGCAGCCATGCGAACCATCCTCATCCTTGCCGCCCTGCTCGCCGGCTGCGGCTCCAACGTCCCCCCGCCGCCCGAGCAGAACGGCGGCATGGGCGACATGAGCCACTCGCCGGTCGCCATGACCGGCGACCAGGACCGCGATTTCGCCGCCATGATGGTCACCCATCACCAGGGTGCGATCGACATGGCCCGGCAGGAACTCAGCCGCGGCCGCGATCCGGAGATGCGGGCGCTGGCCGGCAAGGTCATCGTCGACCAGCAGCGCGAGATCGCCCAGATGCAGGGCTGGCTGGAGCGGCGCGGCGGCTCAGCCCAGCAGCGGGCGCAATAGCCACACGGTTGCGACCAGCAGCGGCACGCCGGCGAGGTCGATCAGCAGTCCGGCTTTCAGCATCCGCGGCAGGGCGATGTGGCGAGTGGCCCAGGCGATGGCGTTGGGCCCCGTGCCGCTGGGCAGCATGAAGCCCCAGCTCGCCGCCCACGCCGCCGGCAGGGCGAGCAGCAGCGGGTCGGTGCCGGTGGCGGCGATGATTCCGGCGACCACCGGAATGATGCCGCTGGCGGCCGCGACGTTGCTGGCGAATTCGGTGATGAGCACCACCAGCGCGACCAGCACCAGCGCGATCACCAGCGGCGGCACGGCCCGCAGCGGCTGAAGCGCGACGCCCAGCCAGTCGCCCAGCCCGCTCGCGTCGATCCCCGCCGCCAGCGCCAGCCCACCGCCGAACAGCATGATCACGTCCCACGGCGCGCGGTTGGCCTCCTGCCAGTTGAGGATCGACCGGCCGGTCCCGTCGGGCACCACGAACAGCAGCAGCCCGCCGGCAATCGCAATGCCGCCGTCGGTGAGCGAGTTCTTCGGCAGCAGGTCGGCGACCAGCGGCAGCGCGATCCAGGCGGCGACCACGATGGCGATGATCGGCACCAGCCGCTGCTCCGCGGTGCTCCACGGACCGGGATTGCCGATGCCGGCAATGGCGTGGGCCGGGTCGAAGTCGGTCGGCCGCACCCGCTGGACCTTCATCAGGATGAACCAGCAGAGCGGAATGGCGACGATCACCAGCGGCATGCCGTACATCGCCCAGGTCAGGAACGAGATGTGCAGGCCCGTGGTCCGCTCGATGATGCCGGCGGCGATGGCGTTGGTGGGGGAGCCCACCAGCGTGCCGAGCCCGCCGATCGACGCCGCAAAGGCGATCCCCATCGCCAGCGCCCCGGCAAAGCCGTCCGTCACGCCCTCCTTGATCCGCGCCGCCGACAATAGCGCCAGCGCCATCGGCATCATGATCAGGGTGGTTGCCGTGTTGCTGACGATCAGGCTGAGGCAGGCGGTCGCCGTCATGAAGGCCAGCAGCATCGCACCCGGCGTGGTCCCGCCGCGCTTGACGATGGCCAGCGCCAGCCGGCGGTGCAGCCCGGTGCGCTCAATCGCCAGGGCGATAAAGGCGCCGCCCAGCACCAGAAACAGGATCGGGCTGTAGTAAGCGGCGGCCGCTTCATCCACCACACCGCCATCAGCGCGGTCATGGCGGTCACCCGCCACGCCCCGACCGGCATGGCGGCGGGCGGCGGCAGGACCAACAGCAGTGCGAACAGCAGCAGGCCGCCCCACAACCCCCAGCGTCTCGCCACGGCCTAGCTGCCCGGCCGTGTGAAGGGTCGCAAGCGGAGCTCGCGCTTGACCAGGAAGCTCTGATAGCGGCGCACGCCGGTGGCGAGCAGATGATCCGTGCGCTCGGCGTAATCGTCCAGGCTTGCACAATCCAGCATCAGCAGCATGTCGCGGCTGCCGCTGATCTCGCTGACCCACTGGACCTCGGCCGCCCCGCGCAGCCGGGCCAGCAACGCATCCCGCGCGGTGCGATCAGCCTGCTCCGCCACTTCCAGCAGCACCACGGCGCGCAGCCGGCGTTCGATGATCGGCGCGGGCAGCAGGGCGATGGTGCGGTCGATCCACCGCGCCGCCGGTTGCCGCAGGCGCCGGGCAAGCGCGAGCGGCAGGCGACCGGCCTTTTGCCGGACCTCCTGGCGCACGGTGTGATGAAAAACGCGCATCATGAGCGGGTTGGTGCCACATTCCGCCGCCCGAAACAGCGCAAATGCGTTCCCCCGTCAGAATGCCGCGCCCATGTTGCCGGGCATCGACACTCCAGCCGGATGGTGGATCAGGCCGCCAGCGCCTCGGCGATCAGCCGGCGGCTGTTGGCGATGCCGTAGAGCGCGATGAAGCTGCCCATGCGCGGACCCTGGGCGGAACCGAGCAGGGTCTCGTACAACGCCCCAAACCAGTGACGCAGGCTTTCGAACGGGAAGCGCTTGCCGATCTCGAACACCTCGTTCTGGATCGCTTCCGCGGTGGCGTCCTCGGGCAGGCCGGCGAGGTGCGCGTCGAGCTCCCGCAGGGCGTCGACTTCATGGCCCTGCGGCGCGCGGCGCTGGAGGCCGGGCACGACGAAGTCGCGGGCGTAGTTGACGGCCAGCCCAATCAGCTCGTCCAGCTCGGGGTGCGTCTCCGGCGACGTCTCGGGCGCGTAACGACGCACGAACCGCCACGCCGTCTCCTTGTCCTGCACTCCCGGCAGGCTGGTCAGGTTCAGCAGTAGCCCGAACGTCAGCGGCAGCGCGTAGGGCGCCGGCACCTGCCCATTGTGGATGTGGTGCACCGAATTGCCGAGCCGCTGCTCGACCGGCTGCTCCGGCCACTTCTCGCGGAACTGCCAATAGTCGTCCACCGCGCGCGGGATCAGGCCGAGGTGCAGGCTCTTGGCTTTCTTCGGCTCACGAAACAGGTAGAATTCAAGGCTCCGCTCGCTGCCGTACTTGAGCCAGTCGTCCAGCCCCAGGCCGTTGCCCTTGGACTTGCTGATCTTCTCGCCGCGCTCGTCCAGGAACATCTCGTAGTTGAAGCCCTCGGGCGGGCGGCCGCCCAGCACCCGGGCGATCTTGCC
>Ga0210040_10002201_pt1 | contig 27834 bp, 13 predicted proteins | sample CryGeyCG12114_NA_FD_185462 | JGI IMG/M metagenome (GOLD analysis project Ga0210040, IMG submission 185462) | Groundwater microbial communities from aquifer - Crystal Geyser CG19_WC_8/21/14_NA (SPAdes) (version 2) | ecosystem: Environmental > Aquatic > Deep subsurface > Groundwater | place: USA... | reverse complement strand
TCCAAACAGAGTTTACTAACACAAATTTCAATCTTGCGTTTTCAGGTGATTTTAGCTTTAACATGTGGAGCATAGGGCGCTCCCGTTTCTGGTAATTCTATTACTCCGCCTTCGGCTTCGTAATAATGAAAGCCTGTAGGAAGGATATTTGTTCGTGCTATGAGGCTCCTCTGTGCAATGTTTGCGATTGAAGTCGGTACACTTTGTGGCTCTTTTAAATCCCTTTAGTTATGCATAGTGGCCGGCTTGGGCAAATATGTGCTCACTTGTTGAATGACGTCAATCCTGAATCCAACCAAATCTGCCAGATTAAAGAGAGAGTGTACAGACAAAAAGATTTATTGAATGCGCCACTGTTGACGTACATTTTAATGTCTTTGCTTAATTTAGACTTTTCCGGAATTAATTGCTAATTTTCTATTAATCTTCTTCAATACGTAGTATGTAATTTGAGTTTATTACTCTGTTTGTATGTATAGTAGTTGATGTTAATGTTGCGAAACTTTAGAAAATTTTTGTGTCACCATATAGAAAAAATATTCTAAATGGTTAGATATGGAAACATATGCAAAGTTAGAATAGGGATTCCAAGAAAAAACTGTAAACTTTATTACAGCGCTGTTGACCAACATATGTTCACGTATGTACATTTCCAAAGAAGCTAGTTATAGCATTGTTAAAAAAACCACCTGTTACCGCAACTCATCATCATTGGTGAACAAAATACAGGGCCTGTTGACGCCATTGTGTACAGTAGTTTCATTATTGCCAAGCAAAATGTGGTGTGAACAAGATTTTTTTAAATGTGGGTTTGCCACTACAAATCCAATGCAATCATACGTCATAAAAAAGGAAAAAATCCATTTTCAATCTATTTCATTCTAAGTATGTCAGTAATAAACTGCTTGCAAAACAAATGCATGTAATGTAGCAGTAGAAAGGTAAAAGAAACGTTAAAAGACAGTTAGACATGGAAAAAATTGATTTACATAGAATTTAAAATTTAAACCTCAAATTTCGATGTGCTTGAACTTTATGGTATAAATATAAAATGTGCTTTGGTTGTTAATATAGCTTCATTAATAAAGTTAGCAAGTAAAGTTTTCATTTTCTATTAAAATTGCGTAAAATCCGAACTATCCAGTTTTTAAGTAAATTACACATTCACCGCAATCTACCAAAACATTGAAAATTTTTATCCTTTGTATTTCGAGAATTTTTTTTACTGAGTTTGCTCATGTTCACGCACCATACTAAAAATTATTTTCTCATTTATGTATATGCATACAAAATTTCATCCCGGTCAGTCAAGTCGTTGATGAGTTATGCAGCAGTCGAACTGACGGACGGACGTGACGGACAGAGCGGTACGAACATGTGACTGTTGCTACAGAAAAATAGATTTACGTAAGTTAGCATATTAAGTAGGCGATTATAATGCATTAAACATAGGAGCATAATAGAACTCGTGTATATAATTCTCAGAACTAGGACGTTTTGCTAGTTACCATACATATAGCATATAAATTCCCGGAACTTATTTACCCTGCTACAATGAACACTTTGCGTTGACATTCCTTTTAATTTATAGCTACATTGTTTACTATTTTTAATATCCTCATATGGTTAGTTTGTTAGTTGGTTCAAGTGTTTTTGAGAAGCCCAAATGCATGCAGCTGACATGATTTTACATTTTCATCATCAAAACTTGACAAATTCTGTAAACAACCACCATATACGTACCATTTGTAAAATATGTAATTCATCCAGTATTTTTGTTGTATCTCATCAAGGTTTCAAAAACCAATCGTAACTGATATTTACCAAAATTTAATTTTAGAATCATCATAAATAGTATACTATATTGGACCAACTTTTTTTCCAACATTGTAATATTTCATTCTGAATTTACGTCATGAGTTATTTTGTGAGAAAAAAACCAAGAATTATTTTTAACATAAGATATTTACTCACTGACTGAGATAAGCAACCTATTTTTTCCACTAAAAGAGCTTTTTTATGAACTAACTAACTAACTAAAAGCTAAAGAAAATATTTAAAACTCAATTTTTTGCTTTCTGGATCTTTTAACTTTGAGTATCTATAAAAATTCAAGTTCCTATTACCTAAAACTAACAAACTAACTGTGTAGCTTCCATATGTTCTCCATAGGCAACCATACTTGTCAAAATTTACTTTGTTATTTAGTTCCAAAAGTTTATATACCCAAGGTCGCTATCCTTTATGTCAAACCATTAGTAATTTGCACCCCCTGTGTACGTGATTTTCAAAGTGCTATGCACATAATGATCTATAAACTCACTCAATTAGTTTCTTTGATCGTTTCATCTCAACTTGCACACCACACGTAAGCTCAATTCCAGGTATTCCAATCACACATGAAATCCTAATAGTGTTAACTGTCCAATATAAAAGCTCCTGTTTTTTCTTCCTGTGAAAACTCATTTTAGTCCAAAGCAAACATACTATTTACATTGGAGTTGAGAGACCTTTCCGTGTAGCATTCACCATCCAGATGATCAAGTTCCCTACCAACTATGCATGGATGACGACAACTAGGGGGCTAGAAATGAAAACTTCAAGGACGTCACACAGGTGTACTGTGCAACCTGGTGGGGACAAATATCCAGGGAGAGAGATCTGTGAAATGAAAGTTGTGCCATTTCATGAATGCGCAAACCTATTGAACTGCATGGAGCACTCATTTGGTACACTCCGGGTGGCAACAAGTGTCATCAGAATAGAGAATTCATTTCAGCCTTGACTGAAGCGTCAAATTCCCTTTGTAGCTCACTTTTTTCCCTATGACGTAGTTTGCCATGCCTGCCGTTAGTGTCTTTCGTAGATTGGAGCATTCAAATTTTTAGCATATGTCCTGAATACAGTTATACCAGCAAACTAACCAACCATGACTCTGACTATAAATGGTGTTTGAACAAACCCTTTAGTTTAGTTAGTTAGTTCCATACAGTTTAGCAAACACAACGGGACTTGTGCGTGGGCGAGTATTAAATATGCTTCTGAAATTTACGACTGGGACTGGGACGCGGCACAAATCAAATCACCCTTTTAGTGTGTATTTAACTGGAGAATTAAAAAGTAATTGGATAAAGGTTCATTCTCGGAAATGCAAACAAGACCTTATGGAGAATGTTTAAGTAGCAGTAAATATTATGAAATGCATAATAACATAATTATTACTGCTATATCAATGCCGTCACATACGCCGTGCCGTGTGGGTATGCTATATGAGTATTACTACTACTGCGTTGCACACAAACAAAGGCACCAAATAAATCGATTCCTTATCACCTGCTATAGCTTTACATAGTTTGTGGCTCAAGACAGCCATTATTGGCCATTATTTATTTTGTTTTAAAAAAACCCATGAAATTTCATAACTAACTAACTACTCATTATAACTGCACTCATATGTATACGTAATCGTAATTATTATGATAGGCTGTCTAGACTACCAATTTTGATTATTGGTTTGGAAATTAGCAAAAAAAAAACATTTTATACGATGAAATGTAATGTTGACTTGTTTATCGGTACTATAAACTCGAATTTTATGTGTATTGAACAGTTTGGGAAAAATTACTTGCATCATCATCAGATACTAGGTAATAATAATAATAAACACAGTGGTATTTTTTTTGTAGCCAGTTAGTTAGTTAGCTAGTCATTACGTACGTATGGAAAGTTGTAAAATCATTTTGCTGTCTTTATATGCGCAGTTAGAATATGTCTTTTTGCCGAGCGATAGATACACAATATGTACGAGTTGGGTGAACTGCTCAAGGATGAAAACAAACTTTCATTTCAGTGACGTGGGTCCCGTTTTTGTGCGTCCAACTTGAGGCGCATCTTAAAAGTCTCAGGGGATGAGTTACAGGTTGGTGGCTAGCTAAAAGGCTAGTTAATTAGTTAGTTAGTTACCATTACCAACTATAGTGCGATTTTGAATGCACACACAAACAATTCTTTATAAACTTGAATGAACGCCCCGCAGTTTTCTCAATATAAAAGTTTTTGACAACGTGAGCGACTGACGCAATTCTTTGTTTTTGTTTTTGCCGTCTGCATGGCCTCTCATTCAATTATAAACTAAAGCGCAATGATAATATCCACAACTTTTATCATCTACCTTTTTGGTGTCACGGTAAATGCTTTGGTATGCGTAGCAGAAGGACTGATAAACACTATTAGGAATCAGTTTATCGTTGGGAGTAGTGTGAGCACGTGCTGGAAAGCATGATTGCGATATTGGCAAAATGAATCAATTATGGACTCTTTAACTTTAACTTGGTAGTTGTAGTAATTATCAACAATAGAAAATAGGAAACTAACTGGCATTATATAACTAACCAACTAACCAGGTTAAGTATTAGTAAGAATACAGTTTGGTTTGAAATGCAAATAATAATTCTGCATATAGATGTGGATTGTGGATCAAGGCTGACTAACTAAAAGTGAGTTTAAAATGTGACTATGTATTTAGCGAGTCAGTTGTGCTGATAAAACCGATCAATATTGCCATTTAACTTTTGAACAACTTGAAAAAAATGCATACTAGCATAGATACTATAGTATGGATAGCTGGATTTCCAACCCAGCTAACTAACTAACTAACTAACTAAATCCGACGATGTGAAATCTGGGCAGGTAAAAAAACAGTCAACTAGTTTGCACTGCCTCAAAAAAACGCATTTTGGCATTGGACATATGGTAACAGTATGACAGGACCACAAGATTAAAGTGAAATGTCATCTACTGGATACAGCTTGGGTCTCCCAATTGTCAACACAAGGGGAAAAATGGGGCGAAACTTTTGACATGTTATTTCCCCTCAGACTCATATTTTGTCATCATGGGTGACTTTGAAGCCATAACACACTGCCTGCACAGTGACACTATCATCGCACGTAATGAAAACAAGAACCATATAGCAAATAAAAAGCATGATGATGTTTTTGTTATTATTATGATTACATGGACACCGAAAACTGCGTAAAGGTCACCCTTTACACAAGTTGTGTACGAAAGGAAAAGTGCATCCAGCATGTTCTACTATCATGTGGTTAGTTAGTTACTGACTGACTAGAGCCAACCCACGTAAAGTATAGCCATACAAAACAGTCAACTCATAATGCTCTAGAAAGCTCTACAACATTGTAAACAGAGCGACTTGCGTAATCATAATGCTAAACTAACTACGACTATAAACTGCCAATTTTGCCCGTTCTCATTGTTCACTGTAGTGTTCTCTGCCCATGATAATCGAAGCTGTAGTAGTACCCTCTAAATAATATATTGGCGTCAACTCTTCCACATACTACTGACTGAGAATTCTAACTAACGGGCAAAGGGAATGAGTCAGCGAAACGTTTTTTCCAATACGTTGTCCCTATGTAAATTTTCCTATCCAATGACTATGGTCAGTGTGAAAAAAATTGGCCGGCTTGATGACCTTGACAAAATGCACGGCAAGTGACTGACTCTCGGAACAACTAAGGGACGTCAGCATCATACGCTCATGATTAAATAGTTATGATGTGGGCACAACCGTTCATTTATTTCCCTATGGTCGTGTGAGTAACGTTATTGTAGCATTGGCTTGTACATATATCGCTCAACGTGCCAGCGTGTGAAAAAAGAAAGGAGAAAGTATGGCACTCTTTTTGTACAAGAGTTAGTGCTATAAGTTCTAGTGCGTCATCAAAAGACGTTCGAGTAAACTCGATTTGCCCACGCAACGAATTTCATTGCGTCACTAGTACAACAAGGGAAAGGCAATGCACAGTTGGTAAGTTTAGTTAGTTAGTAGTAAGATTTTCATACGGAAAAAAGGAAAAGTTAGCAGGTAACTAAAACCTAAACTAACTAACTAACTATCTAAGATGTTTTCGAAGCTAGCTGGCAATTAAGCAGGTCAGGGATGTGCCCAAAACAAGTAAGTTATGGACTATTTATAACTGACTGAGCAAGGAATGGAACTTGAGATGCACCATCGGCTTTTATACATGTAAACGAATTGACTGTGTCTGCTATATAGAAAATAAGACTTGCCAGCCTGTAGAGTTTGCTAATACTCAATATAATGAATGTGGCAAGTTTAGTTAGTAAGTTGTATTGGACTGAAAAGCTTTTCCCCGTCTTTTTAGGATTGCGGACACTATTTTTATGAGGTTATGTTGTAACCTTGAGCCCAAAAGATTTTTGCGGCCGCCTTAGTAGTAGTCACAGTAAGTCAATGCAAGTAAATGAGTGAACTACACGGGGGAGCTTTGCAATATGTTCAGTTAGTAAGTACTGTGCATACATGTAAGTTATTTGGTAAGTTAGTTAGTTAGTATGAATATGAATAACGTGTGAAAAAAATGAATGAGCACCAAAAGTGCAAAAAAAATTATAACCACTTTGTGCTTATCTCATAATTCCATGATTGTACTGGTCATGGCCCTGCATACAATAAAAATAAGAGGAGTAACGACCTAGGACAAAAAAAGGAAACATTCATACAAAGGGGCAACTTTGGTGGGACAATCTATATAAGTACTTTTACAGACACCTATAAAGCTAGAGGAGATTCCATTATTCACACAATGAGAACGGATCAATATTGTCTACGAGTTTGTAATATTGTTAACGTTAGTTAGTTAGTTCGCCTTTTTTGTGGTGGACCGTTTTTATGTGGCTTGGTTCCCATTATATTATAGAGAGTAGAGTTCTTTGGAGTGTAAAAAGTTTTTGCAAAAGAGTTACTTTCCTTGATAGCAAATAAAATGGCAATAGTAATGTTTTTTGGGGTACCCGTTTGGTTTGCACAGTGTCACACAGTGTGTATAGTTATAGTTAGTTACGTTTTGTTCACAGTGCGGGTGTGCATTGAAAAATTGAGTAGACCATTATTACTAGCCAGCCGACAGAATTTAGGAAAGAGCTTTATCGTTGTACACATAAAAGGCAATAGTTTGTACTAGTTGTTAGTTAGTAGAGTGTGTATCTACAAACAGTAAAAAAGTAGTGATCCACAACTATATACGACTGCACCAAATGTTTACAGGGACTAGGGTACAAGAAATTTTGCAATCTACAAATAAGAAAGCTTTTGAAATGGACCACACATAAATGCTATATATGGACATGTAATGAATTTGACAAAAAGTCCTTTTTACATGTCTGGCTTCGTAAAAATACGAGACCTTCATAATAATACATGAGCCAAATGGACAGTAAAATCCCCCTTCCGTCTCTTCATTTTATTGGCCATTACTAAACTGACTGCCTGTTGTGTACTACAGTTTGTCTCGTCTATTTTTATTTCCAAGTCCAGGACATACCCAAGTGAATAATGCAATGTCTATGGTCATGAAATGAGTGTGCAATTTTTTAATCTATTAAGTGCAAAAAAAGAAGAAGAGGGGACGAACTTGAGTCATTTTCTACAGACTACTTTTAATGCTTCTGTACTACTCTTTTGAAAGGTGTATAGGATATATACATTACCTTTGTGCGTTGAAAAAAATGATAGTGTCATATATAAATGAACGTTGGCTACTTACAGTTGGCAATTTAATCAAAGTGACGGGGAAAACGTATCCGTTTTTGTATCCTCTTTTGGCGAACGTATGTAGTATGTTACAGGAATAATATGCTGCGTGATGGGATGGATTGCAATTTGTGGTTTCCACACTTGTCTGTAATAGTGCACTGGTTGTAAGTAACATCATAATGATTTATGGAGTGCAACATGAGCAAGTAGTTGAAAAATTAGCTGCCTGTTGTTTAAAATGTCGGCGACCGAGAAATGTTAATAGTTAGTTACAAGGACAAGTGCAATCTCCAGTTCACTTTGTGGAAAGCGCCGCTATTTGCAATTTTTTTTGCATCAGTCGATAACAACAGTTTCCGTTTTCAATATTCTATTGGCTAAAAATAAAAATACAGTCTAATAATGCGATACATGTTTTTTTCCGTAGGCACAACAGCTATCCCTCTTAAATACATTTTAAGTAATTGTTGTAACAGAGGAGAGGTTTAACTTTTTATGGGGATTGGCAGACAAGCCACTCATTTGTTTCCCTGCCAATTGAAAATTCCAATGACTTGAACCAATAAAACAAAATAGATTTGGCCCCAAATATCAATGCATATATTTGGCGCATTATGTAACGCTGCATTTTTCCAGCTTATCAGTCTCTTATGTAGTACATATGTATCATCTCTACGGATTCACTCACTACTCACATTATGAATCCATTATTTAGATACACAATGTACAGTTGAGTTACATAAGCTACCTGGTAACAATAACAGAAAAAAGGTTACTTAACAAATAATCCCTAAATATTTTAGTCCCTTACATAAGCAAAAACCAATACTAATTGCAGCATGCATCTTTACATAAGTAAAATGCACAGAGGGAAACTGTGAAACTAACCACAACATTCATGCTCAACTAATTTCATGTTTGCACATTGCAGACAGTTAGTAATTGAATCCGCAGACTTTGTTCATCTGACCACCAAAGAAGCTAAAAGTTTACATCACATTTACCTCCTGCTTATATATAAAGTGCTTCTAACTAACTAACTAAAACTTTATGAATGATAGTGCACACACATGAGCAATATTATCGGCTCATCACGCAATAATATCCAAAACTAACTAACTAACTAACTATAGGCATTCATATCCTTTAGAGCCTGATCCTGTCTGGCATACATCCTGTTGTATGGACCACATTGATGACGACAAAACAACGGGAAGAATGAGCAAAAAAAATTACACTACATCAAACATGAACTTACATATTAAGTTTCACGCAATTCATGTGCAGGAAATATTTCGCATCAATCATTATAGAAGTGAACTAGCAATCAATTAACCCTTTGAAGGTTACCACCAAGTCTAAAGTACAAGAAAAAAAAATGGATAACACGTGTACTCTTTTGAGAGCAAAAAAAAAACAATGAATGCACCCAGGGAATTAAAAATATGCAATCTTACTATAACTAACCAACTAGTTCCCACCACTTCAAATCTAGCCAACAAGAAATCCGGGCTAACTATCCAAGTTGCTGTAATCATCTCCTTGTACTGTGTTACACACTCACATCAACTGAATGTGTCCGTTCCAAATTATTACCTAACTAACTAAGATAGGTTGATAAAAGCGGCACCACAGAGTCGCCTCTAATGTGTGCACATTTGCACATGGGCAAAAATGTGCATGGCTTGGCTAGCTGCAGTCAGCGTCAGTCACAAGCCTCAAGGAGCAAAAATAAATAATATGTACAGTGTAATGTAGATTAGTTGCAAATTTAAAGATTGCAAACCTCAAGTTACACTTGGAAGAGTGAACAATAAATAAATGCAAGTGAGAGTTTCTTCCCGATAACAACTCTACGGGAATCTAAAGCATCTAACTAACTAACCAACTAACTAACTATAGTTCCAGACAGACAAGTTATGCAACAAACTAACTATAGCATATGTACGGAAAGCATTTAGCTAAAAATTTTGTCTCCTTGTGATCGTCACTTTGTTATGCACACAAGGACATTTTAGCTTGGCATGGGGGAAACTAATCAGGCAATTAGTACTTATCACTTTTCTGGCTTCCCACTGCTTAAATTATTGTTGATTGGTAGCAAGTCACCAAATCTAGCCGGCATCATAATTTCACAATTAACTAGAGAATCTCAATATGCAGACCAATTTATACTTTGGGTTGGCTAGTCAACCATTTTTTTGCATATGTAGTTTACAATGATCCCGGATGTCATAGGCAATGCAATGAGTTTAATCGTTAACTAACTAACCAACTAACTTTAGATGAAAGAAAAAGCCTGGGTGGGTAGCAGTGGCTACCAAGTGTCTGGAGAATGTGAAACGAGCTTCACTTCATTCCGTATTCCCCATGAGAAGACCAAGGTGCGTGGGCATGCTGAAACTTTTGACTCGAGTCCGCCCTTGTGACAACAAGCCATATGTTTTCTGCAAGCCCCCGCAATGCGTGTGCCTGGTGCACAAGTGAAAGAGGAATTTTTTCCTATTTGCATCACATAAATAGTTTGGAAAAAGTGGCGTGCCCAGCATCCCAACTTTTTCTTTCCTCAATCGTCTTGAATAGAGCAAGTTGCAGCTGGACGGAAACCTATACACACTCATCGGGATAGTCATATCCTTGTAACTTGTAAACAACAGGCTGCTTCAAATCCTTTGAGTGAATCAGCCCATTCTTAGAAATTTAACCACTCTTTTTGCATATCTGTAAAGAGGCATTTGCTATCCATCTGGTGCGCCGGCAGTAATCAATCTAACACGGGTTCTTGGTATCCCTTTAACTAACTTGCTAATTAAAAGTAAGTTACCATCTGCAAGTGATCAACATATGGACTGGATAAAACCTATGAGCTAATAGCTGAAAAAATGAATAATATGGGAACAAAGATACAGCCTTTTGCATGATTATTACTATCAATCTTCGTGTATTCCTTGATACTTTTGAATCAGATCTGTTTGACCAACATTTTACATTTATGGATGCATTATGATTTAACACTATAGAAGAACAATTTTGAACACGATATAAGATTTATGGGCTCAAAAACGTCATACAAAAAGGATGGAGCAATAAACAATATATGGGCAAGGAGACAATCCCCCACGTTCTATTTATACAGTAAAGTAATTCGGCCACTCTCTTTCAATCAAGTGCAACCCACACTTTAGTTTTTCCATTCATTCATATTGGATCTGTATGCTCAAACTGTAGCTTTAAAATCTTGTACGTAACAAACTAACTAACTATCTCTTAGGGACGAAAATGATGGGCAGTTCGCTCGCACACAAGAAGTGAGTCACCTTCAATGAAGATGAACCAATATATGAGAGATGAATTTTTTTTGTTTTGTACTTATACAGTTACTCTCACTCACTTACTATACACTCGATCCTTTCTCAAGATGACAGCAGTCTACATTACATAGTTAGTTAGTTGACTGACTGTATGTACACATGATTCACGTGGTGTGTTGTTACGGCATGTTATTATTATTATTATGTATGGGATGAGATCATCATAAGACCATGTAAAGAAAGGATTTGGATGAACATTAGACTGCAGTTCATATTAGTTAGTCAGTGTGTATGAGAATGTCGTCTCAAATTCGTTGCTTATGCTTTGCGGGTCCATAAGATTCCATAGAATGAACTTTAGAGCTAGAGTGTACTGCCGGAATGGGTGAGTAATGGCTATAGTATGTTTTTCCACATGATTTCAACATTTCGGTGTGATTCATGTTGAGGAGCGAGCATTCCCAGGAACCTTCTATTGTAAGAAGATGCTCCATGGTTATTGTTATTATGAAAGACGGAGCCATTTCCGGCAACCCTTTTTTTCACTGGCATAGATTGGGATCTAACCTATAACCTTTTTGGTGGATTCAATGTCTTGACTCATATATCGTGTTGCCAAAAACTAAGAGGGTTGCTGGTTAGAAAGAAAAACATGTATATTGTGACTGACTGACTGACTGACTGACTGAGTGAGTAGTATGATTTCCGTTCTACAGTCCATAAGGTATGTACGATATATGAAAGAAATAAGATTGCGAGTTAGTTGGTTAGTTTATTTAAAAATAGGCTGTGCGAATACTTTTGTGCCCAATTTTTTTTTCTTATGCGCTCCCCAAATCAAATTTTGTGTTCTATGCTGGTGACTTGCATTCATTAGTGACCTACTTTGGGAAAGCAGGAAGTACACTCTGGTATGCATGTTATATAGTGAGTAGTTTGTCGCCCACTGGCTCACATATGCACAAAGTTAATGTAAGTTTAGCTAGTGAAGCTTGCAATAATGTGCAGTGCATAGCACTACTACAAACCTGCCTTTGTAGTCCCATATAAAATGTTGCAATATGTTGCAATAATATACTCACAGCCCAAAAACAATGTATACAGCCTGTGAATAAAGTTTGCAAAAAAATCCATCTTATTGTTTTCGTACACTATGTAGCAAATAGTAATGGAAATAGAAATTTCAAAACCATTTTCATCCTTCACTTTAAATTGACTCCACGTCAGAGCCCATTACTTAGAGATTTACGGTACGTGTGGACACATTAATTCACTGTGTATGCTTATGACCTCCGTTGTGCAATGCATTGTTACTTTTGCTCCTTTGTCGCATTCCTCACACATGCACGTTATACCACTGCATGTAACGATCCAAGTCATAATGCAATATTATTATTGGCTGATTGTCTCATCCATATAGTCTGTAGAATGAATTTCAGCACAAGCTTCTGTATAAAGCTCTCCAGGTCCCCAAAACTACAAAATGTGCAGCACACATGCATCCTTTACATACTATGTACTACCGAATATAATACAGCATATTTTTTGTCCATCCATCAAGGAGGGAAAAAAATGGAACGCTTACATTTTCAATGATTCGGCCATTCATTCAAAAAATACTAGGTTATGACATTGAACACATGTAATGTTGTGTGAGTTCTGCTGTCACATCCTTTTTTCAAAATTTCCTGTGAATTCTGAGAACGCAAAAAAAGGAAGCTGATAACTGTCTACAGCTGTAATCAGAAACTACCTAAATACATTTGAACATAGAAAAAATTCCAGCTGTACATATAAATTATTATTTCTATTCGGAAATTCCATGCATTAGATTCCATCCTGTGAGGCCACTAGGAATATTAATTTCCCATTCATTTATTATGCATTCCAACACGTATTTAGTTTGCAAATCACTCAGGTGCGTGAATACCTACATATGCCCACTTACTTGCATATACTAACCAAACCACCTATCATTGTTGTTGGATTCGTGTACCAGCAGTGAAGAAAGCCACATATTAGTATTAGTTGGTATTATTAATATTATGGCACTTGCTCAGTGACTTCGGCCTAAATTTTCAGGCTAGTAACAGGAAAATACACACACACATGCATCCATGCATTACACACAGTATGGTTGGATTAGTGTAAACCAGGGGTACACCCGAAGCCATGTAAACTCGTACATTTCTACGTGCGTAAATCTCCCAGCCAATCAGATCAGTAAGGAGAAGTTGGAAGTCTGCTCTGATTGGCTGGGAGATTTACGCACGTAGAAATGTACGAGTTTACACGGCATCGGGTGTACCCTTACCTTTTCCTTCACTTTGCCAATATCATCAGTTAGTTAGGGACATGTATCGTGAACCAAAGTATACAAACTTACGGCGTTCAGCCTCACTCAATTATTCCGTGTACAGGGTAACAACTTACTTACCTGTGTTGTGCATGTTACTTACTTACTTGCTTGCTACTACTTACTTACTACATGGATCCGTACGTAGCAAGCAATGCCATGTATGACAAGCCATAAAAGAAATCCACTTGATTCGAGACAAATCCCGTTACCTGGTTTTTCCTTCTGTCAGTCAGTCACAACAAGTCAAAAATCTTATGAGCATGGCCTAAATCATAGAATAAAAAATGTGAGGAATGCAGCTGTTTTTTTTCTCTGTGACTACATGTTATGTGTGCCCTTTTATTCCCATGTGATATGAAAAACGAAGTTGACTAACTTAATTTCGTGTGCTAGTGTGTAGCAAATGCCCGTGAAAACTAAGCTGATTGAATTTGGACCAATTTATGTGTATGTACACCTGAAAAATTCAAGTTGGCGTAGTTCCCTTTTGTAAACATGAGTCAAATGGGTGTTTAAGTAGCCGACTATCTAAGCACCGTATTTGAGAATGCCGCCATGAAATCTTTCTTCGAGAGTAAGGAAGTAGTAGAAGAAATACTTGATGCAAACGAATGAGGGATGAATGAAAGAACATGAGCTATGGTCGAGATTGAATTTATGGTTTAAAAAATGATGTTATGCATAGATACTGAAAGTTAGAGAGAGAACAAGTGAATTTATTACATGTACTTCTAAACCATGACATTTATTCACTTATTGCGTTGCATTGCATCTTTCTCAATTCAAGCTTATTTAGAAGCTAATGATAGTAATAGTAGTATAGTAATAATAATAGTAGTAATTATTATAACTATTCAAAAATGTGTCTATATAAAAAATACTTCAACTCTGTCTTCTTCTCTTTACTCATGTCATCATCATCACCACTCAAGCACAATGATATTTTACTCGACGAATACAAAAAAAAAATAATACAATAGATACAGCAGTATATCGCTACAGCACATATATATATTTATATAACTCTCTCTAAAAAACCAATAAATTAATTTGGAAAAAAAACTGAAAAAATTATAACAAAAAAAATGATTCAAATTCAATTCTCCAATTCATATCTACCATACAATATAATAAATACGTATACTTTTTATGTATAAACACTCGAATGATAGTTTAAAGTTAATTGGATTCACTCATCCACTGATTTGTATTTAGCATTAACAAAAAAACATATAAAAATTCACATTCTCAGTGACGAAACATCAGTAGTAATAAACGTTATACACTTGCTATTATAATGAGACTACCGTTTTACCGATTCCAAGTGCTTCAACTTTTCCAAAAAAAAAGACAATTTTTTTTGGATCCGACATCTTCCACTCATGATGTACAGTAAGACATTATTAATATCATCTTCATAAATAGACAAATAATAGCACGCACATCTTTCACACAATCCTACTATACTATCTAATTAATAGTAAGCCTACATTATACAGTACTCATTATCCATAAAGTCAGTCAAATATGTATCTTTTGCAAAGAAAAGAACAAACTAAGGAGAGGAACAGACAAGTTGCACATTTACGGCAACAGCAAACAAAAAAAAACAAAAAAAGTATACAGTCTCTAATAAGCTCTTCACAAGGATCTCAATGGCACTACTACTGCTTTAAAACCAAACTCTATTTCAAAATTTTCACTTCACCCCAAAAAAACGTCAAGTTTTCCCACACAAGCCCCATAACAATATTGTCAACTCATATAGGAAAACTTGACCAACACAAATTCATTTCTTACACTGCATCTCATCAGTCAGTCAAGTATGATAAACATAGGTATAGTTAGTAAATCATAAACTTGGGATGAACTGAATGAAATCCTTCAAAGCAGTAGGAGCACCCCCACAGTGTATAGTATAGTAGATGACAGCGAAAGAAACATACAGACGGAAAAAAATATATATCATCATTCAATACTTATTTTCTCCTTTTGATGCTAAAATTTTTTTGCACGCCATAAGAAATATCTGTTCCCTATCATATATATATCATCCTTGCGTCTTTACAATATGCATATACATATACATACATAGTCCCTATATGCATATGTATATACTACGTAAAAACTGTGTTCCTTTAGAATCATCAGATATCACTAATTTAAGATTCGGCTACTAAGCAATACACAAGGTTATGTACACTTCGTGCAGACTACATTATTATTATTGTTATTAACATTATTATTATTACTGATACTAACAACATTGACGGATGATTCGGAAGGCTCTTCCTCAGCTCGGTCTACAGGTGGTCGAGCACTTGCCGAGGAGGATGGAGAGTGAGCAGGTGACAAGGAGGGGGATGGCGAGGGAGAAGTTGAGGGGGACGCCCCTTGGGGTTGGTCCAAAGGAATTGTCATCCACGCATGGTTCGCCAAGTCCTCGAGCACGGGTCGCTCCGAAGGACGCAGTCTGAGACACTTTTTGATCATGTCTTGGCATTCTGGAATTGACAAAATAAAAACACTGGTTAGTCCACCAGTCAATTTCCTTACTATTACTATATGTATATGCATCGGCGTGTATGCCGCCACCTATTAATTTGCAAAATTCAGGATGATGTCTGTCAACACATTTGTACACACGAGTGCAAACGAAAAGAGTTTCATACAAAAACTTTACCTGCAACACATTAAACAGTAGCTTGCTTTTATAGCTATAGTTAGTTAGTAGGAAGCGTTCTAACTTTAACCATCACAAAGAAAACCCTGTCGTACGTCATCATCACAGGCTAAATTTAGAGTTTCGCACACATAGACTACCAGTACAGGCTGACTATATGATAATGCGGGCTTGTCTGACTGCCTGAGCGGTGCACGAACCCAAAAATACTCATATATATACAATAATAATGGAAGGGAACTCACCATGACTGAGACGATTACGAAAGCTGATTTCTCCTTTCAGGATTTGTTCATCTCGTTCAAAAGGAATGTCTCCACACACCATGTCGTAAAGCAATATCCCCAGAGACCATACGGTAGCTTGACGTCCATAATACTTGCCAACTCGGATCCACTCAGGAGGAGCATACACTCGGGTTCCTATTGTGCAAAAAAAGGAGAAAAAAACCATTATTATAACCAGTCTATAAATATCATTAATTTCATAGTCAAAGCGTGCATATATATAGCATAAGATATCATTCCCAGTATTGGCTTCAAACCAAAAAGTATTTATTATTGTCCGTATGCAACAACGGTCAAAACGTAAAACAATAATAATAACAACGCAGAGAAATAACGAAAAAAAGGTAGTAGCTAACGGTCAAAAGACAAAGGTACAAAGTTCAATGTGTTTATGCATAGCAACACTACAAGAACATTCTCATAATATTTGCATACAACAAGTACTGTAGTTAGTTAGTAATTGAGTTCTATAGAAAATTGCACTCCAAGTGCGTAGTAGGTAACTCTAACTGCTACTCATACCTAACTACTACGTATCATGATAATGAGTATGGCAAACGTTAGATGAATTCCATAGCATTGAGCAGCAGATGATGAAATGTGAAATCCCACATACCAGACTATGATCACACAGTTTTTATCCACTTACTTGCTCAAGCAACCAAATTCATAAGTTCATTCCAAGTAATCAGCCGAAGAGAGATGAGTCAAGGATGAATTTAATTTCCACTCATTCTCTCAATATGGTGTGAGATAATAAAAGTAGGCTCCTACACACAAATGCAGTTCAAACTAACAACCCAACTGCCAATATTATTATGATTCACTCATCTAAAATGTCTTACACAATGACTTGGAAGGAAAAACAAAGCCCACACTTGCAAATCACTGTATTTCTCCTCCACTGTGGCGTTACACCTGTACATTTATTTCAAGTGTGAATCATCATCGCATTGGCCAAAAGATCAACAACTTTACATTGATTTGCATACTGGGACGTTCAACCTGAGATAAAAATATTTTTTACCTACACACCACTATAACAAAAGGCCTGACTGAGTGAGTGACAAAACACCAAATGTCATCAGCTAGGTACACAATTCCAAATGAGGTGACTACTATATATTTCTCGAGGCATTTCAAAACTATGTGTATGTAATAACTACATAGCTGAACCATACGAGAAGCTAAATGATTTACGATTCAAAAGGCCAGAGATTTAGACAGATGAAAATTACTCTACTGCCGCGATTTTAGTTACAGCCAAATCCCAAAATAATACAACAAATGAAATGATGTCAAGCTGTGAGCAACGCTGTACACATATATTCTGTAGCAACTCACCAAAAACCTGAAGTGCATCAAAACTATTATTGTATGCAACCATCTGCAGGAGAAGGATATGGCAAGTTAGTTAGTTAGTTAGTTACTATATGGTGACCAAAGAAACCTTCATAGCACAACCATATCATTGAATGATTCAGGTGAGAGTTACCATACAACTAACTAACTAGTACAAAACTGCATCTTTTCCACCACCCATACAAAAAAAAACTACACGCAATGGAAAAAGGGACTTCAAACCCTACCTACGACCAAGAACATGACCCAACAGAAATTTATATGTGTGTGTGCTGCAAGGCCTTGAGCCCATCTCAAAGAATCCCTTTCTTTCGAGAGCGAAACTCTTTGTTTTCCAACATTTTCAAAGAAGAGGACGTCCACGCTCATTTTTCCATGAAAGGAAATTAATTTTTCATTCAAGAAACCTCCAGTCCACCAAATCTCACATCCTACCTACTCACAGTCACATGCTCACTACCCCGCTACTACTTGTAAACCAACTGAGCCCTTCATTTTGAACAACAACAAAGCTCCCATCCAAGGCTCATCTTTTCTCCACCAGTAGCAGCTGAATGAACAACCCTAAAAGGTAAAGAGAGCAAAAATATGCAACCCTGAGGATGACCTTCCAAAAGAAAAGAAAATGTGAGCAACAATTTCACCCGTCTAGCCAATTCTTCATACAATTCAATAGCCATGTCTGCTCACCTGACCAACCCTACATAGTACATACTTTTAAAGGTAGCTCTAGCTACCTATTCAAACTGCATTGAGTGGGAGAGAGGCCTGCAAAACAATAAGGGAGTCTGAAGCCCACAAATATCTATCTCATTCCAACCAAGCTTACGCAAGTACAAGTGTTAATGCATCTATGGGAAACTATAACTAGCTAGCTTGTAGAGGGAGTGAAAAAAAGTTGCTCATGATTGTTTCCCTCTCTCCCTCCGTGAGCTACATATTTCCTTGTAAAATGAGCAACAGGACTACATGCCAATGCAGTGAGACGGTCTGCCTAAATACCAGCACCAGTATGAATGAGTACATGCCACACTGTCACTGCAATTAGGACAGCTTCAGCAATTGGGATATTATATAGAGAGGAGTGGATGACCTAAATACCAAGGAGCTCTCAGCAGACTCTACGGATAGTTAATGCGCATATAAAGCCAACTAACTAACTAGCTTGTACAAAAGATAGCCTGTGTTTAGCACAATGGTTTCATGGGAGCCCATGTTGATGATACTACCGCAAAAAATCCCTTCCTAGATAACGGACTTTCGTCATCATTTTTCGTATTCATATGTATGTGTACGGTATGAGCAGTTAACAATCATGCTATAGTCTGCAACATGTGTGAGTTTGAATGAAATCAGGGAGTTATGGTTAAGTACATACTGCTCCATTATTTTCGTCTATGATAATGAATTCATATGCAAAATAGGAAGACAAATATAAGTAGGTAGCTTGGGAACCACTACTATATCATTTACACCCATTCATAAATCATTAATTGATTCATTCTCTCCCATGCTCAATACAAAGACATTTTTAATGTGGATAAAAAACAGGAGTAGTAGTATTTCATGTGTGAATTCGTACGCAGGCTAAAATATTGAATTTCCTTGGACTGTGAGAAGTTCAAAAGAATAGTATACCAGAATGTGCATTAGAAATGTAGCGTGAGGGTAATTCAAGGAACTCGAAGGGGAAAAATATATACTACATAAAAGAGTGCAGCGGTTGCATTACACACCAATTTGAGCAGCTAAAATTCTCAGGTTTTTGGAAGAAAAAAAAGGGAGCGAGAAATGGAGAGCTTAACAGCACCATTTCTATATGAGTGCAAACAAAAGAAATTCTTGAGCGGACTACATTTGTAGGAAATGAGGAGTCCTACAAAATAAATATAATGCATTGGAAACAGAACTAGCCGCCTATTACTTGCATTCCAATGATTTGGAGCTCTAAATGAACTCTAAGGTATCCCATCAACAAAATAAATGGGAGCAAAACTACTATTTTATGTTCCAGAAAAAAACCCACCACAACAGCATACTCTTTCAAGAAGAAATATCCTTAGTAGCCCAAGCAACTCTCTGTATATTTCATAATTTTTGTAACTAAAGCATCATTGAGAGTAGGTTTAAATTATATAATTGCCAATGTGCTCTATAAAACGATATGGTTTTGTATCAAACTTCTTGGCCCCTTGCAAAAGTCCAATACTGTAACTAACTAGCCAATGGGCTCTAACTAACTAGATCCACAAAAAATCTATTCATTTGAGGTTAAAGATCTGCACATAATATTCGTATGAAGAAGGAGCGGCTCCATCCAACGTTGTATCTTTTACATGGAAACGTCTCCATACATGCAGAAACAACTAAACTACTATGGTAGCCCAGCCAGTAGTCATGCTCAACAGATGTACATATTTAAGGACATGGGGAGCAAAAAAAAATCTGCAGAGTTCAGAAACTCTGAGAATGCAGACGCTATGTTTGAGTCAAGGTCGGTTATGAAATCACAAGTCTTGATTCACTCCTTGAACTCTACACAGCTACTACACACTGCACATTATAGTTAGTTAGCCCCCAGTAAACTCGCAACTAACTACCCCAGCTTTTCATCTTCCTAATGAAATCTGCCAGTGGAATAAAACGTGTGCATACTACATCCAATATATTTATAGTAGCAACTCACTTACTGATGGCGAAACACTTACTATTATAGCCAACATGCATGAATGAAGCACATGGCAAATTACCAGTGAATATAATTGATTCGCAAAAAATAACTCACTCACGTGGTCTCACGCTCATGAATGAATAAATAAAACTTACTCGGCTTGCTCAATTTACAAAGTCTATATTTATAAATTGCCTTATCAATGAACTCTATTATCGCTCATGATACACATTCGAGAAGAATAAAAATCACTCTCAGATAACATCCATTATCACTACACACTTATTGCCAAAAAATACAAGATACAATTCTTAGAATTTAGGAGCCTCAAATATTATCAGGCTCAGGCACTTCCTTTCATTACTAAATAGAGTCCATTAGGGACTCACACAAGTCTTCAAATAAATGGTGCCCAATGATCATAATGTACCAGCCAACAATGTAAAACTATTTGCTCTTAGTCAGTCGGTTAGACAGATGGAGGGAAAGTGCCTTTTTGATTTACCCAAAATTCCCAACACACAAGGTGTATGGGGATGAAAAAGCCAGACATCAGTTAACAGAGACAGAGAGAGGTTTGAGATTACAAATTGAATTTATTGCAAAAGAAATGCCATACTTGTTAGTAGTTAGCACTGTGAGTCAGTCAGACGGTCACTGCAGGTGGCTTTAGCCAAACTCAGGTGAATAAACCATAGATGCAATAATGTTGGCAAACTTTAGTCAAAGTTACATACATGGGAGGGAATAGACAGACTCTCAGATAGAGAATAGACAACAAGTTGAACTGACTAACTAACTAACTTGGTCCTAATAATGGGAGCCAAAGAACCGAGACCAAAGCATACGTGTACATATACACAATAATGCATATAGACACATATAGATGTATGCATGAAGAGCGCAAAAACTCTTTTTTTTTTCTTCTTAATACACCACGGTTATTTATCTCTTTTGTATCGCACTCACCTTTTCCCTATGAACCTTCCAGAAGACACAAAAAAAGCATGCATGGTTGCAGACATACAGTGACAGACATATTACGGGTTTATCGTTAGTTAGTTAGCACTGCGCAAAATATTGCGAATTCAATTAGACGTACAAACTCGCCATACTTAAAAGGTCATCGAGCTAGCTCACCTATTAGAAAGGAGACGGCCTTGTATGATCAGCTTGCCTGCAGTAATCTAGTGAAACAGCTTTCCTGCACTCCTTCATTATCAGAGTAGTCACATGGAATTAGCATAATGTGGGACTAGTTTGTTAGCATGGAGAACTGGATAAAACAGGTAGTCCACTGACAGAGGATCATTACTTATTACTAACGATGCTGCTGGCTGTGCCATTAAATTTTGCCAACACTTCTTAATCAAATGCTCAAGGGAATTCTAATGAACTTGAGGAGATGGCTGGAGTTGCGAAACTCTCATTTTTACATAAATTATTGATCTCCATTTATCACCAAGAGTAAAGTAGACCAAAAATTTTTAGTGTGCAACATAAAGATGTGCTTAGTGAGTTAGCTTCGCTAGTTCTAAACACCATCGCCTTAAACACAAGGTCGGCATAATACAATCCAAAGGGTGGGATCAAAATCACATTATTTAATAGACTGGAAGGGACAGTGGCAATTAAACCGTCAAATGTCTTGATGCAAAACAATGCAATCATTTTTTTCATAACATGTATTTGAAGTATCACACCTATCTGTGATTTTTTAAATCCCAATTATCAATGTTTTTTTTTGCTGTAAAAACGTAGAGCTCATTTGAATTTGCCCAAAGTAGTAAAAAAAAACCTAAAATTATGCAACATGCATGCTCAGACAATCAAGGAATCAGTACATTGCAATCAAAGCAATAACTTTGTAATAATGGACAACGTTTTTTTCAAGATTGCATTCCATTTTAATTACAACTAACTGTAGTCAAACGATTTTTAAAATTATATAGGACAATCACGTATAAAAATTTTTTCCCTCTCTTACATACAGTTTTGAAATCACAAGAGAGAGGTGCAGTCCTACCACTAAAGTTGCAAAGTAGTCACAAGATGAATTGTCAAGGTAAACGCATCTAACTATGCAAGAGTAACAAAAAAAAACCGGCCACGAAATAAGAATTATACTACTACCTAGTCATTCTTTGCATGAGGCAGGTCAAGTTGTTACACAAAGAATATTACGAGCATAGCCAAAGCCATTAAAATCAACTAACCCTTGCACAACACTCCTATCTACTAACTAACCATGAAAAAAATGATCACCCAAAAATTGCAACACAATAAATAAAATCCATTATACTATTCATTTTACTCAGCTATACATTTTTGCTCCAAAGCCGGAATTAACACCACCACCTCACAAGTTATAAAACCCTGCGTCAGTTAATGTGGGAACAATTCTCACCCTTTGGAATGTAAATGGCTCAACTATTTAATGACAACATGGGAATCATAGTCAAATTACAGCATAACTAACAATTTTCCACCCTATGGTCACCTCAACAATATAATATTCCCATAGTCAGTCTGGAACTAAAAGACGCTGCTTTACCCACACAGTGGACACAAGCAAAAATCAGGTCACTTTTATCATCAAGCCACCGCGTGCACATACCCAATATATACTACATACACACTGAACTAACAAACCAACGAAACAACTATAGATACATTTGTCGTTATAATACATATGTATATTTACTTGTGGAATTTTGAGAACGCTTTAGCCTTCTATGAGATAACATGCCATGTATTATTTAAGCAATAAATATTTCCGATAATATATATACTAGCAACAACCTACAAGCATCACAATAAAACTTAAACAACTCAACTTTTCCCCCTGTACAATTCCAACTATACTACATATATGACACTTCCAATAAATCGAACATATAGGGCTTTCAAGTTTTGGGACGAGGCCATATGATAGCACTAATGTATATTTCCAAACCCTTATCGTTACATACACACAGTAGCTCTACCAATATCTATATGAACTATAGATAGGCCATGAAGCCCAGGATCCCTGGTCGAACTATAACTAACTATAAGGAATGCATTCTTCCTTTTTTGATCATCCCTATGATATCCACAACTTGAGTGCAGCAACTACTATGACCATGCAATAGCACAGTGTGTAGTAATAGAATGAGCTATTGATATTATGACTATACCAACACCACAATGTCCTAGCTAAATGACACAAATTAATTTTAATTCGATCTAGCTACTCAACTCTAATAAAGTTATTATGCTGCTCAACTACTGGACCATTCCAAATGATTGTATCCAGTAAGTGAGATAGTTTAGTTGCTAAGTGAAATGAATAGAGGAGAATTGGAAATCAAAAGTATATGATGTCTCAACATCACAAGGAACTCAAGATGATGAAATGCTCACCCATTACCAACTGACTATAACTAAATTCAAAGAAAATATGATATGAAAATGACCCTTGAACGACGCCACAAAACTTGAGATACAAAGTACACGAGTTGATTTCTTGTATGGAACAACCATGTGCTTTCATCCTTGTCAGCATGTTTCATTTCAAGAATATTATAAACCACTTTGATTCTTCCATAGAGAACCAGATAAAGTCCACTCCTATAGTACATACAGCATGCATTCATAGTGGAAAGGGAGATAATTGGCAACTTAGAACGACATAAGAATGCTCCTTTATGACCAATATAAGGTTTTGTAAAGGATCACTTTTTAAAAAATGTTTATCACTTGTAATTTGTACCAAACAAGCATATTGGAAAGCAAGATAATAACCACTAGGTTTAGCTAGTCAGCATATCATCTTGAACGCCAATGGTATTGACTAAATGTGAATGCAACATTGTTCCTGTTTGTAAACAAACTTTTCACATGGGAGATAAAAATTGTGACCTATTGGTAACAAACTCCACTGTAACAGAAAAATATCAGCAAAAGAGAATTACAAAAACTTGCAAATACACTTTTCATTCCTTCCTTTGTATATGCAGATTTACATGAATTTGTCTGCTGAATAAAAAAAAAAGATTTTTCTTTTTTCAAACACACTCAACCGTGTAGAATAAACTCTCTATCCTTTCAAGGCATTCACTACTATATACGACATGAAAAGAAACAAGCCTACACAAAAGGAGTCTTTCTGCACAGACCAAAAAATATGCTTCCAAACCAGATAGTTCATCATAATTTATCAGTTCATGCACCAAAAGACATTTTTTTTCAAAATCCCTCTTACAACCCACTCTGCACACAGTTTCATCACCTGTGAGAATACTACATGCAAAATCTACCAATGCAGTCATCCTTATAACTAACTAACTAACTATAGCAAACTACTGCAGTTCTTACATTTGACCAAAACTAAAGTGAATAACCTTCAATAATTCGTCAATAAATTCACGAACCACAACCATTCAACAACAATGCCTACATATTTGCATACCATTTCAGTCCTAGTGTCCTTGTCATATTGCATGAGCACACTTACACGCAGTCATGTATATAGATACATACAACCTGCCTACTCGTCGTATTCATCTCAACTCACTCAATACTACACATTTCAAAGCCAACATTCACCTTAATGGCTAAAGTATCCTATTTTTTCCCCATCTAAATACATGCACGACCCTGATATTCATCTTCCTGTCTCAGTCTACAAGTGCACATGCTACGTAGAATACAAAAATAGTCATTTTCCAATAACTTAGTCTGCCCAGTCATAATTAGCACACTGTCAATTCTCACAGAGCTGCTTACTACCCATGTCTAGCCACTCTCATTTCTGCATACAGATAGAACTTGAAAAAATTAGCTCTAGTAACTAACTAACTAACTATGGCTCCTGTGTTATCTTCATCCATTTGCAAACTAAACAATAGGTATTCCAAATGCTTCCAACTTTTTGAGAAATGTATACCGCACACATAATGAGTTCCCCATCCTCATTATGCACCAATGTTTGGAGTAGCCAGTTTGACATGAGCCCAGCGTACAGACATCAGACACATTGCTCATTACTAGTCTCCCAAATTATCAAATCTACTTATAGTTCGTTCCAAACGATCTGGTTACAATCATACAGCAGTTAATGCTAATGATCTTTTCCGATTTCCAAATGAGCACACAGTTTATCTTTTAGCGACTGGGAAATCCATCGTCATAATGATTCTCCGTACACGATTATGATTGAGGACATTATTACCACTCCTATCAAACTAACTAATCAAGCTTTCTCAACAACTATAGTATGTTTACTATCTATTCACAATAGCTATTTCGGGGAAATGGGACTGACGATACTGACTAACTGCAACCTATAATGTGGAACCCGTTGTTTATCTCAAAACTAATAAGCAAACTAATTCATCTACTTACTGTGTACAAAAAGGAGGAGCACAGCTCATGTAAACATGACAAGAAGTAAACACTGCATTGGAGGAAAAAAGAGGATTCTACTGGAGGCACATGAAATGCGCAATCACCTGATGACGTCAAACATTCATTTTGTTGCCATACGAGTCTCTCCAGCACGTTTCTCCATTTTCCAGCTAGACATTCTAACTACTACCACAGCTCCACCAGCTATGCATAATTAGTACAATAGTGATGCCGTCATACTGGATTTCGCAGGACTCCACACAAACTCTAGAGAGTTCCTTGCTTACTCACTAACCAACTAACGCTATAGCTGTCGTATACATGCAGTTGTATACCTTTATTATTCCTGGATGAATTTAAGACAAGTGGCTACACGTGGAGAACATCAAAAATTGATGAAAAAAAAGAAAACAGCGGTCATAATAACAAACAAAATTTGGGGATTAGTGTCCACCTTTTTTTACCAAAATGTACTCACCTGTAAACAATATGATTCCATAGAGAAACATAAGCAAATAGAAACAAACAACTAAACTTGTGTGGGGTCATATTAACAGGGAAAGAGTAAACTTTCGCATTTCATAAGAGTGATATTATTACATAGTGGCAGTAGTAAATAGTAGTAGTAATCCATCCATGCGCTACATTTACTCATTCACCTGTACAGCATTTGTCACGAAATGTGAAATGGATTGCGTCACACGACCAACTCGCTTTGTCATCTAATGGCTTACTGGGAAATAGACATGCTTAAATATTTAGTAGGCCTCTCATGAGTAAAACCTACTACTACTTGTTAATTGAAAACGGAACTGGAACTTGTCAATGACATTACTACGTGAATGAATTCCCAGCCCACGATATTGCACACCATGGCACAACTGTAGCGTACTTTACTTACTAGCTACAAGCAAACTACACCCACTCGTTTTGCAAACTACTAATAATAATGCAATTGAAATCCCCTTGGTAGGAAAGGAACACAGAGCGTTTCTGGGAACTATATGCATACGGCTTTATCTTGATCTAGATAAAAGAATTATGATGATGTACTACGTGCTACTAACAAACTACTCATGGACATTATAATACTCACTCGCATTTACTAGCTACAAATTGTAGGAAGCCATTAACAGGAAATTTTAATAATTCTGTGCAACGGTAACAAAAACAAACCTATTACGAGTTAAAAATATGTGTGAATTTTACTGTAGCAATAATAGTCCTACCCTATGGTACACATTGTTGAGAATGTATTATTACGGGATACAAGAGAGCGTATAAAAAGTTGCACACTTTGTGTAGCATGTCTGTCTGCTACATATTTGCACAATCCAAAATAAGAGAGCAAGGAACGCCGTTTTTGCACAGTACGTCTACTTGTATTAGCTGCAGGCCATTTTCCCTTGAGACGAGCATTCTAACAGTACATAAAATACGGAAGGAGACCAAACTGGTATGCACACTATGATAATGGCAAAGCCACGAAGGAATGCAGCTGCAGGTATTCAATGAAATGAAACTTCTTTTTGCAAAAAGAAAGTCAGCCTCAACATGACAGCTAAACTACCGTAACCCAACTAACTAACTAACTATTCCTTCGTAGTACTATAGTCTATACAATACAGTCCAAGTGACAGTAGGTTAGTCTTTTGCGTTCTATTTTGACCTCAATAAGAGGTACTCATGGGTATCTAGGAACAGGTACGTTTCCCAAACCATTGCAGACATAGCTGCTAAAAGTGTTGAACATACTAATGAAAAAAGGCAGTGTACTAACTAACTACAACTTATGCACATCCCATGCCAATTCCATTCACTAATCACAACTAACTGCAAGCTACACAATGTGAAAAAAAACACACACATAACATTCATCACTTAACGCTGAGCAAACTCATTGCTTTTCAACTCTCTTTACTACGTTGTACTTGCAATGCAACCTACTTAATAATACTTCAAGTCTAGCTTTCTTAAATGCTTGCATTCTCTCTGACAATTGTGAGTGAATGCAACATAGGATCACCATTGGACACTAGTCCCTACAGTTTCTCCCATATTGAATTCAAAATAAACCTCAGCAAGAGGGTATTACGACGAAGCCGGGTTAGGAATTATTTATGTTAATATTACAAAAAACCAGTAATAATAATTAGGGGTTTTTATCGTTTTTCGGTAGTCTCATCAGCTA
>Ga0210040_10002199_pt1 | contig 27853 bp, 11 predicted proteins | sample CryGeyCG12114_NA_FD_185462 | JGI IMG/M metagenome (GOLD analysis project Ga0210040, IMG submission 185462) | Groundwater microbial communities from aquifer - Crystal Geyser CG19_WC_8/21/14_NA (SPAdes) (version 2) | ecosystem: Environmental > Aquatic > Deep subsurface > Groundwater | place: USA... | reverse complement strand
AAAATAATTGATCATATGTTATTAGGCTATGGTTGGTGCCCTAAATGGTCAAGAAATGATTAATTTTCCCTTTATTCCAAAATGCGATGTGCTAATAAACGTTTTTAATATAGGCAGTAGGCGAGCTAGATTTTGATGGCTAAAAGAAATTCGAGAATCTTTATAATGCACATGTCTTTTGAATCTGTGCGTCTTCACTATTTGGGGGAATATTTTGTCCTTGTGAACCAGGCAAACGCACTGCATGTGCAGCATAAGCACAATGACAAGCCTCATAAATTACTAACTACCAAAATATTCATTTCATCCGTGAAACGACCAAAAACATACAAATCTTTCCAAAGACCATCACTGTCCAAGTAGTAGGATTTGTGACATCCTCATTTTCAACAATTACAAATGCAATGGACTTACACACGGTGAATAAATGCACATCAAACCGTGAAAAATCCTGCCAACTAACTAACTAACTACTGCTATTTTATTTCCCTCTCTATTCATAAACTACTCTACATGCAATGTTTAAAATGCGTCCATTTTGTTCGTTACACACTTTTGACCAACTAAACCCAAGTTGATTGCACACTAATTTGCAAAGAAAAAGGGATCATGACTCGTCCGCGTACTAAATCCCCAAATATCAGATTAGATGGGGGCAAACAAAGGATAAGATTGTGTAAGATGGACGGACGTAGAACATGCGGATCTGATTAGTTTAAAAACCAAACCACAGAAGCATTATCATTGTCCTCGTGCGCTAACCAACCACGTTCAAGTCTAACTAAAAGTAAGCGCATTAGTTTGACCATTTTGCTCAGAGATTAGAGCATATAGTACAGTATGTCCAAAACCATCTGACTACGTGGTACACACACACTGACGGTTGCCCAAAAATGCGACCAAACCACAGGAAAAACAGATTAGATCAATTGAGCAGATTTTTTTTTCAATTTGTCTTGTATAGCTCACTAACTCACATTGTCTGGTTTGTGAAGAATCAGAACACTGGATAGTTAGTGGAAAATCCCGTTGCCTCATCGTAAGACACAATAGTGCGTGATATTATTATATGGCTACGGCCTGCTTATATGATCTCTGATTATGTAATCATACAAGTAAGTAAGTAAGTAATAACAGTTTACATTGTAGCTTACTATTGCTACTAACTAACTAACGAATCCACTTTACCCAGTCAGTCAGTCCGTAGTGCCTTGTTTAACATGATTTGATGGAAATGAACGAGTAAATGAATGCGCTCAAGCTTTTGGTCCACCAACTAAATCACATGTTCTATTATCCCTATAAGGTCTCATTTAAAATGCAAAACAGTGTACACACTCCCCAACCAGTGAATAAGCCGAGCATTTATAATGTGATGATGATTATAAGAAAGTTGGAGGAAGACGAGTTTTTTTTTCGTATAACTGAACCGACTTTCTCTGCAGTCAGTTGGTTTAGTATAGTGGGCGCGCTGAATGAGCAAAAACCTGAATTACCGTAAATGTGATACCAATAATGCGATCATAGTTACAGTATGATAAGTATATGAAATAAGATGATTTAGTTAGTTAGTTAGTTAGCATACAAAGTTCCTTTCTTCCCAAGTTTCCCAGAACTACATAACTTTTAGTATAGTCGTCTAATGATCCTGTGGGTGCAACTGTGTGCACGCATAACTCATATGCATGTGTGCGTGGTGTAAACATTTCATTTTGTAAGATCACGGTGCAACAATGGGAGCCATTTACGCTCTATGATGTAATGTTAGTTGGTTAGTTACGGACTGTACCGTCGTCAATTAATCTGGTGATCCCACTTTTTCGTCCCTGCCTACATGCATACAGTGAAGAAGAATGATATTTAAGATTTAACATGTTTAGGAGGATTCTTTTGTCTGGCATTATGCACTGCACATGTATTATGATTTAACCACAAGGGATTACTTATTTGGCTCTACATTATGCGCACATTTGGTTGATGCAACCAACTTTTATAAAAACGTGGTAGATTAGATTTCCTATACTACACAGCTTGTTTACCACAAACAATGTTTCAAATATGCATTATGTAGAGTACACAGTCAAGTTATATAATGGTTAGTTGGATAGTTACGTACTGCACTACAAAGTATCACGTAATGCACACAAAATGTGGCGAGACTATTTGAAACTCTGTAGATGATGATATGCAAGTAAACTATATAAGTTTGAGGAACTATGGCAAACGGAACGGAATCTAAGGAGGGAGAGATGAGGGAAAATGGTATGAAAAGTTAAAAAGTTTGAAAGGAGATAAAAGGCAAAGTTACGTTATGTTGGCTACGCTAGTGAGCACCAGTGCTTTTCTGCACACACACACGAAAACCCTGAGTCAACCTAATTTGCAATGTTAAGAGACAGTAGTGCATTTTTAGTTAGTTGTTAGTACGTAAGTAAAGCAAGCTAAAAGCTAAAAAAATACAAACTAACTAATCAAGGTGATTTTTTTGCAAGCTACACTCCACAAATTGTGTATTTAGAAAACTCTCATAGATGCTCGGTCGGAATGAAAATTGGCACAATAATTAGTTGCGGAGCTATTCGAGAGAATCATAAATTCTTTATTATTATTTAAAACTATGTAACCTACTTGTGACGTTATTATGCAGCTGGTTATTATTTATGTTAGTTATAGTTAGTTAAGTTGGTAATCCTGCCAAGGTTTTATTACCACTGTGTAAGATGATTATGTCAGGCAACCTCAATTAATGTGAGAATCCCAGCAGGATTTTTGTCGCCGACAAAAGTGATCACTGTTCCTTTACGCTTTTTTCGTGTTCCCAAGAAACATTGTTTGAACCTAGGGAACTAATTGGTGTTTCTGTGTGGCCCTCTATCCCAACAAAGAGTAATAATTTGCTCCGAGACTTGCCATGTTCATTAAAAAGAGCTGGTCGTATGCATTAAAACAATGTGGAATGAATAAATTATGGAAGACTAATTCATGCTGCATTTATTTTCATTAGGAGTGGCTTCATTTTTCATCCATAGGTCATAAATGACATGGTTTCCTTCTCCAAAATAGAATAGTTAGTTAGCAACTAACTATATGCAACATACTTTAATGTTTGCATTGCGTATTAACAGCCGTAACCCGCACTATTACAACGAGCCTATAAACCTTTAGTGTTTTTCGTTGACATTTTCCATTCACTGCACAAGTATACTGTAGCTAGCCAACTAGCTGACTAACTCACAAACTAACTAACTACGTATTAAAATAGCTACAAATATAAACGATTTTAACTCACCACCACATCTTGAATGCGAACTATAATATTTCCACTGTTTCTGTATTGTATACCAAAAATTAACAACGTGCAAGCCGGGTACAGTTACTTTTTACGTCTACTTGTTAACCATGAATTAAAAATGCAAACAAACACGTGTTTAAGACGTCGTACGCAAAAAGCCTACTCACGCACCGTCAGTCAGTAGTGGCGGTGAGAGAAAAAATATGACATCCATCAATAAACGGATACACACCGTGCTTGAATGGATTGTGAGAGACCTGAAACACTGTATGTGTGTGAAAAAAGTTAGATTGGTAAACATCACCCGGTAATAATAATAGCGTGGCTAAAAGTGAACCATAATCCACCCAGACGTGACATAGAAACCTAGAGGAAGAGGTTGTAATACATTTTTTGACATAATCTTATCCCCACAGGCATTAGTTAAATAAAATGTAGTCAGTCACAGTTCACCACTAACTAACTAACTAAATACCGCCAGCATTACTAACTTACTTACTTATTACTAAACAAATTGCTTTGGTCATCACTTACACCTTATGTAGAACACAATGTTGATTTTACAAGAATGCTTCACCGGCTCAAACAATATGCGTTGATTATTTATAAATGCTGGGCTCTAAAAATACTGCCTAACATATGGGCCAATATTATTTAACCCGCTGTGCAAAATGCATTGCATATATGAGGGATGCACAACAGGCGCATCAAATGCAATCTAACAGATTTATGACAGCTTTTATAAACGCACATAAATCTTTGGTTAGCCATGTCTGCTCGGACTTGGTGATTAAGTTATGGCTGGCCGTATTCCATTAGTTAGTGGGAATTTTTTCATCAGCTAATATTAGCATAGTTAGTTAGTTAGTTACTAGTAGCTTGTCACTTGTCACTAACTAAGGAGTGTTTTACATAATTAGCTGTGTACAGAGTTTCGTTGCCCACCTCATCATTGGCAACTGATTAGGAATTCAATGCATGAATTTCCACGGGTCTGCCCACCTATCCACACCTTTCATTCAATTGAGATAGTAATGGCTAATTAAGGGTGGATGAATGCACAGTCTGTACGCCACGACGTTTTTAGACAACCTATTCTCTTTGGCTACGCTTTAACCTAGAACTTTTAATCAGATTTGCGTGTCTCCATTTGGAGCTAGAAACAATGGATATTTCAATAAGGCGTAGAATGAGAATCTAGTTTTAAATGCAAAGCTACATAAGATACGGCAAGGATAGATTTGCTACAGTTGTTCTGCTACTATATAGAATGCGTGTAAAAAGGTGTTCACTATTCTTTGGTTAAAGTTGGGTTAAAAAGAAATGAATGAATGAATGAATGTCAGTCAGTTTATGATAAAAATCAGAGCAAGTATGCACAGAATTCAAGGATTAAATATTGCTCCATTCACACGGTACGAAATTAAATAGTGTCTCACGATTCCTACAAATTTCACTAGTTCAAGAGACAGCGTTTAACTCAAAGTTTAGTGACTAATAGTTAATAGTTAGTTAGACGGTCGTATAGCATGACCCAGATTGAGAATGCAAATTTTACCGGCTAAAATTACAGAAAAAAGTACAACACAAGAGAGGAAAACGAATGCTCTGTTTCATTCCATGGTCATTGTTACTCACGCACCTGTAATCAATAACGAATGGGACTGTCTGTAAAAAAAAGCTTTTTACTCACACTTTTGTATAGCACAAATTGGTGTAGTTTGTTATCTAGCAGTAAGTATGCAGATTGACAGTGAGTGAGTTACTAACTATAGAAGCTGTCAAATGAATTCAAGCTTGTGATATAAGCTAAAGGCGTATAATGGCAATAAATGGGTGCTTTTCCTTGATTATGGGAGCTGAGTGAATATACTGTGAGTAAATGGGTCACACATATGCATAAGCGATGAGCTGCTAAAAACAAGTGCAAGTCTTGAAATCCCGTTAACCGATTTGCACCGGTACAAAAAGTGCCCGAGAAAAATCAAACCTCATTCACATCACACCTTTAGTTAGATTCCTAACAAATGGATACGAAAACCAATACATAGTTAGTGAGATATGAAACTAGAATTTCGTTGCTGCATACAAACGTGTTTGACACAATAAATTATGAGTAAGGAGGTAAATACACCCATCAAAATGTTTAGTGCTTTGTTATTAGCACGATAAACCAATGTAGGGCTATTTACATTATTTACTAGACTTTGATTTTCGTCGAGTTAACTGACCCACCCTCATGATCCTCACGAGTTGATCTGACTTTTCTGGGCTGGGTTTTATATTTTATTAAACCACGCATAAATCAACATTTTAGTTCCCACAACCCACCCTCATACATTATGTGGAAACTTGGTGAAGTCAAGGTCTTTCATTTCAGTCTGTATGCATTTTTAACTGTACTTATAGCATATTATGCATTTCCTATTGCATTGCATGTCAACCGGATTCGTTACCGAATTTTCATTATCATCATATTACAATCTCCAGCCGTGTTAGGTCATGAAGTGACTAATCTCTGTCAGATATCCAATAAGGTCCCACAAAGTTTAAAAAATTTCGTATGGGAGGAACATAAAAGTCAGCAAGCAAATAAACTATGAATGAAATTAAATTGGTGAGAAGAATCATGTAGGTTTTTGTGCACAAGACGTGCTTAAACCCTAACCTAGACAAAGGAGATATCATGCCTACCACAATTTTCTGCAAAAAATGTCAATAAATTATTATTCACACTATCGGTGAGAACTCACGATCTTCCCCACAGGCTAGAAGAAACTAACATGTGGTTTCTAGTTTTGTGACAGAATGCTCCCTGGGATTTGCCACCACATGAGCAATGATAATATAAACTAACTAAGGAATTTCAATAAAATGTGCATACTTACTACAAAGTGAATCAACTTTAATGTGTCGAAATATTTGTTCAGCAACTTATCCCGTTCGGTTTGGTAACGAACTAACTACCTGCCTATCTCGTACAACAAATGGATATAAAAAGTTCATCTTTTGCCCAATATTACGCAACGCTTTATGAGCATCATCATAGTCCTAAGAAAATTAATATTATGCACACCGTGATGTCATCATATGGGATACACTACCTGCATTTTATGTATCATCTTATTGTTTCTTACTACATATCTTGTGTAGTTTTATAGCATAACCTAAATAATGGAATTTTTACTGCTGCCACTTGGATCATCTCTATTATGAATATGTAATGAGTAACTAACTATAGATGAGTCGTCCATATAGTAGTTAGTGTCATCATAACAACTTTTTTAAATCCTTTGGACATTTAATCCTTATGACTTTGGATTAAATATGGCACACGCACATTGCTAGGATCCGAATCCATGATGCCCATCATTCTCCGGATTGAACCTTCGCTAATTTGTTAGTTAACAAGCAAATAAGAACAAGGGAACTAACTCAGGTAAAATCTGTACACGGACCGACCAATGGACCAACCGAGCGACCTACATGCCTTGAGAGCAGTGGATGACAAAAGTAAACAAAAAATATATGTCACGTCAGCTCTTGCTGGGCGATTGTGTGAATTGTTTGATCCACACCACGTGTATAACCCTTCTGTCACCTGTGTACTACACTGGTGACTACAAGCAAATACAAGTGACATGTTCATCTTTCCCTACTATAGACCAAGTGACTTTGTTAGTCAACATTATGCATGTATGTGCCAGGAATGAAGATATGGCACATTTTTTGCTAACTTACACCACTTATGTCATTTATCATATATGTGTGAGTGCGGGACAATATTTGTATCCCAAGTTTGAGTGAAATGATTATGATGGACGGATTGAGTTGATTACTATACTGTGAGAGAGTTTTAACACAGAAAAAGGACAGTATGTGAATGAAAAAGTGACATATAATTGTCCCAGTAGGAATTCAATGGGACAAAGAGTATAGTTTTTATGAACCAACTAATACCAAGGACAGATTTACATAAGAAACGATAAAATGTCGGTCACTTTTTTAGTGGTAAGAGTAAATAAACAAAGCCCATTAAGATCCTCTTGGGGTTGACAGGAAAAAGTTTGCGTAAAACTTAGCCTAGCGGTTTTGTATTTGTTTAATTCTTAATTCTACCTACTGGTAGGATTTTTCGTTTATTACTATAAAACAACTGTACACTCTTTTATCTTCGGTTGATGCAATGCACTATTGTTTAGTGACAATAGGAAAACTAATAAACTTGTATACGAAAAAAATTCTTGGAAATTTGGTATCTAATTTTAAGGCAATTTTCACAGGAAATAGATTCAAAACTGCTGAGTTCCTGCTACCCATCTAATGTGCATTTGTCAGTAACCGTTCAGGCGACACAAACATACATAGTGTAGCTGCTGTTGAATTGGCCGCCATGATGCTCACTCATCACAAAAGGCAATGTTATTCAATTTTGTACCAAAAGAAACACTGTAGGATCCTGTAAACGGCAGGGGGATGCTGTGAACACAGCTTTTGTTCGGGTCTAACCTCGCTACACTTCCTTATTTTTGGGAACCGACTTTTCAAGTGCAGCTAGATTCAACAATAATGTAAGATAATGCGTCTGGTTTGAAAAAAGGTTTACACCAACTAAAACATAAGGCATGTGTGAGTTCAGTTCAAACTAGATATAAAATAATCTTTTGAGGGAAATACAATAATTATACGATGATTTCAATACTATGACTTGCAAGTTTTTTAAATTCAAGTGAAGATATGCACTGTCATAGACTAACAAATCATGACGTAAAAGCTGGTAAGCTTTTGAATCATAGTTAAGGCACTGCCATTTTGTCACTCTATCCATGTTTACACTCACTGGCTACACGAAACAACATGGGAGAGTCCGAGTTGAAGATGCAGAATACGAACACAAACGAACGTTTTTTCTTCACAAAATCTGTACGCTTTTTTTTGGATAGGAATTCCGTTAATTACAAAGACGCTATGCTGCCAAAGAAAACAAAAGACCTGCCAGTTTCAATTTCACAACTAACTAAATTTACCAACCCTTTAAAAATGCGCAAATATGGATACAACGAAAAGTATGTAGACAGAGGTTACGAATTTAAAACCGTTTGGTTCAGCCAAGCCCATTTTGAATGCAACAGGCAACAGGTGTGGTGCACCAAAAGTTGTACAGTTTAGGTCAAAGTCAAAATCCAAACATAGGATTTAAGGAGGGATGCAAGAGTAAATATCATCCCCGTATTAAATATTAGGACAGCTCACTCACTCAGACAGAATTTTTTCCCTACATGTCAATTAACATCGGAAAATGTTTTGTTTATTACTATACCACCGCCACCAATAATAATGTTTGAGTGAAAACCAAGAAATTACATTATATTCATCTCAAAACTCACATTCCCATAAAATACGCTAAAAATTGTTGTAGTACGGCTGTCCAATGCATCCAATTACTAAGTTTACAAAACAGAAAACACAATGCAAGTGTAACTGTACAAAATGTGTAAACGGCCGCATAAACTGGATTCATTCTGAAGAGCTTTTAAGTTATGCTATGGCCGAGCATTGCGAGTAATGCAACAAGTGAACTATTATTAGCCTTTGAGGACATTTGAGAGTTGTGGACCACCTGGTACACAAAGGCAGCTAACAAGCCACTTACTTTCGCTCATCTTTTTCCTTTTGTTCTCAACTAGCTACGCAATGGCTATACACACTACTATTTTGCATGCAACAATCAAGTAGAAAAAAATTGGTTCAACTCTATTCATACTACTACTATGTCGATGATGAGCATCTATCTTAGAGTGGACAGGCACGTAAAAGTCCTTTTCATTATCAAGATGATACAGACACCTTGAGTTAGTTTTGAAAGATTGAAGTGATGATGAACTAGAACAGAATGTGAGATGACAGACAAGACATCCTACTGCGATCGATTTCCTTTACTATATACTACAACGTCCAAGCACGTTTATCAGCGTCAAGTCATGCATCTAATCTCATTCTGATATCGCAAAATGTATAACATAGTTATAGTTAGTTAGACACTTTTTCGCCAATCAGCCAAATTCCCCTTTCACTTTTTAACTAACCAGCTAAAACTGCATTGATTACACTAGTTTGATCCCATGCTGCAGCATCCCATGAGTTCCTTTTGAAGCCCCATTTGAAACATTATCATTGCATTACAAAGTGCAATAACAAGAGCGAACATTTATTATCCACAAGGAGTTTTCGTAATCATAAATAACTATAATTTTTGGTGTACAAACCTATCGGATTCATATAATGATAACAAAACCAAGTACCTATTTAGTAGGTAAGTATAGCTTATTTGCACCAGAGAGAAAAAAAGAAGGCCTTCCATGTTGCATGATAATATGCGTGAGAAACTTGAAGGAATTAGAAAGTTGTATCAACTTGAATGCCGGCCTGGGAACAATGAATAATGCAAGCCTTTGGTGTAGGTAAAGTAATAAAATGATAAATAATGTTTTTTCTTCTAAAAAGGTGAGCAGAGGGCAACGATTTCGTGAGCAATATTGAACAGAACAAAAACCGTTGAAAAGTTGGACTGCAACAAGTCTTTGTATATGGATAGAGTGTGGAACTTGAACAAACGCACATTGTATATGCCGACCAGTACAATTTAGGGAATCCAATGGACTAATGAAATTAAGTCAAAGCACGTGCTGCCGTTCGCTAGTAGATATGTATCCTTCCCGTCTCACAACATTCCAATAAAAAGTTTGCACACTGTATTTACTTGCTGCCAGCTAGGTAACTAACGTGGTGCATTTATCTGCTTGTATGCAAATACATATAAGGAGAGCTGTGAAATTCACAGTTTCTGTGCAAACGCAGTGAGTATAATTTGCGATAGGGAAGCCATACCATTAGTGGGATTTTTAGAAAAAAAAATCCACTACAAAATTATGGCATTGTGAACACGATGAAGATGATAGGAATCCCAATCAATATTTATGATGGGGAGATAAATAATTCAGAAATTTTTAAATTATGGATTTCCAAATGACTCCAAACAAGGAGAGACACTTGTTTGGCGCAATGATCCCGACTTATTGGGAAACTAATGCTTCTGTTAGTTAGTTAGCTCAGTTAGCTGCCAAAAATCCGTAAGTGGATTAACTTTTGACCTGATGAATATGCACAGCATGAACACTTTTTCCACCTTAAAGGGGAAATTGGATAAATGATTAAAGGTTTGCAAACATTTGGAATGACAGATGTGGGCTACAGTTAAGCTATAACTACGTAAACGTTGGCCGTTGGAAAATTAAATGTATTTCGTGTAACCACTAGCCAACTCACTTACGTATACAGCAAATCATTGTATATCCCCTATGGCTAGTGTTTGGTAAGTTTGCAGATTTATTGCACTACAAATTATAAATCCTGGCTAGGCATGTGGAACCGGCTTATAAGATTTGCTATTCAATTCAATGGAAGCAAACAGAGGGAGAAATGCGAACAAGTCTGCAAGACAAAAGATTTGGGTAATTGAGAGGTTCAGGTGTTGGTGCTCAATTAATGAACGCAATTATCATTGTGTATATGCTAGGGTTTGAATGTGCCAAAAGTAAAATATAAATTTCGAGGATTCCGCCACAGTAGAGAGCATTTCGATCCCGTTAGTCAGTTTTACCCATCTCATTAGGATGGCATTCATAGTTAGTTAATCTGTATGCTTATGAAAATCTGTACTAAGTAAATGAGGAGGAGAAGAATGCTTCTTAAAAATTTAGTAGTACTGTTCTTTTACCCTCTTAAGTCGGCTCTGCTTCCTAATCGGGAGTTTGGAAGAGCCATAAATTTAAAGCAAAATGCACAACACCAAACCCCCTTGTAATTAAACTTCCGATGAGTTTTCTACATAAGGAAGTAAATCAGTCCCTGTAATAATAAGCACAATAATTTTTTCAACTAATGGCGAGTCGTGGAAACTTATGAAATTAGAATTTCACTATCTATAGACTGAATAAATGAGACAAACTAACTAAACAACAGGGGTATCTAAATCATAGGATAATTTTGCATGTGTAATGGTGATGATGGCAACTCACTGACGAAGGCAAAAAAATTATAAAAACAAGAGCCGGAAGGAAGAAAATGACGATTTCTATTCACGCCAATTTTTACAGCAAAAAATAAATGTGCATACGCAAATGACATGTGTCTTATAAAATGCGTAGGAGTTTCTCACTACATGGGAATATATTAATGTATTATTAATTGTCACGAGGAAGGTAAGAACTAACTACACATGGCAAGCCTAACGTATATTAACGACAACAGAACTATTAATGTAAAATTTTCTCAACTTTCACGACGACGTGGGAGCAAATAGTGAAAAAAAATTCAACTGATAATTACAGATATGACTCCCGTGCATGCGAGAATGTAACGTGAAAGGCAATGAGAATCGTAAGTTGGTTAGTTAGACAGCTATAGCAATCATAATATCATCAGATTCGTACGCAGCAAAGTCATTCAAATGGAGTTTGTGGAGACATACGATTCTAATAATGACTGTGGTGAACAATGCCACAAAAATAGTGGAGACAGCAAGCTGTATAATTAAAACATTATGATTACACAATTCGTGTACTCTACTCATTCAAAATGAAGTTAGTTAGTTAGTATATCAGAGTACGCTCACTCACTCCCTAACTAAATTCATACGGATTCTTTTTTAGGATGATTCAAACGGAACTCTCCGTTAGGTACGAATTCAAACGATCCTTTATATAGGAGCAACTTTAAATGCACACACCAAACTCAAGGTGGCTATAGTTAGTTAGTTGGTTAGTTAACGCACTAAATATACTGCTAATAGTATAAGTATAACTGAAAGAAAAGATGATTCTACTGCTAACTATTCGTACCACCTTTTGTTACGCATCCGTGCAAAAAGTGCACTTAAGCCAAGAATGATAACGTTATTATACACAGAGTGGAAAAAATTATTTCCAAACCGAACAATATACATTATTATTAATAGTTTGTTAGTTCGTATAAAGAAGTTATGATATGTACCATAAAAAATAATTGACAAATTTTGATTGATTTGGATGCATGAAATGAAAATGTACATAAATATATGATTTTAAGACTGTTGATTCATATGTATCGGACAGTGTAGTGGTGAGTATTATAGCGTACATTGCTATTTGTTTCAGCCTCTACATGTGTAGTTAGTAATGCAGCTAGACAGCTGACTGAAAATAATGAAGTCAACCTTTGACCTAGAACAACTCATTTGACGAGCTCTCCTGTCTTGCTCAACATATCAGCTTGAAAAATCAAATCACTTTCATTCATTCATTCATACCATATGCAATAATAACAACAAGTGAGCAGCAGCAGGCCAGTTGATATAATTTTCTGCAGCACAGTAACTATAACTAACAATTGAATCTTTAAAATTGTAGTTACACCTACGGTGATGATGGCATTGGACTTGTGCAAGGCAATATTATTACACGGCAAGCCCCCATTCATGCATGTGTTTGTGTAATTTTTTATCACTTAAATGGTGATATTGGTTGAAAAGAATTGCTTCTGTATAAATATTCATGAACACGAGCGGCTAACGTAATATTATTAAAAATAGTTGGTTAGTTAGTTGATAAAAATGAATAAAAAATATTTCATGACAGGGTGAAAAATATCAACAGTACTACCAGAGCAGAACGTTTACAGATTGTGAAAAAAAATCTTGATTCAATCTCAGGTTGAACAACTTTGAAAAGGAAGGATAACAAAGAAAATTGAAATCATTGTTCCCGGCACATATACAATGCTTATATCGAGTGTATAATGTACTTCCTTTCCTAATGCCCTTTTATTAGACACAATGTTGAATTTGTGAAAATCCTACAAAAAACTCCCACGCAATATTAGTTAGTGCAAACCATATCCTTGGGCTATAGGCTACTGCAATTCTGCAGCTGCAACAAAACATAAGAAGCAGCATATTTTCTTCTGGTTATCCATTGCATTTGTAAAGTAATGCCCATTGCCAACCAACCAAGATTAATACGTAATACGTCTGTCTGAATAATCAGGCCTTGGTCCCTATCTTCAGTAGCTTCGAACTCACTAACATTCCAGCAGCAGATTAGCAAAAAATTCACAACAAACATCAGTCAAAACTCTGTTAGTCATTTGATTATGTCCGCATAATGTCTTCAGAATATTCCCTTTGATAATCCAATCAGCACAGTAGAACTCCATTGAATTATTTAATTATCAACAACATTCCATTGCCAACAAATCTGTGAGAAACGTGTAACTTTTCTCTCTCTGCAACTCTCATGACATCCCTTCAGGCAAAAAACTTCATTCATCCAATAATTATGATTTGAATGGCACCACTACTGACTGACTAACTATAGTTAGTAGCCGTGATGATCATCATAAACAGTTATGTACATGTAAACCATGTTTATCACTCATCGTTAGCTCACACTCTTACATACATATACCTGTGCACCAGTGTATCCAATTTTCGGGGGTAACTTATGGCTTACAGCTTAGTTAGTCGGTTTGTAATAGTTAGTAACCAAATAGCTAACTAACTAACTTGCTATATAAAACTTATTTTATGCTCTTCTCTCATTCACACGTCCAGAGGTAGAAGAGCAGGTGGCAAATTAATTGTCATTGATCATACGTCCGTAGGTACTATACCATACGACACATAAGGGAAATATGTCTGTTATTATCATTATCAAACAAATGGAAACGAATATTACTTAACGCACGCATTACATTCTAAAACATGAATGCACGCTCACCAAGGAGTTACAATCTTACAGCAAATGACTCCGTCTACAACGCATGGGATGATGCAATCTGTCAACTAACACTAGCTAACTAACTATTGAATTAGTGCGAACTAATTTTTTAAGCTCGTGCAAAAATGTGCAAGAAAAAGCACTTTGCCAAGATCAAGTGTGCAATTTACATTCCAAATGGGAGTGAAACGATATGGTAAAAAATCAAGAGCAATTTTTCTAACTTACTTACAATCTATATACCTTGCATGTGCATATTGTCACGATACATAAAAAATGTGCATGTTGTTATTACGCCATGTAAACTCATTCAAGCATTTCATGATCAAACAGAACAAAGCACCGCTGATGCAAGTCTACGTTTTTATATAGTTATAAGGGACAGAGCAATGTATTTACATATGAAGCAGTCATATAATGATGATATGTCAGTCACCAACACATCTTATTGCTCGGGAACAAAAGAAATGATAATAATGAGAGACAAGAGTTTTTGTCCCATATGTCTTCTTTCGGAAGAGGACGACTGTCACATACCTTTTTTATCCCCATTTTCCTGTTCATACTTAAAAGCCGGGCTTAGTACATTCATATAGTTGAGGTTATGGCAATGAAATGAACAGAGATTCCGACGCGTCCCGATTGCATCACATCACACAGTACAAAGAATACGATGACAAGTGGGAATAATAGTGAGTGAAAAGTAGCTCAAACTAGCTCACATCGCATTAACTAACTAAACTATTATGGTGGTATAGTATACAACATGAGGAACAAACCAAGAGGACATGCACCTTTATACATACAAAGCATTGAGTAAATATTAGGGATGTAAAACATGGAAGTTTTTTGTCCTGTCTCTCGTGATTTACTAAACGCATCATTCATCATAAAAATCAATGGTTGACCGCAATCATGCATTCAATTATTTATGAGTGCACATGCCGTGGCATTATTGCACTATTGCAGCAACCATAGCTGTATTTCCCTCAGTCAGTCAGTGTAACTCATCATCATTTGATGATCATGTAATCAGGGATTTCAAATCTTTGTTTTGATGAGTCGAGGCGACCGCAAGTATGTAGCATCGTTCGTTTGTGCACTAGATTGTAACGACAGCAGATTGATGCAATCATCTTCATTACGTGCAAAATAAGGCACACTTTTTGTGTGTACAAAATTTTGGATTTGGGAATGCATTGCCGGTTTTGAGAGTTACCTAATTCCATAAAGTTTTTGTGTGCAAAGAGTTTCTTCTATATATCAACTCAACGGAACTAGGTTGAGTCGAGGATATAATATACGAAAATTTTAAATTTGAGTCTCACTTGGACGTCCTTTACATAATTATTGGAAATTAAATAAAAGATATTCAAAGATGTAGATAAAGAATCTTTCAGACTAAAAGAACGAAATTGATAACGAATTTAGTAATACAGTGAGCAATGAAAAATCGCTAAAAATAACAGCACAATTACACAAAGAATGATAAATATGAAACCATCTATATTTGGAGTGTAATATTGAAAAATGTTGTTGCCAATCAATCACTGTAGCTCGTAAATCATCACCAGACTAATAATATACGTTCAGTGCATTGTGAGTGATACGCTGCATCCCTTAATTGAATTTTTTCCGTCACTTAATCAAGAAGCCTTGATTGAATCTCAAGTTAATTGGTTAGATTTAGATTCCATTTTTTAAACTCCACATTCCTCAAGGAGCATAAAACACCACATATGATAAAAACTTCCATGCGTAAATCAAGTTCCGGGTGGACGCCCATATCATGGAATGTAGTAAATAAGAAAAAGAGCAAAAGTGTGGAAAAAATACAACAACAAAACGTGAATAATGAACAAAACTCAAAAGTATAGTGTATTTGCTATCCAAAATTACCTTGCCCTTGCTTTATCTATGTGTAAATAAGTCGAGTTAAGAAAAAACCAAGTCAAGTAAGTAAAACTTTTCATTCGAACGACCCAGTATTCTTTTTGCACCTGAAACAATAGCTAACAGTACTTTTTTGCACATGTCAACCATGTTGAATATAAACAAAACGCTGGATTTCAAACAATTGAATAATTCACACTAGCTTCCACTATCTATCAGAGCAGCATGAATGGGGCTACATACAGACATCACACTATAGCACTTGTTTGACATTCATCTGTTACTCATAGTATGTTAGTTAGTTAGTTAGCATGTAAAAATGTATTTGACTTTGACAACCAACAAACTAACATGTCCATTACATTATAATCTTAACTAACCCGGTATTGACATCTGAATCTCAGAGCCAACATCTCCCCCCATATTTGGAATCATGCAATTTAACAGAAAACTGGCATGTATCACTTTGTGATTACGTTCTCGACTAACGTAATCAGGACAATGCCAAAAAAATCTCAACTCACCATCTCTTTTCATTTGGAATCATTGTCTTTGGATTTCTAAACCTCTCTTTGTGTTGCTCGTGAAGACAACTGAACCAGAAATAATGTAAATCCCTACCAACCAACTAATTTCTAACTAACTAAATAACTAACTAACTATAGGCAAGGGAAAACATGACTATGAAAGATGCTGCCATGCTGACCAAGTTTCGGTTAAGGTGGTAAGTTATTCATATAGGATACATTGTTATTATGAATGTCGTATGCTTTGAATTGACGAATAAACACTAGACTTGTATTAATTAAGTTTAGGTCCGCTTCATCATGACCACCCCAGCATGCCAAGTCTCTATTGAGCTTTCAAACCAAGTAAGTAAATCTAAAAGGCGATAGAATAAAAACACATTTCACAAACAATCAGACTCAATGTTGTGCCTGCAACACCTCACGACTCGAATTGGAACGAATCTCACACTACTACTGCTATAACCAATGGAGTCTTGATGAAATAATACCACCGAACTAACTAACTAATGCTCATGTTGCATTAAGAATGAAGATGAGAGCATTAATAAAAATTTTACAAAACTCTCACGCATTATTTTCATGAAATAACTCCCAATGTTTTTGTTTTTCCCATCAAGGTTGTTCCACACGTACATCATTTTTGTATAAGGGTTTAATAAGGTGGTCCGAAAAAATATGTGTCACCACACCAGCACCATGTATAATCTATAATGCTAGCTGTTGTGATTAGAATGTTACAGAGGGAAGTAGAATTAGCTACTTGGAAACATTGTAGATATGATTATGGTCTGTTCAGAAATTGGTGGGTATCAAAATTTATGATGAAAGGCGTCCAAAGGATTGAGGGAATAATGACAAACACAGAACCCATCAAGCAACATTTTTTCTTGACTCATAATAATCATAATAGAGATTGCTCTCAGTCAGTCAGTGACGTTTGAGTGATGCTGGTGAAATCATATGGACATGGATTGGGAACGACATTGAAACTCGTACCATGGTGGACCCAAAAGGTCAAGTTCGTGCACTCATGAGTTTTCAGTGGGTTATTAGAAGAGTGAGTGAGTGAAAAACTTCAGTCACTCACTGAACATGTATCCAGCGATTAATGAGCAGGAATTAGCATAGCAGTCTGAAAAGTTGTTTTTTCGCCATTGACTTGACTATTGCTAAAGTTGCTGTATAAAGGTATTTAGGTATGTAAGATTGGTCTTTATAGTCCAATATGTAGGTCAATTGATATCAATAGTTAGTTAGTTAGTTAGTTAGTCAGTCAGTATTTAATTTGGTTCTCGTGATTTTCAAAATGGTGAATATTTCTTTGTGTAATGGAACAATGAGGATCTCTTTCGTTGTTATTAAATAATTTGAAAAGGGAAGATTAAAATATGGTTCGCACGTTATATTGGTATGTTATAGATTCTCCAAACATAACTTCTATGATACACCCTCGGGTGTTTTGTTTTCAAGACGTTCGGAATTTGCAGTATGACTGACTGTGTATCAAATAATAATCACGAGTCGCAGGTTTATCTTTTGAACTTGGTTTATTGCCATTAAATGCTTTGGCAAAAAATATGTTACCGTTAAGACAACTCTCTCAGTAGATCATGTCTGTCATGAGAATTGCAAGATTGTTATCCCTTGGGATTTTATTACTACAATTCATTAAATGACATGTCCTCATACAAATATATAGGGCAGAAATGTGGAATAATTAATCAATCCGTGACGCAAAGGATATAGATGAGGGACTGAATCCTTTTTTCAGTAAACCGCTAAGAAACAGCTAAAGAAAAAATCTTGATCTAGGAATTTAATAGCAAATGATACAGTTTTTAATTCTCTTTATTTTTTGTCGACAGTTTTATATATTTCAAGCGAGTATCGGGGAAAGAAAAATTGTATAGCTGCGCAAAGCAAACAATAAAAGTCTTATAGTCCCGTAACAGGTAGCAGCAATAATTCGACCAAAGCAAATAACAATCCTATAAAGCTCATTACCAAGAGATTAATGAAACTTTTGGTATCCGTTGAGTAAAATCATCAGTAGATTATCACGGGCAATTACATGAGAGGATTGAGTTCTATGAATGCAATGCAGTTGCTTTACAGTTTTCTACTGTGTTGGATTGGATGACAATCTCATTTACACGATAGAGTTAGTCTTTTGTTTCGACATGTGAAGATGAAATAATAATTACAATGTTTTCTTCATCATTTGACTTACAGGTAGACCAGGTATTAAGTATTAAGGGGAATGATTTTGATTGCGGTTATTTCCACAAATCCTTAATGAACAAGATGAGTACCAAAGTTATGGGAAGATGACTGACTGCTGTGAACATGAAAAAAGCGCAAAAAATTAAAGGCTTATTGCATAAGGACTGTGGAAAATGTGTTAATGGCGAATGTTTACCTCAGACTAACTGTCTAACCATGATTTTCTGCACTACTAACTTGCAAGGTTTATATCATCTTTATCATCATACATATGCCATTCATACCTTCTCGTTCCGTATGGCAAAAACTACTTTTAGTGAGTATCACAAAAAACTACAAGTGAATGCACTGTGAAGATGTCATTTTTATTTTCTGACTTTTCAAACAATTTGAGGAAACTAATTCAACTTACTCCCTTTCAAAAGAATGACCGAGCGACTTGCCTTTTATTTTAGTAATTTTATGCTCGGATTCCACGAATTGGAATAGTTGTATAATGCATAATACAAGTGTTATGAAGTTTGCAAAAAAATTGTATTGTTTTTTGGGCTTTAGTAGTATTGACTTAATTTTTAAACTATACCTAAATTAAATGGGTTAAATCGAAAAAATTCTTTGAAATGTGCCTTTTTTCACACAGTACAGTAATAATCTACCAAAATCATAAAATTTAAATCAAAATCATCATCACAATATAAATTATATTAGAAATGACCAACAACAGATGTGTCTAACTGACTGTAATATGTTGTTAAATACGGTACCTTGTAGCGAAAAATTAGTGCGATGAGTGAGCTCTTGTGAAATTATTCGATTTTAAAGCTCCTGAAGAAAGTCAGTTTTTCTAGTCAAAGTCAAGTCACACCATGTATAATCCGCAAACAAATTAAGTAAAGCAAACATACTGTCTTTGTTAAAGCTTTCGATTATTCATCAGCCAATTTTTTGCTACACTTATATTGCTCTATCTTCGTGCTCACTAACTAACTTTAACTGTGAGGCAACGTAATTTTGACATTCCATCTAAACAGTCTCATGAATTTGTGCTTATTCATCGGTCAGTGAGTAAATCAATTTAGTACATGGCCTTCCCAATTGCAGCAAAACAGGCATTGCAAACTAAAAAACAGCGATTTCACTTTCAGCTTTAATTATTCTGATTTCCTATTGAGAGCAAAAGCCATTAAACTTCAACATGAATTCATATTGGAAGAAGTCATCATCTTTGCATCATTACAATACATGATGATGGCGAGCTGTTGCAGAATCCCCATTGCCGTAACATGCACACGAACATCTTAAATCTATACAGACAGTCAATTATTCCACTTGAATGGGTGAGCACCTACCAATAAGATGTACATATTACAGTGCACTCGACATATACTCCTAGAAGAGCTCGTCTACTACATATGAATATGAATGAACGCGAATACGAAGACGAGTCCCTGTCGCTTTCATCATCTTACCATCATCATCAAAATAATACACATGGTACTAACTAACTAACTTACATGCAAACTAAATATATAGACCTGATCCCTCTCATTGTAAGTCGCAATAAATTAATAAATCTTTGACTAGGTCTTTCTTGAGCATATTTTGAGAGAAAGTATCTCAAACCCATCACACCTTCATTCCTACATGCAATTTCTAGACAGTATCACACAAATGCTGTAATCTGATGCACAAGTTGGATACACCCTATGCAGGCAGACGATTTTTCACCAGCATTCATATGTAGATTTGAAGCACGTATTCAAAATCTCATGTAAAATGCACATCCTTTGAATTGGATTTGGAAACTAACTCAAATATACTCACACTTGTATATTTGCCTCATGATGTGTCCACAAAGAGATACCTGGCTGGTCAGTTTACTTAGTTAGTTAGTAAGCTAATAATTTCTTTTGCTTGATAAATCTCTGTCAGCCAAATTATTTGCTTTGTTGATCAGTGCTATACCTTTTTCTGAGTGAGCAAATTTATTATACGGTCAAGATCCAAAGGTAGCAAATCAAGTTTTGAAACAGTAGTCGTCGTCAAGCATTAAGGGACAAGGAGCATTGTGAATTAAGCATGAGAATTGATACAACAAGGTGCTGAGCGTAGTTAGCCGTACAAAAGAGGATTTTGTCTTGTTCATCTTTTGTTCAGAATTATGTTCAGCTTGTCTGCATTTGAAAAGAACATGAGTGAACACAATGTTCGAACTCATCAATATTAAATTAGTATTTTTTAATTTACAAATTCAAAACCAGCTGCACAGTAGTTGGTTAGGCCGCTCAATTCAATGGGAAGAGAAATTGAAATATACAAAAGGGAGAAAAAAGGTTAGTTAGGTTGTAGATATTGCGCGCCGTTCAGAATAAAATGTTGTGCAAATTCTCATTCATGATTCTCTTACATGGCGTACAAGTTTCACATGGGGAATCCAAGCTACATGGGGAATCCAAGCTACATGGGGAATCCAATCTACATGGGGAATCCAAGCTATGGTTGGAAGTAATGAACCAAACGTGTTTGGTTTGTCACAAATTTTGCAAATTACTTTGACCATGCCATACGAAATCATGATGCATACACCTTTTTGTCTAGGTGCCAATTATTAAGTAATATTTGAAGAAAAATAGAAATTAGACAATAAAAAATTGAGTGAGTAAAATAATGCGCATAGTTGATGGAGACCTCAGTCACTACTATAGACATATTGTTGTGCAGAGTGGCATATGCAGAAAACGTTAGTTACGAAATGCGGCGTAGTAAAAAGTGAAGCCTTTTTGGATCATGCACGCAGTTTTTTACATGCACTTGTAATTTTATATCATAGCTTCAAAATCAATGAAAAGTGTGTCACATTCAACTTGGTCCGTTACCACATCGAATCATCATAACGATCATCTGATATCAATCGTTGCTCTACAGTGGGATCCCAAGACACAATGTTTGAATAGGGATTCACAAAAAGCTAAAATGCCATCACTTCTACTAACAATTGTCAACGGGCAAGAATGGCCCTCCCTTATGGATTACATACGAGATTCGTGACAAGTGATGAAATTTTGGTGAATGCATGTTCTATTTTGGTTACCAAATAATTTGCATAGACTTGATAGATTGGCAACAAACAACAAGCTGGCTGCAGTCTGAAGGGAGTGTGAAATATTAGCAAATTTACATTTTTATGTTACCAATTTACAGCCGTTTAATAAAATATTCATTGGTCAAACAGTTATTCAATTGAAAACCCAATAGACTTTACAAAAAATTAAAACCTCGATTCGTCATTAGACCACCTATTACAATTAATCAATAGTTTACCCGGTGTACAAACCGGTCCGAATGGAGGAAGCAATCAGAAAACGATTATTATGTCTTGATACATGTACATGGATTGCTGTTTGTTGGTAAATGATACCGGTATGGATTCCCATTGCATTGATAACTAACAAAGTAATTCTTTTGGCCGGTTTAAACAGTACAGAAGAGCAAGCTATAGCTAACTAACTACTGAAAAACACATTATGGTTGGATTCCGACCGAAATGTTGCAAAAAAAGCTGCAGAACGTGAAGCCTTTTATCAGTAATAATGATCTACAGTACAATTAACAATCCTAGAGACAAAATGCCCGTGAAAAATTCTACATAGGTAGTTAGTTAGTAGTAGTTACTTTTCTTACCTTGTACAAAAGAATCGGCCACTGAGCAAGATAAGAACACAAGAGCTACAGTTATAATCACTCCTGTCCACGAAATTGAAAAAAAATGTGTCCTATTCATTTTCCTTTTCCTGCCAATCTCAGCAGTATTTTGAATCACAAGGGGTACAGTTTGGGGATCCTTGGGATCCCCCGTGGAACCAGCGTCAAGCCGTCCCATCACTTTATTAGTTAGTCGAAGCAGATTTTTAAACTTTGGTCTCTGTCCACAACATCAATACAATTTTCCAGTGTCGTCGATCACAAACAGCAAACAATATTGATCACTTCAAGTCAATTAGTTAGTTGTCAACAGCTAGCTACAATTACACTTTTATTGAACACTTTTGTTGTCTTTCTTATTGCTTGCACATAATCAATCAATTTAGTTTTTCACTACAACGTCGACTGCCGGTTCTCCCATAATTGATCCAATTTTATCAACGATTGTTCAATCTTGACGACATCGTGGACATAATATTTTTCAGATAATTGTCACTCGTCTGAAATCAACATACGTAAGAATACAATAGTTAAACTTATTTTTGGCCAACTAACAACTATACGATGCTTATGTCATGTGCACTGAGGATTGGCTTGACGATTGAATCTCATTGTCAGTTGCACTATTGCATTGTATGCATCATTGGTTGCTCGATATGGTTAATGCGCATGTGTTGAAATGCAATCCAATCAATGATTGATGACGGTTGCAAAAAAGACGCCATTGTTAAATTTATTACCTTCGTATGGGTGTTTATAATTTATTGTTATACAATGAATGTAGGATCGTGGAGAAATATTCTATTTGGAAAGTCATTACAGAAAGAATTCCAGATAAATAGGTTAGATTATCAATAGGAGCTGGTAAATGAATTTGTTATCAAAGGATGGATCAAAATTTGTGTTTTGGAGCAAAAGAATTTATGTGATTTGATGTTGAAGATTCTGTACACGAATAATGTTTCACTTGAGTCAATAACTCATCTCTGCAGCTTGTTAGTGGGGCCAATATACGGTATTTTTGTAGATGTTTGAAACTTTATTAAATATTTTGTTTTATGATGCAATTTTTTTTTGGCTAGTCTATCAACAAACTGTTCTTTTTAACCTTGTGTGGTTAGAGTTAGTTAGGGAATTAATTCCGGAAGCTTGATATTTTTACGTAACACCCGTTGCTTTTATTTGGAAGAGCACCAAAATTGTAGTATTATGAGACGGACTGCACTTGGGGAGATGGTCAGCACACAAAATTTTAATCATAATAACAATTGATATGTAAAGCATAGGGAAAAGCAACGGTCAAGTGTATGCTTGTTGAGCACAACATATCAAGTTTGTATGTGCGTTTGTTTAGTTTGCGAGTATGGGGGAAAGTAACCGTGAAGCTCATAAAATGTTTGGATGCGTTTATTTATATGGTATACTTTGTTATGTTGTGGTCTTCATTCGGTGACTCAAGTTAGCGTATTAGGAAGGCAGTGGATTGCAAAAAATTAGACATTTTAAGTCGTAATTATTATTAACACAAATGATGATCAGAGCTTCCTGTTTCATGAAATTATAGTCTACCCAAGTCCAAACAACTGTACAAAGTATAATACAGTTTAAGCAAGGAAAGTGAATCGAAGTAATGTTTGTTGTCCCAAAATCTTGTTTTTTGTCTTAAAGTGAAGGAATCTCCGATTTCTGCATTCATAATAATTAAAAGGAGAAGAACACTTTATGACATGATGATAATGATGCAATTGTTGCCACTTCTTTTTTAATGGGAGGCAATATTTTAATGTCAACTATGCAAAAAAAAGGTGTTTTTCTCGTGATAATTAACAAGTGAGTAAGTGATAATGCAAAAACTATTGTATACTTATTTCAATATCTTTTTTATACAAATTTGGAAGGCAAATTACTCAAGATGACTTAAGAATATCTCTTGGATTGTGCTGCATTATTGTGTGACCCATTGTTAGCCAAAGGTGGACCTTTCTATAGGTGTTGTTAAATTGCAAACGTGGATACACTTGCGCCAAAGCAGTAGGAAGTTTTTTGATCACCACTGACCACTCTCCCTCTCTCTTTTTATGTACTGTTTGTTGACTGAATCATTTATTTGCCCTCCCTGACCTGCTGCTGAGTGCGTCTCTCTGATGACTTTAAAAGTGCATGTCTATATTCCCTTATAAATAGTTTGTATTGGCCCTGTAATGGTATTACTTACTAACATAACACTCTGTTTTAAAAGAGAAGCGTCAGCTGTGCTATGAAAACAAACTGGTTGGTTAGTTACACAATGATCGCAATCGGAAATAGAGTACGTCCAATATTAGAATATAATGACAATACTAATATTTTGAGAGTAAGTATTTGTTCACCATGCCTAACTAACTAAGGATTTTTAAAGGTTCATTTAAATTCCAATAAAACGCAACATGCATCAGCATAACGGACCAACTTGAGTTTATTTCCCGACGGCCCACATGAAAAAAGTGAAACTTGTACGACTTGTTAAAGTTGGTTACAAATGTCTCCCAATTTGCCATCACTTAGATATCCCTATGCAACAGCAATAATGCATGTGTGAGTGAAACGAAAAAAGTAAGAGGGCCAAAACAACAATACAATATTATACAAATGAATGTAGACCGCTCCTTCCTCCTTATTAGTCAAAGATTATGAACATTTTTGTCATTGCATGAATGGGTTACGAAAGACTCTTCTGCTCCTGCTAATAAGAGTAACAATACTGGCAGCCTTCATAATCGTAACAATCTTAATAACGAGATTAACGTCTACAAATGGAACAGTATGTATGATGATGATGCTTTATTTTGATTTCCTCATGCATACGTAAGCATAATAACAACTATGCAATGCACATTTGATCCTTACTATTGCAAATCCCAACTCCAGTATTACATGCATATGCAACAGGTTACATATTATCTGCAATCCTTCTTAATCAATCGAACCAAACATTTTTTGCATCTATACAAGTCTATTCTTTGTGTAACACCAAAATTAAGCCTAATTCTTATTGCCTACAACACAATATACATGCTATGAAAACACGGCGCTCCATTCATATTTACATGTACTTGTAACTCTCAACATATACGTCACTTGATACAGAGAAATTAACTCTTTCCTTTTCCACCGAGGGTGGGAAACTCGGTCACTAAGTCAAACAACAAAACACAGTCTATACCTTTTGACGAACGTAAATAGTAGCAGTAGTATAGAAAGCTCCGGACAATTATAACTCTCCTTCCGTTCCAATATACGGTCACCACAATGCACCACAAAAGGAAGTAACCATAGAAGTTCTCATCCTTTTTATATTATTATTCTATCCAATTCACTTAACTAACTCACTTATTCACTTTACACCTATATACTCACAATAGAAAACTGACTTTGTCAACAATCCAACTATTCCTTGTAAAAAACGACGATCAACTTACTAATGAAATAAAATCAAACTTTGTTGGCAACTGCTTCGTGCACCCTTTTATCAATAACAGAGTCACTGTATTGTTTAGATGCTGTAATAGTGAGTTAGTTTGTACTAACGTAGTACGTAAACAACACACATAATGCAGGGTAAAGGAAGTGTGGTCTCAGGTGTGCGGATTACTACTGAAGACCAAGATGGCTTGGGATCTCGCATGAGTAGGGAAAAGGGTTGCTTTGCTGCAAAAGACCACCTCAATCCACTATACTCTAGTGCACATGTAGTGTATGTATTCCAAGCTGCTATGCGGAGCAACTGGTGGGTAGTTTTCTTGGCTATTTAGTTAGTTACAAGGTATAGCGTACTAGCATTAACTAACTTTACCTGGTTGTGCCCCTTTTGGCGTCCCTACGAAAATAGTGATAATAATAATCTTCATAATAGCAAAGTAATGTTCTCATTTATGATGAACGCACCTTCTTATTGCATTGCCTACTTTATAGTTTCCACTGCAAGTGCCAGGGATGAACTCAGGAAACAGTGTATATGAGAGAACGTGACTTTTTTGTAACGTTTACCTGTACCATAGATGAGGAATAAAAAATCTTAGAAAAGGCTGCAGGAGTAGGGTTTAGTTTGTTGGAATACAAATCTAATGGCTTTCTGTTGTCTCTGCTAACTATCATTGCTGCATTCCTCGGTTTTTTTGCTTTTACTGCACCCCTTGTAAGCCTACATTATAATCAGGGAGCTAATGTTAAATAGACGCTCACGTGAGAATCCAAATGGTTTAATTTTTTCACGACTAATGCATTTTTAGGGCACTGTGTAGATAGATTAGTGCACATTCAGTATGACATTTCTTTGAATTCTATGTGCATTCAGTTAGTTAGTTAGTGAGAATTTGGTTTTCACTGCATTTATCATCATCATGGAATCTAGGACTTTCAGCTTAGCATATTCAGAAAAATTTGAGTGATGTAATGGAATTCATATTAGTGTGTTAGTTAGTGGTTGTGATTACTGTATGGAAAAATTCATTACCACCAGTGGTAATAATGGTGTCGAGTTAGTAGTTACACTTTGGTGTTCCACATGACAGATCTGTCGAACGGTTTATTTCTAGACAGGTAGTCAGTCAGTTCAGCGGTAACCATGATGAATGAATGTGAGTACAAGTTAGTAAAGTACATATGCACACAGGGAGAGCAATTAGTAATTTGCACTTGTTTACACGCATTTTTGCACACATGTCTTCTAGTCCTCAAGATGGATTTGGGTGTTCAAGTGGAAACACTGTATCATCATAGGGGTGGGAGAAGTGTAGTTAGCCATTAAAAAAGGATCCTCGTATTACTGGTGTTGAGATATTGGACGTGACAGTGTACCACACATGTTGCGCTTGAATGTAAATTAGTTTGCTTCAATGGAACCGTAGTTAGTTAGTACTGGTTGGCATGAAATATAGGCTAAAGACATTTTAGATGGATAGTTAGTTAGACTCATAGGTGTGATGTTTGCATATAACAGTTTTGGTTATTATTTTTGGGCTCAATACAAATTCTAGTGTTCAGCTTCATTTCTTTATGGCATTACTTTGAATAAAGTCATTTAGCAAAGTATTTAGATGGCTGGTAGCAATATATGATAGGTTTGGCCACTATTGTGAACCATTTATTACGTGGTTTAAAGGGTAAAGTCAGTAAAGTGTATTGAAGCAAAGGGCCAAAGATCACAGTTTTTTCAATAGCAAGCTTTGGTTGGAAATGAAAGTGAAGTTGCTCTACAGACCTAGTTTTTGTTAGGGCTCAGGTGGTTAAAAAAAAGATTTTATATTGGTCTAGCTGGAGTCAGCTGAACTACTTTTGTAGTAGAGTAGTTAGCTGCCTGTTGCATTGTTTGTGTTAACTAGAACATCCAGGTAGATTCCCAGACTACCAACAAACTAAAT
>Ga0210040_10002198_pt1 | contig 27855 bp, 22 predicted proteins | sample CryGeyCG12114_NA_FD_185462 | JGI IMG/M metagenome (GOLD analysis project Ga0210040, IMG submission 185462) | Groundwater microbial communities from aquifer - Crystal Geyser CG19_WC_8/21/14_NA (SPAdes) (version 2) | ecosystem: Environmental > Aquatic > Deep subsurface > Groundwater | place: USA... | reverse complement strand
GTCGGCCCCGTTCAAGCTGAACGTCAACGGCAATGCCGTGGTGATGCGGCCGGACTTCGCCGCGGCGCTGGACCCCGATCCCGCCGCGCGGTTGAACGATCCGCTGGCCACCGCGCATGATTTCGCCACCGCCATCGGCCTGTACCGCCGCAAGCCGCAAATCGGCATCGTGCATCGCTTTTCCAGCCATGCGCTGATGCTGCGATACTGGCTGGCGAGCGCGGGTATCGACCCGGATCGCGACGTGGCCTTCCGCGTGCTGCCCCCGTCCCTGATGCTGGAGGCGATGCGCGGCGGGGAGATCGACGGCTTCACCGCCGGCGATCCGTGGCCGGCCGCTGCCATTGCCGAAGGGCTGGCCGAAGCGGTCGCGCTGGGCGCGCGCATCTGGCAGCGAGGGGTGGAAAAGGTGCTGGCCTTCCGCAGCGACTGGCTGGCCGACAATGCGGAGGTGGCTGACCGGCTGCTGCTGGCGCTGTCTCGCGCGGCGGCGTGGTGCGATGCGCCGGACAACCGGGCGGATCTGGCCGCGCTGCTGGCCCGGCCCGATTATGTCGACATGCCGGCGGCGCTGATCGAGCGGTCGCTTGCCGGCCAGTTCGCCCCCCGCGCCGGGGCGCCGCCGCTACCGGTGGACGACCTGATCCTGTTCCACCGCGAGGCCGCGAATTTCCCGTGGCGCAGCCAGGCATTGTGGATCTGGTCGCAACTGGTCCGCTGGGACCAGGCGGTGCCGGGGGCGGAGGCGCAGGAGGGGGCGGGCGCGGTGTTCCGACCCGACATCTACCGCCGCGCGCTGGCAGGCCGCGGTGCGGTGATGCCGGGGGCAAGCGCAAAGCTGGAAGGTGCGGTCTCCATGCCGACCGGCGTGGGCGCGCATGGCGGGGCGCTGCTGCTGGGGCCGGACCGGTTCTTCGACGGGCGCGTGTTCGATCCGGAGGCGATCGACGCCTATCTGGCCGGGTTCTAGCGAAAGATCGCTTGCACGCAGCAGCAAACCGGGTGATTATATGCTGGTTCGTGCAACGATGCGCGAACATACAGGCTGACCTCCCCAAGGGCGGGGCGCGGGCAGCACCATCACACAAGCAGCAAAGCCGCTGATCGAACGGGCCATCCATGCGCCTGTTCGGCCTGCGGCTTTTTTCGTGTCCACGATCCGGCCATTCGCGCCGGTGTTCCGGGGAACAGCATCATGGCAACCGCCTATCTGGACGGCATCGACAGGCCGCAGCCCGGGCCCGACGCGCCCGCCAACAGCTTCTGGCGCAGCGGGCACAGGCCCACGCTGATTGCCGCCTTCCTGTATTTCGACCTCGCCTTCATGGTCTGGGTTCTCCTAGGCCCGCTGGCGCCCGATATTGCCGCCGCCCTGTCGCTCAGCCCGGCGCAGAAGGGGCTGATGGTCGCCACCCCCACGCTGATGGGGGCGCTGCTGCGGGTCGCCAATGGCCTGCTGGTCGACCGCATCGGCCCCAAGCGTTCGGGCGCGATCGGGCAACTGATCGTGATCGGCGGCTTGCTCAGCGCCTGGACGCTGGGGGTGAACTCCTTTGCCGGCACGCTGGTGTTGGGCGTGATCCTTGGCTTCGCCGGCGCCAGCTTCGCCATTGCCCTGCCGCTCGCCAGCCGGTGGTATCCGCCCGAGCACCAGGGCAAGGCGATGGGCCTGGCCGGCATGGGCAATTCGGGCACGGTGCTGGCCGCTCTGTTCGCGCCGACGCTGGCCAAGCTGTTCGGCTGGAACGCGGTGCTGGGCCTCGCTTGCATCCCGCTGTCGCTCGTCTTCGTCGCCTACATGCTGATGGCGAAGGACGCGCCGGGTCAGCCGGCGCCCAAGTCGCTCGCCGCTTATCTGACCCCGTTGAAGAGTGCCGATGCTTGGTGGCTGATGGGTTTCTACGCGGTCACCTTCGGCGGCTTCTCGGGCCTGGCTTCCTCGCTGACGATCTACTTCAATGACCGGTTCGGGCTGACCACGGTGACGGCCGGATATTGCACGGCGGCCTGCGTGTTCGCAGGGTCGCTGGTGCGGCCGATGGGCGGTGCGCTGGCGGACCGGGTGGGCGGCGTACGCGCACTGCTGGTGGTGTTCGCGGTGGCCGCAATCGCGCTGGCGGGGGTGAGCGTCGCGTCCACGATGGTGGCGGCCTTGGCGCTGTTCGTGGTGGCCATGCTGGCGCTGGGCACCGGCAACGGCGCGGTGTTCCAGCTGGTGCCGCAACGCTTCGGGGCGGAGATCGGCGTAATGACCGGGCTGGTCGGCATGGCGGGCGGTGTGGGCGGGTTCTGGCTCGCCTCTTCGCTGGGCATGGCGCGGCAGTTCACCGGCAGCTTTGCCGGCGGCTTCCTGGTCTTTGCGGCACTGGCCGTGCTGGCGCTGGCTGGTTTGCTGCTGGTGAAGGATGGCTGGCGTGCGCGCTGGTCCACCGCGGCGCGGATCTGATACACGGAGTGCAATTGCGCAAGCTTCTGCTTGAGTGGCAAACCGAATCGTTCTAAAGTTACTTGGAAGAGAGCAAGGACGCTCTCGACCACATCGCCGCGACGATCCGCCGAAGGATCGCCAAGGCATCGTTGATGGCAAGGCCGCCATCCAGGCTCCGGTTCAAACCGGGGCCCGGATGGCGGCCTTTTTCGTTTTTGGAGCATAGCCCATGGACCTGCAGACCGGCCTCGATCCGGCCCTCGATCTGGGTGGCGACGGCGACCTCATCCTCGCCGACCCGCCCGCGCGCCAGCATCTGGTGGTGATCGGCAACGGCATGGCCGGCTGCCGAGCGGTGGAGGAGCTGCTGGCGCGCGATGGCGGCAACTGGCGCGTCACCATCTTCGGGGCCGAGGCCCATGTGAACTACAACCGGATCATGCTGTCGCCGGTGCTGGCGGGCGAGAAGAGCTTTGACGAGATCGTCATCAATCCGCAGCGCTGGTACGATGACAATGCGATCGACCTCGTCACCAGCGATTCCGTGGTCGCCATCGACCGCGCGGCCCGCACGGTCACCAGCCGGTCCGGACGCACGGTCCGCTATGACCGGCTGCTGATTGCCACCGGGTCCGATCCCTTCATCATCCCGGTGCCGGGGCACGACCTGCCGGGCGTCATCAGCTTCCGCGACATGAATGATGTCGACACGATGCTGGCCGCGTCTGCTGAGGGCGGATCGGCGGTGGTGATCGGCGGCGGGCTGCTGGGCCTGGAGGCGGCGCATGGGCTGGCGCTGCGCGGCATGGCTGTGACTGTGCTGCACCTGATGGATACGCTGATGGAGCGGCAACTGGACGAGGCCGCCGGCTGGCTGCTGAAATCCGCGCTGGAGGCACGGGGCCAAGTGATCCTGACCGGCGCCGACACCGCCGCCATCTATGGCGAGGGCCGCGTCGAAGGCGTGCGGCTGAAGGATGGTACGGAGATCCCCGCCAGCCTTGTCGTCATGGCCGTCGGCATCCGCCCTTCGGTGAAGCTGGCCCGCGAGTGCGGTCTGGCGGTCGGGCGCGGCATCCAGGTGGACGATCACATGGTCACCAGCGACCCGGCCGTGCTGGCGGTGGGCGAATGCGTGGAGCACGCCGGGCAGGTCTATGGCCTCGTCGCGCCGCTGTGGGATATGTGCCGCAGCCTGGCCGACGGCCTGATCGGCACGGCCAACCCCTATCGCGGCTCCGTCACCTCCACCAAGCTGAAGGTCGCCGGGCTGGACGTGTTCTCCGCCGGAGACTTCTCCGGCGGGGAGGGGTGCGAGGACATCGTGCTGCGCGATGCGGCACGCGGGATCTACAAGCGGGTGGTGCTGCGCGGCGACCGGGTGATCGGGGCGGTCCTGTATGGCGATACGGCCGATAGCAGCTGGTATTTCGACCTGCTGAAGAAGGGCACCGATATCGCGGAGCTGCGCGATGTGCTGATCTACGGCCAGGCTTTCGCCGCCGGGGGCGGCCAGGCGGACCCTAGGGCGGCCGTTGCGGCCCTGCCGGCAGATGCGGAGATCTGCGGCTGCAACGGCGTTACAAAGGGGCAGGTGGTCGCTTGCATCGGGGCCGGCGCCACCAGCCTGAATGATGTGCGCCAGACCTGCAAGGCGTCCGCCAGCTGCGGCTCCTGCACCGGCCTGGTCGAGACGCTGCTGGCCCTGACGCTGGGCGAGGCGGTGGAGAGCGGGCCGAAGACCATGTGCGGCTGCACCAGCTTCGGCCATGACGATGTGCGGCGCGAAATCGTGGCGCAGGATATGCGCTCCATCCCCGAGGTGATGCAGCGCCTGCACTGGTCCACGCCCGATGGCTGCTCATCCTGCCGGCCGGCCCTCAACTACTACCTGCTCTGCGCGCTGCCCGGCGAGTACCAGGACGACCAGCAAAGCCGCTTCGTCAACGAGCGACTGCATGCCAACATCCAGAAGGACGGCACCTACTCGGTCGTGCCGCGCATGTGGGGTGGCCTCACCAACCCGCGCGAACTGCGCGCGATCGCCGACGTGGTGGAGAAGTATGACGCACCGATGGTCAAGGTGACGGGTGGCCAGCGGCTCGACATCTTCGGCATCAAAAAGGAGGACCTGACCGCCGTCTGGGCCGACCTCAACGCCGCCGGCATGGTCAGCGGCCATGCCTATGGCAAGTCGCTGCGCACCGTGAAGACCTGCGTGGGCAGCGAATGGTGCCGCTTCGGTACGCAGGATTCCACTGGGCTGGGCGTTCAGGCGGAGCGGATGACCTGGGGCAGCTGGATGCCGCACAAGTTCAAGATCGCGGTCAGCGGCTGCCCGCGCAATTGCGCGGAGGCGACGATTAAGGATTTCGGCATCGTCTGCGTGGACAGCGGTTATGAACTGCATGTCGGCGGCAATGGCGGCATGAAGGTGCGCGTCACCGACCTGCTGTGCAAGGTCGCGACCGAGGCCGAGGCGCTGGAGCATTGCGCCGCTTTCATCCAGCTCTACCGCGAGGAAGCCCGGTATCTGGAGCGAACCGCGCCATGGATCGAGCGGGTGGGCCTGCCTTACATCCAGGAGCGCCTGCTTGGTGATGCGGACGAGCGCGCCGCCTTGGCCGACCGCTTCCATCACTCGCAAAGCTTCAGCCAGGACGATCCCTGGGCCCAGCGCGTCGATGGCGCGGATGCTCATCTCCACCAGCAGCTCGAACCCGCGGAGTGACCCCCATGATCGATATCGGCCCGGTCGATGCCATCCCCCTGCGCGGTAGCCGCAGCGTGACGCTGGACGGCCAGAACATCGCCGTGTTCCGCACGGGCGACGACCGTATCTTCGCGCTGGTCAATCGCTGCCCGCACAAGCACGGGCCCTTGAGCGAGGGCATCATATACGGCCACGCGGTCGCCTGCCCGCTGCACAATTGGCGCATCAGCCTGGAAACGGGCGAGGCGCTGGGCGCGGACAAGGGCTGCACGCCCACCGTCGCCGTGCAGGTAGAGGCGGGGCGCATCCTGCTGGCCGCGCCCGTCCGGGCCGCTGCCTGACATGGAGGGCGCCGTCCGCACCACCTGCGCCTATTGCGGGGTCGGCTGCGGCGTGCTGGCGCGCCGCACGGGGGAACGGTCGCTGGAGATCGCCGGCGATCCGCAGCATCCGGCCAATCACGGGCGCCTATGTTCCAAGGGCACGCATCTGGGCGAGACGGTGGGGCTGGACGGGCGCCTGCTGGATCCGCTGATCGGCCGCGCCGGTGCGGGCAAGCGGGCGAGCTGGGACAAAGCGCTGGGGCTGGTGGCGAAGCGCTTCGCCGACACGATCCGGCAGCACGGGCCGGACAGCGTCGCCTTGTACGTTTCCGGCCAGTTGCTGACGGAGGATTACTACGTCGCCAACAAGCTGATGAAGGGCTTCATCGGCTCCGCCAACATCGACACCAATTCCCGGCTCTGCATGTCCAGCGCGGTCGCCGCGCAGACCCGGGCCTTTGGCGAGGATGTGGTGCCGGCCAGCTATGCCGACCTGGAGGCGGCGGACCTGCTGGTGCTGGTGGGATCGAACACCGCCTGGTGCCACCCGGTGCTGTACCAGCGGATGATGGCCGCACGCGACGAACGCGGCACGAAGCTGGTGGTGATCGACCCGCGCCGCACCGAGACGGCGGAGGGCGCCGACCTGCATCTGCCGCTGAAGCCCGGCAGCGACGTGCTGCTGATGAACGGCCTGCTGGCCCATTGCGCACGCGAAGGGCTGGTGAATGACACTTCGCTGAGCGTGCCGGACGGGTTCTGGGAGGCGCTGGAGGACGGCCATGATTTGTGGAGCGTGGCCAAGGGCTGCGACCTGCCGCCGGCGGACCTGCAGCGCTTCTTCGACCTGTTTGCCGCGCACCCCCGCACCGTCACCCTGTTCAGCCAAGGGGTGAACCAGTCGATCCGCGGTACCGATGGCGGCAATGCGATCCTGAACCTGCACCTCGCCACCGGGCGGATCGGCCGGCCGGGCGCCGCGCCCTTCTCCATCACCGGGCAGCCCAACGCGATGGGGGGGCGCGAGGTGGGCGGGCTCGCCACAACGCTGGCGGCGCATCGCGGTTTCACGCCGCAGGATTGTGCGGAGGTCGCCCGCTTCTGGGCCGCGCCGCATATCGCCACCAAACCGGGGCTGAGGGCGGTGGACCTGTTCCGCGCGGTGGGGGAAGGGCGGATCAAGGCGCTGTGGATCATGGCGACCAATCCCGCTGTCTCCATGCCCGATGCAGGCCGCGTGCGGGAGGCGCTGGCCGCCTGCCCCTTCGTGGTCGTGTCGGACGTTATGGAGCAGACCGATACCTCGCTCCACGCCCATGTGCGCCTGCCTGCCGCCGCCTGGGGGGAGAAGGACGGCACCGTCACCAATTCCGAACGGCGGATCAGCCGTCAGCGCGCCGCCCTGCCGCTGCCGGGCGAGGCGCGGCCGGACTGGTGGATCGTCAGCGAGCTCGCCCGGCGGATGGGCTGGGCCGATGCCTTCGCCTACAGCCATCCGGCCGAGATCTGGCGCGAACATGCCCGGCTGACGACCTACCGCAACGATGGCGCGCGGGTGCTGGACCTGGGCGCCCTCACGGCGCTGACCAACCGCGACTATGACGCGTTGGAGCCGGTCCGCTGGGGCGGGGAGCCCTTTGCCGGAGGGCGCTACCCCACGGCGGACGGGCGTGCGCGGCTGGTGCCGGTGGCGCAGCGGGCGGCGGATGCGCCGCTGCCGCGCTGGCCGATGGTGCTCAACACCGGCCGTTATCGCGACCAGTGGCATACCATGACCCGCACCGGTCTCAGCCCGAAACTGGCGCGCCATCGGGAGGAGCCGCTGGTGGAGGTGCATCCCGAAGATGCCGCCGCGCTGGGCCTGGTCGATGGCGCCATCGCCCGGCTGGCCACGCCGCAGGGCGCCAGCCTGTTCCGCGTGGCGCTGGCAAGCGGACAGCGCCGGGGGGAGCTGTTCGCACCAATCCACTGGACCGACCGCACCGCCACTGGCGGGCGCACCGGCCTGCTGCCGCGTGACGGCACGGACCCCATTTCCGGCCAGCCCGGCTTCAAGCAGACACCCGCCCGGCTGGAGCCGGTGGCGCTGGGCTGGCGTGGTTTCCTGATCCTGCGCGGCGATGCACCGCTGCCGGCGACCCCGTGGGCGGTGCGCGTGGCCGTGCCGGGCGGCGTGCTGTTTGAACTGGCGGGCGACAACGCCGCCGACCTGCCGGAGGGGAGCCTGCCAGCGGGTCACCGCATGGAGGCGAGCGACCCGGCGCGCGGCACAAGGCGCATCGCCGTGTTGCAGGACGGCCGCCTGGCAGCCGCCCTGTTCGTGACCGCGACTGGCGAACTGCCGCCGCGTGACTGGCTGGTGGCGCAGTTGGGGGCGGAACATGGCCCGCTAGTGCTGGCGGGGCGCGCACCGGGCCGGCAGGAAAGCCGCGGGCCGGTGGTCTGCGCCTGCCTGGATGTGGGCCTCCACACTATCGTGGCGGCGATCCGCAGCCAGCAACTGGTGGACGTCGCCGCAATCGGCGCGGCTTTGGGCGCGGGCACCAATTGCGGTTCGTGCCGCCCGGCGCTGGCCCGCATTCTGACCGAACAGACATTGGAGACGGCGCGTGGCTGACGACTTTCCCGCAGGTTCGGTGTGGCTGGTGGGCGCGGGGCCGGGCGATCCCGACCTCCTGACCCGCAAGGCGGAGCGGCTGCTCGGCTCAGCCACCGTGATCTTCCACGACGCGCTCGTCGGGCCGGGCACCCTGGCGCTTGCCGGGCGGGAGGCACGGCTGGTGCATGTCGGCAAGCGTTCGGGCCGCCATTCCAAGGATCAGCAGACGATCGACCGGATGATCGTCGACGCCGCGCTGGCGGGCGAGCGGGTGGTGCGGCTGAAAGGCGGCGACCCCTCCATCTTCGGGCGCGCGACGGAGGAGCTGGAGGCGTGTCGCGAGGCAGGCATACCCATCCGCATCTGCCCGGGCGTTACTGCCGCCAGCGCCGCGGCGGCCAGTCTCGGCGTGTCGCTGACGCTACGCGGCCTCGCCCGCCAGCTGACCTTCGTCACTGCCCATGCCCGCGCCGGCGAGGAACTGACACTCGACTGGGCTTCTCTGGCCGATCCGGAAGCGACCCTGGCGGTCTATATGGGCAAGGCAGCGGCCGGGACTGTGGCGACGCGGCTTATGGCCGCCGGCCTCGCCCGCACGACACCGGTGGTGATGGTGGAGAATGCGAGCCTCCCTGAAGAAAGCATCTTTCACAGCCGGCTAGACCTCCTCGCACTCGCCGCCCGAACCGCACTCGGCAGTGGTCCCGCGCTGCTACTCATAGGACAGGCAATGCTGCGCCAACCGGCCGCGATGATCACCGGCCCGTCCAACGCGGTCGGATCTTCAAGCCGGGAGCGAACCCTATGATAAAGCAGGTCTGGCGATGGCTCTGGTCCGTCGATGTCTGCCCCCTTTGTGGCTACGCCAGCTGGTCACAGACAGATACCCGGGGTTGTCGATGGTGCGGCCATGGCAGGTAACACGATTTAGGCTGCGCGTTCCCCCGGGCCGAGCTCAATCAGCTCCAGCACATCAAAGAAGTCGGCGCTGCTGATGGCCGTGACGATCAGCGCAACGCGGATCTACCTGAGGGTAAACTTGCCATGGGCCGTGCCTACGCGCGCGGGCTGGGCTGATCTGTGTCTGAAAGCTGCAATTACTTGACCGGGCGACCCCGTTCGGAGATCAATGTGTGTGAACCCACGACCAACGGCCAGGTGGTACGTCTGGCGGATGTTCCGCTCTCGACGCTGAGCCGGACGTCGAATAGCGCCTGAACCGATGTCCGCTTATCGGAACCGCCAAAGCCGCCTCAAACGTCCACTTGGGGTCACAAAAGATAGCTGAAACTAGGAGCAGCCCTGCCGTCTGCCTGCAGAGATTTGGCTCACGGCAAGGGTTCAGCTCTGATGTTCAGTCAGCGTCGATCCCGCAGGTGCGGAGCCCGTCGCGGAACGACTGGTCCAGCGGAACGGGCCTGAGCTCTCCCCGCTCGTTCACCTGCCCGGCGACCAGAGCGGAATAGTCGGGAAGGCCGGTCTTGACACCCGAGCCCGCTGACCTGAACAGCAGCGACGTGCCCTCGAGCATCTCATCGAGCATTTCCCTTGCGGTATCGCCGCTTGCCATCGTGCTGGTCGCGGTCATCTGCCGCGAGAGCTGCATCGCATAGGCTGTCATCTTCTCGATGGATGCCCCCAGACCCGGCTGGCCGGGGAGTGCGGAATTCTCGGAAGGGTTGTCAGCCGCCCGGATGGTCCGCTGGGGGCGATCGTCGACAACCCACAGGATATCGCCGGTGGGCAGACGGATGCGACCGCCGCTGCTCACCCCTACGAGCAGCCCATGGGTGCTGTTCATTTCGACCACAGGGTAGAGCCCCCCTGTCTGGGTGAACCGCGTCCTGCCCATGTAGTCGGTGGCAATCACCGCGCAGGTGGACGCGCGGGTGATCGGATCTGTCGCCTGTACCACCTCCCAGGCGTCGGTGCGGTTTCGCCGTGCATAAGCCGCGGGCGTGATGACGAGAGTGGCCAGAGCGAGGCAGGCAACAGGAATCTTCATTGGTATGATCCTCCGGCAAGGGCATTGCGAAGCTGGCGAACGAGGGTATCGAGCAGGTCCACCATGTCGGGTGCAGGTTCGTGAGGTGAGCTGAACTTCCATCGCCGGTGCTCAAGGAACAGCGTGATCCAGAGCTCCGCAGCGCTGCCGGACCAGGTGCCGTTCTGCATCGCAGTGGCGAGCTGACGCTCCTCGTACCCCAGCGGATCGTCGATCCCGATCTCACCGGCGAGCTGATAGCCTTCGATCAGCATCGCCAGCCCGAGCGAGTGCTCCCAATCCATGTCTGAAGGGATCGCTGCAAAGTTCCCGGTCTGAACCGTCCTGAGCCAGCCGTGGGCAGGCCCGGCCTGTTCGGCAAGGTGCCTCCTGAGGACACCGTGACCAACAGGTCCGAACAGCCGGTCGGCCATGGCCGCCGCGTCCGGCAGATCGACGAAGTTGCGCGAAGGCAGCACGCGGATCCCGGGCCGTTCTGCCTTGCGCCCGTCCCGGTTGGCCCGGGTATGCCGCGCCACGCGGTCGCCAAGGTCAGGGATCCGTTCTCCCGGAGCGCTGCCGAACCAGCGCAGTCGCATGATCCCGAGGCTGTCGGGATCGTAGGTCATCCAGATGACGCAGCCGGAGGGCTTTTCCTGCAAGCGGGTATTGACCGGCACCTGCCGGCTCTTTCCGCCAGCCACCATGCCCTTCAGCTGGATGTGGCGCATTATGCCGCCTGCCTCGATCACCAGGTCGTACCCGTCGAGATCGAAGTCGCCGTGCAGCACCTCGAAGCGCATGCCCCGGCGAAGAAGCTCCGGTCCGAGGGTGGCAAGAAACTGGTATTCGAGCACTTGCTCGACGAGACCCGAGCCGTGCGTCTGCAGGCACCAGGTTGCCTCACCCGTGTCGCGCCTGTGATTGGTGGTAAGATCCAGCACCGATCGCTCCTGCCTTGGGAGCGATCCGGTGACTTCAACCTTGTCGCTCCTATGTCCACTCGGGGCGACGGCCGAAGCCGGGTGTTGAGAACCTGCACACAGTCAGGCGCATACGCCTTTACCGTTGCCGGCTGGACATGCGCGCATGCCACCCGGCCGATAACTCGACCGAGCGACTGTGTGAGGGGTTCTCACGCCCCTGCTCCCGGCTTTTCACGGGAGCGACGCCACTTTGCTCGACACGCCTGGAAGAGCAAGTCGAAAGAGTTTCGAGACCTGTGCTGAACTGACTGGACTTCGGCCCGGAACGGGACGTCAGTGAGACCGCGCGCCGAGGCTACGGCGGCGCGAACGCCCCGCGATCCCATGATCTGCGGGGCTCTGGTCAGTGCGGCGCTCCCGCTGCATCGACGGAGAACCAAATGAGCAATCTGAACAGCCAGGCGAGCGGCACGGTCGAGCCGGAGGTCGGGGCACCCCGTACCCGAAAGGTGAAGGGGAAAACCAAGTCGGACGCGGTCGTGGCCCTGCTCACCCGGGCCCGTGGAGCCACGCTCGACGATATGATGAAGGCAACGGGCTGGCAGGCCCACTCAGTCCGAGGCTTCCTTGCCGGCACGCTGAAGAAGAAGCTGGGGCGGGGTGTCACGTCCGACACGACCGACAGGGGGCGGGTCTACCGCATCGCGCCGGAGGCGCCGTGATGGACGCGGAAATCCTCGCGCATCTCGGGACGGCTGCACTTCCGGAACTGCGGGCTGAGTGGGAGCGGCGCTACGGCGCCGTTCCCCGCCTCCGCTCGCCCGATCTGCTTCGCCGGGTGCTTGCCTGGCGCATCCAGGTGGCGGGAGAGGTAGGGCTGGACCGGGTAACCCGCAGGCTGCTGGCGGGCTCCCCGGCGGGGGCCGAGACGCTGCTGGGTGAGGGAACGGTCATCTCCCGGGAGTGGAATGGCGAGCGGCACGAGGTTGAGGCGGCCGCCGGTGGCTACATTTATCGGGGGGAACGCTGGAAGAGCCTCTCCGAGGTCGCCCGGTCGATCACCGGCACGCGGTGGAACGGCCCGCGCTTCTTCGGCCTGAGGGATGCAGCATGAAGAAGCTGCGCGCTGCGATCTACACCCGCAAGAGCTCTGAGGAGGGGCTGGGCCAGGCATTCAACAGCCTCGATGCCCAGCGCGAGGCCTGCGAGGCGTACATCACCTCGCAGAAGAGCGAGGGGTGGGCGCTGGCGCGCACGCGCTACGATGATGGCGGCTGGTCAGGCGGAACGATCGAGCGTCCCGCTCTCAGGCAGCTGCTTGCGGATGTACAGGCAGACCGGATCGATATCGTCGTCGTCTACAAGGTCGACCGGCTCAGCCGCAGCCTCGCCGACTTCGCCCGCATCGTCGAACTGTTCGACCGCCACAACGTCTCGTTCGTCTCGGTCACTCAGGCGTTCAACACGACCACCTCGATGGGCAGGCTGACGCTGAATGTGCTGCTCTCCTTCGCGCAGTTCGAGCGCGAGGTTACCGGGGAGCGGATCCGCGACAAGATCGCGGCATCCAAGGCTAAGGGCATGTGGATGGGCGGGTATGTGCCGCTCGGCTATGACGCCCGGGATCGCACGCTGGTGATCAACGAGCCAGAGGCCGCGATCGTGCGGCACATATTCCGGCGCTACCTCGACCTGGGCTCCGTCTACGCACTGCACGACGAACTGGAGCGGGAGGGCTATCGCAGCAAGGTGACGACGTCCCGCAGCGGCAACACGCGGGGTGGCCAGCCCTTCAGCCGTGGGTCGCTGTTCCACATGCTGCGCAACCGGCTCTACGTGGGCGAAATCGTGCACCGGGATGCGACCCATCCCGGACTTCACCGGGCCATCATCGATCGGGAGCTCTTCGAGGAGGTTCAGTCCATGCTGGAGCGGAAGCGGGGCCATCGGCGAAGCCGGCAGGCTTCGCGATCGCCGCTTTCCGGTATCCTGTTCGATGCTCTGGGCAATCGCATGGCGGCGACACATGCCAGAGGCCGCGGGGACAGGCGCTACCTCTACTACACTTCTCCGGTGCCCGCCTCCCATCCGGATGCCGGCCGCGTCCTGCGCCGCGTTCCCGCTCCCGGGATTGAGGAGATCATCATCGAGAGAATGCGCGCATGGAGCGGCCGTGGGTCAGCGTGCTGGTCCGGTCTCGCGCCGTTCATGAAGCGGGTCGAGCTGCATCCCGAAGCGATCGTTTTCGACGTTCTCCCGCCCGCGCACGAGAGGTGGACTATCGATGCGCAGGAGAAATGCACCCGCGATGACAGCGGAATGCTGCGCATCACCTCGCCGGTGAAGGTCCAGACCCGTGGCGGCCGGACGTCGCGGATCGAGGGGACCGCGCGTCCGGTGAGGACCTGTCCCGACCGGACGCTTATCGCGGGGTTGCGTCGCGCCCATCTGGAACTCCAGGCTCGCGGGATCGATCTGGCGGAAACGACCGCCCCGATCGACAGCGCCCGTGGGGTCGAAGATCCCTATCTTCGCAAGCTTACCCGACTGGCGTTTCTCGCACCCGACATCCAGCGCTCGATCCTGGAAGGCCGGCAGCCGCCCGGCCTGAAGCTGGCCGATCTGCTCGCGGACGATCTGCCGCTGTCGTGGGAAGATCAGCGTCAGCAACTTGGCTTTGCGTAGAACAGGGCCTGCTCCTTCCCTGCATTGCTACTGCAGCTTCCCTGCAACGCTCCTGATCGTTCCCTGATCAAGGCCTGCAGCTTCCCTGCTGATCGACAGGCCTGTTGCACCGATACGACCGCAAAAAACGGCAGAACTGCGCCAGTTCCCCGTCGAGTGTTCAGGTCTGAACCCCTCACAACTGATGCGATTTGTCGTGAGCAGGGAAATGCCGGAAGTCGCCAACAGGGTGTGTGGGCGGGAGCCGCCAGAGACAGGCGACCAGATTGCCTCTGCGCCGCACGGTTTCCGGCACTTGCAGGCGGGGCGCAACAGAGTTCTCGGGCCTGAATTGCCGCAGTTCCGCGCCATTCCGGTGACCTGGCTCGCTGCGAGAGCAGGACTCGCATGGTGAGTGGCGGAGCGGGTGGGATTCGAACCCACGATACGCTTTTGACGTATACACACTTTCCAGGCGTGCGCCTTCGACCACTCGGCCACCGCTCCGCATGCCTGCTGGCAAGAGCGCGCCCCTAGCGATGCCCGCCCGCGATGGCAAGCGGCCACGCAGCGGATGGTTGCCGCTGCCGGCCCCGCCGCCTACCCTGCGGCCTGTGACCCGCATTTTTGGCCCCGCGCCTTGCGCCAACGAGATCGAACGGCTCGCCCGTGCCGCACTGGCCCGCATTCCGGCGCCGTTCGCCGCGCATCTGGGCGCCATCGTCCTCAGCGTCGAGGAGTTCGCCGACGAGGAGACGCTGGACGCGCTCGGGATCGAGGACCCGTTCGAGCTCACGGGGCTGTATGAAGGCCTGCCGGTCGGCGCCAAGAGCATCGACCATTCCGGCACCATGCCCGACCGCATCCGCCTGTTCCGCCGCCCCCTGCTGGACGAATGGTGCGCCCACGAAGATGGCGACGGCGACACGCTGGAGCATCTGGTCGCCCATGTGCTGATCCACGAGGTCGGCCACCATTTCGGCCTGTCGGATGACGACATGCACGCGCTGGAGGAACTGGCGCAGTAGCAACCCGGCTTGCAACGATCCGCCAGCCTGTCAGGATCGGCGGCATGATCCGCCTCGCGCCCGCCCTCCTCGCCGCCGCCGCCGCTCTCCCCGGCGCCACCTCGCCAGCCTTCGCGCAAGGGGCGGACGCGCCCACGCCCGGCTCCGTCATCGCTGCCGCCCCGGCGGCGGACTGGCGGGCGATCGATCCGGCCGACCTGATGGTCATGGTTCTGGCGCCCGATGCCGCCGGGCAGGAACGCAAAGTCGTGCTCCAGCTGCTGCCCGCGCCATTCTCCGCCGGCTGGCTCGGCAATCTGCGCATCCTCGCCCGCGCCCATTGGTGGGACGGGACCAGCGTGTACCGCGTGGTCGACAATTGGGTGACGCAATGGGGCGATGCCGATGGGGAGGAGCCGGGCAAGGCCAAGCCGCTGCCACCCGGCCTCGCCACCGTGGCGGAGGAGCATTACGTCACCCCGGTCGAACGCGGACCGCAGGACGGACGCGACTTCGTGCAGACCGGCACGGGGCGGGAGGAGATCGTGGTCAGCCGCTATCTCGACCCCTACGCCATCACCGGCTTCGTCGCCGGCTGGCCGATCGGGCTGGATGGGGAGGGCGGGCGCACCGCCTGGCCGGTCCATTGCTATGGCAGTGTGGGCGTCGCCCGCAACCTGTCGCCCGACACGGGCACGGGGGCGGAGTTGTACGCCGTGAACGGCACGCCGCCGCGCGCGCTGGACCGCAACATCGCGTTGGTGGCGCGGGTGATCGCGGGGATGGAGCACCTCGCCACCCTGCCGCGCGGCACGGGGGAGGCGGGCGTCTATGCCGATCCGGCCCAGCGGGTACCGATCGTGTCGGTGCGGCTGGGGGACGATCTGCCCGCCGCCGAGCAGCCCCGCTTCGAATATCTCGCCCCCACCAGCGCCAGCTTCGCGCAGCTGCTGCAGGTGCGCGCCAACCGCGACGATCCGTTCTACCGCGTGCCGGCGGGCGGGGTGGATGTGTGCAATGCGGTGCCGCCCGTGCGCCGCGTAGGGGTTAGTGCAGGGTAACCCACGCTATCGGCGCGGGGCGTTGCTACCGCGCCCGCTTTCCGGCCTCGCCACCGGATTACGCCCGTCATGGCCAGGATCACGAGAGTGACCAAGGCGGATAGGAGACGCGGGCATGCGCGCGCACGAGGGCCAGGGCAAACTCAAGCACCGGCCGCCACGCCGACCAATGGGGCAGCGGGGCGGCATTCCTGCGTCGGAGCCAGGTTACGCTTTGCGCATCAGGTGCCGAGCGCAGTGAGACTCTTTGTCAATAGGAACGGCTGCGTCGCTGGTGCGCTGCTTTAATATGCAGCCCGTTCGGGTTTGCCGGAGAACCACCCATGTTCATGCACAACAAACGCCTGCAATATACTGTTCGTGTTTCGGAACCGAACCCGCGCCTTGCCACCCTGATGATGGAACAGTTCGGCGGCGCCGATGGCGAACTTGCCGCTGCCATGCGTTATTTCACCCAGGGGCTGGGCGAAGATGATGCCGGCCGCAAGGATCTGCTGCTCGACATAGCCACCGAGGAGCTGAGCCACCTGGAGGTGATCGGTTCGATCGTTGCCATGCTGAACAAGGGCGTGAAGGGGCAGCTTGCCGAAGGGACGATGAAGGAGGCCGAGCTGTACCAGATGATCGGCGCGACCGGCACGTCCGCCAAGGAGGCCATACTGTTCGGCGGCGGTCCGGCGCTGTGCGATTCCGCCGGCGTGCCCTGGACGGCAGCCTATATCGATTCCCGCGGCGAGCCGACCGCGGACCTGCGCTCCAACATCGCGGCGGAAGCGCGCGCCAAGATCGTTTACGAGCGGCTGATCAACGTCACGGACGATCCCGGCATCAAGGACGCGCTCGGCTTCCTGATGACCCGCGAGGTCGCGCACCAGAAGTCCTTCGAGAAGGCGCTGTACGCGATCGAGAACAACTTTCCCTCCGGCAAGCTGCCCGGTGTGGAAAAGTATGCCAGCATGTACGTCAACACTTCTCAGGGTGAGGGCGACACCACCGGTCCGTGGAATTCGGGCGACGAGTGGGATCGGGTCGACGACCTGGAGCAGGTCATGCCGGCTGATGGCGGCGATGGCATGGCCAGTGTCAAGCTGGGGGCCAAGGACAGGAAGGTCGCCGACAAGATGGCCAAGCGCACGCTGTCCGATCCCGCAGCCGATCCGACGACCGGTGCCGATCTGGGGGCGGGCCCGGGAGCCGGCCGCACCAAGAACGGCGATCTGGGCGGCGCTCCCGACATCGCCTCGGCCCCTCTGGTAGCAGAGGCTACCGTAGGCAAGTGACGAACAGGCCGGCGCTCCTCGGAGCGCCGGCCGCCTTTATGGCCGCAAGTGCAGCCAAGGGCACCGGCGCCCTCTCGTTTTCATCGGCGCATCCCCGCTGCCATTTTCCCGAAAACTGCCCTAAGGGGCGCGCCATCATGCTCAGCCTTTCCAACATCACCGTGCGCCTCGGCGGGCGTACGATCATCGACGACGCCACCGCCCGCCTGCCCAATCGTGGTCGCATCGGCCTGATCGGGCGCAACGGCGCGGGCAAGACCACGCTGGTGCGCGTCATCACCGGGCTGATCGAACCCGACAATGGCGGCATGACCATGCCCAAGGGCACGCGGGTGGGCTATCTGGCGCAGGAGGCGCCGGCTGGGCAGGCGTCGCCGTTCGAGACCGTGCTGGCCGCCGATGTCGAACGCACGGCTTTGATGGCGGAGGCGGACAATTGCGCCGATCCCGACCGGCTGGGCGATGTGTACGAACGGCTGATCGCCATCGACGCCTATACGGCGCCGTCGCGCGCGGCGCAGATCCTGGTCGGGCTCGGCTTCGACGAGGAGGCGCAGGCGCGCCCGCTGGACAGTTTTTCCGGCGGGTGGAAGATGCGCGTCGCGCTGGCCGGGCTGCTGTTCAGCCAGCCCGACGTGCTGCTGCTCGACGAGCCGTCCAACCACCTCGACCTGGAAGCGGTGCTGTGGTTGGAGGATTTCCTGCGCTCCTACCCCGCCACGATCCTGCTGGTCAGTCACGAGCGCGATTTCCTGAACAATGTCGTCGACCATGTGCTGCACCTGCAAGGGGGCAAGCTGACGCTGTATCCCGGCGGCTATGACGCGTTCGAGAAGCAGCGGGCCGAGCGGCAGGCGCAGCTGGCCGGTGCGCGCGAGAAGCAGGAGGCGGAACGGGCCAAGCTGCAGGATTACGTCGCCCGCAACTCGGCCCGCGCCTCCACCGCCAAGCAGGCGCAGTCGCGCGCCAAGATGCTGGCGCGGATGCAGCCCATTGCGGAGCTGATCGACGATCCCAGCCTGCAATTCGACTTCCCCGATCCGGACGAGCTGCGCCCGCCGCTCATCACGCTGGACCTGGCCAGCGTCGGCTATGATGCGGTGCCGATCCTGCGCCGGCTGAACCTGCGGCTCGACCCCGACGATCGCATCGCCTTGCTGGGCCGCAACGGCAACGGCAAGACCACGCTGGCCCGCCTGCTCGCAGCGCAGCTGGCGCCGCTGGAAGGGGCGATGAACGCCAGCGGGCGGATGCGCGTCGGCTATTTCACGCAGTACCAGGTGGAGGAGTTGGAGGCCGACGAGACCCCGCTGCAGCACATGGCGCAGGTGATGCCGGGCGCCACCCCCGGCGCGGTGCGTGCGCAGCTCGGCCGGTTCGGCTTTGCCGGGGCCAAGGCGACCACGATGGTCGGCAAGCTGTCGGGCGGAGAGAAGGCGCGGCTGGCGCTGGCGCTGATCACCCGCGATGCGCCGCATCTGCTGATCCTGGACGAGCCGACCAACCACCTCGACGTCGATGCGCGCGAGGCGCTGATCCAAGCGCTGAACGCCTATGGCGGCGCCGTGGTGCTGGTCAGCCACGACCGGCACATGATCGAGCTGACGGCCGACCGGCTGGTTCTGGTCGATGCCGGCACGGCGAAGGAATATGACGGCTCGCTCGACGACTACATTGCCTTCGTCCTGGCGAAGCCGGAGGCAAAGCCCAAGCAGGCGGGGGCCAAGAAGCCGCTGGATCGCGAGCGGCAGAAGGAACTGCGCCGCGCCGCCAATGCGGCGGAGGCGGAGCTGACCCGCCTGACCGAGCGCCGCGCCGCGCTCGACCGCACGCTGGCCGATCCCGCGGCGGCGGAGCGGACCAGCGAACTGCTGCGGCAACGCGCCGCGCTCGACAGCGCGATCGATGATGCGGAGCAGGTCTGGCTTGAAGCGGGGGAGGCGCTGGAGGCGCTGGCGGCCTGAGTTACTTTTTGTAACCAGGTGCCTCGAGCACCCCCTCGTCCAGCTCGATCCATACCGGGGCATGGTCGCTCGACCGGTCCCACCCACGCACCGCCGCATCCACGCCGGCCGCCCGCAGACGGGGCGCAAGTGAGCGGCTGAGCAGCAGGTGGTCGAGCCGCAGGCCCGCGTTCCGGTCCCAGGCATTCCGCAGATAGTCCCAGAAGGTGTACAGGGTGGCCTCAGGGTGGAGGCTGCGCAGCGCGTCGGTCCAGCCCTGCGCCACCAGCCGCTCGAACCGCTCGCGCACCTCGGGCGCGAACAGGGCATCCTCCATCCAGCGTTCCGGCTTGTAGACGTCCTGCGGCGTGGGGATCACGTTGAAATCGCCCGCCAGCACCACCGGCGCGCCGCTTTCCTGCAGGAAATCAGCATGTTCCAGCAGCCGGTCGAACCAGGCGAGCTTGTACTCGAAGCGCGGGCCGGGCCGCGGGTTGCCGTTGGGCAGGTACAGGCAGGCCACCAGCACCCCGTTCACCGCCGCCTCCAGATAGCGGCTCTGCGCGGGATCGGGATCGCCCGGCAGCCCGCGATGGGTCTGGTGGATCGCGCCGACGCGGCTGAGGATCGCTACCCCGTTCCAACGCGGCTGCCCATGCCACAGCGCGTCGTATCCGGCGCCGGCCAGCGCTTCGACCGGGAACTTGCCCTGCGGCGCCTTCAGCTCCTGCAGGCAGACCACGTCCGGCTGCGCCTCGGCCAGCCAGCGCAGCAGGACGGGCAGGCGGCCGTTGATGCCGTTGACGTTGTAGGTGGCGATCCTCACGCCAGCAGACCAGCCAGCATTTGGCCGAGGGTGACGGGGGTCCAATCGTGCACGTCCACGCCGACATCGAACTGCCGCGGCATCCGTTTCATCCGGCCATGGCTGTGCCCGTGCAAATTGATTGCGCCGCGATGCTGGCCGTTCCAGGCGCGGAAGGGGTAGTGGCACAGCACCAGCCGGCGTCCGTCCAGCTCCAGTTCCGCATAGTCGCCGGCGCTGGCCCAGCCTTCGGCGGCCACAGTGGCGTCAGGGTCGTTATTGCCGCGGATCAGGTGCTTGGTGCCGTTGAGCCGGGCCAGTAGCGTGGGCACGTCGGAGGCGCGGCGGGCCATGTCGCCCAGGTGCCACACGGTGTCGTCCGGGCCAACCGCCGCGTTCCACCGCTCCACCAGCAGCGCGTCCATCGCGGCAGTATCGGCGAAGGGGCGGCGCCACAGATTGATCGTGCGGTGGTCGCCAAAGTGCGTGTCGGCGGTGAAGAAGGTCGTCATGTCCAGTAGAGGATGCGCGCGGCGGGCAGCACGGCGGCGATGCGCCCTTCGATGAACTGGCGCAGGGCGCGCATGGTGGCCGCGTCATAGACCTGCTTCTCGCTGCCGAATTTGGTGCGCTTGGTCGTGCGGTTCGTGCCGGTCATGTCCAGGGCGGAACCGGGATACCAGCTGTCGAGCACCATCTTGGAGCCGGCGGTGAAGCGGTGAGTGATCAGCTCGATCGTCAGATCGAGCCCGGCAATGCCGGCGAGCAGGGCGCCCGCATCGTCGATCAGCTCGCCATAGGCATCCTGCCAACCGGGCGCAGCGATGATCGGCGCGATGGTCAGGCCCACCGGATAGCCCGCCTGCGCCATCTGCCGCAGCGCCGCCAGCCGCGCGGTGACAGGGGCGGTTCCGCCTTCGAACCGGGCAAAGGCGCGGGGATTGACGGAGGCGCGCATCCGCGTGCGGCCGCCATGGTCGAGGGCCAGCAGCGGTCCCACATCGGCGAACTTGCTGGTGAAGCGCAGCTGCGCCGGCGCATCCCACTGCCCGAACCAGGTAATCGCGGCGGAGAGCGAACCGGTCAGCGGCTCGATCGCCAGCGGATCGGTGTAGCACGACGCCTCGAAGGTGGTGCCCTCATTGCGGCGGGCGGTGCTGCGCGAGGTGATCGTGCCTTGTCCCAGATAGGCGGGTAGCCCGCCCAGGATCTCGTCCAGATTAGCGTAGATGCGGGTGATCGGCGGGCCTTTCAGCGAGCCGGCGAGATAGCAGTAGCTGCAATGGGCCGGGCACCCTTCGGCAAGGTCCACCCGCCAGTCGGCACTGGGCGCGATGGGCTGCAGCCGCCGCTTGGACGGCGGCGCCACCACCAGCGCCGCGGTTGTCTTGGCCTGGCGATAGGCAAGGCGCGGATCGTCCGGCAGGCCCAGGTTCAGGCGATCGCCGGGCAGCTCGACGATCTCCACCCCCATGCCGGCAGCGCGCTCCAGCACGGCGCGGCAATGGGCAAAGTCCATCGACGAACGGGTGACGAGCAGGCGGCGGGGGCGCCAGGGCGCAGGGGCTTGCGGCGGAAGGGCGGGGGCGGGCTGCACGAAGGACCCAACGGCTGGCGGCCGTTCGGGTTCATGCGCCTGTTGCAGGTCAGATGCGGCGCGCCTCGTGCCGGCGGGCGAGGGTCACGAACAGGCCGATCAGCAGGGGGACCAGCACCAGCGAGAGCACCACCTTGGCCAGCGCCTGGCCAGCGATCAGCGCGCCGATCGGGCGGACGCCGATGAAGGCGACGGTGATGAAGATCAGCGTGTCGACCACCTGGCTGATCATCGCCGCCACAGCGCCAGCCACCAGCCCGAAGCGCCCGCTGCGCCCGGAAAGCCGGGCGAACAGCACGACATTCAGCGTCATCGACACACCATAGGCGATGATGCCGGCGAACATCAGCCGGGCGCTCTGGCCCAGCACGATGGGGAAGGCCTCCTTGGCCGGTTCGTACATCCCCGCATCGGTGGGCAGGTTGATCACCAGCCAGGTGAGCGCGATCGCCGTTGCCAGCGGGACGAAGCCGAACCGCACCAGCCGGTCGCCGGTGCGCCGACCGTACAGCCGGGTCACCGCACTGGAGATCGCCACCAGCAGCAGGAAGGGCAGGATGCCCGCCTCCACCGCCAAGGGACCGAGCGCGATCTGCTTCGATCCGAGTACGCCTGCGATGCAGGTCATCCCGCCATAAAGCAGCGACATCGCGAACAGCGGAACGGGAATCGAAGGGGGCGGCAGGGCATCGATCGGCTTCATGAGGCGGTGCATCCACCTATCGGCACAAAAAGGAAAGTGGGGCAGAACACCAGCCTCCCTTTGACCGGGGGTGGGCAGATGGTGAATAGGGCTGTTTCCAAGGCAGCAGAGCGGGGCCGATGCCTTCCATCCTGATCAACTTTGCCGGGATCGCAGTGATCCTGGCCCTCGCGCTGGCGCTGTCCACCAACCGGCGCAATATCCGCCTGCGGGTGGTCGGCCCGGCTTTCGCGCTGCAGGCGGTGATCGCCTTTCTCGTGCTCTACACCCCGTGGGGCCGCGCGGCGATCGAGGGGGCGGCGGGTGTCGTCTCCAGCCTGCTGTCGTACGCGGATGAGGGCACCACCTTCCTGTTCGGCGCGGCCGAGAACAATCCGCTGGCCAACAGCTTCGCGCTGGGCGCGCTGCCGGTGATCGTGTTCTTCGCCGCGCTGGTTTCCATCCTGTACCATATCGGCGTGATGCAGCTGGTGGTGCGCTGGGTCGGCGGGGCGATCGGCTGGCTGACGGGCATCGGCCAGGTGGAGGCGCTGGCCGCGGCGGCCAACATCTTTGTCGGCCAGTCGGAAAGCCCGCTGGTGGTGCGGCCCTATCTGGCGGGTCTCGCCCCGTCGGGCCTGTTCACGCTGATGAGCGTGGGCATGGCCGGCGTCGCCGGCACGATCCTGGCGGCTTATGCGGGGCTGCTGGGCGATGAGTACCTGCCGTTCCTGCTCGCGGGTGCGGTGATGGCGGCACCGGGCGGCATCCTGATGGCCAAGATCATCATGCCCGATGACGGCACCCCGGCCCATCTGGCGCAAGGGGTGGTGCTGCCGCTCGGCCGGGTCAGCGCGGAAGGGCCTGCCGCGATCACGGAAGGCGAGACCCCGCACGAGGTCAAGGCCGCGCGGGTGGAGGATCACCGGGCCGCCAACATCATCGAGGCCGCGGCGCAAGGCGCGCAGACCGGCGTCAAGCTGGCCGTGGCGGTGGGCGCGATGATCCTGGCCTTCGTGGCACTGACGGCGCTGGCAAACGGCCTGCTCGGCTGGGCAGGCGGGCTGGCCGGATATCCCGATCTGTCGTTCCAGGGCATATTGGGCGTGCTGTTCGCGCCGATTATGTTCCTGCTGGGCATCCCTTGGCAGGAGGCGCAGGTGGCCGGCGGGCTGTTCGGCACCAAGATCGTGCTGAACGAATTCGTCGCCTTCATTGCGCTGGACGCGATCGACCCCGGCGTGCTGAGCGAGCGGAGCCGGGCCATCGCGATCTTCAGTCTGTGCGGCTTCGCCAATTTCAGCTCCATCGCCATCCAGATGGCGGTGACCGGCGGCCTGGCGCCCAACCAGCGCCCGCTGATTGCGCGGCTGGGGCTGCGCGCGCTGGCCGCAGGCTCGCTGGCGAATCTGATGAGCGCGGCGCTGGCGGGGCTGTTCCTGAGCTGACGCGGTTTACAGCGAAGGCGGGAAAAGTGCGTGGGTGCCGTTCGAGGGAGCGCATCCGTAAAGCGGTGCGCGGGTGTGTGAAACTTTCGTGAGCCCGTGTTTCGGGCGCCTGGCGGTCGTGGTTGCCTTAGGCCGGGTTGACACCTTCCGGCCGGATTGTGCGCAGCCTCGGGCAGCCTTCGTGATCCTTAAAGGCGTCTGAGCCGGGCAGGAGCGGTGTGAACTTCCGCGCACAGCCTTTGCCGGAGCGTTCCGGCAAGAGGAAGCAGGGCAGGGATTCCATGGCGGGCGCGTAGGCAGCGGCATGGCACAGGCGCAGGGCTGTAGGAAAGTTTGGCGCGGCGCGGGGATGCCTACTGGTGGCCTCATTGCGAGTGCGCGTCCGCTTTCGCCCTATTGCGGACGTTCGCAGTTAGGTGCATTTCACATATATGAGGCGCGCAGCACCGACGAAAGCGGCCCTCCTGCTCACCGCAGCAGCGGGTGCGCTGCTGATCGGCATATCGCTGTTCCAGCAGCGATCGCGCACCATCGAGGGTACTTGGATCGACCTTTTCGAAGGATCGCGGTTCTTTGAAGGTGAGGGTCTCTCCGACGCCTGTAGCCCGGAGTTCATGGATGCACCGTGGATCGCCTATTACCCGCAGGACGACAGCGCGGCGGGCAAGCTCATTAATGGAAACCGCAACTCAGGCGTTTTCGTGAGCGAATACGGAAGCTGGCCGGTCGCCGCCTACGCGGTAAAGTTCGAGGGTCATCACCGTATCTTCGGCCTAGGCTTTGGGCACATGGGCGCTTCCCCCTCGGAGTACGTCGTCGCCCGAATGATCTCGATGAAGCCTATCGCGTCGCCCCGCTGCGACATTCGTCCCGGCTAGCCGCCTGTCCGCTCTCCACCCAGAAGCGCCGACCAGCAGCCATTTTTTTCGCCATTCACCGTCGCGCTGCGGAGGAAGAGGCTCAGACAGGCTCTCCACCTTCAGCGGGGTGTCAGGTGACGAGTCTGGATGGGCCCCTGCCTGCGCAGGGGCGACGGTGAGGTACTGGTTGGGTGCCGGACCATACGTCGCCCCGGACTTGATCGGGGGCGACGCTTCACCTTCTGGCGCTGCGTCAAACAGCGAGATCCCGGATCAGGTCCGGGATGACGTTGAGACCCGGTGCAACGCCCGCTCCTACCCTAATACACCTTCGCTGCGGCTACTCCGCCGCCACCGCCGGCTCCACCGCCTCGGCCAGCTGGCGGCGCCACATGTCGGCATACAGGCCGTCGCGGCGCAGCAGCTGGGCGTGGGTGCCCTGTTCCTCCAGCAAGCCCTCGTGCAGCACATTGATGAGGTCGGCATCGGCAATGGTCGACAGGCGGTGCGCGATGGCGATGCTGGTGCGATTGGCGGAGACGCGGCCCAGGGTCGCCAGGATCGCCTGTTCGGTGCGGGTGTCGAGCGCGCTGGTCGCCTCGTCCAGCAGCAGGATCGGCGGGTCCTTCAGCAGGGTGCGGGCGATGGCGACGCGCTGCTTCTCCCCGCCGGACAGCTTCAGCCCGCGCTCGCCGACCTCCGTCTCCAGGCCATGCGGCAGGGTGTCGATGAAGCCTTCAATGGCGGCGCCGCGGGCGGCGGCCATGACCTGTTCGGGCGAGGCACCATCGCGACCATAGGCGATGTTGTAGCCGATCGTGTCGTTGAACAGCACGCTGTCCTGCGGGACGATGCCGATCTGGCGCCGTAGCGATGCCTGCGCCACCTCGCGGATGTCCTGCCCGTCGATCAGGATGCGGCCGGCCCAAGGGTCGTAGAAGCGGAACAGCAGCCGGCCGATGGTCGACTTGCCGGCGCCCGAGGGGCCGACAATGGCGACCTGCGATCCTGCGGGCACCTCGAAGCTGACGCCGCGCAGGATCTCGCGCTCCGGATCGTAGCCGAAGCGCACATCCTCGAACACCACGGACGGGCGACGGATGTGGAGCGCGGGCGCGCCGGGCCGGTCCTCCACCTCCACCGGCGTGTCGATCAGGCGGAACATCTGCGCCATGTCGATCAGCCCCTGGCGGATCGTGCGATAGACCCAGCCCAAGACGTCCAGTGGACGGAAAAGCTGCATCAGATAGGTGTTGATGAGCACCAGATCGCCGACGCTCAGGTTCCCGCGGCTCCAGCCCCAGACGGTCCAGGCCATGGCGCCGGCCATCATCAGATTGGTGATGGCCGCCTGCAAGGCGTTGAGCAGCGCGAGCGAGTTCTCGCTCTTGATCGCGGCCTCGGCATATTGGCCCGCGGCCGAGCCGTAGCGGCGCTGCTCGCGCTCCTCCGCATTGAAGTACTTCACCGTCTCGTAGTTCAGCAACGAGTCCACTGCACGGGAGAGGGCGAGGCCGTCGAGCTCATTCATGCGGGCGCGCAAGGTGGTGCGCCATTCGGTGATGATGCGGGTCAGCCAGATATAGGCGATGACCGTGACCAGGGTCGCCGCCACCATGCCGACACCGAACTTGGTGTAGAAGATCACCCCGACGACGATCAGCTCCACGATGGTGGGTGCGATGTTGAACAGCAGGAAGTACACCATCTCGTTCACGGACTTCGTGCCGCGCTCGACCACCTTGGTGACCTCGCCTGTGCGGCGGGACAGGTGGAAGCGCAGCGACAGAGCGTGAAGGCGGCCGAACACGTCCTGCGTCAGATGCCGCACAGCGTCCTGCCCGACACGTTCGAAGATGACGTTGCGGACATTGTCGAACACCACAGTGGCAAGGCGGCCGGCGGCATAGGCGACGACAAGAGCGATCGCGACCCACAGGCCCTGCTCCGCCGCATCGGTCGACATCGCATCGACTGCGCCGGCATAGGCAAACGGCAAGGTGAGCACGACAGCCTTGGACAAAATGACGAACAGGGAGGCGCCGGCAATGCGGCGGCGCAGATCCGGCCGGTCGGCGGGCCACAGATAGGGCAGAAAGCGGCGGATCGTACGCCAGTCGGCGGGATCGGGACGGGGCTTGTCGGTGGCGGGCATCGGCAGCCATGTGGGTTGGCGACGGGGCCGGCGCAACGCGCCGCGGGGCGGGCGCGATCCGGCGCGCCGGTCAGAACGCCGCGAAGCGCGACCAGGCTTCCGCCATCTCCCGGTCGGAAGACGGAAGGTCGAACAGGACGCGCCGTGTCTCGAAATCGATTGCGATGCGCCGGAACAGCCGCAGCTCGCGCATTCCCAGGATAATCGCCGGGCGGTTCTCCAGATCGAGAGCATGGAAGGCTGGCGAGGGGCTGAACATGATCGGAAGGCTCGTCAGACTGACGTCCCCGATCTTTGCTGTCCGCGCGATATGGACGTGACCCCAGGCGGTGGCACCGTTGATGTCGTGGAGCTCCGTTGCTTCCTGCCGTCGCGCTCGCAGCCGGCGAGCCAGCGCCTCGTTCCCGACGCTGACCTGCGCGCCCGTGTCGATCACGACGACCGTGCGGATATTCTCGACCTGAGCATCCGTGATGATCAGCTGGCCGTGCCGTGCGCGGGCGCGCACCACGATCTCGTAACCGTTGCTGCTCTTCGATTCCTGCGGGCTCGCAACGGTCATGGTCGCGCCAGCGAAATCGAGCAGCACGCGCCGACCTTGCAGGACATCAATGCCCAGCACGCCGTCAGCGCCGCCGATGTGCTGAGCGTCGACCAGAGGCGCCATCGCCACATCGGTGCGGCGCTGCCCGATGCCCAGGCCGTTGATGGCGACGGCATGGGTGGCGACCCGGCTGGCCATCCCGATCAGCATGACCGGCCGCCGATCCATCAGCCCCAGCGAATCCGCCAGCTCGCGCGAGAGCACGGTTGCCTGGGCGCCGGTGTCGATCAGGAAGTTGTAAGGGCCCATATCGCCGATGGTAACAGCCACGGTCAGCCTCTCATGGCGATCGTGCTCCAGCTCCATCACCTCGGAAACGGGGGCTGAAAAGGACGAGGGCTCGGGCAGTTCCTGTGCGGAAGCTAGGACAGTGTGGCCGAGGATGAGCCCGGCAGTGACCGCAAGACCGCGCATGTTTCTCTCCTGGCCAGGTCGTGATGCCGGGGCCTTGCGCTCAGAATAGCACGGGCGAGGGCGGACCCGAACAGCCAAGATCCCGTGCGCCCCGATGGAAAGGGAGCGGGGGCCAGATGTGCAATCCTCGGCTCGCCGCGGCCAGGGCCGCCTGCGGGGTGATTCCCGGCGATTCGACGGTTTCACGGCCCTGGTGGTGTGTGTTGCAGGCCAAAACCCCTGTGATTCTCGCACTTTACGCCGCCACCGCAACAAAATTGCAATGGTGTGTTGACGGGTTGGGTTGGTCCACATATATGGCGTTCACCGACGGGGTGTTGCTGGTTTTGACCGGCGCTTCTGTTGGTCGCCGACAGACACGG
>Ga0210040_10002197_pt1 | contig 27856 bp, 25 predicted proteins | sample CryGeyCG12114_NA_FD_185462 | JGI IMG/M metagenome (GOLD analysis project Ga0210040, IMG submission 185462) | Groundwater microbial communities from aquifer - Crystal Geyser CG19_WC_8/21/14_NA (SPAdes) (version 2) | ecosystem: Environmental > Aquatic > Deep subsurface > Groundwater | place: USA... | reverse complement strand
GCCCCCGCGATCATGCTGATCAGGCGCCACGACCTGCCTCTGACGCCCGCGGCGACGCATCTGCTCGATCTCATGCGGCGCGCCATCGGACGCCTGTAGGACGGAGCGGCGGACGCGAAGAGGCGAAGAGGCGAAGAGGCGAAGAGGCGAAAGGCGCGCCCGGTCGCGGCGGCAGCGGCAAGCGGGAGCGGTGCGGCGCTCCCGCCCTTCGTTCAGGTTATTCGTGGGCCATGCCGAGGTCGCGCAGAACCTGGCGGTTGCTGTCGCTTTCCGCGGCGAAGCGCTCCCGGAACTCGGCACCGCTGGCGTAGCTCGGCACGGCGTTGAGGCGGCCGGCGGCGGTGCGGAAGCTCTCGCTCGCCACCGCCTCGCCGCAGGCGCGCTGGATAACGGCGGCGATCGCGTCCGGCAGGCCGGCGGGGGCGATGAGGCCGCCGGCGGAGCTGCCGACGATGGGGTAGCCGGCCTCGGTGACCGTGGGGACCTGCGGAAGGGAGGCGATGCGCGCGGCGTTGAAGACGCCGGCCACCGGCAGGCCGGTGGAAGCGGGAATGGAAGGGCTTTCGACGAAGGCCATGATCTGGCCGCCGAGCGCCGCCTGCGCCATCGGGCCGGCGCCCGAGAAGGGGGCGTGGAGCGCTTCCACCCCGGCGCGGCGCAGCAGGTTGGCGATGAGGATGTGCTGGGTGCTGCCCTGGCCCGGCGAGCCGTAGACGAGCGCCTCGGGCTTCGTGCGGCCGAGGGCCACCATGCCGGCGATGTCGCGGAACGGCGCGTTGCGGCCGAGGACGAGGACCTGCGGGTTGTCGTACACCAGGCAGAGGAAGCGGAAGCTGTTGAGCGAGTAGCTGAGCGGAACAAGATGCGTCTGCGCCGTCAGCGGCGTGTTGGGCGAGAGGCCGATGGTGTAGCCGTCCGGCCGGGCACGGGCGACCTCGGCGTCGCCGATCGTGCCGGATGCGCCGCCGCGGTTGACCACCACCACGCCCTGTCCGAGCGCCTGGGACAGCGATTGCTGCAGGGCGCGCGCCATCAGGTCGGTGTTGCCGCCGGGCGGATAGGGGACGATGAGCTGGATGGGGCGGGCGGGATAGGCTTCCTGCGCGCCGGCCCCGCCGGACAGGATGGCCAGAGGGGCGAGCAGGCCGAGGCAGCGGCGGCCGATCCGGTTCCACCATTCCTGGGGCATGACATCCTCCGCGTCCGTTGTTGCCGGTGACCCTAGGGGAGCCATGCCGGCGGCTCAACCGGACCTCGCGCCCCGGTGGCGGGAGCCTGGAGGGCGGCCGGGGCCGGATCTCAGGCACGGCAGTCGTTCAGCAGGGCACGCACCGCATCGAACTGAAGCCGTCCGTTCTCCGCGATCAGGACAAGCCGCACCGGGGCCACGCCGGGCGGAGCCGCGGGAGCCGCGCCGAAGGTCGCGCGCTGCCCGACCATCTGGAACAGCATCGGGTGCTGCTGACCTTCGAAGCGCAGGATGCCCTTGGCGCGCACGAGAAGCGGTGCGAGGCGGCTGACCGTCGCCTGGAAGCGCGGCAGCGACAGGGGACCTTCCGCCGTCCAGCTCAGGCTTTCGAAGCCGGGGGTCGCGAAGCGGCTGGCCGCGGGCAGCGCGCGATCCGGGAAGGCCAGCGGGTCATCCGAGAGGAAGAGACCGGCCGGCACGCGGCCGCATCGGGTTTCCAGCACGGTCCGGCCCGGCAGCAGGGCCGCGAGCCGGGCGCGGATATCCGCCAGCTGCCCGGCCGGCACGGCATCGGCCTTGTTCAGCGAGATGACGTCGCCCGCGCGGAGCTGGGAAAGCAGCAGCGCGTCGTCCAACATTGCCGGCCGATCGGCGAGCGCCTGCGCGTCCGCCACGCAGAGCACGGCGTCGAGCGCGGCCTCCCGCCAGATCACGGGGTCCAGAAGGCTGCGCACGATCTCGGCGGGGTCGGAGACGCCGCTGGTCTCGATCACGATGCCCTCCGGCGCCGGGTCGCGCCGCAGGAGGAGCGACAGGGTCCGCAGAAGGTCGCCCTGCAGCGTGCAGCAGATGCAGCCGTTCTGCAGCGCCACCATCCCCTCGGCGCTTCCGGCGAGCAGCTCGGCATCGATGTTGATCGCGCCGAAGTCGTTCACCACCGCCGCCAGCCGCTTGCCGTGCGGGGCGGTCAGCAGGTGGTTGATCACCGTTGTCTTGCCCGCACCCAGGAACCCGGTGACGAGCAGCACGGGGACGCTCATCAGCGCCGGACCGGCTTCCCGGGACGCGCGGCGGTCTCGAGTTCGCCGCCCGCGACGACCGCGACGCCGTTCACCAGCACGTGGCGCATGCCCTCGGCCGCGCGGTTCATGTGCCGGAAGTCGGCGCGGTCGGTCAGGGCCTCCGCGTCGAAGATCACGATGTCGGCGTCGCAGGCCGGCTGCAGGCGTCCCTTGCGGCGCATCTGCGGGGTGCTTTCCTCCAGCACCCGCGCCGGGATCAGCGTGCATTTGGCGATGCCGTCCAGCAGCGGCATCGTCTTCCGGTTCAGCACGTATTGCCGCAGGAAGCGCGTGAAGGTGCCGGAGGAGCGCGGGTGGGAGGAGGCCTCCGCCGGCAGCGGCCACTCGTCGCCCGTGTAGACGGAGGCGTCCGGCAGGGTCCATGGCATGGCGTCGGACGCGATGGCGCCGCCGGGGTAGAGGATGGAGGTGTCCAGCAGGTCCTGGTGCCGCGGCTGCACCTCCACGTCGAGGAAGTGGAACAGCACGAGCGAGGCCGGTGCCTCCTGCTGCGCGGCCACCAGTTCGTCGCGCGAGGCGAAGCGGTGGCCGGTGGAGACCATCTGGACCGAGCCGTAGTCGCGGCCCGTGCGTTCGGAGAAGGCGGGGTCGGTGAAGAAGGCGGCGCCGAGGACGGTGGAGCCGGAGCCGTAGGGATAGGCCTCCACCGTGATCTTCAGGCCGAGCGACTGCGCCTTCCGCACCAGCTCCGCCGCACGCTCCACATCCAGCAGGCTGGTGCTGTTGAAGTGGCAGATGTGCATGTGGGCGCCGGTGGAGCCGGCATAGCCGATCAGGCGCGTGTAGGCCTCGATGGAGCTTTTCGGATCGACGTTCGACATGTAGGCGATGTGCGTGTAGGTCGGCACCCCGCGCTCCGCCGCCAGGCTGCAGACAAGGGACATCTCCTTGACGCCCGTGCCGGGGGCGTAGGCGCTGGGCAGGCCGATGCCGATGCCGCCCTCGTCCAGGCCCTCGCGCACGCGGCGCAGCACCTCCGCCACCTCGGCGTCCGTCGCCACCTCGTCCATCCAGCGGCGCTCGCGGGTGGCGCGTCCCATGAAGCCGAGCTCGGGCTCCGGCTCCATGCCCGTCATGGCGGCGATGCGGGCCGAGACCCAGGCGGCGGCGGTGCCGTAGTTCAGCACGCGCCCCGCCGCGGCCTGGCGTTCGTACCAGAGCCCGACCGGCAGCACGCCGACCTCCAGCTCCAGCGAGGTGGTCACGCCGTCGAAGGCCTGCATGCGGTCGGCGGGAATGGACTGCCCGTGGGCGTGCAGGTCGATGAAGCCCGGCGCGACGACGAGCCCGGCGGCGTCGATCTCACGCCGCGCCGCCCCCTCCACCGCGCCCACGGCGACGATCCGGCCCTGCGCGATCGCGACGTCGCCCGTGGAGTCCAGGCCTGTCTCCGGGTCGAGCAGGCGTCCGCCGCGTATGATGAGGTCGTGCATGGGGCTCAGGCCTTCCGCAGGTTCCAGAAGACGGGCGCGGTGCCCGGCAGGACGTCCCGGAGGCTGTTGCGGTATGCGGTGGGCTGCTGGATGGTGCCGATCGGCACGTAGGGCACGGTGGCGAAGGCCTGGCGCTCCATCTCCGCGGCCAGCACCTTCTGCGCCGCCGCGTCCCTGGCGCCGAACCAGTCGGTGCGCAGGGCCTCCAGCTTCTGGTCGGTGAACCAGCCGGCCCAGCCCGCGCGGCCGTTCCCGCGCAGCGCGAGGTGGGAGGCGGGGCTCATGAACTCCGGGGCGACGGCGGTGGTGTGGAAGATGTTCCAGCCGCCTTCCTCGGGCGGCTTCTGGGAGGCGCGGCGGGCCAGCACCGTGCCCCAGTCGGTCGCCACCAGCTCCACGTTCATCCCGAGGCGCTTCAGGAGGTCCGCCGTGATGTCGCCCATGGGCGCGAGGAACGGCATGTCGGTGGGGGAGATGACCACCACCTTGCGGCCGTCGTAGCCGCTGGCCTTCAGCATCTCCCGTGCCCTGGCGAGGTTGGCCTCCATGACCTCCCCGCCGGCGCCGGTGGAGAGGGGCGTGCCGCAGGGGAAGAAGGCCTTGCACTCGCTGAACAGGGAGGGATCGCCGACCATGGCCTGGAGGTAGTCCGGCTGGTTCACCGCGTGCAGCACGGCCTGGCGCACGCGCACGTCGTCGAAGGGCGGAAAGAGGTGGTTGAAGCGCAGCAGCACGTAGACGCCGAGCGGGTCGCGCGTGGTGATGGTGATGTCGCGGGAGCGGCGGAGGATCGGCAGCAGGTCGGTGGGGGCATTCTCGATCCAGTCCACCTGGCCGGTCGAGAGGGCGGAGACGGCGGTGGAGCTGTCGGGGATGACCTTCCACTCCACGCGGTCCACGTTGACGCGCTTGCCGCCGGCGGCGCCGTCCGGCGCCTCCGCGCGCGGCACGTAGCCGTCGAACCGGGTGTAGACGGCCTGGCTGCCGGCGACCCACTGATCCTTCACGAAGCGGAAGGGGCCGGAGCCCACGGCTTCCCGGATCTGTTCCTGCGGCGATGTCCGGGCCAGCCGTTCGGGCATCATGAAGGGCACGGGGCTGGACAGCTTGCCCAGCGCTTCCGCCAGCAGGGGGAACGGCGCCTTCAGCCGGAAGCGCAGCGTGCGGTCGTCCACCGCCGAGAGATCGTCGGTCTGCGCCATGAGGGTCGCGCCGAAGCCGTCTCGCGCGGCCCAGCGGCGGATGCTGGCCACGCAGTCCTGCGCGCGCACGGGCTCGCCGTCGTGGAACCTCAGGCCGTCCCGCAGGCGGATGGTCCAGGTGCGGCCGTCATCCGCCACCTCGTGGCCCTCGGCCATCTGCGGCTTCACCTGGAACCTGGCATCCATGCTGTAGAGCGTGTCGTAGACCATGTAGGCGTGGTTCCGGACCACGTAGCCGGTGGTCCAGACCGGATCGAGGGCGGCGAGGTCCGACTGGGGCACGAAGCTCACGACCTTCGCGCCCTGCGCCACCGCCGGGCGGCCGAGGCCGGGCGCGAGCGCCGTCGCGGCGGTGGCGCCCAGCAGGGCGCGGCGGGTGGAGGCGGTCATGCGGCGGGCTCCTGGAGGGTGTTGGTCGGCGCGAAGGGATCGGCCACGCGGGGCCAGTAGGGGCGGGTGCGCTTGCTGAAGGGGATGTTCGCGTAATCCGGCGGAATGGCGCCGGGCGCGGCGACGTAGCGGATCTCGCGCGCGACCGGCGCGAAGGCGGCGTGGAAGTGCTGGGTGGACTTCACCACGACGAGGTTCTTGTCGGCCAGCGTGATGCCGAGCCCGGTGAAGGCGTCCGGCGCGAAGGTCTGCTGGCGCCTGCTGACGAGGACGATGTCGATGCCGTCCGCGGACACCCAGGCGCTCGGCCCGAAGCCCGCGCGGCCGCCGCTCAGCCCGGTCTGCGTGAAGTCGGGATCGAGCCTGCGCACCGTGACCATCAGGTCCACCGGATCGCCGGATGAGGGGCCGCACTTGCCGCCGATCCGCAGCAGGAAGGCCGCGCCCTCGCCGGCCTCGGTGCAGAAGGCCACCGCCTGCGGGTCCCAGAAGCAGCCGATCGCGGCGTTCCTCACGCCCCGGTCCACCAGCCGCCGGAGGATGGCGGTGTTGTCCGAGGGTGCGCCGCCGCCGGCGTTGTCCGCCACATCCGCGAGGACCAGCGGGCCGCCCTGGCCGGACAGCGCGCGGTCGATGCCCTCGTCGATGGTGTCGTGATGGGTGGAGGTGGCCTCGCGCATGGCCCAGATCTCGTCGCCCAGGCGGCTGGCCAGGGCCTCCGCCTTCTCCCTGTCGCCGTCGGCGATGACGACCACCTTCGCGCCCACCTCCTCCACGTCGCCCCAGGGAAAGCCGTGGCCGAAGGAGACGGAGAGGATGCCGTCCTTTCCTTCCAGGGACTGCATGCGCGCGACAAAGGACCGCATCGGCTCCTGCGGCGTGCGCCACATGCTGATCATGCGGCAGTCGTGATAGGCCGTGACCGGGTTCACCTCGCCCCGCGCGGCGCGGGTGCAGAGGGCGTACAACTCCTCCGCCCGCTCGGCCATGTCGATGTGCGGGTATTCCTTGTAGGTGATGATCGCGTCCGCGTTCCTTCGCATCAGCTCCGTCAGGTGGCAGTGCAGATCCAGCTCGATGCCGATCCTGGCGGTGGGGCCGACCACCTCGCGGACGCGGGCGAGCGTGTCGCCCTCGCAGTCGTCATAGCCATGCGCGACCATGGCGCCGTGCATGAAGAGCAGCACGACGTCCACCGGACCGGCGGAACGCAGGTCGTCGAGCAGCATGTCGCGAAGCCCCTCGTAGACATGCCGCAGCGTGGTGCCGGCCGGCTGCGCGAAGGTGCAGAGGCTTTCGGCGACATCGTGCCCCCCGGCCTCCGCCAGGCGGCGCCAGGCGATCAGCGGGATGTTGCCGGCAACGGGCGGATGGCGGCTGCCGTCGTCGCGGAACCAGACCCGCTCCTCCTTGAATCCGGCCCAGCCGGTGGGAATGGGCGAGAAGGTGTTGGTCTCGGTGGCAAGCCCCGCAATGAAGATCCGCACAGCCTGCACCTCCTGTCTTTCGATCTGGCATCCGGCCGAACGAACACCTACGATGCGTCAAGATTTGATCGATAGTGAAATTCCACGATCGGATGTGTCAACATGCATGAGGTCGCCGACCTCTCCCCCGGCCGCCCCTCGCTCGGGGAATCCGTGCGCGCCGCGCGACAGGCGCAGGGCCTCACGCTGAAAGAGGTCAGCGCCCGCTCGGGCCTCGCCGTATCCACCCTCTCGAAGGTGGAGAATGGCCAGATGTCGCTGACCTACGACAAGCTGCTCGCCCTCAGCGAAGGGCTGCGGGTCAACGTCGCCAAGCTCTTCGAGGCGCCCGGCGCGGCGCGGCGGCCCGTCACCGCGCGGCGCAGCGTCAGCCGCGTTGGGGAGGGCCAGCGGGTTCGGACGGACTGGTACGACTACCTCTACCAGTTCGCGGACATCGCGCGGAAACGCATGATCCCGATCCTGGCGGAGCTGCATGCCCGCTCCCTCGCCGAGTTCGGCTCCCTGATCCGGCACACGGGCGAGGAGTATTGCCACGTGCTTCAGGGCCGGGTCGCGGTTCACACCGAGTTCTATGCGCCCGACCTGCTGGAACCCGGGGACGGCATCTACCTCGACAGCAGCATGGGCCATGCCTACCTCAACGCCGGCGACGGCCCCGCACGCGCCGTTGTCGTCTGCTCCGGGATCGATCCGGAGCTGGACGCGGCGCTGATTGCGCTGCTGAGCGGACGCCGGCGCGGCGCATCCGAACCGTGACCCGGTGAATGCAGCCCCGCGGCGGATGGAGATTCAGGGCATGGCGCAGTCGGCGATCGTGCTGGGCGCGGGGATGGTCGGCGTGTCCATCGCCCTGCACCTGCGGCAACGCGGATGGGAGGTGGCGCTCGTGGACCGGCGGCCGCCTGGGGAGGGCGCCTCCTTCGGCAATGCCGGGCTGATCCAGCGGGAGGCGGTGCACCCGCACCCCTTCCCGCGGCGCCTCGCGGAGCTCACGCGCATCGCCGGCAACCGCGGCGTGGATGCCGTGTACCATCCTTCCGCCCTGCCTGGCCTGGCCTCGCCGCTTCTGCGCTACTGGTGGCATTCAGAGCCGGGGCGCTACGAGGCCGTGGCCCGGGCCTATGCCCGGCTGATCGTCACCTGCCTGGATGAGCACATGGCGGTCGCGCGCGATGCCGGCTCGGCGGAACTGCTGCGCCCCATCGGCTGGATGCGCCTTTTCAGCACCGAGGCGCAGCTGGACCATGCCCGGCAGGAGGCCGAGGCGGCTCATCGCGACCACGGGGTGGGCTATCGCGTGCTGGATGCCGGCGCCCTGGCCGAGGCGGAGCCGCACCTCATGGTCCGGCGCGCCGGGGCGCTGCACTGGACGGATCCCTATTCGGTCAGCGATCCCCATGCCCTCACCACATCCTACGCGCGGCTCCTGGAGGCCAGGGGCGGCCGCTTCGTCCTCGGGGAGGCCGCGACGCTGGAGCGCGCCGGGGCCGGCTGGCGCGTCCAGGGGGCGGAGGGACCGGTGGAGGCCGCCCACGCCGTCGTGGCCCTTGGCGCGGCCGCCGGTACGGTGACACAGCGCTTCGGCTATGCACCGCCGCTTTTCGGCAAAAGGGGCTACCACCACCACTACGGCATGCGGGGGAATGCGGTGCTGAACCACCCCTTCATCGACGAGGCCAGCGGCTTCTGCCTTGTTCCCATGCGGGCCGGCATCCGGCTCACCACCGGCGCCGAGTTCGCCCGCCCCGGCGCGCCGGAAACGCCCATCCAGATCGAGCGGGCCGAGCCGATCGCGCGTTCCCTCCTGCCGCTGGCGGACAAGGTGGAGGACAAGCCCTGGATGGGGGTGCGGCCCTGCACGCCGGACATGCTGCCGGTGATCGGCCCCATAGCCGGGCATGACGGGCTCTGGGGTGCCTTCGGCCACGCCCATCAAGGCATGACGCTGGGGCCCACCACCGGGCGTCTCCTCGCGGAGATGATGGATGCGAAGACGCCCTTCATCGACCCGGCACCTTACCGCGCCGAGCGGTTCTCCTGAGCGTTCGGCCGATCCTCGGCAGGGTTGCCCACCCGCGGCTTCCACGGGGCAGTTGGTTCAGGGACGGCCACAAGGTTGAGCGCGATCGCTCTGGCGATGGGATGACGGCGTGGCAGGGTTCGCCGATGGGAAGGCGCCGGGCCTGATGAACGGCAGCATGCGGGCGGTACCGAAGTCTTGCTCCACCAGCCAGCTTCCCGCCCCTCCCGGCGGCGGCGTCCTCCGTCCGGACGGACCGCAACACGCCGCTCAGTCCCTTCACCGTGAAGCCCGGCCGAACGCAAAAAGGCGGGCCACCTTCCGGTGGCCCGCCCTTCAGCCAATCCCCGGAGGGATCAGGTCTTGTTGACGGCGTCGCGCACCGCGTCCTTGGCGCCGCCCGCCGTGTTCTGGATCTTGCCCTCGGTGCGCTTGGCCGCGCCCTCGGCCTCCATCTTCTTGTCGCCGATCGCGGCGCCGGCATTCTCCTTGATCGCGCCGCCAGCCTGCTTCAGGGCGCCCTCGATGCGGTCCTTGTCGATCGCCATGTGCTGTCTCCCACGTCGTTGTTGCGATGGGATGAGAACGTGGGGTCCGCCGCGGGGTTGCTCTCCTTATGTCGCGCAACATCACAGATTGAATCGAGCATCACATGTGCGGGAGATATTTCCTTCAACGCGATCCGGCGCAGCTGGCCCGGTACTACGACACGCCGGCCAGCAGCCCGACGCCGAACTTCGCACCGAGCTGGAACATGGCACCGACGCAGGACGGGATCGTGCTGCGGCGCCATCCGGAAAGCGGGGAGCGGCGGATGGATGCCTTGCGCTGGGGCCTGGTGCCGCGGTGGGCCAAGGACATGAAGGACGGGGCACGGCTGATCAATGCCCGCTCGGATGGGGTGGCGGAGAAGCCATCCTTCCGGGAGGCCTTCCGTAAGCGGCGGTGCCTGGTGCCGGCGGACGGCTTCTTTGAGTGGCTTTCGCCCAGCGAGGCGGCGGTGCGGAGCAAGGACCCGAAGCAGCCCTTCGCCGTGGCCCTGGCCAGCGGGGAGCCGATGAGCCTCGCGGGCATCTGGGAGGGGTGGCAGGACCCCCAGGGCAACTGGCTGCGCACCTATTCGATCATCACCACGGAGGCGAACCCGAAGCAGCAGCCGCTGCATCACCGCATGCCCGTGATCCTGGCCCGGGAGGACTGGCCGGCCTGGCTGGGGGAGGAGGAGGTTCCGGTGGAGGGGCTGCAGGCTTTGCTGCAGCCCTGCCCGCCGGAATGGCTGGCCTGCTGGCCCGTGAGCAAGCGGGCGAACAAGGTGGCGGAAAACGATGCCGGGCTGATCCTGCGCGACGCCTCGGTGCAGGCGCCGCCGGGTTTGGACGATCCCTCGCCCTATGAGCCTCGGTAGGTGGAATAGCTCCAGGGGGAGCAGAGGAGGGGGACGTGGTAGTGCCCCTCCCCTTCCCGCAGGCCGACATTGATCACGACGGTGCCGAGATAGCCGGGATCCTGGCCGCGGGCGGCGAAATAGGCCGCGACGTCGAAGCGGAGCTCGTAGCGGCCGGGGGCGAAGTCGCCGGGCGGCAGGAGGGGGGCGTCGAGGCGGCCGTCGGCGTTGGTGGTGCCGGCGCGGATGAGCACGGGCTCCGGCTCCATGCGCCAGAACTCCAGCGGCATGCCCTGGGCGGGGATGCCGTTGGCGGTGTCGAGAACGTGGGTGGAGACGGCGGAGGGCTTCATTCGGCGGCCATCGCGATCGATTCCTGGGGGATGTCGCCGGTGAGCTCGGGCTCGGCGTAGGTGAGCAGGCTGTCCAGGTGGGCTTCGGCGTCCTCCAGCCAGAGGCGGCGGCAGATGCCGTCCACCAGGCGCAGGGTTCCGTACTTCATGCCGCTGATGGTGGCGCCCGACAGGCCCATGGAGGCGGTGGAGCCGTAGTTGATCATGTGGATGTGGGTGAGGAAGGGGGCTGCGCCCGGGGCGTTCTCGCGCATGGAGAAGTCGTCCCGCAGGTAGGGGCAGGCGCCGAGGACGGGGAATTCCTGGCCCTCGGGCGGGGTATAGACGTCGCGCCAGAGAAGGACGTGCCGGGCGAAGGGGGCGAGTTCCGGGCGGAGCGCGAGGTCGAAGGCGGTGCCGGTGCCGGTGATGACGTGGTCGGTGCGGTGCTCGCCGCGGGGCGTGGTGACGACGACCTCGTCGTTTTCCTCGCGGACCGCGAGGACGGGGCTGGCCATGTGCAGGTCGAAGCGCGGGTCCGAGGCGACGCGGTTCCAGGATTCCTGGGGCGGCGGTTGGTTCAGGGCGAAGATGTGCTGCATGAAGCGCCAGCGGAGGGCATCCGGCATGGCGTAGAGCTGGCCGAGGAAGCCGGACTGCTCCATCCAGCGGAAGGGGTTCACCCGCGGCATCTTCGCGCGGCGGACCAGCATGGTGCCCTGGGTGGCGCCGGCCTCCAGGGCGGTCGCCAGGTTGTCGAAGGCCGAGGCACCGGCGCCGACCACGAGGACGCGCCTGCCGGCGAGCGCGCCGAAGTCGACATGGCCGGAGGTGTGGGAAACGCGGGCGGCGGGGAGCTGGTCGAAGGGAGCGGGGATCGCCCAGCCGCCCATGCCGTCCATGCCGGTGGCCAGCACCAGCTTGCGGGCGCGGACCGTGGTTTCGCCGGAGCCCGTGAGGAAGGTGAGTTCGAGCGGCTCGCCGGTCCCGGTGTGGCCGATGCGGATCAGCCTGTGCCCGTGGGTGACGGGGAGTTCGAGGGTGGCTTCCAGCCAGTCGAGGTAGCGCTGCCAGTCCACGCGGCCGATCTTGTTCAGGGCGTCCCAGGCCTCGGCGCCGTCGCGGGCGGTGAAGAAGGCGCGGGGCGTGAGGGCGGGGATGCCGAGGTCGGGGCCGGTGACGTGCTTGGGCGTGCGCAGCGTCTTCATGCGGGCGAAGGTGGTCCAGACCCCGGCGCCGCCGGCGGGGGCGGCGTCGAAGACGCGGACGCGCTGCACGCGCTCGCGCAGGAGGCCGAAGGCGGTGACAAGGCCGGTCTGCCCCGCGCCGATGATGGCGACGTCCAGCACGCCCTCCCCTTTCTCCGGCACCCAGGGGTGGCGGGGGTAGGAAAGGAGTTCGAGCTGCCGGCGGGCTTCCTGGGCCAGGGCGGCGAGGCCGGGATGGCCCGCGGGGATGGACGCGCTGTCGTCGGGCATGGCGGAGGTCCCGGGGGGAAATGGTTGCGCCCGGTGCTTAGCATGGAGCGTGCCGCGGCCGACACGGTGGGGTGCGGGTTGATCTGGCGCCCGGCAATACCGCAAATGCGCGGACGCCCACCCGAAAGGACCATCCATGAGCGCCAGCACCGCCCCCAACCTGATCGCGGCCGTGAGCGAGCAGCGGCAGTGGGACCGGCTGATGGAACTGGCGAAGCTGGGCGCCATCACGGGGGCCGACGGGTCGCCCGGGGTGAACCGCCCCTGCCTTTCGCCGCTGGACCGCGAGGCGCGGCGGCTGATGATCGGCTGGGCCGAGGGACTGGGGCTCGCCGTGACGGTGGACGAGATCGGCAACCTGTTCTTCCGCCACGAGGGCACGGACGCCGAGGCGGCGCCGGTGCTGACGGGCAGCCACATGGACAGCCAGCCCAATGGCGGGCGTTTCGACGGCATCTGGGGCGTGGTGGCCGGGCTGGAGGCGGTTCAGGCGATCCGCGAGGCCGGCGTGGCGACGAAGCGGCCGATCGAGGTGGTGGCCTGGACCAACGAGGAGGGCGGGCGGTTCGCGCCGGGCTGCATGGGCAGCATGGCCTGGGCCCACTTCAAGCCGGCCAATGCCTGGGACGCGGTGGCGGACCTGGAGGGGGTGACCTTCCGCCAGGCACTGGACGAGCACCGCAAGGCCGAGGCCGACCTTGCCCGGCGGCCGCTGGGGGGCAAGCCCTTCGCCTATCTGGAGGCCCATATCGAGCAGGGGCCGCTTCTGGAGGCGGAGGGGAAGGACATCGGCGTGGTCACGGGCATCCAGGGGAGCCGGTGGTTCATGGTGGAGATCACGGGCGAGACGGCGCATGCCGGGACCTCGCCGGTGTCCACGCGCAAGGATGCCGTGCAGGACATGATCCGGGCCATCACGGCGCTGAACGCGCTGATGACCGACCCGACGGACGTGCTGCGCTTCACGGTCGGGCAGATCGAAGTGTTCCCCAACACCTCCAACACGGTGGCGGACCGGGTGCGGTTCACGATCGACTTCCGACACCCCGACAAGGAGCTGCTGATCACCAACGGCGACGCCATCGAGCCGACGATCCGCAGCGCGGTGAAGGGCTGCGAGGTGGCGGTGACGGAGCGCTTCCACGCGCTGCCCGTGGAGTTCGACGCGCTGGTGACCGACGCGGTGGAGGATGCGGCGACGGCGCAGGGGCTTGCGGCCGTGCGGATGCCGAGCGGAGCCTTCCACGACGCGCAGTTCATGGTGCCGATCTGTCCGGCGGGCATGCTGTTCGTGCCGAGCCGGAACGGCGTGAGCCACAATCCCGCGGAGTATTCGAGCGCCCCGCAGCTCGCCGCGGGGACGCGGGTGCTGGCGGCGGCGCTGGTGGAGCTGGCGAACAAGGAAACCACGGCGCCCGTGTTCTGAGCCGCGGGAGGCGCGGTGGCTTCCGGTTGCCCGCAGCGCGGTGCCATCCGCTTGCGGGCGCCGGACACCGCATCAGAGACCGGGCGGCGTGAAAATGGTGTTCTGCCGTAACGTGGGTTTCACCAGAGACCGACGTGCCGGAACGCCGCTCGGAGCGGCGCTGCTCCTGTGCGGCCGGGTGGCCTCGCAGGGCTGTGCGACGGGACGGAATTCACCGGATGCGAGCGAGGCTTCGTGGATATCCGGGCCCTGGCCGGCACCACCGTGAACATCCCTGGGCAGGGCTTCGGGGGCCATCTCGGTTCGGCGCCGGGAATGGCGAGCTGGGCTGAACAGAACGGCCTCGTGCCGGCTTCTGCGAAGACCTTGCCAATGTATGGCGGCTCCGCCGATGCGTCCGCATGGGTCCCCCCGGTCGACGGGATCAATCCAGCCACGGTGTTCGGACGCGACGGCATCTCGTGCGGCGTCTCTGCGCAGGGGCCGGATATCGACCTGATCCGCTCCCTTTTTGTTTCGGTGCTAGAGAACGTCCGCCGGTCAGGCGTTCTCGTTGAAAAGGAGGTCGACAGGGAGGTCGTGCGGAGCAACGTGCGGGTGCAGCAGGTGGCATTCCGCCTCCGGGCCGAAACCAGTCAGGCCAACAGGCCGGATCGCATCTTCGTTCTGACCGCGAACACGATAACGGACAGGCGCTTCCCGGTCGTTGCAATCGCGTCCCACGTTCAAGGACGGTAAGGCCGGGCGGTTCGGTAAGGACCAACCCGTGGCCGGGGAGTGGAAAAGAAAATCCGGCGATCCCTGGGAAGCTGGACGGGTGCTTCCGGGATCGCCGATTCTGCCAGGCCGAAACGCGGCCTGGCGGCTACTTGGGAGCGAGCACCATGATCATTTGCCTGTTCTCCAGGCGGGGCATGGATTCGACCTTGGTGGCCTCGGCCATCTCGGTGCGGATGCGTTCCAGCACCTTCACGCCGAGATCCTGGTGGGCCATTTCGCGGCCGCGGAAGCGGAGGGTGACCTTCACCTTGTCCCCTTCCTCGATGAAGCCCTTCATCTGGCGCATCTTCACTTCGTAGTCGTGGTCGTCGATGTTCGGACGGACCTTGATTTCCTTGATCTCGACGACCTTCTGGCGCTTGCGCGCCTCGTTGGCCTTCTTCTGCTGCTCGTACTTGAACTTGCCGAAATCGGTGATCTTGCAGACCGGGGGCTCAGCGTTGGGGCTGATCTCGAGCAGGTCCATTCCGACATCATAGGCGCGGGCCAGGGCCTCGCGCGCGCTCATCACGCCCTGCATCTCACCGTCCTGGTCGATCAGGCGGACCTGGGGCGCGCGGATCTCCTCGTTCACCCGCGGTCCGTCGCGGGTCGGGAGTGTATTGGGCATTGGGCCTCGGGCCAGGGTCGTCTCCTGTTGTGGTGGGTCGTTCTGGGAAGTTATGGGGCGGGGCGGATGCGTCTGCAACCGCTGCGTGGCGGGGTCAAGCCGATTCGGCCGTCCTTGACGGGACGACCTCCGGGGGCGGTCAGGCCGGCCCGGATTCCTGGACGGGGGCCGGCCGGCGGTCGGGCGGCGCGGCCTCGGCGAGGATGCGGGCCACGGCCTCGGCGAGCGGCAGGGTTTCCTGCTCGCGGCCCGGCAGGCGCCGGAGGACGAGGTTGCGCTCCTCGGCCTCGCGCCGGCCGATCACGGCGAGAAGGGGAACGCGGGCCTCGATGTGCTCGGCGACCTTGCGGTTGATCTTCTCGTTGCGGGTGTCGGTGGCGACCGAGAGGCCGGCGGCGCGCATGGCCTCGGCCACCTCCTCCGCATAGGGGGCGGCATCGTCCACGATGGTGGCCACGACCACCTGGGTGGGGGCGAGCCAGAGGGGGAAGCGGCCGGCGTGCTCCTCGATGAGGATGCCCAGGAAACGCTCGAAGGAGCCGAGGATGGCGCGGTGGAGCATGACCGGGCGGTGCTTGGCGCCGTCCTCGCCCACGTATTCGGCGTCGAGCCGCTCGGGAAGGACGAAGTCCACCTGGAGGGTGCCGCATTGCCAGTCACGGCCGATGGCGTCGCGCAGGACGAATTCGAGCTTGGGGCCGTAGAAGGCGCCCTCCCCCGGATTGAGTTCGTAGTCCACGCCGGCGGTGGCGCAGGCCTCGCGGAGGGCGCCCTCCGCGCGGTCCCAGGTGGCGTCGTCGCCGGCGCGGGTGGCGGGGCGGTCGCTGAACTTCACGCGGAACCCGGTGAAGCCGAAGTCGCGGTAGATGGAGGACAGGAGGGCGACGAAGCGGACGGTCTCGGCCGCGATCTGGTCCTCGGTGCAGAAGATATGGGCGTCGTCCTGCGTGAAGGCGCGGACGCGCATGATGCCATGCAGCGCGCCGGATGGCTCGTAGCGATGGCAGGCGCCGAACTCGGCCATCCGCCAGGGAAGCTGGCGGTAGGAGCGGATGCCCTGGTTGAAGATCTGCACGTGGCAGGGGCAGTTCATCGGCTTCAGCGCGAGCACGCGGTCCTTCTCGGACTCGTCCTCGACGGTGGCGATGAACATGCTTTCGCGGAACTTCTCCCAGTGGCCGGACTCGATCCAGAGCTTGCGGTCGAGAAGCTGGGGGGTCTTCACCTCGTCGTAGCCGGCGGCGTCGAGGCGGCGGCGCATGTAGTCCTCCACCGTGCGGTAGAGGCGCCAGCCCTTGGGGTGCCAGAAGATGGAGCCGGTGGCCTCCTCCTGAAGGTGGAAGAGGTCCATCTCCTTGCCGATGCGCCGGTGGTCGCGCTTCTCGGCTTCCTCCAGCTGAAGGAGGTGGGCATCCAGTTCCTTCTGGTCGCGCCAGGCGGTGCCGTAGATGCGGGACAGGACGGGGTTGCGGTGGTCGCCGCGCCAATAGGCGCCGGCGACCTTCTGGAGCTTGAAGGCGGTGCCGACATCGCCCGTGCCGCGCATGTGGGGGCCGCGGCAGAGATCGAGCCAGTCGCCCTGGCGATAGATCGAGATCGTCTCGCTTTCGGGCAGGTCGCGGATCAGCTCGGCCTTGAAGCGCTCGCCCCTGTTCTCGAAGAAGGCGATGGCCTCCTCGCGGGGCCATTCCTCGCGCTCGAACCGGGCGTTGCGCGCGACGATCTCGCGCATCTTCGCCTCGATCGCCGGGAAGTCCTCGGGCGTGAAGGGCTGGTTGCGGGCGAAGTCGTAGTAGAAGCCGTTCTCGATGGCCGGGCCGATGGTGACCTGGGTGCCCGGAAACAGCTCCTGCACGGCCTCGGCGAGCACGTGGGCGGCGTCGTGGCGGATCATGCCCAGCGCCTCGGGGTCGCGCCGCGTGATGAAACGGAGCTTCGCGTCGGCCTCGATGGGGACGGACAGGTCGCGGAGGGCGCCGTCGACCTCCATGGCCAGGGCGGCCTTGGCGAGGCCGGGGCCGATGGACGCGGCCACGGTGGTGCCGGTGACGGGACCGTCGAAGGATCGAACGGAACCGTCGGGCAGCGTGATCGCGGGCATGGGGGCGGAGCGGGCCTCTCGGTGGGTATAAGGGCGGGAGAGGTGGCAGGCGGGCGGGGGGAGGTCAAGCGCGCGGGAGGCGGGGCTGCCTCGCGCGGCCTCCGGAGGATCGGTGCGGCGGGTTTGTCCGGGTGTTGTGAGCGGGAAATACCCGTGGGTGCGGAGCATGGGGGCGGCGCGAATGGTGGCCGGAGCATCTCGTAGGCGGCGGTCACCTCGATCCCTTCGGTGAAGAGGGAGGCGGTGTCGGGGGATCAGGATGCCGGCGAGGGGGTTCTGCAACACGTCGCGGAGGGCAAGGCGGATGGCCACGCCGCGGATGCCCGGCGGGTTGCATTGGTCGCCCGCCGAGGCCGAGGGGAACGCGAGGAGGCCGAGATCGGGAACACCATCGGGGTGGTGACGCCGCCGGCGATGCGGCCCGCGTCATCGCGGGGCGGATGGCGCGCCCGGGGGCGGACCGGGGGCGGAGAAGAGCGGCCCCGGGCGGAGCCAGGGGAGGAGGCGGACGGCGGAGTTGCCGCGGACCTGGAGCCGGCCGATGGTCCGCCGGACATGGCGCTTCCTTGGCCGTCCGGGGGTTCAGCGCGCGGGCTGTTCGGTGCCGGGGACGGCGCCGCTGACATCCGCCAGGCTGGACGAGGTTTCGCCCGGGGCCTGCGGGAGGACGCTGAGGCTGCCGTCTGTTTCCAGCACCACGGCGCCGACCTCCGCGGGATCGGCGGCGCCCGATCCGCGAAGCGCGGCCAGAACTTCCGCCCGGGTCACCCGCTGGGAACGCATGGCGCCCTCCAGGAAGCGCCCCTGGTGGAGCAGGAGGGTCGGCTCGGACTTCACCAGGTCGCTGAAGCCGGGGGAGCGGACCGAGAGCCAGGCCACGAAGTACTGCAGCCCCGCCAGGAGGAGGAAGGCGAGCAGCCCCTCCGCCAGGGCGACGGACTTGCTGAGAAGCACCGTCGCCAGGGTCGAGCCCAGCGCGACCGTGACGATGAGGTCGAAGGCGTTCAGCTTGGCCAGGGTGCGCTTGCCCGAGACGCGCAGCAGGACCACCAGGGCGACATAGGCCAGGGTGCCGACCACCAGCACGCGCAGAAGGCCGAACCAGCTGTCGAAGAACATGCGTGCCGCTCCTGTCCGGACCTCGCGTCCGGGCGTCGTTGGGCGGGGAGAGCACGGTGCGAGGTCACCGTGGCTGGTGCAGCAACGCTTTGGCGGCGAGGGCGGCCAGCAGGGCGCCGGCGGAGTCCATCACGATGTCGAGGATGGTGTCGTGCTTGCCCTTGATGACGTCGCCGGGCGCGAACTGGTCGAACCCCCATTCGGCCACCTCCCACAGGGCGCCGATGGCGATGCCGAGGCTGGCCAGCAGGAGAACGACGAGGACGCGCTGGCGCGGCTCTCCCGTGAGCGCCCGGGCGAAGACCATGAGGCCCAGCCAGAGCGTGAGCGCCAGGATGGTGGCGCCGTGCAGGACACGGTCGAACCACCAGAAGCGGTGGTAAAGGTCGAAGGCATAGCCCGCGACGTTGGCGGCGGTGACCAGGCCGAGCGAAACCCAGGCGGCGATGCGCCCTCCGGCGGTGGCTCGCATCGTCATGCTCCTGGTCTGGGCCGTGCCCGGCGGCCTCGCGGGGACGGCCTGCGGTTCAGGCGGAACGGCGCGCCTAGTTCCGGAACACCACCGTGCGGGAGCCGTTCAGCAGCACCCGGTCCTCCAGCTGCCAGAGCAGGGCACGGGAGAGGACGCGGCGCTCGATGTCACGGCCCTGGCGCACGAGGTCGTCCGGGGTGTCGTTGTGGGAGATGCGCTCCACGTCCTGCTCGATGATCGGGCCCTCGTCGAGGTCGGCCGTGACGAAATGGGCGGTGGCGCCGATCAGCTTCACGCCGCGGGCCTGGGCCTGGTGGTAGGGGCGCGCGCCCTTGAAGCCCGGCAGGAAGGAGTGGTGGATGTTGATGCAGCGGCCGGCCAGCTTGGCGGCCAGGCCGTCCGAGAGGATCTGCATGTAGCGGGCGAGGATCACCAGCTCGGCACCGGACTCGCGGATCACGCGCCAGACCTCGGCCTCCTGCTCCAGCTTGGTCTGCCGCGTGACGGGGAGGTGGTGGAAGGGGACGGCGCCGAAATCGAGGTGCTGGTAGGTCTCGCGCCCATGGTTGGAGATGATGCCGACCAGGTCCATCGGCAGTTCGCCCAGGCGCCAGCGGTAGAGGATATCGGCCAGGCAGTGGTCGAATTTCGAGACGAGGACGATCACCTTGCGCCGGGCGGCGCGGTCGCGGAGCGTCCATTGCATGGAGAAGCGCTCGGCGACCGCGGTTAGGCCCGCCCGCATGGCGGGGATGTCGAGAGCGCCGTCCGGGTGGTCCAGGGTGATGCGGGCGAAGAAGCGGCGGCTCTCGACATCGTCGTACTGCTGGGCCTCGCGGATGTTGCCGCCGTGCTCGAAGATGCAGGTGGCCACCGCCGCGACGATGCCCGGCCGGTTGGGGCAGGACAGGGTGAGGATGTGCTCGGGCCGGGGCTGGGGCGGCTGGTTCTGGTCGGGCATTGGCGGGGGACTCGCGCGGGCTGGGGCGCGCCGGAAGCGCGGCGCGGCCATGCCCCTTGCCACCTGCGGGGCTGCCCGGCCAGCCCCCTTCCCCCGTGGTGCCCCGCCGTCAGCCCGTGGTGACGTAGTCCCGGAGCGCCGCGGCCTCGCCCACCGCTTCCTCGATCCGCGCCTTCACGAGGTCGCCGATGGAGACGATGCCGCGCAGCGCGCCGTTCTCCAGAACCGGCAGGTGGCGGACGCGGCGGTCGGTCATCATCTCGAGCGCGCGGGTGATCGGCGTGTCGGGGGTGGCGGTGAAGAGCTTGCGGGTCATCACATCCGCCGCCGTCTGGCCGGCCAGGACGCCGTCCTCCTCGGCCAGCGCGCGGACGATGTCGCGCTCGGAGACGATGCCGAGCACCTCGCCCGCCGGGCCGCGCACCAGCACGGCGCCGAGGCGGTGTCGGACCATGGTCTGGGCGACCTTGCCGAGTTCCTCTTCCGGGCCCACCGAGATCACGTCGGAGCCCTTGTTGCGCAGGATCGTGGCGATGGTCATCGCAGCCTCCCCGGGCCAGTGATGGGGAGGATCGTGGCAGGGTTGAGGGGGGAGGCCGCAAGCGGGAAAAGGCGGTGTCACGCCTCCGTGAAGTTTTCGTAACCTGAACCAAGCGGGCGCGGCGGTCGCGCCCGCGCCGCCTCAGGCAGCGACGGCTGCCGCCTTCGCCTGCTCCGGCCCGGAAAGCTGCGTGCGGACGAGCTCGGCGAAGCGGCCGCCGAGGGAGACCAGCTCCGCGAAGGTGCCGCGCTCGACGATCTTGCCGTACTCGAAGACCAGGATCTCGTCGGCGTCGCGGATGGTGGAAAGGCGGTGGGCGATGATGAAGGTGGTGCGGCCGGCCATCAGGGCCTTCAGCGCGCGCTGGACGCGGGCTTCGGTGGCGGCATCCAGCGCGCTGGTGGCCTCGTCCAGGATGAGGATGGGCGGGTCCTTCAGCAGGGCGCGGGCGATGGAGAGGCGCTGCTTCTGGCCGCCCGAAAGGCTGATGCCGCGCTCGCCCACGCGGGTGTCGTAGCCCTGGGGCTGGCGGATGATGAAGTCGTGCGCCTCGGCCATGCGGCAGGCGTGCTCGAGCTGTTCCTGGGTCGCGTCGGGGCGGCCGATGAGCAGGTTTTCCTTGATGGTGCGGTTGAACAGCATGGCGTCCTGGAAGACCACGCCGACGTTGCGGCGCAGGCTTTCGAGGGAGATGTCGCGCAGGTCGTGTCCATCGATGGTGACGTGGCCCTGGACGGGATCCCAGAGGCGCTGGAGCAGGGACATGGCGGTGGACTTGCCGGCGCCGGTCTGGCCGACCAGGGCGACGGTCTTGCCGGGAGGCGCCTCGAAGTTCACGTCGTTCAGGATCAGGCCGCCGCCGGGATAGCCGAAGGCGACGTGGTCGAAGTGGACCATGCCCTGGACGCGCGGCAGGTCGATGGCGTCGGGCTTCTCGGGCACGGTGCTGCGCGCGTCGAGCACGGAAAAGACCTCGCGCAGGCCCGGCACCTGCATCAGCAGGCGCGAGACGAAGCCCACCGCGCTTTCCAGGCGGCCGATCAGCATGGTGGCGAAGCCCATGAAGGCGACGATCTCGCCGACGGTGGCCTGGCCGCGCATGTGAAGCCAGGTTCCGAGCATGAAGATGGTGATGACGCTGATGGTGCTGGCGGAGCGGGTGAGCACGGAAACGATGGCCCACCAGTTGAGCACCGGGAACTGGTGGTCGAGCACCTGGCGCACGATGTCGCCGAAGAGGCGGGCCTCGGCGTTCAGGCGGGTGAAGGACTGCACGACCACGACGTTGGAGAGCGCGTCCTGGGCGTTGCCGGCGAGCTGGCTCTGGAAGTCCTCGACCCGCTCCTGCGCCTCCTGCGTGCGGCTGACGACATAGGCCGCGACGATGGAGAAGATGATCACCAGCGCCAGCAGCACCAGGGCGAGGCGCCAGTTCATGAAGAAGGTGAGCGGCAGCAGCACGATGACGGTGATGAAGGTGACCAGGTGGTCGCGGAAGAAGGAGAGCCAGATGCCGAAGAGGTGGTCGGTGCCGACCAGCATGACCTTCATCAGGCGGCCCGAGGCGGTGTCGCCGTGGAAGGAGAGTGGCATGGCGAGCACGTGCTGGAAGTAGCGGTGCATGACGGTCAGGCGGTTGCGGTGCGCCATGCGGTCGGCCAGCAGGGAAACGGCGACATTGGCCGCGATGCCCGTGATGCCGACCGCCGCCCAGACCACCAGCAGCGAGACGGCCGAGCGCCAGACCACGTCCTGCGGCAGCCTGTCGGCGCTGGTCAGCACGTCCACGACCCGGCCGAAGAGGACCGGCTCGAGGAACTGCAGGCCGGCCAGGGCGAGCGAGGCGAGGGCGAGGCCGATCGCCACCCACTTGTCCGGCGCCAGCAGGCCCAGCACGCGGGCATAGGTCTGGAGAAATCCCATGCGGTTCGAACCCCTTACGCTCTCTGACGCACGCATTCCGACGCATGTCCGACCCGGACACGGCCTGGGCAGCCTCATCCCCAGGCGAACCTGTTTCCGCAACGCGGCAGGCCGAACTCGGCTGCACGAGCGGTCGACCGGATTGCGGCCCGGCGCAAGCCCTTGTCCGAACACCCTTGCAAGAGCCCGTGGGGGCGGGCACGTCTTTTGTTGTCGCCGCGGCGGAACAGGGGCGTGAGACCCCGGCGCGCGGTTGCTCAAGGAGGTTGTTCATGAATGTTTCGCGTCGCGCGCTGCTCGCCACCCCTGCCCTGTCGGGCCTTCCGATTCGCGCGTGGGCGCAAACAGGGGCCGGCAACTGGCCGGCGCGGCCGGTCCGGGTGGTGGTGCCCTTCACCCCCGCCGGAACCACCGACGTGGCCGCGCGGATCCTGGCGGAGCGCCTGCAGGCGCGGCTGAACCAGCCGTTCACGGTGGAGAACCGGGCGGGGGCCGGGGGCAATGTGGGCGCGGACTACGTCGCCAAGGCGGAGCCGGACGGGTACACGGTGCTGATGCAGGCGATCTCCTCGGGCGCCATCAACTACACCCTTTACGGCGACCGCATGCCCTACCGGCCGGAGGACCTGGCCGAGGTGGGGCTGGTGGTGCGCGTGCCCAACGTCATCTTCGTGACGAACGCCCTGCCGGTGCGGAGCCTGCGGGAGTTGGTGGCCTATGCCAAGGCGAACCGGGGAAGGCTGAACATCGGTTCCTCGGGCGCCGGGACGTCGCTGCACGTGACGGGGGAGCTGCTGAAGATGGAGGCGGGCATCGAGATGACGCACGTGCCCTTCCGCGGCGCGGGGCCGATGCTGGCGGAGGTGATCGCCGGGCGGGTGCAGGTGGGGGTGGACAACCTGCCCTCCGCGATCGGACACCTGCGCGACGGGCGGCTGCGGGCCCTGGCGGTGACGACGGCCACGCGCACCCCGGCCCTGCCGGACTGCCCGACCACCGCCGAAGAAGGGCTGCCCGGCGTGGAGGCGACGGCCTGGTTCGGCATCCAGGCGCCGGCCCGCACGCCGCGGCCGATCATCGAGCGGCTGGGTGCGGCGATCGATGCCGTCGTGAAGGAGCCCGAAACCCGGGCGCGCATGGCGGACCTGGGCGGCATGATGCCCGACCTGACGCCGGACGGCGGCACGACGCCCGCCGCCTTCACCGCCTTCGTGCGGGCGGAGACGGCACGGTGGGGCGAGGTGGTGCGCAGATCCGGCGCGACGGTTGAGTGAGCGAGTGGGCGAGCGAGTTAAGAAGGCGGCTTGGGAGTGAGTCATATGGATCAGAGAAACAGCTTTGGCGCCCTGTCGCGCCGCGCCGCGCTGCTGGCGGCACCGGCCCTGGCCGCGCCCTTCGTGGCGCGGGCGCAGGGCGTTTTCCCCAACCGCCCGATCCGGATCATCGTGCCCTTTCCGGCCGGGGGCGCGACCGACCTGACGGCGCGGGTGGTGGCGGAGCGCATGCCGGCGTTGCTGGGCCAGGGCGGCGAGCCCTCCCGCTTCCCGGTGGTGGTGGACAACCGGCCGGGCGCGGGCGGCAACCTGGGCAGCGACGCGGTGGCCAAGGCGGACCCGGACGGGCACACCATCCTGTGCTGCACCATCGGCACGGCCAGCATCAACCAGTTCCTTTATTCCCGCCTGCCCTATGACCCGACCCGCGACCTGGCGAGCCTGGCGCTGGTGAACGAGGTGGCGAACGGGATCGTGGTGGCGCAGGACTCGCCGCTCCGGACCCTGGCGGACCTGCTGGCGGCGGCGAAGGCACGGCCTGGGGAGCTGAACTACGGCACGCCCGGCAACGGAACCTCGGGGCACCTTTGCGGGGAATACCTGAAGACCAAGGCCGGGGTGAACCTGACCCATATCCCCTATCGCGGCACCTCGGGGGTGATCCCGGACGTGCTGGGGGGACGGGTGGAGGTCGCGATCGACAACCTGCCGGGCTACCTGCCGCATATCCGGGAGGGGCGGATGCGCTGCCTCGCGGTGACCTCCTCGGCGCGCTGGTTTTCCCTGCCGGAGGTGCCGACGGTGATCGAGGCGGGGGTGCCGGAGTTCGAGGCGGTGGCCTGGTTCGGCTTCCAGGCGCCCGCGCGGATTCCCGCGCCGGTGCAGGAGCGGCTCGCGGATGCCATCCTGGGCGCGGTGGCCGAGCCCGCCACGGCCGAGCGGCTGCGCGACATCGGCAGCGCGCCCCGGCCGCTCGGGCCCCGCGCCTTCGATCGCTACATCGAGGCCGAGAACAACAAATGGCGGGAGGTGGTGCGGGCCGCCGGGGCGAAGCTGGACTGAGCCTTCGGGGCCGGCGGGGCGGGGTTCAGAACTCCGCCTCCACCTCCAGCTCGTGGATGTCGGGCTCGGGTTCCTCCTGCGCGGCGGCGAGCCACTCGGCCATGGGTGCCCATTCCATGATGCGCCCGGCATAGGCGGCGCAGGCGCCCGCCAAGGGGACGTCGTAGGTCAGGAGGCGCGTGACCACGGGGGCGTACATGGCGTCGGCCACGCTGGGGCGGCTGCCGAAGAGCCATGGGCCGCGCCAGGTTTCCAGGCAGTCCCGCCAGATGAAGAGGATTCGGTCGATGTCCGCCTGCGGACCGGCCCAGACGCGGAAGCCCGGGCGGTGGGCGCGGAGGTTCATGGGCAAGGAGGCGCGGAGCGCCTGGAAGCCCGCATGCATCTCCCCGGAGATGGAGCGGCAGCGGGCGCGGGCGGCTCGGTCCGTGGGAAGCATGCCGGCCTCGGGGAAGGCCTCGTGCAGATGGGCGGCGATGGCCGTGGTGTCCCAGATCCGCAGGCCTTCGTGCAGGAGGCAGGGGATGCGGGTGGAGGAGGCGCGCATCAGGAGTTCCGCACGGGCGGCGGGGTCGTCCAGGTCCACCCTCTCCACCTCGAAGTCGAGCCCGGCGAGGCGTGCGATCAGGAAGCCCCGGAGCGACCAGGAGGAGTAGTTCCTGCTGCTGATGAGGAGCCGGGCCCGTTCCATGTCGCTGTCCTTTCGCGCCGCCGGGTGCTCTGCCGGCCTGGAGCGGAGGCTATGCCAGAACCGTTCCATTGTCCCCTGCGGCGGGTGCGGAGGGGCGCTGCGGCAGAAGAGGCACAAGCCGGGAGCGAAACGGGCCACACCGTTGACCTCGATGGGGGCGAGGCCCACCATCCCGAACTGTGATCAAACCCATGACCCTGCCCGGCCGTTCCATGGCAATGCGTCAGATGAAATCGAAGCGGCCTGCATGATCTACCAGCTCTGGCAAGCGCAGCAGGACCTGCAATTCCCCTTCCGGGCCTTCGCCGAAAGTGCCGGGCGCTTGCTGAAGCAGATGGAGCCGGTGACCGCCGCCCTTCCGCTGGCGGCGCCTTTCATCCGCCGGACGGCCGCAGCCTTCGACATGGTGGCCCAGGCCAAGACCACCCATACGAGGCCGGGCTACGACTTCACCACCGTGCGCGTGGGCAACCGCGACGTGGAGGTCACGGAGGAGGCGGTGCTGGAGACGCCCTTCGGGACGCTTCTGCGCTTCGCCAAGGACACCTCGGTGCAGCAGCCGCGGGTGCTGGTGGTGGCGCCGATGTCCGGGCACTTCTCCACCTTGCTGCGGGGCACGGTGGAGGTGCTGCTGCCGGACCATGACGTCTATATCACGGACTGGGTGAACGCCCGGGACGTCCCGCTCTCGGCCGGGGAGTTCGGCTTCGACGACTTCACCTCGCACATCATCCGCTTCATGGAGGTGCTGGGGCCGGGCAGCCACGTTCTCGCGGTGTGCCAGCCGGCGCCCGCGACGCTGGCGGCCGTGGCGGTGATGTCCGAGGAGCGGAACCGGGCGGTTCCGGCCAGCATGACGCTGATGGCCGGGCCGATCGACACGCGGGTGAGCCCGACCAAGGTGAACGAACTCGCCCAATCCAAGCCGATCGGCTGGTTCGAGCAGAACCTGATCGGCACCGTGCCCGGACGCTATGCCGGCGCGGGGCGGCGGGTTTACCCGGGGGCGGTGCAGTTGCAGGCCTTCATGTCCATGAACATGCAGCGGCATGTCAGGGCGCACCGGAACCAGTTCGCCAACATCGTGGCCGGCAACACCGAGGCCGCGGCGGCGCACCGGCGCTTCTACGACGAGTACTTCGCCGTGATGGACCTGCCGGCGGAGTACTTCATCCAGACCGTGCAGCGCGTCTTCCAGGAGCACGACCTGCCGCGGGGCGCGCTGACCTATCGCGGGAAGCCCGTGCGGCCGGAGGCGATCCGGCGCACGGCACTGCTGACGGTGGAGGGCGAGCGGGACGATATCTGCGCGATCGGCCAGACCATGGCGGCGCTGGACCTTTGCCCGAACATCCCCCTGGCGAACCGCCGGCACCACCTGCAGACGGGCGTGGGCCATTACGGGGTGTTCAGCGGGCGGCGCTGGGCCAGCGAGGTTTACCCGAAGGTGCGGGCCATGATCGAGGCGAACAGCTAGGCTTCGGTCCCTCCCCCGCGAGGGGGAGGGAATGTCAGGCTTCCCGGGTCAGCCCTGGAAGGTGTCGCACTGGCGGATATCGCCGCTTTCCAGGCCGCGGCGGAACCAGCGGACTCGCTGCTGCGAGCTGCCATGGGTGAAGCTTTCCGGACGGATCCGGCCGCCGGTGACGCGGTCGTCGCCCACGGCGGCGGCGGCGTTCAGGCCCTGCTCGATGTCGCCATCCTCCAGGATCTGGCGGGCACGGTTGGCCTGGTTGGCCCAGACGCCAGCGAAGCAGTCGGCCTGCAGCTCGACCCGGACCTGGAGCTGGTTGCGCTCGGCCCCATCGGCGCGGGCCTGGGCCCGCTGGACCTGCGGCAGGACGCCCAGAAGGTTCTGCACGTGATGTCCGACTTCGTGGGCCACGATGTAGGCGGCGGCGAATTCCCCGGTGGCGCCGAGCTGGCGCTGGAGGCGGGCCATGAATTCCAGGTCGATGTAAACGCGGCGATCTTCCGGGCAGTAGAAGGGGCCGGTCTGGGCCTGGGCCGCGCCGCAGCCGGACTGGGTGGCGCCGGAGAAGAGAACCAGCACGGGCTCCTCGTAGCGGCGGCCGAGCTGGGTGAACTGGGCGTTCCAGACGCGCTCCGTCTCGCCCAGCACCTGGCCGATGAAGCGGCGGCCGGCGTCTTCCTGGCCACCCTGGCCCTGGCTTTCGTTCTGGGCCTGGCGCTGCGCCGGGCGGGCGGGCTCCGGGTCGTAGCGCCGTTCCTGTGGAGCGGGCTGCTGGGGTGCCATCTCGCCGCCGCCGAGGATGGTGGAGGGATCCACGCCGAGCAGCAGCGCGACCACGAGCAGAACCACGCCGCCGATGCCGCCGACCGCGATGCCGCCGCCGCGCCTGCCGCCACCCAGGCCGCCGAATCCGCCGCCGCCGAAGCCCCCGCCGCTGCCGCGACGGTCCTCGACGTTGTCGCTTTCCGGACCGTCGAGACGCATGGCAGAGGGCTTCCTTGTTCCGATGAGCAGGGGGCGAACGCCCGCCCCTGGGTGGGGTTGCGGCAGAGGGATCAGCCGCCCTCGGCGATGATGGCGGCAAGCCCCTCGCGCCAGGTCGGATGGCGCCAGGCGATGCCGAGGGCCTGCTTGGTGCGGGTGTTGGCGATGCGACGGTTTTCCGACCAGAAGGAGAGGGCCATCGGGGACATGGTGGCGCGGGCCGTTTCGAAGGGAACGGCGGGGGGCGGGTCCATGCCGAGGAGGCGGGCGGCGCCTTCCGTCACGGCCGCGCTTTCGGCGGGCTCGTCGTCGGACAGGTGCAGGACCCGCAGGCCGGGCGGGGGCGGGTCGCCGGCGGCGGCGAGCACGGCCAGGGCGATGTCATCGCGATGGATGCGGCCGAAGGCGTGGCCGCGCAGCACGGTGCGGCGGGCGGTG
>Ga0210040_10002196_pt1 | contig 27857 bp, 23 predicted proteins | sample CryGeyCG12114_NA_FD_185462 | JGI IMG/M metagenome (GOLD analysis project Ga0210040, IMG submission 185462) | Groundwater microbial communities from aquifer - Crystal Geyser CG19_WC_8/21/14_NA (SPAdes) (version 2) | ecosystem: Environmental > Aquatic > Deep subsurface > Groundwater | place: USA... | reverse complement strand
ATGATGCAGCAGTATGCGCACTCGTTGTCCTTCCCAAACTGTCGTTCGGACTTGCTGGACCGCTCTGACATGAGGTCTCGATAGTGCATGCAGCATTGCTACGGTCAGACTGAGGTAAAGCTCCACCTAGGTGATATCTGCACGCCGTGGTGGAATCTTGGTTAAGGTATCGTACACCTCAGTCTTTCCTTCGACAAGACTCGGCGAGTGATCCGACCTCCAACTAAACCGGTCGTTTTTTTGGCTCAAGCGCGGTGGTGAGATTCGCCTCAGCGCGCAAGCACTCGAGGGAAGGGACCTCGTAGTCAACCATCCATACCGCACAACACGTCAAATTGGCCAAGGGCGCTTTCTGACTCGAGAGTGTGTTATTGAGCCTCAAGTCAACCCGTGCCGCAGTCCAATGAGTCAAACCAAAGACAGGACGCTGAACTAGATGACTGCTGCGTCGCGAGTTCATCTAGACTATGAAGCCAGCGGCACCAAATTCCTCACCAGATGGTCATTCCACTTCGGCAGCTGCCGTCCAACCCCAAGCTTCACACCATCAGGACTCTTCATCAAGTCCTCAATCGCGCTGCCCCATCTGACAAGTTCAGCCTCACCCCACATCGTCTGCATGATAGCAAGTCCAAAACCCATGCCATTCTCCCGGTTGCCCGCAGGCAACGTAATCACGGGATATTGCGCCTGGGCCGCAATCTGATAAGACTGCCCGACATCCGGCGGCACGAGCAGGCCTGAGAGTTGTTTGCCATTGCTGTAGTGCGTCAGCGCGTAGTCGATTCCGTTCTTACATTTTGTTTGTGTGAAATTCAGTGCTTGGTAGTACGTCTCGTTGCGGACCCCGCCTGTCGCGAGTGATGCGAGGAAGCCGTCTTGGCCAGACCAGAACTGGGGGATTCCGCCGTTTGGCCACGGGTAACCGCCTTCCGTGCCGTCGTTGGCGTAGTTGGAGTCGACGATGTCTTGCAGGTTCTTGATGTTCGTGTTGGTGATTTCTGAGAGGTACGTGGCGATGTTGTTGTAAAAGTCGACTTTGACTACGGTGTACTCTGACTCGTTGGGGTAGCCGCGGGTTGTGCCGTAATCCCAACTCCAGCCGTCGGGGCTTACGATGGTTTGGTAGTCGAGGATTTCGGTGCCGTTGATGATTGTTGCGCCGGCGGATTGGATCAGTTGGATGATTGAGGTTAGGGTTGCTAATTGTTCGTCGTCGGCGTACTGCCAGAAGGACAGCCAGGGGAGTCCGAATGTGGCGTTCTTTAGCGCGGAATTGTTGGTGATATATTGTGAGTAGTCTCCGGAAGCCGGCGTGTGCCCCTGCTGAGCGAGCGTATAGTTGTCGCGGGGATCTATGCCGTACATGCCGTCTAGCACATAGACGGCGTCTCGGACGGTACGACCGAAGGAACCGACCGAGTCCTGATGCTCCGACTCGGGAATGACTCTTCATAGTGTGTTAGCTTAAGACTGAGCTCTAGCAGGTATGAACACAAGCTTACCCTGCTCGAGAAGTTAAGCCTACGCTGGGCTTAAAACCAACAAGAGCGTTTCGCTCAGCAGGGTTGATCACTATGACGTTAAGGTCAGCGTCGTGTATACAGGAGAGTGATTGCGCCTTACCACTACCATCAGTCTCTGTGCCAATGCTGACAGCAATCGCATTTGCAGCGACTCCAACGGCGCTGCCCGAACTGCTTCCGCCCGGATTAACGGTAAAGTTGTAAGCGCTTCTTACCTGCCCACCACGAGCCGAATAACCTTCCGAATAGTTGTTGCTGCGCATGTCAGCCCACTCGCTGAGGCCAGCTTTGCCGAATGGTACAGCGCCAGCAGCCTTGAGTTGTGAAACGACATGAGCATCACGAGGAACGATGCTGCCAACGAGCGCCCAGCTGCCAGCAGTGGTCTCCATGTTATCGTTGGTGCCGATATTGTCCTTCATCGTGAAGGGTATGCCGTGTAGCGGCGAGCGTACCTTGCCTGCATGGCGCTCGGCATCAAGCTGGTTGGCGATCGATAGAGCTTCTGGGTTGAGCTCCAAGACCGAGCTGTAGACATTAGCACTCTACTCCACGAACACGCAGTCAACGACGATGCTTACTTGATATAGTTCTGCGTTTGGAAGGTCCTCTGTAGATAGCATAGACACAGCTGTACCGAGGTCAGTGTCCCATTTGACATTGCATTTTGCATGTCGTCAATGGTGGCCTCTTCAAGCTTGAATGCCCCGCACATCGGCATCGCGAAGAGCTCGGGTGTGCCTGCATTCTGCAGTAGTGGAAAGACCGACTCATTGGTGTTCGCGGTAAATATCTGCTGAGCACAGGACCTGATTAAACAGCTCGATAAGCAGGTCAGAACGATTGAGATGAACATGCTGGCTGGCTAGGTCATCTCTCAAGTACGGGTGCTCGAAACTCCTAAGTGCAACAATGAATCCCTGGCTATCGGCATGCGGGAAGCGAACGTCTGCTTATCTGTTAGGCGGAGAGGACTGTCCTTTGAAACCGGATTGTCGGGCGGGCCCGACATGATCATGTCAGGTACAAGGTTGATGCCGAATACCGTGAGACTAGGTACTCAACAGCTTAGAAGTGCTTGGCGAGATGTGCCTGCACAATGTCCGGGGCTGTGGGCTTAGGAGGCTTGGGAGGGGGGATGAACGAGCCTTTCTAGGTCAAGCCCTGCTCGACAGGAACGGGATTGTCATCAAGATCACTAGTGAACTCTAGAACATCGATAGGCCATGATCAGCGATAAGCTTTAATTGTTGTCGCGTATCTGCAATTCTGACGCAACATCTCCCGACTCTATGCGCTACCCAGGGTGTTCGAAGCTTCAACTGCGCGTCGTCTATCACCCACCAAACGTCGCTCTGTTCGAAGGGGTTGCTTCTTCTGCGAGTAAGTCACACTTCCCCATGAGGCCCCAACTGTCACGGAATTGATATAAGTAGTTTAAACTTTCCAATCACCAAAGGATCGGGTTTCTACTCATAAGAAGAAACTATGCTAGTCTTTGTCAATCAGCCACAGATGCTCATCTTGGTATCCCGGGAGTGTAGCATTCTGCCAGCCGGAAATCTACCAGTTAGGAACATGATGCGCAGTGAAGCCATTCAGCTTTGCTTCCCTCCCATATCTCTGGGTCGCGCTTGCCGCCAAGCCAGGTTGTTTTCTACAAATGCAATATCTTCCTGGTCAAATCAGTTCTGCCATAGCTAGGACGACGATGGACCCCTGCATTTGGAACAACACTCAATCGCGGGATAACTGATATGCGCGAAGCATTACAGGATCTTGTCGATTACTTTTTTCCAACAGACTGGTCAGCATGCCGGGCGCAGACGTCGAGGCCGCCATCCGCGATGGACGTGTCCCTTCCGATATATCAGCAACTTATCTAGATTAGAGCCGCGACCATAGTGGCCATCAGTATCATTTTCGCCCTAGCTACACCTTCACTAGGTGGCCGTTGCTGGGCTCGAATCACCATCCTCAAGCGCTTCGGCTTAGACGACGCTCTGGCGGTATTTGCATGGGTCAGTGTCATTATTCGAGCTCACATACACAATCTGACCCTAATGCGCAGGCTCTTCTCGTTCCCTTTATCGCTTTGAGCTACAAGCTCATCCTCATAGGATCGGGTCGACACTATGCGTACATTCAGTATGTCATGCCACGCGCCGTGGTCGATGCTAGCGAGGTATACGACTTTGCTGCTCACATCATCTACACCACATCACTTCTAGTCTGTCGACTATCTGGGCTCGCACTCTCTGACATCCTAGTGGAACAGCATCACACATATGTTCTTGCCCTCAGAATGATTGCAGCATTTATCATCATGAGCTACCTACCGCAACTGTTTCTGCTGATCTTCCATTGTCTCCCTGTCACTGGGCTATGGCCGTACAATTGGCAATTGCCAGCTGCCAATGAATACAAGCGCCTTGCATGGGGTATCGTGTACAGTGTGAACACGGCTGTTTCGCTTTGCAATGACTTCCTACTCTATGGGATACCAGCAGTCATGCTCTGGCGGCTCGATTGCCGCGAAAGCGGAAGATCCAGCTCGCGTGCATATTATGCCCTGGAGTCCTTTAAGTTGCCCTTAGTTCAACTTTACACACTTGATACTCATCTCTGGCAGGGTCATCGGTATCTCCATTGCCCGACTCATACTAGTCATACAAGGCCAATGGCACGCAGATCAATCCTGGCAATACGATCCACTCCTAGCGATCGAGGTTGTCGAGATCAGCTTCACGTTGATCTCACTTTCAATTCCTGGCTGCAAGCTGATCTTCGATAAATATGTACGAAAGACCGACAATTTGGCTATAGGGACGAAGTGCACTTACGGAAACGGCACCAAACAGTCTAGCCGCCCTGCACAAAAGGACATCAAACTCCATAACCTATCAAAAATTACGAGTCAACACAGCAGGAATAACAGTCTGACACCCCAAGTCATACCAGACGGTGCTAGCTCGACGAGCGCGGACGGAATCTTGAGCACCACCGAGTTTCGCGTCGAATCAGTGCCCCGTGAGATGCACTGAGGCGTGTCTAGGTCTGCGCGTTCTGAATCAAGGTAATGAAGGATAACAGGAACTTCCAAGATCGAGGTTGGGTATGAAGACAGCTGTGAGTTTAGGAGTACGGTACCTGCAGCGTCCCTGTAATTTCAGATGTACTGATGATCGAGTCGTCCTTAGCATGGAGAACCCAGCGCCTATCACATCGATTCTGGGCTTGTGTGGTACAGCAAGACGTCAAACATCACACAGGCAGATATTGCAGCCTCGCGACGTTTTCCGCCGACCAGCCCTCGAATTACGATATGAAGTCGTACATCGGTTTACATAGACGGGGAAATGGTGAAAGTAAAGACCTCCGTACCCACGACAGGTACTTACATTAACTTCCATTTCTGCGATGAGAACGGGACCCCACCTCAGGACGAAACCCTCTTCTTGTGGAGAACCGTTCGCTTTACGACATCGACGTCGATGTGTCCGAAGACGCAGACAAAATGCAGGATGCACTGATGATTGTCGAATGGATGAATCCATTTCCTGGAGCTGGAAGATGCGTTCTTCTGTTCCTTCACTGGGTAGTGGAAGGAATAGCAGAGCGGCTAGATCTGCTTGGTAATTATGGATACGAACTCCCCTCCGTTCGAAGGTCTATGAATAAGGTGCCGCGCAGGAAGGTGAAATTTGAGTTAAGGTAAACGAGGAAAAGAGTTCTACGTTCACTCATGGCCTTGTGACCGACCCTAGCATGTGCGCAGTCTCAAGTGATTATTACAAGCTTTACTCCTGGGGGGACAATATGGTGGCTTCCGCTCATACTACGTCATGGGATCGACAATATCACTGCCATGACCATTTGTTATGAGTTGGCTTTGTATCAGCATTGATGCGCCGTCGGAGCTGCATGCACGAAGGAACGCTAGCGATACGATACATGCAACGAACACAAACGCGGCACAGGTGATAGCCATGCTGTACCTCTGAGCTTGTGGAGATGACCATTAGGCTGAAAGCGTGCCTTTTCGCCGTCGGGGGACTTGAATGCGGGATGCGGGGAGGCAGCCTGAACTCACCCCAGATCCTGCACGGCACTTCCGCCCTTCATCTCCAGGCACACATTTACCGACCCCCCCGGCTCATGTGCATCCAGCTGCTTCCGGTGGGATAGAAAGTTTTATGCACAAGCAACCATGCAAGCTTGCTTGGCGTTGATCGCTAAGTTTTAATTGAGGAGAAGCAGTCTCCCTGCCTCTTGAGTACAACGGCGTTCATCCCGGATGTGATCCAGAAGCTCATTGTCGCTTATGATGGTGGTATCAAGTCGTTAGAGATTGAGCTTTAGCCGGGCGTGTATATGTTGTCGGCATCCCTCGACATAGTCACTCCATTAGCACCGGACTGCCCGCCATTGTTCCACTACAGTGCTATCATGAAGGTCTCCTCGATCATTGCCGCTCTGTTGGCGGCATCGAGTGCAGTGGATGCCAAAGCGTGCACTGTGCAATCGTCGAATGGTCAGTCTGATGACTCTCAGGCCATAGCTAAAGCTTTAGTGGAATGTGCGGAGGATTCCGTGATTACCTTCTCAGAAGGCATCGATTACAATGTGTTCAATCCTGTCAACGCCAGCAACCTTTCGAATGTGACCATCAATATGCAAGGCAATCTCCATCTGTCTCAGAACATTACCCACATGCAGTAGGTTCGGCACAAAAGGCATGTTGCGTTCGCTGATCAACCAAATTCAGGTCCATCGTCAATGCATCGGCGAACACAAACGCTACAGCACTATACTGGTTTGATTTAAAAGGGGAGGGCATCAACTGGGTAGGCAGTACCAATGTGACAAACGGCTGGATCGAATGCTACGGCCAGGCCTGGTGGGACACTAATCCTCCGAATGGTACAGGAGCTGCCGCCAGACCTCACCTCATGCATTACAACACCAGCAACGCCGTAATCAAAAACATGAAAATTCACAACACGATCGCATGGGGCGTTGTTGTGAACGGCGAGAACATCACAATCACTGACACTTTCATCGACGTCTTCACGAATTCCTCTGGCTTTCCTTTCAACACCGACGGCTTTAATGTCAAGGGCAACAACATCACGATTCTCGATAGCACAATATTCAACGGTGACGACGCGATAGCAGTCCAGTCAGGTTCTTACAATATTCTGTTCAAAGGCGGCACGATCGGCTATGCCTCTCATGGTCTAAGTATTGGCAGTCTTGGTCAAGATCAATCTAAATTTGCAGCGGTTGAGAACATCACCTTTGACGATGTTACGGTTATCGATGCAGTGTATGCCGCGCGCTTTAAGTCCTGGATTGGTGGCCAAGGGCTCACCAGGAACATCACATGGAAGAACATTCGCACTTTCAACGTCAGTTTTCCGATTTTCGTGACGCAGTCATACTTCAATCAGGGCTCCGCGCAGACACAGATTGAGAGCGGAAGCACGACGGTTAGACCGAACAACTCCAGCGTGATCATGAAGAACTTCAATTGGGTGAATTTCACGGGCACGATCAACTCTTACATGCCCGGTGACGGGTCTTGTGTTACTAATGTGAGTACTATTAGCCTTGCAAGCTTTTCTGGTCTATCAATTGTATGCTAATCATACCACAGCCATGCTGGTACGATGCCGGCCTACCGAACCTCAAGCATAATGAAGCGATCATCGTGGAGTGCAACACAAATACGTCATGCTCGAACTTCAGCTTTGAGAACATTCAGCTGTCGCCGCAGAACAGACTCGAGCCGAGCGTCATCTGCCTGAATGCGACTGCTGATCTCAACCCGCAATTGGGCCTCGAGGTCGATGAGACCGGTTACTGCGTCAACGCGACGTATGTGCCGGTGTCAGCGTAGTGTGATGTTCCAGATGAAGTTACTTCGAAATCCGTGTCTTGCGTTCAGCGACGGTGGTTCGGGGTGACAGCATCCCTGGGCGCAGCGCTCGACCTTCAAGGTGTTGGTACGAGCATAATATGAACATTTCACCAGCCGCACCGCAAATCGCATATTCCATGCGTCTGAATTCCTAGTCTGTGGGCAATTGCAAGACCTGAAAAGGATCTGTCGCCTTCCTTGCCATTTTCGTCTTGTCATTGACGAACGAACTGACTAGCACCACTAAATGAAGGCTTTGCACATTGATGATGCTTTCCTTGATTTTAGTGACCGCAGCCGCCTGATGCTGTGGGAATGCTTCATTATTTGTCTTCAGCACTCAATCCGGCCCAAGCTCAGTCCCGCCTCGCTCGAGCTGGCGATAGGTGACCTGTATATAATATACTACGTGTCCCTCTGTCTTGCCCCAATGCACTTTTATCGGACCTCCAGGCTCTTTCTTTCTTTGGGATCAGTAGCTTAGAGGGAGAGCGTTCCCTGTCTAGCACCATGTTTGACACACTTTAATCGGCGGGACCGTTTCAATCGCCACCACAAGTTTTGCCCGCAAGTGCTTCCCTTTGGTTGCCCGACGAGTCCTTGAGACAGGCGTCTGTTCATAGCAGACCTGGTCCAGTTTCCCTTGTTTTTGCTAGCCTGATAGCCGATGAACAGGCGCTCGCAGCACATCGATCCTCCAAAACCATACCGCCCTCCTGCTCGGCTGGCTCTTGAGTCTAGTTGGCCTGCTGCTGACTTGAAGATAGATCGCTCATCGGCTGCGATTCGACTGTGAAGGTAAGAGACCCTTGTATCTGCGAGTCAAATGAACAATCGTCTTGGTAGGCCACAGAAAGCTGCAACTCTTCCGAAGTTGACTCTGATGCTGTGAGGACGGACTTCTCATAGCCCCATGAAGCGTGGAGCACGTCCTGCAAGGGCGCTTCAGAATTTGCGTTGACGATGGGCGACAAATCTTCTGGTAGTGAAATCGACGTCGCAACAGCAGGAGGCATCGGATCGCTGGGCGGCATCGTGACCGGAGTTTTGGCAAGAGGATGCGACGCTCGACGCATAGCTGCGGTTCTCTTTCTTCTTGCGACAGCAGACGCCGGACTGGTAGTACTGCTCCTTTGTGAGGCGGCCGAGCTGGTGTCGCTCGCGCTGTGCTTTGAACGGCTGTCTCTGCTACAGCTACGCATCGCTGCTGGATCCATGACCGGAAGTGGCTCGAGAGGAAGGAACAATGGCGAGCAATGTATTAGAGACATGCTTGGGGTGTTCAGCTCTTTGGTAAAGGCTGCCTTGTCTCCTCGTCTGGCAGGTGTCAGCTTCAGTGGTCAGGGAACGACGTAGTCCACTACATGGACCTGCACATGAACTGGTAAAGACAAAAAGGCTCTAGGATACCGTATCGCGGCAAGAGAGAGTAAAACGATTTCGAAGGTGAATCAGCAATGTTTGACAGTTGTCCTGATACAAGAAGCCAGCTGACATGAAGTAAGCACGGGAGCGCCGTCCCATATTGAACCACAGAGACGAATGTTGGCTTCTAGATCGCTAGCTGGTTTGACCCTGAACGGACGCAAATATGGTTCTGATCATGATTCGAAGAAAAAATGACGCTCTTAAGCTACGTTCTGGACATCTTCTTGAGGGACCAACACGTTATGGCTCTAGGGGCCAGGCAGATCCAGGCAGCAGTAATGTTTTGTTCGCTTCAGCGTCCCTGATAGAGGCCATAGAGGTTGCGATTGGAGAGCAACGTGCTTGGCTAATCTGACAGCTTTCCGAGTGGACAGAGGAGTGTGAGAGAAGCGAGTTTGCATGACTCACGTACTCGTATTTCCCGCAGATCGCTCTGTTGAGTTTAGCGTTCCACGAGTTTAGTCACGTGAACGACCTCGAGCCCAAGAATAGCTGTGGCCAAGCATTTCGCGATTTCCTGTCCCTGACCTCAATCCCAACCTCTGCGTACAATTCAACCGCACCCCAGTACGACATTCCCACAGCATGCCCAGTCAGCATTCTTGTCCTTGAGGAGACCGGTGTCGCACCCACGATGCTACAGTGGAAGGAGTAGCGATCTGCCAGCCTGTATGGCCCGTTGCTGCACGTTGTACTTGGTAGCTAAGCGCCAGTATAACAGCAATGCCCTCGCTAGTATTTGGCATCGTATTGAATGCGAACAAATCATGAAGACGGTGAAGATGAAGGTTGGGGAAATCATGCCGCCTGCGGAGTGCTTGTATAAGATACATCAAAGTAAGTCACCGCAATCGTAGAAAGGCCGGCCCTGGGCTGTACTTTGCAAAAATGCTGAACTTCTTGATCTCACCCTTTTTGCTATTGAGTCTGCTGCCGCTTTGCTCAGCCGTCCCTCAACGCGGTAGGCAGAGATGCACCGCCGTGGATACATGCTGGCCTTCTGTCGATATTTGGAATGAGTTCAACAGTAGTATTGCAGGTAGACTCATTGCGACACGACCTTCAGCAGCTGTTTGTCATGCCGAAGACTACGATGAAGTAGCATGCTTGACGGCTAAACAGAACTGGACCGTGAGCGATTGGCGTACCGAGCAGCCTGGTGCATATACTGGTATGCTATGGGAATATGGTCCGGTAGCACAATGCTTCATCAACACAATACGAGAAGCAGCTTGCCAGCAAGGCTACGTGCCTCGCTATTCTGTCAACGCTAGCTCGATCGAGGATATCCAGCAGGCCATCCATTTTGCTGACGAACATGATCTCTTGCTTGCCATCAAGAACACCGGCCATGATCACCTTGGTCGGAGTTCGGGAGGGATGGGCTCAGCATCTGGACGCACCATCTTAAGGGCATGGAATGGCACGACGACTTCATGCCTACGAACGGACCAGGCAATGCGCAAGGCTACCCAGCGGTGACGCTTCAAGCAGGCGAACAATGGATCGATGTGTACGGTGCTGCTGCAAAGCAACAGCGAATCGTAGTTGGCGGTCATGCGAGAACCGTTGGCGCGGCTGGCGGTTGGCTCACCGGTGGTGGTCATTCGGCTTGGTCGAGCAAGTACGGTCTAGGGATCGACAACGTCCTTGAGATTGAAGTCGTCAGCGCTCAAGGAAAGCATCTGATACTGAACGAACACAATAACCCCGACTATTTCTGGGCTATCCGTGGTGGTGGGGGATGTGCTTGGGGTGTAGTTACCTCCGTCACGTACAAGACTTTTCCTGAGCCGAATCACATCCAGGCCGTCTTCGTACAGGTCAATACCACAGATGAAGCGGCTTTCCGAAGAGGACTTGCTGGAAACCTTAAGGGTATTGATGTGATGACTGCTGCTGGCTATACAGGGTATGCATACATCCAGCGACCTGCTGATGCCACCCCAGAAGTCCCGGCAGGGTTTGGTGGCTTTTTCAACCAGGCTGATGGCAACAATGAGACATTCGCTGTGGGCACCTCAGCGTTCATGGCATTGAACGAGATTGAGGGGGTTTCAGCGTTCGCTCTCCCTCTCCAATATCCATCGTGGAGCGTCTATACTGATCTTTGGCTCCAAGATCCCAATGTAGCACAGAACGTTATCGACGCTTCGCGACTTCTTACACCAGCAGTCGTCCATGACGGAGCCAAGTTGGGTGCTCTCGTCGACATGATGGTTGATTACGGCGCAGGCTTCAACTTCATCGGCCGCGTCAAGAACGACACTCGAGCGGACACTGCAGTGCACCCTGCTTGGGCTGAGTCGCTTGGCATCCTGAGCTTTGGTGCAAATTGGGAAGATGAAGCAACCCTTGAAGAAAAGAGGCAGAAGAAGCATATGGTGGTCGAGCACAGCAAGCGGCTCGATGAAATCTTTGGATCCTCGGGCGGCACGTACATCAATGAAGCAAATCCGTTTGAGCCAGAGTGGCAGCGAGTATTCTGGGGCGTACGTTACGAGAAGCTGTTGAAGATAAAGCGCAAGATTGACCCTACCAACTTGTTTGTGTGCAATCGATGTGTTGGGACGGATGTTGTGTTTGAGCCATAGAGGTAATCACATGCGACCTACCCTCGTATGCTGGCGTTCTGGTCCTATGCTGCGTATCCTAGTCACATAGTTGTTTGTTGATAGCACAGCCAGATTCTACCCGTCAATGCAGAGAATGCATCGGAGTAATTTTCCGCCGCAGCCGTATTCGTTTTCACTCGTTTTCAAGTTGTCGTCACCGTGTCCGCGCTTCCCTCTACCTCGCGCTTATTGTATTACGTCCTGAGTTGATGATGGTTAACCATGAGTTGGATGGTCTTTTGGTCGATAACGATCTCGATGCACATGGGATAGGCTGACGCGCATTGCCCTGACTGCGACCAAAGCTGAGATGCGTGCTAACTAGAGCTACTGGGACCTTGCCTTAGCAGGTAATTTGCACTTTAGCATGCTCTGGCACCGGGTTGATTGCTGCTTATCCCTCGGACATGGATGACCCAACTCGGCTTGATTTCTCATCCCTACCACCAATATTTATCCTACAGGCGAAGCTTCCGGCAGATGACATGCATGAAGCTGAAGATGCTGTCTATGAGGCTGGAGGCCAACTGACATACTCACCACAAGAAGCGCGCATTTTCGTTGGTCGTCTCACGCAGAAGAAGCGTGCTGCTTTTGAGTTAAGAAGTCGCGGCTTGTGGACCGAGGAAAGCTCACTTCCGCAACAACCTCCGAGAAAGAAGCGGAAACTGGATCCGCAACCAAGAGGACAGTCATTGTCAGGCTCCGAAACGGAAAGCGAGCACGACAATGACACTCGCGATGGACCAGAGCAAGCACAGACGGTCTCTGATGCACTCTTCAACTTGGAAGATCATGTGGTGGTACTCAAGCTGCAATGGTTGACTAAGAGTCTCGGAGCTGGAGCATTTTTACCACCAGAGCCATATCTTGTATATTCAGGACGCATCGTCGAAAGACCACGAGACGTGACACGACCTTCAACTCCAACACAGTCAGTTACTTACATCAAAGCAACTCCAGAAGGCCTGAGTACATCATCCCCTCAAGCCTCTTCATCGCAAAAGCCAGGCGAATCATCCCTCACGTCGATCCTCGATGGGACAATACTGAACGGTGACAGTCAGCCTTTACCTATCGTCGACTACTCTCCTCGACGCTTCCGTGACAAGAAGTATGGCCACAGAACGACACCTTCAACCACACATCCTACCCTTCATCGAACAACGACCTCCGAGCATGACTTCTTAGATCCAAGCAAGTCAGGCTCACTCCCACCTCCCCCAGACTGGATGTTGCAGGGTCATCCACGCGCTAATTACGCATGCACGAGATCTACATTCGCAAACCCACCCAATGAAGCCTTCATCGCACACCTCAGCAAAATCAAAGACGCACGTCTCCTGACGCTTGACGAAATCGGTGTGCGCGCATATTCCACCTCCATCGCTTCTCTCTCCGCATATCCGCACAAGATCACCGTCCCTTCAGAAATCACTCGACTGCCAGGCTGTAGCGAAAAGATCGCAAAGCTGTGGATAGAGTGGTTCACGTCCGTGGACCCAGACGCACCGGATTCTGAACGTCATCTTAGGGTGACGGATGCACTCGAGAAGGACGAAGATCTGAAGATCTTGAAGCTATTCTGGAACATCTGGGGTGTTGGCGCAGATACAGCACGAAAATTCTACCTCGAGCGTGGTTGGAGGGATCTCGACGATGTTGTCGAGTATGGTTGGCATAGCGGAGCACTGAATCGTGTACAGCAGATTGGTGTGAAGTTCTACGACGACTTTTTGGTTAAGATACCGCGGAAGGAGGTCGAGGAGATATCGGACATCATACTTCGGCACGCGAGGTTATGCAGGAAGCTACCGAAGGCATGGTGGAGTAACAAGGAGAACGGCTACAGAGGCAACTGGAGCAAGTCCGATGACGGCCATGGGGACCAGACCTGGGACCCACGGGATATGGTCTGTGTTATTGTTGGTGGTTACAGGCGAGGCAAGACTGAATGCGGCGACGTAGATGTTATTCTCTCGCACCGTGATGAGGAGTATACCAGAGACCTGGTCGTCGACGTGGTCAAGAGTCTCGAGGAGGAAGAATATATAACGCATACCTTGACTCTACATACCACGAACAGTGACCGCGATCAGCAGACCTTGCCGTACAAGGGTGAGCATACCGGGCATGGATTCGACACGCTTGACAAGGCGCTCTGCGTTTGGCAGGATCCAGTTTTCGACAGAGAGAAACACGAGAAGAACCCAAACATACACAGACGAGTCGACATCATCGTGAGCCCCTGGCGAACGGTGGGCGCAGCTGTGCTTGGATGGAGTGGCGCAACAACAAACGAGAGGGACATCAGACGGTGGTGTCGGAAGGAGAAAGGGTGGAAGTATGATAGCAGCGGTGTTAGGGATAGAGCGAACGGTGCTGTGCTGGACTTTGAAAGTCTAAGGACCAAGGAGAATGGAAAGCTGAATCGTGGGGAAGTTTTGGATGACGGTGATGGTTGGGAGGATAGGGAGAGGCGGCTGATGGAGGGTTTGGGTATTGGATGGAGGCCTGCGAGGGAAAGGGTTACCGGCTGATTGGGTTGGCATTGCAATCTTTGGAGGAGGGAGTTTGGTCGCACTACGCAGATTGGATGCAAGTAGTGGCTTGGCGGCATTGTAAATGCGTTATCGTCAGATAGAGTTACAGCACATTGGTGTATTTCAGGTGTTGTTAGCTAGTATACATTGGCTCATGTCTCTGTGCACAAAACCACTCTATGCGCTGCAGAAGACTCTCAGTCCTAGATCTCCTTCAGCTCATCGGTGCACTGTATTTCCTCCTGCTATCACAGCTCTTCCGCACTGAATTTCTGTATTCCTTGTTGTTGCTTCTCACGGCGAACGGCCTGGACCGCTCCTAATAGAAGCAATCACAGCAGATCTCATCCATGTAGCACTCGTTACAGCAGATGCATAGAGCACACAGGCAGCCACAAATGCTTTCATTCCCGCCACGGAGACGGGCCGCAGGGTGGGTTGGTGGTGCTTGAAATGCCATTACCTGAACCGGTTTTGGCTGCGTCGTTACTACCGGGACAGGCGTTGGTTGCATCGTCATGGCTGGGATAGGTGCTGGCTGCGTAATTATTATCGGGCATTGCGTTGGCTGCTCCGGATTAGTGGGAGCTTGACCGGTAGGTGGAGTGGACTCACTGGATGAGTCTGAAGCAGGTTGGGGAACCACAGACGAGTTGTACCGTGGCCGTGGCGGTTTCGACCTAACTGGTGGTGCGTGCCCATCGACTAAAAGGTCCCAACCGAAGGTATCGGTTGCTTGAGTGTCGGAGTTGGGGTCCATAGCTATGGTCGTGGTCCTGAGGTGATGTATCTAGAGGGGTGAATATGTATAGAAGTCTTGTCTGGATGTCTTTCGAAGTGGGACTGAATTGCGAAAGAGGTAAAGGCGTGTTTGAATCTATGAAGTACTGTTGTACCAGCGTTTCGCAGTATCGGACAGGGATGGTCGTGCATAGGCTGCCTTTTATACTACTCAGCTTCGGTTGCAGCGAACATTTTCACCTCGAGATCAAGCTGCGCCTTCGTCACTCTCACACTGAGCTTACTTCGCCATGTCCTGGTTTCGTAGTCCAGCCACCAGCGAGCGAGATGATATTGCTGGGTTCTTTGTCCAGACATAGCGAGCGGCAAAGGGAAGAGTAGTGAAACGGCATTTCGGTCGAAGGGTGCTGCTTCGCTATCGTCACCCTTTGTGTGAGCTCGCCTTTCTTCATGGGGTGTTCTTTGGAGTACACGTTGCTGAGAATAGCTAACGCTGTGAGCGCTCTTTTATGTTGCCGTAGTAAACAAGGGCATTCTGAGGCGATTGGTGCGCAGCCATATTGGTTCGGCATTGCTCGTTAGTGTGCAGACGACAGTGAGAGCGACATACGAAGGGTTTGTCAGACAGTCACCAGAGAACAGGAAGGGCCGCCGAAGGGAGATCCCTGACATTGGCTTGCAGTGCCCAAGGGTGCCGTTTGCGTGAATTGTAGTTGGTTCAGTATTTCTCCTAGCATGTGTTAGAGTGGCGAAGTAAAGCATTGTCGAGCTGAGAAGCTGTGGCTATTTCAACATAGATTGAGTGGAGTTTTCTTGCCTAGCATAGCTGCTTTAAGGTGGTCGATCATCTTTCAGCAGCAAATCCCACTGTGTCCAGTCCATCGCACTAGCTCCCGACCCTAAGTCTTGCCAGATGGAATTGAATTCAAACTCGCGATCCGACAGAGCATTCTCTCTTGTAGGGTCCTCCCACCAGAAGACTTGAGGTTGGTGCAGATTCTGCTGTGGAAATTGCAGCTGAGGCGGTAATTCACTTTGCTGCAGCTGTTGTTCATAGACCGGTTGGCGGCCTTGCATCTCGAATGTCCCAAAGGGTAGAGTGACTTCAGTCTGAGCGTCATTGATCGCCAAAAGATTTGCAGCAGAGACAATTGACAAGTCTGCTTGCGATTCTGATACATTGTTGCGTAGAACGGAGTAGTTGTCTTCGTAATCCAGCGTCGGCGCTCGACGTGCCTGCTTCTCTTCGCGGTCCTTGCGAAGCTGGTGCACGAATACTGGAGCATGCAGTGGCATCGAAAAAGGCCTTTGTGACCATGTTTCCTCCCTAGCAGCCCAGGCTGCCAAACACAAGTTACCAACGGCGAAATGTATCCTCTTCTTAACCTGCGTGATGATGGAAGGGTGGTACTCGAATACTCCACTAACTAATTGCCAACCGCGATCGGCTTGCTCCTGGAGCGGCTCTCTTTTAAGCTCCGTGATTATGTAAATAAGAGCTTGCCACTGAAAGTGGTAGTCAGTATGCCATCTGAACCGGTTCATCGGCTTTGATGCGTGGGGGAGAATAGCAATTTCGAGGAGTTTTGAAGCAAGCGACCAGAGAACCTTTCGTTCACTATCTGGCACATCCTCATCTTTTGCGTACCGTCGTGGATGGTGGGCCATGAAACGCATGCCATTTGTGGCTGCTCGGGTGACGAGTATTGCCAGGAACTCCACAGGTATGGATGGATCGCAGAAACGAACAAACTTGTGCTCCAGCGTCTGTTCCAGATCTTCAATGCTCTTCTCTTTCTCTTCGATCGACGCGTTTTGTCTATAGTTCGACCACATCGAGCTGAAATTACCACTTGGCTCTTTAGTAAGCAGTTTCCGCTTCCAGTATTGACCAAGCTCGTATCGAGTGAGGCAGAAAATCATCTCTGTGCCGCGCTCTTGAGGTTCTGGAGCTTCTTGCATGCCGGGCCAGATGTCAGCGTCGTTGATGTTCGAGGGTACGCGACAATCCCATAGACCAATATTGCCGGGGTTACCCAATCCTGTCAGCTCTGCACTTCGGAAATCCAGGTAAATCAATTGCCACCAGATACGCCTGCGTAGTTCTGTTTCAAAGGGTCCAAGACCCAGGGATGTGCCATCGCGATGGCAACCCATGCCTTCAGCGATGCGACTGGCGACTCCACTTAAGGTCCACATTGTCTTGGAATCGTACACGTCGCGCATCCCGAGGAGGTGAAGCACGAAAGCTTGCAAGACCATCAAGTCTGAGGTTCCCAGAAATTTGGCTCTGGATAACGCGCGTTTCGTTCCAGTCGTGTATCTACCAACGAGGACCGTTTTACTTTCTCCTAGCATTGCTTGGCACTCGTCGGGTTGCAGTGACAGTACGGCCAGACTGTAGATAGCGAAGAGCAAAGCCTCAAGATTCCTGGGAAGCTTGTCAAGATGAACACTCGTCTCGGTGATGGCGGGCTCCAGAGAGGGTACATGAACCACCTTTGACAATGGATTGACATTCTCCAAGAAGATATGCCACAAGGTGGAGACTTGTTCAGGTAGCGGATGAAGGTCTCTTACACTTGCTGAGCTCGGAGTCGTATCCAGGACGTAGTCAATACCATCATCGAGGACTGTGTCTGCATCGTCCTCGTCAGATGATTCGGCAACCGTCTCGTCGGACCTTGGGAATGCCTCGGCCATGCTAGTCCATAACTGATTCTCTACGAAATGCGTTCGACCTTGATCGAAGATGAGCTTAGGACTGTCGACGAATGCCCGTTGAGGCATCGTGCTACCTTCCGCTCGGGTAACATCCATCAATGAATCCTCACTAGTAGGAGTGCGGTGAGAAGGCGCAGTAGGCTCTGGTAAATCTTCGGGTTTGATACCATCCTTGTGGATGTCGATTCCTTTTGACTTCAATATTTCCTCGTACTGGCTTATTCGAGCTTTAAGGATGTCTTCCTTTATTCGCTTGTTGCGTCTCCTCGGTGCTGGAGGAACACGAAAGACACATTCAACCCCCGACTTGCTGCAATTCGAGCATGGCGACTCTCGGTTGCACTTTACCTTGCGGTCGAAGCATCGAATGCACGAGTATGCTTTTGCTGCTTTTGCGGGGGGGTCGTTTGCCGGGCTTACGGTTTCGGTCATTTCGCTGGTTCTGGTAATATCATCGTTGCTCGAATACGAGACGAGATCACGATGTTCCCGAGCACTCCGCAAGAAATTGATCACCTCGGTTTCATAGTCGATAATTTCTATTGTGGTGTCTCCATTGCATAGCGAACACGAGAGGGTCTGACTCAACTAAAGCATCAGGCTTCAACACGGGTTGCTTGGCGGCTTCGTAATATTAGCCTGTTGGCTGTTTTCGTGATGCTTATATAAGCGGGGCGCCTAACTTGGCTAACCTGCTCTAGCCAAAATGGTCCTTAGGGTCAACCTCTCGAAACCCTCTATATTCTTCCCACAGTCAACGGGTATCTACGACATGAAGCTTCCCGTCGAAGGCGAGTTGAGTGCGATCAGGTCATGACAAACCCTATCATGGGACGTAGTTGCAAGCTCGATAAGCGAAACAACGTGACAGTAGAGCACCTTCCTTGACTCTGACCACGCGCAGCGAAGTCGCCTTGGCCCCAAACATCACCTCTATGCTTGAGAAGCTGGGCTAACACAGCGATGCCCACACATACCGCTCTGTCTACAAAGTTACCACATCTTGTCAAGGGTCTGGTGGCTTGCAAGCTTCCACGCAGATAATACATCCACGAGCGGACACACGTGCGCAAGACCGTGGAGCTGAGAGAGTACACAAGACTTGTGCCTGCCAAATTCTGGAGAGGTGCGCGCTACCATAAAGTCGGCTGAGTTTTGGTTCGATAGGGAGACAATCTTGAAACTAGGTTACCCGGGTTTTTACTGGCGAATCGCCGACCTGGTAAGTAATATCTTCCGCCTGCCGGTCGATAGCAGGGACGAGGCCACCGGACGGGTCTGACCCAGGAGGGAGCTCTAAGTGTCTCGCAAAGGACACAAATGCATAGCCGAGATGCATAGGCTGACACACCTCTCGAATCAGTGGCATGATGAGTGACCGTCACAAGCTTGACTGGCTAGGCGACGTATCCTCCTCCCAGCTTACCACAAAGCCTACGTATCAAGCAGCTACTATTCCGTTTCCATCAAGCACTCAGATGCAGTTCTGCTCAGCTCCACCATCTTCCGGACACTGGCAGATCACAAATTGTCTTCCCAAGAACACAATCCACCTACGTTACGTCATTATTCTACTGCAACGATGGCCAAAGACAATATGCAGGACGAGCAACTACATCCATCAGCTTCTCCGACGAAAGACCTTAAAGGAACACAGCGACCCTCAACGCCTGTCACTGGTAGTAGTCCTTCCTCAGTCGAAACCGAGCCACCCCCACAGGCCACGCAAATGGTACCGCAACCACCGGTGCAAGGTACACAATCACATCCGCAGCTACGAGGAGGCTACGAAGGCACTTGGCTCGAAAACTGTGCATGCTGCTGTTGCATATGCTTTCACTACTTTTGCGACAGAGGTTTTGTTTGAGCTTGACAGAACTGATGCGGTGGTAAATCCCACACTTCAGCGAATTAGCGACTCTCAAGCTTTGTAGGAATACATAGCTCCTCAGCAATTTCTCGTTGACTCTCGCAACCAGTTCCATAATCATGCTCCCAGCCTCACCACTTCTCACAGCTTACTCTTCTCCCCCACCACCTTCTCAAGCCATTCACCGATATGCCGATTAACCTCCCCCGGCTTCTCCCACAACGCCCAATGACTAGCCCGATATGCCGATTAACCTCCCCCGGCTTCTCCCACAACGCCCAATGACTAGCGTCCACATCCCGCCTCGTCAACCTCGGAATCCTCGCCGCCATCTGCCTACTCATCCAGTCCTGCAACGCCATATCCCTCGTCGCAAAAACATACAAGCAAGGCTGCTCAATGCCAATGACCTTATCCTTGTACTTCTCCCCCTCCGTCTTCGGCCCATCAAAGAAGAAATCCAAGTCATCCAGAAACATCACCTCCCGACTCCGATACCAGTTCAGCGGCCCATTGATTCCGTGCCGCGCATACTCCTTGACGTAATAGTCCATCTCCTCATCACTGAGCAACTTGCTCTTCCCCATCAGGGGTAGTAGATCCAGATTCACGCGTCCATTCGCATCAAATGCGCTCTCGCCCCTCGACCCATCAGCATTCACAGCCCGTGCTCCATAAAGACTATTCAGAAATGCCCGAATCTCTCTCTCACTCTGCACATGCTCCTCAATCTCGCCACTAACAAAATGCAGCTGATACGCGAAATTCGGAATCTGCTTCGCGACCAGTTGCCTCAACGGCGTGTACTGCGTTCTTGGCATCTCATACGGCGTGCAGATCGCGAACACAGCCTTGACCAGGTGTCGCTTGAATTGGCTGACTCTATACACGATCGCGCCGCCCCAATCATGGCCGCCGAGGATGATGCTGCTTACCCCTAACTGCGAGCACAGCGCTTCGATGTCATCTGCGATGCGCCGGTAGGTGTACGCTGTGATCTTCGAGGTCGGCGGGCTGTCACTGCGGCCGTAGCCCAGACAGTCCGGTGCTATGACCTCGAAGCCGAGAGAAGACAGGTAGGGGATCTGATAGCGCCAGCCGAAAGATAGGTCGGGGAAGCCGTGGATTAGGACTATTGTGCCACGTTTTGTGGATGCTGGGAGGGCATGGAGGTAGCCGTAGGTGTAGCCGTTGAGGACTGCTGTTTTGTGAGCGACGCGCGGGTCATTGGGCAGGAGCTTGTCGATCTTTTTGTCGAGGTAGCGGGTTTGAGAGAGGGTGTCTCGTTTTGAGGGGTCGTCAATGGGCATTGTTGGGGGTGGGATGTGACGAGATGAGGCGGTGAAGTGTCTGTTTGCGATTTTGCTTGTCAATGAGACTTTTGGTGCTTTGATATTTTAGTGAGTCCGAGATTGTTGATTAGTGTTCTAGTTTCCTTGTAGGAACAGATTAGCAGGATAGGCAGGCTCGTCAAGCGGCTGTGTATATCTAGATTGAGATGTTTCTCACGTAACGTAGGCTGGCTGCCGAGGTTCGTCAACTACGCGAGGCATTACTGACAAAGCCAACAGGAATGAGTCTGCAGCTCGAGTACAGGACCATAATTCGAAGCTCGAGCTAGACTCAATTGCTTTGATTGGTAAGATGCCGAGGTCTCTGAAACATGGGGAAACTGCACGCTGGCAGGAGATCGACAATTAGCGCGATCAAGCACGACGTGTTACTGAGCAAGCGAAATGGAAACGTGGTCGAAAGTTCAAATTTCATATGTGGAGGGTGAGTTACGACTTGTGGCGCTGTCTTATGAGACAAAGGCACACTCGTCATGCTTGGCCGCAAGAAGGAAGCTTGGTGCCACAGGGTGAATCTGGTCAACCCAGAGGGGCAGGGTTCGGTGCTTTGCATTCATGACACGAAGGCAGCAAGCCCCTGGCGTACTCGGCCCACATTGAGTTCTGCAATCTCGTATAGAACACTACGTAGAAATCCCCTTTCAGGCACTGACCAGCAGACCAGTACTACCATGAGCCCATCGCTCACGTAGGCCAAATGATATGTGATAGGGTATATTCGGAAATATATAGCATCATATGTTCGTTCTCTCATTAAGAATGTTTGTAAGCAAGGGGACTGTCGTCCTCTCGAAGCGGTAGTCGCACTAGTAGATCACATCGTCCTCCTGGCCTTCAACCAGCTCTCCGTCGTGATGATCCTCGTCTCTGGGGTTGTCTTCAGGTCCATTCGTCGCGGCCGATGGTTCCGCCTTGCTATCAGGCCGCGAGTCTTGCGTTCCCACCGCGTCATTGTCGGTCCGTGATTGCTGCTCGTTATCCTGCTTCTCGTCGTCTCCTTTCTCTTGAAGATGTCCGTTCGCGTGTGCTGGTTCGGGACCAGGGCTAGGCTCAAGCGCTTGGTCTTCAGCTTTATCTTCTCCATTCTCCTTACTCCTCTCGTCCTGATCAGTCTGAGCGTCCAGAACTGTGTGGACCGCCTCGCCGAACCCCTCAGCCAGTCCACCCTCCCTCCGTATCACCTCCTCCACCTCTCTCTTCTGCCCCTCAATAACCTCCTCCTCCTCGGGCCTAAACTCCCAGGGCCTGTAGTAAAGCCTCGGCTCACACGTCGTCCGCAAGAACCCCGCCATACTCCTCATGTTCCTCCACCTTACCTCCCTCCCCTCCTCATTCCACCTTCTCTGTTCCCGCTCCCGGCTAGCCTCGACCTCAGTCCTGCGCCGTCTCCGCTCAGCCTGAGCCTCCTCGTTCTCCTTTTTCAGCCTTTCGCGCGCGCGAGCTTCGATTTCGTCGCGCTTTCTGTGGGCTGGGTTGGAGCGGGCTGTAGAGCCGGATACGACACCTAGTAGACCGCCAAAGAGGCGGCGAGAGCGCTTCTTCTCCTCTACTGCGGCGCCGGTGCCAGTGTCGAGGGTTGAGGAGCGGCGGGGGGTGGACGAGGTTGTGGTTGTGGCTGATCTAGGTTGGGTTCGACTCTGCGTTGATTGCTTTAAGGAAGGAGAATGCTTTACTTCATCATAGTCGAGACAGTCTGTATCTGCGCTGTTGTCTATCCTCGGCCTCTTGCGGTCATGGTCGAGGGGGTGTGATAGTTTGCGCTTGAGGGTTGGTGAAGCCGAGCCGTTTCTTGGACCTGGCTCTTCGGGCTGTGGTATGACTACGGCTGACGGGATCATTATTGCAACAGTGTCCTATGGTACTAGCTGACAGTACAACAGCCAGGCTCCTAGCTACCAAGTACGTTCTGGTTGCACAGGAAGCTAGCACTCCTTTGCGCCTGGCTCGTGATTCGCCGAGAAGCTGCTGCAGAGGAAGAAATTTAACTTTGGTCTAGCGGCAGATCGGCATTGTAGCCTCGTGACTGTCCCGCATTCCAGCCTTACAAAGCAGGGCCCGAAAAGTGTCATTGCGCAGAAAGTTCTGGTACAGGAACAGACGGACAACCCTCTTCAGCCTCTACGTACAAGTCAACTCGAAGCAAGAAATCATACATCTCTGGGATCTACCCGCGCGAGTTCTCGCACACAGAACCCTCTCCACTGAATCCATCCACAACCACAACCACACTTTCAAAAGCCCGCAACAACTCCCACCTTAAGACACCTCACCCCTACCCAATCCCCACCATCTTCCCTCCTCAACCAACCAAGCAACCAACCAACTACCAATCCACTCACCCCCAACCATGTCCCGCCACCACCCTGACCTCCTCCCCTGCCGCAAAGCCCCCGGCATCTCCCTCGCGCGCCTCTGCGACAAATGCGACGGCAAATGCCCCATCTGCGACAGCTACGTGCGCCCCACGACCCTCGCCCGCATCTGCGACGAATGCAGTTTCGGCAACTACGCCAACAAATGCATCGTGTGCGGCGGCGAGGGCATCAGCGATGCCTTCTACTGTGCCGAGTGTACGCGGCTCGAGAAGGATCGCGATGGGTGTCCGAAGATTGTGAATTTGGGGAGTTCGAGGACCGATCTGTTTTATCAGAAGAAGGGGGGGCAGCGGCAGAATTATTGATGGAATGGACAAAAGGATGTGGCGGTATGGGTTGGCTGGCGTGTAGTGTAGTGCTACTTACTGCCTGTGAGAGTGTGTTTGTACTATTACCTGTCGCGACACTACGGGGAAAACCATGATGCGACAGGCCATGGACCATGAACCATAAACCATAAACGAAAGATCGCCACGACATGGCGGACATCCACTGTTCAGTAATCATCAGCTGACCACGCACGAATCGCCACAAAACGACACAACCAGACTACGCCCCCACCCAGCAGATCAGTCCGAAATCTCGACAAGCAGAACATAGCAAATGCAACACAACCCCCGTCAAAACTCTCAGGCTAGCTGCACAGACACCGATCGGAGAACATCAGCCTATGCTAGGCCCGGTCCGACAAGCTGCTGGAGTGCCTTTCCAAGCTCGTATTCTAGCACGACAGCATATGAATTACCGAGTGAGTGAGCAGAGCTGCGGTCAATGAAGTATGACGGTATGAAAAGGACTCTGGAACGAGGTATTTGAGAGAGAGAGAGACACGCAGATGCTTCGAAGTGCAGGACCGCTGTAGACAGAACTGTTCATTGAGCATCTTCGGACCAGTCACTATTGCTTTTGTCTTTCGACCCGACCAGACCAGACCAGAGCAGGACAGTACAGCACAGCAGGATAGTTAGTGTGGACATCTCAATACGAGAAGTGTATTGAACTAGACAGTCGAATTTGTCTAGGCTCGGCTCGGCTCTTAGAATGAAGCTCAGCCGTAAGATCTTGATCACCGAGCTAACACCAATGCTAGCCTAACGAGCCTCTTCATCTCAAGGGTCTTAAAAGTGCCCTTGACAGATGATCTAATATAACAACCTATCTCTTCCCCGGCCTCTTAGGCTTCGCAAACCCCTGCCTCGAACTAGTCGTCGGCGCAGCCCCATCCTCGCCTTCACTCTTCATCCCGACCTCCTCCCTCAGTCTCGTCTCCGTCACCTCATCAGCATCCCCCTGCTCCAGCCTCCTCGTAACATTCACGCCCTCCCCTTTGGCCGCCTGCAACACGCTCGCCCTCGCACTAGCATACACCATGCGCTCCTTGACCTTACTGCTCCCCAGACACGTGTACACAAACACCACCTCTTCCGTGCCGGGATAGTGCAGGAAGCTATAACTCGGTCGATCACCCGGTATGCTCGCGAGGAACGCCGCGGGCTTCACATCCGACTCGCTCTTCAACAACTCCAACGTCTCACTGGAGATCTGAATGCCCAACTGCACGAACGAGCCGTCCTGCGATAAGGTACGGAGTGCCTCCCGCGCATCATCCGTGATCTCCATCGCCAACCGCCCCCCACTGCCCCCCTCACCCATCAGATCCCGCCCACTCGTCCCATGCCGTTCTTCCTCCTCAGCCCTCTTCACGCCCTGCAACTCGCGCTCCTCCCGACTCAATATATTCTCATCGCGGCCCGCCGTCGACGCAACACCATTGGCCCGCCGCGTCCGCCACAAAGCCTGATCAAGCACTTCGTCCTCGTCCGTCGCAAAGATGCTGTCACCGAACTTCTCGAGTCCGAGGTCCCGTATCAGCGTGCTCCGCGTGCTCGCGAAGAGCATCTTCTGGCGCACGGGGGCCGTGCTGGGGACGTAGGTGATGGCGATCAGGCCGTGGTTTCGCTGCGGTGAGGGCCGCAGGACGAGGTAGATGGGTGTTTTCGGCTGGAGGAGGTCTTTGAGACTGGGTAGGGAGGAGTCGAAGTCCGAGGATGTAAAGGAGATGGGGGCCTGTGGTTGGAGAGATTCGCCGGTGATGGTTATAGGGAGGGCGAACAAGGAGGAGTCAGATGTGTAGGTGCTGAAGGCATCTTGGAGTTCTTCCGAGGCTAAGGAGTGAGAATGGGTTAGTCAGTGTTCTCTTTCGTCTCTGTCCGTCCTGGCGGTAGTGCGTACCTGTTATGCCTGACTGCATCGTCGCTAGCGGGGATGTAGTTAAGATGTGCTCTGTCGGGTAGTAGAAGGTACAGTGCGGGCACAGCCGAAAAGTGTGTTTCAAAATTCTAATTCCTCGTAGAGATCACGAGTACTTATATGTGAGTGATCTGGGCAGGAGTAGTTGGTGAGCATATGCGCGGGCTCGAGCAGTCGCGGGCACTGGCACGGGGTGCGCAAGCAACGTGTCCGGCACTACGGTGAAAATTACAGCCAAAAAGTGCTTGAGTGCCGGCCACGTTGCTTTCGCACCCCGTGACTGGTAAGCAATCTTATGTCTCGCCCTTGTGCTTCTATCCACTAATACATACGAACACTTCCTGAGATTTCTAAGTAGCTATGCTATCCGAAATATCCCTCTCGGTGTCGGATTTGTTATACTTTTCCGATTAATACATAGGCACTATGCCTTTGCTATATCACTGGTCCATGAATGTACCCTAACTAAATGGTTCCGTAAGGCGCTTTCTATACTATATATATGCCTATTAGTAAGATTATGTCCTTCTTTTACCGTTAGATTTAGATAATTCCCTAGCGGACATCTGAACGTGATTGGTAACGGTGGAAAATCGATATTTAAGGCGGGATAGTCTGCGAGTAAATGGTCGGCGAGTAAGGCGAACTTGTCGAAGCGTTAGGTACAATCTTCGATAACATATATATTACGAGCGCGAAAGTGTTTAAATACGCGATAAAGGAGGACTCTACTAGTTCGCTAACTCGAATCGTCTATTAGGTTTAGAGGCTCGTAGCTATATATAGTAACGCCTAGTACTAGCTATTCTTCGTAGTACTTAACTTAGCCGTAAGTATTAAGGGAATTATAGTTCTATATATAGTAGATAAGATAACTAAGCGCTAAGAAGAAGGCCGCGTAGAGAGAATATTTACTATTAAATAAGAATAGATAATACTTAACTAGTATATAAAGGATAATCTTAAAATAGCGCTAATCTCGAAAATAGTAAACGAAAGTATATCTATATATAAGCGAGGCTAAATATATATAAAATCCTTATGAAGAATAAATTAGCTAGTTAAAAGCTAGTAAGAGAATAATATTACACTTATTACCGAGAGAGATAGTTAAGACTAGAGATAGAACTTATATATTTAATATTCGTTAAATATTTAATAGCCGTTACTTATACTTACTAGATAAGTATAGTAAGTTCTAAAGTTATTTAACGCTCTAATAGCGACTAGTAGAAAGCTAAGATTAATAAAGCTAATTATAGTTTTATAATATACGATATTCGTATTCTTAGCTGCGTTTATATATAGCGAAGAGGTTATAATTAAGAAGTAAGACGTTATAAACGCTATAATAGTATTTAAAAACGATTAGCGAATCTAGCTAAGGCTAGAATAGTACTACTTAAGAAAGAAATTTCTTAAGATTCTTAAGTCGTTCGTACTTATATATATTAATTAATACGAATTAAGAAAGAACTTCGTTACGATTTAAAGAAAGAATAGACTTATTAAACTACTAGCTCTTATAGTAAATATAAAGAAAGTTGTAAAGGATATTATTTTATACTTTAAAGTTTATATTATTAGTACTATTATAGAGGATATTAATAATATTTATATTTAAGGTCTTAGTAGTCGCCTCTTAAGGATTAAATAAAGCGCTAGAATTATAGTTATCGACTTCTTTAACTTAAGAAACGATATTATTCTTAGCGAAGAGTTACTCTATTTTAAAATTAATATAACTAGAGACTAAGAAATTAGTAAATTATTAGATAAGGTCTTAAAAGAGATCCTTTAGTTCTTTTAGATTATTAATAGTATTAATATAAGCTAAAGTTATATTATACTTAAATAAATTATTAAGCGCCTTTAGTATTATAATATTAACCTATTAATCGCTACTTATATATATAACCTAGGATATAAAGAGTACGAATATATTTATAATACTTACTAAGCTTAGTACTATTATAGCTTATAAAGAATATAGTATACTAATTATAAGCGATTAAAATATAGAACTAAGGCTACTAAGAGAAGTAAATACTACCGATATACTTATTATAAATAAATTACTATAAGCCGAAAGACTACTAACTATACTAAACTAAATTAATTAAGAGAAGCTCGCTATTAAGCTTAAGAAGACTAAAGTAAAAAGAAAAGACTATAGTATTATAATAAAAGGTAGATAAATAGTAGTAGTAGGTATAATAATAAATAATATAAAACCTAGAACTTTAATAAACTTATACTTTAATAAAAGCTCGCTTTATATTTAGTTTTAAGCGCTCTTTAAAATATAGTTAAGCTTTTTTTTCTATAAAGCTTATATAATATAAAGAGTTCCTATATATATAATATTAATCGAGCTAAAGGTAAGTTTAAATAATATAATTATATTCTTAGCGTTCTTAATAAGTATACGATTTAGTAGTATTATATAAACGCTAATATAGCTATTAATAATACTACTTTATTATACTTATTAAGTATAGTTAAGCCTA